>Ga0209471_1000987_pt1 | contig 17621 bp, 18 predicted proteins | sample GraSoiAngelo_128_FD_185885 | JGI IMG/M metagenome (GOLD analysis project Ga0209471, IMG submission 185885) | Grasslands soil microbial communities from the Angelo Coastal Reserve, California, USA - 14_0927_12_20cm (SPAdes) (version 2) | ecosystem: Environmental > Terrestrial > Soil > Grasslands ...
CAGGGGCGCGAGACCATGATGCGGCGCGCGCTGCGGGATTTCCGCGACCAGTATCAATTCGTCGTGATCGACTGTCCGCCCTCGCTCGGTCTCTTGACCCTCAACATGCTCACGGCGGCCGACAGCGTGCTGATTCCCATCCAGTGCGAGTACTACGCGCTCGAGGGCCTCTCGCAGCTCCTCAACACCGTCAAGCTGGTACAGCGGAATTTCAACCCCGCGCTCGCGATCGATGGCGTGCTGCTCACGATGTACGACGCCCGGCTCAATCTCTCGCGGCAGGTGGCCGACGAGGCCAAGGAGTACTTCGGCTCGCAGATGTTCGGCATTACGATCCCGCGCAACGTGCGGCTCGCCGAGGCGCCGAGTTTTGGGAAGCCGATCCTGTTATACGATGTGCAGTCGGTGGGTGCGAAGAGCTACCTGGCGGTGGCGCAGGAGCTGATCCGGCGCGTGGAGCACGGCGCCGTGTCCTCCCCCGCCCCGCCCGCCGCTGAACCGCTGCCGGAGGTGCCCGCATGACGGAAACGATCGCAGGTCGCCGTCGGCTCGGCCGGGGCCTCGAAGCCCTGCTGGGGCCTACGCGCGAGGAAGCCGAGCGCGAGGGCAGCCTGGTCGAGCTGGCGATCGCCGACATCCGCCCCAACCCCTACCAGCCGCGCCGCGACGTCGACCCCGCCGCGCTCGAAGAGCTCCAGGCCTCCATCCGGAAGGCCGGGCTGCTGCAGCCCGTTGTGGTACGTCCTGTCCCCGACGGCAACGGCAATTTCGAGCTGATCGCGGGCGAGCGGCGGTTGCGGGCGTGCCAGGCGCTCGGGTGGGAGAAGATCCCCGCCGTGAAGCGCGAAGTGGACGATCGCACCGTGCTGACGCTCGCCCTGGTCGAGAACCTGCAACGCGACGACCTGTCGCCCGTGGACGAGGCGCGCGGCTACGAGCGCCTCCTCGCGGAGTTCAGCCTCACGCAGCAGGACGTCGCGGATGCGGTGGGTCGCGACCGTTCCACGGTCGCCAATGCCCTCCGCCTGCTGAAGCTGCCGGCGGCGGTCCTCGCGCTGCTACATGAAGGCGGGCTCTCGGTCGGTCACGCGCGCGCGCTGCTCGCGCTCCAGGACGCGCGCCTCGCGACGTCGCTCGCCAAGGAGGCGGTGGACCTCGGGTTGTCGGTGCGTGAGGTGGAGGACCGGGTGCGCGGCGGCCGTGCGCCGGTCCGACGCCCGCGTCTGAAGAAGGGAATGGGACAGGCGCCCGAAGTGCGTCGCATCGAGGACGCGCTGCGCCGCCGCCTTGGCACCGACGTACGGGTGACGCTCCGCGCCAAGGGCAAGGGACAGATTCATCTCAACTTTTATTCCAACGACGATCTCGCGCGGCTCCTGGAGCTGATCCTCGGCGCGCCGTTCGACGGATGACGCAGCGGAAAGATCGCCGCGTCACCATCGTCGTCCACACCGATGGAGACCTCGCCTCGCGCCAATACCGGGTCCCGCTGTTGGCGTTCGAGGCCGGGAAGTGGGGCGCACTCGTCGTGGGTCTGTTGATCGTGCTGTTCTTCGCCTTCGCCGGACCAATCGGTCGCGCGGCGGCCCGCGTGCCGGGTCTCGAGCGCCAGGTGGCGCGGCTGGAGGAGGAGAACAGCCGGGTGCAGCAGCTCGCCGCGGCGCTCAACCGCGCCGAGACGAACTACCAGGAGCTGCGCGCGATGCTGGGTGTGCGGGCGCCGCGGGAAAAGGGAGCGGCAGCCCCGACCGGGGACCTCGTCCGGGCGGTAGCGGTACGGGCCCGTCCTCCATCGGCGCCGTTGCGGTACGAGCCGGGTCCGGCGGAGCCGACGCACTGGCCGCTCGACGTCCCGGGCTTCGTCACCCGCGGCCAGGTGCGGCCCGGCGATGTCGCCGAGTCGCATCCGGGCATCGATATCGCAGTGCCCGCGGGCACGCCGGTTCGCGCCGCCGGCGGCGGGTCGGTCGAGGCGGCGGGCACCGACCCCGCGTACGGACTGTTCGTGCTCTTGCGGCATTCGAGCGCGTATGAAACGATGTATGGTCACGCCTCGCGCCTCCTGGTGCGTGAAGGCGACTCGGTGCAGGCGGGGCAGGTGATCGCCCTCTCCGGCAACTCCGGGCGATCCACGGCGCCGCACCTCCACTTCGAAATCCGCCGCGAGGGCAAGTCGCTCGATCCCCTCACGGTCGTGAAACAGGAGAATTGACATGGCGATGTTCACCGAGAAGGGGCAGGGTGGTGGGCTCGAGTCGGAGTCCGGGCTATCCATCATCGGAACCGGCATGCGCGTCGTGGGGGACATCAGCGCAGACGGTGTCGTGAAAATCGAAGGCACGGTGGTCGGCACGGTGCGCGCCGGCCGGCAGGTCCTGGTCGGGAAGGGCGGGGAAGTCGAAGGAGACGTGATCTCGCGCGGGCCGACGAGCGCATCGAGATCCAATCGAGCAGTGTGGTGCACGGCGACATCGCGGCGAAACGACTGCTCGTGCAAGAGGGAGGCGAGATCAACGGGGTCGTGCGCATGGGCGAAGCCGCGCTCGAAGCGGAGACGGTGGAGAAGGCCGGGGCGCAGCGGTCCTACTAGACGCGCTAGATATCCACACGCTCGCACTTCCGCGTGTGGATTGTTTATCTCTATATGCAGTAGTGCTTTAGGTAACCTTGTGGTGTGGGAATCTCGCCTCACTGTCGATAATCTGGTGAGACAATGTCTCCATGCTGTAACCAGACGTGACAGGCTCCATGGAGCTCACCGCGCTGGTTTCGTACTTGGATGGGTACCTCCAGGTCGCAGATGTGCCGGACGCTCCCGCTGCGGTCAACGGGCTGCAGGTCGCGAACGCGGGGACAGTGAGTCGTGTGGCCGCGGCAGTCGATCTGTGCGAAGCGACGGTGCGCATGGCGGCGGAGCGGGGGGCTGACTTACTGCTCGTGCACCACGGCCTGTTCTGGGGCGGGCTCCAGCCGCTCACCGGGCGCGCGTATCGGCGCGTCGCGGGACTGATCGCGCATAACATCGCGCTCTATAGCGCCCATCTCCCACTCGATCTGCATCCCGACGTCGGCAACAACGCGGTGCTCGCGCGCCAACTCGGCGTCTCGCTCCGTGGCGAGTTCGGAGAGGAATTCGGCGTGCGGATCGGCCGTTGGGGAGAGATCGACGTCTCGCGGCACGCCCTGGAGCGCCAACTGGCGGCTCTCACGGGCAGCGCACCTCGGCTGATGGCGTTCGGCCCGGAGCGGGTGCGCCGCGTGGGGATCGTGACGGGCGCGGGCGGGTCGATGATCGCGCAAGCCGCCGCTGCCGGCCTCGACACCTTCATCACCGGCGAGGGTCCCCACCACACGTTCTTCGACGCCGAAGAGTTGAAGCTGAACGTGTTCTACGCAGGGCACTACGCCACAGAGACGGTGGGGGTCAAGGCGCTGGCCGGGCACCTGCACGATCGGTTCCACCTGCCGTGGACGTTTCTCGATCACCCGAGCGGTCTGTGAGCGCGCGCCGCGTGCTGGCCGTGCTCGCGGCGTCTGAGCTGTGCGGCATGGCGCCGTGGTTCTCTGCGTCAGCCGTCGCGCCCGCGCTCTCGCGCGTGTGGCGGCTCGACACGGCGGGCGGAGCGTGGCTGACGATCTCGGTGCAGCTCGGTTTCGTCGTGGGCGCGCTCGGGTCGGCACTGCTCACGCTCGCCGACCGCTGGTCCGCCCGTCGCCTGGTCGCGGGCAGCGCATGGCTCGCCGGTCTCGCGACCCTCGGTGTGGCGTTCGCGCCGGGTCCCGGAGCGGGGATCGCGCTGCGGATGCTCACCGGCGCGGCCCTGGCGGGCGTGTATCCGCCCGGAATGAAGATCGTCGCCGGGTGGTATCGCGAAGGTCGGGGACTTGCGATCGGTGTTCTCGTCGGCGCGTTGACGCTGGGCTCGGCGCTCCCCCATCTCGTTCGTTGGGCGGTTCCCCCCGAGTACTGGCGGCCCGTGCTCGTCATCGCGGCGGCCGCCGCGTTCGTCGGCGGGCTCCTGGTGCTGCTGGTGCCGCACGACGGCCCCTTCGCCGCGCCGGCGCCGCGGTTCACCTGGCGGGCGGCGCCGCGCGTCCTTGCGGACCGCGCCATGTCGCTCGCCAACCTTGGCTACCTCGGCCACATGTGGGAGCTGTACGCGATGTGGACGTGGCTCGCCGCGTTCGTGGCGGCGAGCGAGCTCGCCCGCACCGGCGATCCCACGGCGGGCGGGGGCGGGGGGCGGACGCCGGCGCTCGTCACGTTCACGGTAGTCGGGAGCGGCGCGCTCGGGTGCTGGCTGGGTGGGAAGCTCGCTGACCGCTGGGGCCGTACGCTGATCACCAGCGTCGCGATGACGCTGTCGGGCACGTGCGCGCTCGCGTCGGGCATGGCGTTCGGGCAACCGCTTGTCATGCTGGTCCCGCTGCTTCTTGTCTGGGGTGTGACCGTGATCGCGGACTCGGCTCAGTTCTCGGCGGCGGTGAGCGAGCTGGCCCCGCGTGAGCTGGTAGGGACGGCGCTCACGCTCCAGACGAGCCTGGGGTTCCTCTTGACCTGTCTCACGATCTATCTGTTGCCGTGGGTCGCGGCCCGGATGGGATGGCGCTGGAGCATGACCCTCCTGGCCCTCGGACCCGCGGGTGGCGTGTGGGCGATGCTGGCGTTGCGGCGGCGACCCGAGGCGGCGGCGCTCGCCGGTGGACGAGGTTAAGGCACGGCGACGATCCCGACCTCGCCGCCGAACTCGTCGACGGCGCGCGTGGTCCCCGCCGGAACGGTCCACGTCCCACCGTCGATCCGCACGTTGACGCGGTGTACTCCGCTCGGAATGCGCAGCGCGCTTTCCCACATGACCTCGTCCACGCGGCGAAGCGTGAGCGGCTGCCAATCGGTGAAATCGGCGGCCACTTCCACGGTCGCTCGGGCGAGCGCGTACACGACGATCCGAACGGTGCCATCGAGGTTCGGCTGCACTTCGAGTCGTGTAGTCAGGCCCGCGTCACCGTCGCCCGAGGCAGGCGGTCGACTGGGCGGCTGCAGATGCCGGAGGGTGTATGGTCGGGGCAGAGCCGTCCGCAGGCGTAGCCCTGCGCTCGCGTACCGGCCGGCCACGCTGCCGCTGACGGGATCGGTTGGATAGCGGCCGCCCGACACGAACAGGGCTGTGCGCTCGCCCAGCGTGCAGGTGGCGCTCGCTTCGCCGTACAGGCCGTGACCGGCACCGCGGCTCGACAACCTCGCTGCGAGCGTCCCGTCAAGCTCGACCCGGCCCCGGCTCGCGTGGAGGGTTGACCCGACGTCGCTGTAGGCCGTGTCCCCGACAATCGATCGGGTGGCGGACGCCGCGAGTGTCACCCAAGAGCGTCGCACCCACACACCGGCGCCCACGACGGCGACGGGCCGGGGTGCACTGCCGTACGAGGTGCGCCCCCCGGTCCCGCCGATCCACCCGCCCCGGTCCCCCGCGACGTAATGCATCCGGGCCTCGCCCGTGGCGTGCCAGAAGCTCTCGAAGTGGGCGTAGCTGCTCCCACCCGCGGAGAGGGAGAGCTCCCCACGCCAGCGGTGCGGGAGCAAACTCGGTGGCGTGAAGAGCGAAGCGGCGACGAGTCCCTGCAGACTACGACGACCGCTTTCGAAGCGGAGGTAGGTCCCGCGCGCTGTTACGGCAGTGCCGGGCCGCTGCCACGTGAGGGTTGGGGTGAGGGACGCGGCGCTGGAGCGGAGGAAGCCATCGTAGCGCACCGTCGAGACGCCAAGGTCGACGGTGCCGATCGCCTGGGCGGCGGAGACGCGAATGGCCAGGAGGGGCGTTACCGCGGCGAGGGACGCGGTACAAACATATCGCGCGGCCGTCGCTGGCCGCACGGGTTAAGGGCGGCCGGGGCGCTGCGAGCGGGCCCCCGCGTTCACACTTGAGCTCTGCATCGTCGTCGTCGCCGCTGCCGCGGTTGCAGCCGCGGGAGGCGCCCCGAGCGCGATATCCCGTTCGACGGCACGTCGGAATTCGACCAACTCCGCGTCTCTGGCCTGTCGCGCGAGGGCGAGCACGGCGGCGGCAGCGCTGTCGACGGGGACTCCGCTGGCCACCAGGTCGGCCAGCACGGCGAGGGGCACGATCAGGGGCCCTCGGCGCGCATGCCGCAGCTCGGCGAGGGTGGTCTGGGACGCACCGGCGCGCAGCGCCGCAGCGCCGGCATTGAGTTCGGCGGGCGAGGCCGTCGACCCGAGCGCCTCGCGGGCGTGCCCCAGGTCCACGGCGAGGCGTCGCACCGCGGCGACGATCACTTCCCCCGAGGCGCGTTTCGTCGCGCCCTCGAGCGCGCGCTGCACGAGTGGCTCCGTGGGGAGCGAGGCTGCGCGGGCCGAATCGACGAGCGCCGCGACGGCGGGCCGCGTGGCGGCGTCGAGTCGCTCGAGGCGCCCATCGGTCTGCTGCGCGGCCGCGCGTCCCGCGACGAGCATGGTCGCGAGCAGCGCGAGCACGCGAGCAGGGAAGGGAGGCCTCATGAGCCCCCTCCTCCCACGGTGAGTACGGAGCTGGGTGCGCCGTAGTCTTCGTCGCGGGCCACCGGCGCCGAGGGATCGGCCAGCCAATGCGAGCCGTCCACGAAGAACGCGTAGTGATAGCGGCCCGGCTCGAGCGCCACGACCGCGGTCCAGAGCGCCTCGTTTCCGGCTCGGTTCATCGGCGTGCGGGTCGCGTCCCAGTCGTTGAAGTCCCCGACGAGCGATACGTGCGTGGCGCGGGGGGCGACGAGTACGAACTGAAAGGCGCGCGACTCCATCTCGCGGGAGGCAGGCGGTTTCGAGTCCATCCGGCTGAGGAGCATGACGGCTGCGAGCGCGGTAACCGCCGCGAGCCCGCCGAGCGGTGTGAGCGTGAGATGATGGGGGCGCCTGAGCCAACGCCACATCTGCCCCACCCAAGTCGCGCGGTCGGGCGCGGGGAGCACGGTGATCTCGCGCATGACCCGCTCGTCGAGCGCCGGGTCGATCCGCACGGCTCGCCGGAGATGCCGCGCGATACGTTCGATCGCGTCGTCCATCGGGTCAAACACGCTCGACCTCCTTCAGCATCGCCTGCAGCTGCTCACGGGCCCGTTTCACCCGCATCTTCAGCGCGGAAACGCCCGCGCCGGTCAGCCGGGCCATGTCCTCGTATTCGAGCTCCTCGACATGTTTGAGGAGGAACGCCTCACGCGACTCGGGCGGGAGACGCGCCAGCGCCCAGCGGACAGTGTCGTCCCACTCGGTCAGCCGGTCCGGTGCCGCCAGCGGCGCCGTCTCGAGCGCGACGGAGTCGTGCACGAAGCGACGCGCCCGCCGGGCGGCGCGGGCACCCGCCGTGCGGCACCGGTTCACCAGTATGCCGTACAGCCACGCCCCGAAGCGCTCGGGATCATTGCAGCGTCCGAGCGAGCGGTAGGCGCGGACGAAGGCGTCCTGCAACACCTCTTCCGCGTCCTCCCGATTTCCGAGCATGTGCAGCGCGTACCGGCCCAGGCGATCGCGATACCGCGCGACGAGATCAGCGTAAGCCCCGGTGTCGCCGGCCTGCACACGGCGCACCAGAGCGGCGTCGCTCGTCCCCACGTTTCCTATACCCACGCGCGCCCCCCGGGCGTCACATCGTTGTCCGGCGGCGGGCCCGGTGACGCGGCCCTCCCCAGCAGAGGTATCTATCACACAGGTGATCTGCAAGTCTGCTGCCACAGGAGCTGGTTCAATGTCGACTCGTGCTACACTCGTTGGATGCCTGGTGCTCGCGCTCTCGATCGTCGGCTGTTACCAGGACGACACCACAGTCTCCTCTCCACAGAGCCTGCGCCCGCTCATTACCGTGCGGCTCACCGACGCCCCCTTCCCGTACGACTCGCTCCACAGCGTGAACATTTACGTGGTGCGGATCGAGGCCAACACGGCGCCGGATACGAGCGGCGGCGGCCACTGGGTGATGATCACCGAGCCCCGAAAGAGCTTCGACCTGCTCGCCCTGCAGCAGGGGACCACCGCCCTCCTCGGAGAGGGGGAGATGCCCGCCGGGCAATACCACTCGGTTCGGATGACCATCGACACGAGCCTCTCCTCGATCACTTGGAACGATGCAGCCCAGCACCCCGCTCAGGTGCACTGGCACGGATGGTCAACGATCTACGCGTTCGTCGAGTATCCCGTCAACGTGGCGACTCAAGGTGCCGACATCGTGCTCGATTTCGACGTCGGCCGGAGCTTCCTGTTCAACTTCGACGGCAGCTACGCGTTCGATTTCACTCCGCAGTTGCGTGCCATCAATTCGGCAGCTGCGGGCGCAATCGCCGGGACGGTGACGCAGGATTCCGGGGGGAGACAGAGTCCCGTCCCGAACGCCCAGGTTTCCGTGTTCGCTACGTATCCGGGGCAGCCCGACAGCATCGGGTACCTCGAGGCGACGGGGCGCAGCGATCAAGCCGGGCACTACCAGGTTGGGTTCCTGCCTCCGGGCCGCTACTTCGTGAAGATCGAGGAGCCGTTCATTCCGTCGCTCCAGTCCGTCATCAACACAAACGTCGAAGTGCAGGCGGGGGCGACCGCGACTGTTTCGGTGACGCTGCCCCAGGCCGGCGCGGGCCATGCCTACATCCACATTAGTGGACAAAACCAGGTCGGTGTGGGCGGGACCATCTGGCTGTTCGCGGCGGTCGGTGATGCCAACGGTAATCCCGTGTACCCTGCGATCACATGGACGAGCAGTGACCCGGTCGTCGCGACTGTCACTGCTGCGACCGATACAGTCGAGGCGATGGTTACGGGGCGCCAGGCGGGCGTCGCAACGATCTACGCTAGGACCGGCGGGTTGACCGACTCGCTCATCGTCCACGTCGTAGTGTTGGGATCGGTCGCCACGGTCACCATCGTGCCTCAGACCGCCACGGTGTCGGTGGGGGACAGCGGGGTGTTCCTCGAGGCGGTTGTCCGCGACTCGGCCGGGCACGTGCTCAACGCCGGGGCGTCGTGGTTCAGCTCCGACACGACGGTGGTCTTCGTGTACCCGTGCGGATCATGCGGTGGCGATCGAGCGCTCGGACGCGCCCCGGGAACCGCGACTGTGTCCGCGACGAGTCAGGGAAAGACGGGCCAGGCGACGATCACGGTGCACTGAGGCGGGGGCTCGCCCCCGGCTGGCTCCGCCGATAGCTTGCGAGTTCTCGCGCTTCCACCCGGAGGACTCGTGCGTTGCACCCCGCTCCTCGCCTTGGCCCTGACGGCGGCCTGCGCCCGGCCCCCGCGGGCCATCGCCCCGCCGCAGCCCGGCCTGTTCGGCCCGTCCAGTCAACCCGTCCGGCTGCCGCCGCGATTCGGTGAGACCGGCGTCCCGCGCACCGATGCCGACTGGCGCGCCGTCGGCCGGGAGGCCGCGGCCCTGCTGTCGCAATACATCGCGATCAACACCACCAATCCGCCCGGGAACGAGCTCCAGACGGCGAACTGGCTGAAGGCGGTGCTCGCGCGTGAAGGGATCGAAGCTCAGGTGTTCGAGCCCCGACCGGGGAAAGCGAACCTGTACGCCCGCCTCAAGGGAGACGGCAGCGCGCGGCCCGTGATCCTGCTCAACCACATGGACGTGGTGCTCGCGACCCCGGAGTACTGGAAGGTCGACCCGTTCTCGGGAGCCATGCGGGACGGCTACGTCTGGGGACGCGGGGCGCTCGACATGAAGGGTGACGCCATCACACAGCTCGTGAGCCTGCTCACGTTGAAGCGCGCCGGCGTGCCGCTCAAACGCGACGTGATCTTCCTCGCTACGGCGGACGAAGAGATCGGAGGCGGTGTTGGAGCGGGCTGGTTCGTGGAGCACCATCCGGAGCTGGTGCAGGACGCCGAGTTCCTCCTCACCGAGGGTGGTACGATCCGCACGGACGCGAACGGGCGGATCGAGTACTACGGTGTGGGGACGACCGAGAAGTCACCCTTCTGGCTGAACGTCATCGCGCACGGCACCGCGGGCCACGGGTCGCGACCTACGCCGGACAATCCCGTCCACCGGCTGGTGCGAGCCCTGTCGCGCATCGCCGCCTATCAGACGCCTCTGGTCGTGACGCCCGCGGCAGAGCGCTACTTCCGCGACCTGTCCACGATCGAGGCGGACCCGGCGCGGCGGGCCGCGTTGGCGGACGTCCGCGCGGCGCTGCGCGATTCGGCGGCGGCTCGCTTCCTGACCGGCGATCTCACGTACAACGCGCTGCTCCGTAACACCATCTCGATCACGGGGCTTCAGGGCAGCGACAAGACGAACGTGATTCCCCCGCTGGCACGCGCCGCGGTGGACGTCCGGCTCCTCCCGGGCCAGGAGCCGCAAGCCTTTCTCGCCGACCTCGTGCGCGTCGTGGGTGACTCGGGCGTGGAGATCACGCCACAGGGTCCAAGCTGGCCGGCCACCGAGAGTCCGATCGAGACCGAGCTGTTTCGCGCCATCGTGGCCGCGGCGCGAGAGCGCACGCCCGACGCGCTCGTCACAACACCACCCCTCGCCGGCTTCACCGACAGTCATTATTTCCGGCGCCTGGGCATCGTGAGCTACGGCGTCTCGCCTTTTCCCCTCACTCCCGCCGAGTCGCGTGGCATCCACGGCAACGATGAGCGGGTGAGTCTCGACGACCTGACATTCGGGGTGCATTTCGTGTACGACGTGGTCGCGCGCATCGCGGCGAAGTGATCGGGCTGTTCCTCCATCCTCGCCGTTACCCGCCCGCGCGGGAGCGGCGCCCGCCGCTCTTCGAGCGCGTCACCAAACGACCGCTTGGGTGGCTGGCCGAGCGGTTGGCGCGGCCGCTCATCCGCTGGGATCGCGCTCGGCTCGAGACACCGGAGGTGGCCGTCCCCGTGGAGGGCCTTCCTCCCGGGCTCGAGGGGTACCGTCTCGCGCTAGTCACTGATCTGCACCATGGCCCCGCCGTACCCGCGTGGTGGCTCGGGCGGATGGCCGACCGGGTGCGCGAGCTCGACAGCGATCTCGTGGTGCTGGGCGGCGATTTCGTCAGCCACGCCCACAGCGACATCGACGGCCTCGAGCGGGTGCTGGCGCACTTTCGCGGACGCGACGGCGTGGTGGCCGTGCTCGGGAACCACGACCACTGGGTAGACCCAGACCAGGTGGCGGCCGCGGTCGAGCGGAGTGGCGCGACGCTGCTCCACAACCGGCACCGGCTCATCCGTCGCGGGGCGGCGGTACTGGCGGTGGGCGGCGTGGACGACTTCACCCACGGAGCCGTCCGTCCCGACGAGGCGTTTTCCGGCGTCGCGCCGGACGTGCCGCGCGTGCTCATCTCGCACAACCCCGATCTCATCGAGTACCTGCCCTCGGGTCTGCGGGTGGACGTGATGCTGGCGGGACACACCCACAACGGCCAGGCGCACCTGCCGCTCCTGGGGCCGATCACGGCGCCGTCGCAGTTCGGGCGGAAATACCTGCATGGGCTGAAGCGGGTGCGGCAGTGCTGGCTGTACGTCTCCGCGGGCGTTGGCAGCGCCTGGATCCCACGGTGGGGTAACCCCCCCGAGCTCCCAGTGATACGTCTGACGGCTACTTGAGGGAGACGACGAACCGCACGAGCACAGTTTCCGCCGTCTGGGGCGCGACCGTGCAGAAGCACTCGACGCCGATCAGGCGCTTGACGCCCCGTACCTCCGCCTCCGCGATCCCCGGCACGTCGCGGTAGGTGATCTCAAGCGTCGTGCCGTCGATGATGCGGTACGCCACGGGGCGTCCGAGCAGGCGGTGATGCGGGTCGATCCTGCCGAGCCCTTCGCTCAGCCGGTGCTGAATCTCGGCGGCCTGCGCGCGCGGCGCCGGCGTCTCGGTCACGGCTGGGGACGGTCGCGGTTCGCGAGCACGGCGGCCGCGTTGCGCCGCATGCCGGCGACTCCGGGGCGCTCGAAGGGCGTGTCGCCGAAGCGGCGCTGGAACGCCTCCGGCTCCCCGTCGAGCAGCGCCGCGAGATCCGGCTCGGCGATCTCGGGGCGCACGCCGAGCTCGGCGTCGCCCGTCGGGCGCGCGAACTTCACGTTCCACGGACACACGTCCTGGCACACGTCGCATCCGAACAGCCACTCGCCCACCAGCGGCCGCTCGGCGGCGCTGAACTCCGCGGCGTGCTCGATCGTGAGGTAGGAGATGCAGCGCCGGGCATCGAGCACGCCCGGTGCGGCGAATGCGCTGGTCGGGCAGGCGTCCAGGCAGGCGCGGCAGCTGCCGCAGCGGTCCGCCTCGAACGGCGGATCGGGGGCGAGCCCCGCGTCGGTCAGCACGACACCGATAAATGTGAACGAGCCCCGGTCGGGGTCGATCAGCATCATGTTCTTGCCGATCCATCCGAGTCCGGCCCGCTGCGCCAGCTCCCGCTCGGGCACCGGCCCTGCATCCACATAGCAGCGAGTCTTCGCCCCCGGCACGGTCTCCCGAATGGCGGTGGCGAGCCGCTCGAGACGGCGGCCAAGCACGCGGTGATAATCGGCGGACCAGGCGTACTGAGCCACTCTTCCGAGGGCTGGACTGACCCCGGGCGCGAGCCCGGGGCGCGCAGAGGCATGGTAGTAGTTCGTGAGCGTGACCACCGCCACCCGCGCGCCCGGCATGATGCGGGCCGGGTCCTTTCGCTTCGCTGCCTGCCGGTGCAGGTAGGTCATGGTGCCCGCGTACCCGGCGTCGAGCCACTGATCGAGTTCAGCGGCGTGCGAGTTGGGCTCGAGGGTCGCTATCCCAACCGCGTCGAATCCCAGCGCGAGCGCTCGACCTTTCACCTCGACGCTATTGCGTGACGTCTCTGCGCGACGCGTCTGCTCGACGCCGTTTTTCATAGCTGCATAGTCTCTCTTCGCCATCTTGCGAACCGCACGACGTCTTCGAGCGGCGGCACCGCCGCTTCGTCGCCATAGGCGGTGAACATGCGCCACCGTACGTACTCGCGCGGCGGCAGCGGCAGGAACGGGGGGCGTCGGTACCAGTCCCGCGCCCGGAAGCTCCAGGTGAGGCGCACGAGGTCGAGTGCGAGCCGGGGGCTCACGACGGCCCGCAGGACGAGGCGCGCCGCGAGGGTCCGCCATCCGGTGGAGGCGTGCACGCCGTGAATTTACTCGCGAGGCGTGCCAGGCGCCCTTTTCCTCCTGTATATTGACCGCCTATGACGCTCGCCAGCGGTCTCGACGCCGACGCATCCGCGGGCGCTCACGCGCTCGCCCGCTATCGGAGCGAGTTCCCGATCTTCCGGGACGCGGTGTACCTGAACACCTGCTCGCTCGGTGCTCTCGGCGATCGCACGCGCCGCCGCATCACAGAGTTCTTCGATCTGTGGCAGGCGCGCGGGGCGTCCGCCTGGTACGACGTGTGGTGGGCGGCCCTCGGGGAGCTGCGGGCGCGCTACGCGCGGATCGTCGGTGCCAGCCCGGAGGAGATTGCGCTCGCCCCCAGTGTGTCGGTGGCGCTGTCCACGGTGGCGGAGGCGCTGGACTACCGGCGCCGCCCCAGGGTGGTGGTTACGTCGCTCGATTTTCCCACCATCGCCTACCAATGGCTCGCGAAGCGGGCCCGTGGGGTGGAGCTGGTCGTGGTCGAGAGCCCGGACCAGATCTCGGTGCCCGTCGAGGCCATCGCGCGTGCCGTGGATGACCGGACCGCCCTGGTCGCGACCTCGCACGTCTACTTCACGAGCGGGGCCATTCAGGACATCCAGCGCGTGGCGGACGTTGCACGCAAGTGCGGTGCGTTGACCCTGATCGACGCCTACCAGGCGGTGGGACAGGTGCCCGTGGACGTGAAGGCCGCAGGCGTGGACTTTCTCACCGCCGGGGGGCTCAAGTGGCTGCTCGGCGGGCCGGGGATCGTGCTGCTGTACGTTCGCGACGAGCTCGCGCGACGGCTCGCGCCGACAATCGCCGGGTGGTTCGGCCAGAAGAACCAGTTCGACTTCGATCCGCGCGCGTTCGAGCTGCACGACGACGCCCGGCGGTTCGAACTGGGCACACCGGCGCTGGCGGCCGTCTATGCGCAGCTCGGGGGCCTCGATTACATCGACGAAATCGGCGTCCCGGCCATTCGCCGGGTGACGGCGGCGCTCACCGAGGACCTGGTCGCGCGCGCGCGGGAGTCCGGCTTCCGGCCCAAGGTGGCTCCCCGCGCGGAGGATCGTTCGGGCATCGTGATGCTCCCCGTGGCCGATCCGGCGGCGGGCGTGCGACACCTCGCCGCCGGCGGGATCATCGCGGACGCCCGACCCGGACACGTCCGTCTCTCTCCCTTCTTCTATAACGTGCAGGACGACCATGTCTCAGCGCTCGAGCGGCTCGCAACGCACACCGGTCACTGAGGACGAACGCCTCCTCGCCCAGGTTCCCCGCGAGCGACGAGCGTTCGTCAAGACGGACTCGTGGCGGGTCCTGCGGATCATGGGGGAGTTCGTCGAGGGATTCGACACCCTCTCGGACGTGTACAACGCCGTGACGGTGTTCGGCTCGGCGCGGACTCCGCCGGACGATCCCTATTACGAGAAAGCGGTGCAGACCGCGCGCATGCTCGCGGAGGAAGGCTTCCCGATCATCACGGGAGGCGGTCCCGGGATCATGGAAGCCGCGAACCGCGGAGCGCAGGAGGGGAACGGCCTGTCCATCGGCTGCAACATCGAGCTGCCGTTCGAGCAGGGGCTCAATCCGTACGTCGAGCGCGCCATCAACTTCCGCTATTTCTTCGTCCGCAAGACGATGTTCGTGAAGTACTCCACCGCGTTCATCGTTTTCCCCGGAGGATACGGAACGATGGACGAGCTGTTCGAAGCGCTCACGCTGATTCAGACGGGGAAGGTGAAGCACTTCCCCGTGATCCTGTTCGGCGAGGAATACTGGGCCGGCCTCGCCGAGTGGCTGCGGGAGCGCGTGGCGGGGGAGGGCAAGATCGCCGCTACGGATCTCCGTCTCTTCACCGTGACCGATAGCCCGCGAGAGGCCGTGGCGACCGTGCGCCAGGCACGGGAGCGCCGCACGCAGGCCGCTCCGGCCGACGCCCAGCGCGACGCGGAGGTGCCATGACCACACGCAAAGACTTTTTGCGCGGCCAGCGCATCGATCCGAAGCCGATTACGGGACGTGAGACAGTGCCGGATCTGGTGGACAACGCATTCCTGGCCTACAACGCGGGCCGTCTCGCCGAAGGGTGCCGCCTGTTCACGGAGCTGATGCTTCAAGACGACGTCACGGTCGGCATGAGCCTCACCGGCGCCATGACGCCCGCGGGGCTGGGGATGTCTACCATCATCCCCCTCCTCGAGGCAGGGTTCATCGATTGGATCGTCTCGACCGGGGCCAACTTGTATCACGATGCCCACTTCGGGCTGGGTCTGACGATGCACCGGGGGACGCCCTTCGCGGACGACGTGGAGCTGCGCGAGGAAGGGGTCGTCCGCATCTACGACATCTTCTTCGACTACGAGGTGCTGTTGTCGACCGACGCCTACATCCGGGAGGTGTCGGCGCGCCCGGAGTTTCAGCGTCCCATGAGCACGGCGGAGTACCACTACCTGCTGGGCGGCTACGTCCTCGCCCGTGAGCAGGCGTTGGGGATCTCGCGGAAATCGGTGCTCGGCGTGGCGCACCAGTGTGCCGTGCCGATCTACACATCGTCTCCGGGCGACTCGTCCATCGGGATGAACGTGGCCGAGCAAGCACTCACCGGATCGCAGCTGCGCTTCGATCCGAGCGCGGACGTCAACGAGACGTCGGCGATCGTGTACGACGCCAAGACGAGCGGGGGCAAGAGCGGTATCCTGATCATCGGCGGGGGCAGCCCGAAGAACTTCGTGCTGCAAACGGAGCCGCAGATCCAGGAGGTCCTGGGCATCAGTGAAAAGGGACATGACTACTACCTGCAGATGACCGACGCGCGCGCCGATACGGGCGGCTTGTCCGGGGCAACGCCGTCCGAGGCGGTGAGCTGGGGGAAGGTGGACCCCGACAAGCTTCCCGGCACGGTGGTGTGCTATCTCGACAACACGATCGGCTTCCCCATCCTCGCCGCGTACGCGCTCGCCAAGCGGAAGCCGCGGCGGCTGAAGCGACTGTACGAACGGCGCGAGGCGATGATGCGCCAGCTCACCGAGGCGTACCACGAGGCGAAAGCGGACCGCGACGCGCGCGCGGAGGCGACGACTGTCGGGCGCAGACCCTGACCGCGTCGTCCCCCCCTCCCGCGGGCACGTCCCGGGCGTACGCGGCGTACGTCTTGGGGCTCTTGACGGTCATCAATCTTTTCAACTACACCGACCGAAACGTCATCTTCGCTTTGTTCGAGCCGATCAAGCGCGAGCTCGTTCTGTCGGACCAGCAGCTCGGCTGGCTGGGATCCGCCTACGTGATCGTCCTCTCGCTCGCGGCGCTGCCCCTGGGGGTGCTCGGGGACTTGAAGTCCCGGCGCGCCGTGATCGCCTTCGGCGTCGGGTTGTGGAGCGCCTTCACGGCGCTGGGCGCGACGGTGAGCCGCTTCTGGCAGCTGCTGGTGTGCCGCTCGCTGGTGGGCGTGGGCGAGGCGGGCTACGGGCCCGCCGCCCAGGCGTTGCTTGCCGAGTTCTTTCAGGGCAAGCCCCGCGCCTTCGCGCTCGGCGTCTACTCGGTGGGGATGGCGTTCGGCGGCGTGCTCGGGATCTGGCTCGGCGGAGTGCTCGCCGCCCGCTACGGCTGGCGCGCTGCCTTCGTCGTCCTCGGGGTCCCCGGCTTTCTGCTCGCACTGCTCGCGTCCCGGCTGCGGGAGCCGCGGCGCCGCCCGCCGGCGACGATCCGCGCCACGGTGGTGGGCTGGTACACCCGCGGCCGCGTGGGGGCCCGCGAGGCGGTGCGGCTCGGCGCGCCGCTCATCGGGCTCACGCTCGCGGGTGCGGGGCTGTCCGGCGCGCTCGATCTGTTCCTGCCGCGGCCGCGCGGTCTCGATACGGCGGTGTTCGCCGCTTGTGTGAGCATCGGCATCGTGTGGACGGTGCTCCGGCTTGTGCCCGTGGCCGTGCGCCGGACCAGCGAAGCGACCGAGGTTGCGGCCACCGCCTTCGGCGACTTCCTTCAGGCCGCCGGGACGGTGCTCCGCACCCCGACGCTGATCTGGATGTTCGTGGGCGGGGCGCTCGTCACGTTTGCCGTCAACGGCCTGATCGCCTGGGCGCCGAGCTTTCTGGAGCGCACCCACGGGCTTCCGGTCGCCGCGGTGGGGCGGCAGTTCGGCGTGTGGGGACTCGCCGGCGGGGCGCTCGGCGCGTTGTTCGGCGGCCGGACGGGGGACTGGCTGCTCACGCGCTGGAGCGGAGGACGCGTCGTCGTGTCCGGCGCGGGATTCGTGCTGGGCGGGCCGGTGTGCGCGGCGTTGCTCCTGATCGACGAGCTCCGGCTCTTCGTCCCGCTCCTGTTCGGGACGTTCTTCCTCTATTCGTGGTACAACGGGCCGCTCTCGGCCGTGATCCTCGACGTGGTCCCCGCGGCGGTCCGTGCGTCGGTGCTCGGCGCCTACGTGCTGTTCTCGCACCTCGCCGGCGATGCGATCGCTCCGCCACTCATCGGGTATCTCTCGGACCGGTTCGGCCTGCGACCTGCGATGCTGCTGCTGCCGACG
>Ga0209471_1000989_pt1 | contig 17608 bp, 17 predicted proteins | sample GraSoiAngelo_128_FD_185885 | JGI IMG/M metagenome (GOLD analysis project Ga0209471, IMG submission 185885) | Grasslands soil microbial communities from the Angelo Coastal Reserve, California, USA - 14_0927_12_20cm (SPAdes) (version 2) | ecosystem: Environmental > Terrestrial > Soil > Grasslands ...
CAGTGGGCCTCTTTGCCCTGGTGAGCTACCAGGCGAAAAAAGCCTACGACGTCGCCCCGCTGTGCGGCCCGGTGTCCGGACCGGATTGCCGCCAGCTCCAAGCGGCTGTCGTCACGGCGTACCGTGGCGCGAGCGGCAAGAATGCGTACTGCGATCTCTTCCTGAGCCTGAACGATGGCGCGACCGCTGAGGCCGACTTGCATAGCTATAGTCTCTGTGCCGATGACCTACGGGGCCGGGAGGTGTCCCTCGAATACTGGCACCGCTCGATTACCGCGGTCATCCCTCCTGGCGCTCCGGGCCGGGTCATCCCGCCGGAAGAGACAGCCGACAACCCTGAGTACAACTGGCGGTTTGCCGCGGTCATGGTGGGGATCCTGGGGCTGGTCTGGGTGATCTTCGGAAGCATTTCATTGGTTGTCGTGATTGGTTGGCTCAAGAGGCGGTCGCTGCTGCGGGCGAGCGCGTATGCGGCCGGCTACCTGAGTTAGGCCGTCTTGCCCGGCGGCGCGAACGCCGCACGGCCCGATCGAGATAACAAGAGGACCATCACCGCGGCCGGCATCACCAGGTTGACGAGGATCGGCACGGGCCCACGCATCGCCCCGATCGGAAGCACCATCAACAGCAGCGACGCCGTCAAGCTCAGCGCCTCCAGGGCGATGACCCAGCGACGAGCCCTGCGCCGGCGGCGGCGAAGGTTGCGCGCAAGCCAGAACATTCCGGTCGCGACCAGGATCGTGACCAAACTGAGCACCCTGAAGCCGGGCTCGACGATGCCGAAGGGGATGGCGCTCAGCCCGGCAACGAGCGACAGACTGGCCTGCGTGACGACGAGCACCGACGCGATCTCGGGGGTGCTCGAGGGCAACGCCGTCGCGTTTTGGGTGGTGGCCGGCGATGCAATGCTCATGGATGTCAGCTCCCTTGCAGTTGTTTTTGGACGGTCTTGTCGAGGTCGGCGGCGAAGGGTCCCAACTTTCCGTTATCGATGATCCACACGTGCAGCATCGGCGGCGTCGTGATGCTGGTCGAGCCGACGGGGCAGGTCCAGAAAGGGGTCTCGAAGCTGAACTCGAAGCCGAAGGGGGAGAAGCAGATGCCCTCGTGCTGGTGCCATTGCGTCAGCGGGCCGCCCGGGTCTGGGCCCCATTGACCGGCGCGCGGCATCTGGTACATGGCGCCGATCAGCTGCAGCCCGTGTTTCGTCTGCGCGTAGACCAGCGCCTGCGGGTGCTTGGGATCGAGGATGGCCTTCGCGTTGCCCGCGTTCACGAAGTGGCGCAGTGGATCGGCACTCGACACCGGTTCTGGTTTGAACCCCGCGGCGATCGCGGTCGCCGGATCGCGGTAGCGGGCGATGCTCGCCCGGGTGTCACCGAGCAGGCGGGTGGCGGCTTCGCGCTGCTGGGGGGTCGCCACCGCCGCGACCGGTTGAAGCAGGGCCCCGGCGTGCGCGTGGAGGGCATCGGGGTGCATGAGCCCACCGACCCAGATTCCAAGGGTCGCAAGGCTGACCAGCATCGGAAAGGCAACCGCGCGCCCGATGCGGCGCGGCCAGGTTCGCCGGCCTGCCGGGCCCAGCCGAAGGACGAGGCCGAGTGCGACCAGCTCGATCAGCTTGCAGCCGATCCCAATCTGGTCGGGGGTTTCCCAGCCGGCGATGATCCAGATCACGTAGGCGATGATCGTCGCCAGCAGCCAGAACACCGCCGGACGGCGCCACCAGTGCGCGGCGAATGCCGCGGCGCCGAGCACGATGAACCCCACGCCATCGATCACGAAGAGCACGCCAGTGATGCCCTCATGGCTTGGGATCAGCACCAGGTGAATGACCCCACTCACGAGCATCAACACGCCCGCAAGCTTTGTGAGGGCGGATGTTGCGCGGTAGGTCTCAACGAGCGTAACCGCCCACGTGAATTGGCGGCGGGCGAGCGCGGAGAACGCGCGAAGGGCGAGCCACAGTGAAACGACAAGGAAGACGGCGGCGCCAATGGCGGCGGAATGCTCTGCGGCTAAGTCGTACATGACGCCAACGTAGAACTGGGCGATAAGAACGACGTAAGGTCAGCCGGCGAGCGGCAGGCTCACCGTGAAAGTGCAGCCAGGCCCGGTATTGTTCCGGACGCTGATGGCCCCGCGATGCTCTTCGACGATCCAGCGGGCGATCGACAGCCCGAGCCCGGTGCCGTTGTTCGACCGGGCCTGATCCGCCTGGTAAAAGCGCTCGAAGACTCGCTCGCGATCGTCGGCAGCGACCCCGATGCCATCGTCGGCGACGGTCAGCAGCGCCGTCGAATCGTGCTGCCGGAGCCCAATTTCCACCAAGCCACCCGGTTTCGTGAACTTCGCGCCGTTATCCACGAGGATCCATAGCAGCTGGATGATGGCGTCCGCATCGCCGGCGATCGTCGCGTCGGTAAGCCCGACGTTGTGGAAACGCCGATCCTCGTGGACCGCCTGTGCTTGCCGGAACACCGAGTCGATCAGCGGCCGCAGCGCGAGCGGGGCCAGCTCGAGGTGCTGGCCGGCATCCGCCTGCGCCAGCGTGAGCAGGCGCTCGACAAGCCGGCTCATCCGCTCGCTCTCGCTGGCGACGTCGCGGGCCGCCTCCCTGCGAACCTCCTCGTCCACGGCCGGGCCCTGCGCCAGTAAGTCCGCGTTGCCGCGGATGGTGGTCAGCGGCGTGCGGAGCTCATGGGAGGCATCGGCGACAAAGCGGCGCTGGGCCTCGAGGGCAACGGTGAGTTGCTGGTTGGCCGCCTCCACCTGGTCCAGCATCCCGTTGAAGCGCCCGCTGAGGAGGCCGATCTCATCGCTCCGCTTCGCCGGGGGGAGCCGTCGCTTGAAGTCGCGTGTTCGGGCGATCGAATCGGCGGTCTCCACAACAGACTTGAGCGGCCGAAGCGCGCGTCCCGTGATCAGCCAGCTGGCGAGGAAGGCCGCGAGCAGCGTCGGAATCGACGAAACGATGAAGAAGCCGCGGAGACCCTTGAGGTTCTCGCTCTGGATGCTCGTCGGTTGACCGGCCACGACATAACCACCCAGGCCCAGGTCGGTTCGGGTCCATGCCGTTGCATAGAGGCGGAGCTGCGGAGAGCCCGGCGCATCGACGGTCGCCAGGGCACCGCCCCTGGCGGCGGCATCGAGAAGACTGCCTGGCACCGCCGGGGGCGCGCTGCCGACACGCCCGGTGGCGGAAAGCACGGCGCCGGAGGCTGTCAGTATTTCGGTGAAAGGATCGGTGCGCTGCCGAAGGTCCTCCGCGCCGCTGAGAGCCGGTCCGGCCGTGCCGTTGAGCTCGCTGGCAGGTGCGGTGCGGATCGACGTCAGCGCATCGGCGGCGCGGTGCTTCAGGCCGTCGTCCTGGGCCGTCGCCTGGCTGTTTGCGACGAGTGCGTAGACGAGCCAGCCGAAGGCGAGCAGCGTCAGGGCCACGAGGGCGGCGCCGAAGAACGTCAGACGCAGACGGAAAGACACCTCAGGCCTCGCGGAGGCTGTAGCCGAAGCCCCGAAGCGTCTGGATCAGGCGCGGCTCGTCGTCGCTCTCCAACTTGTCTCGCAAATAACCGACGTATACGGCGACGACATTGTCGTCCGTATCCTCGTCGGCCCAGACCGAAGCCAGCAGTTGATCGCGGGTCAGTACCTGACGCGGATGCCGCAAAAAGTGAATGAGCAGCGCGAACTCGCGGGCCGTCAGCGAAATGACCCGATGGCCGCGGCGCACCTCCCCGGTCTCGATCTCGACACTCAAATCCCCGAACTGGAGAATCGGCGGCGGCGGCGGCGTGCGGCGCAGCAGGGCGCGGACCCTGGCGAGCAGCTCCGCGTAGGCGAACGGTTTGACGAGGTAGTCGTCGGCGCCGCTGTCGAGCCCCTTGACGCGGTCGGCCGTTCCACTGCGCGCGGTAAGCATCAGGATCGGCAGGTCGCCATCAGCGCGTAGCTGCCGGCAGACCTCCAACCCGTCGATGCCGGGCATCATCAGGTCGAGGACGACGAGGTCGGGGCGGTTGACCTGCGCCCGCTCGATCGCCTGCGCGCCGCCCAGGGCGACGTCGACCTCGTAGCCTTCCGGGCGGAGGACCCGCTGGACGGTGGTGGCAACCATCGGGTCGTCGTCGACGACGAGAATTCGCCGGGCGCCCGCGCTCACGACCATATATCGTGCTCGCTCTCTATAAGGATGCCGTAAGGCATGCGATATCTAGTTGACATCGTTTAGTCGGTTTGGTATAGTCGGCATCGACTAAGCGATGAAGGCTAACCGCGAACTTCCACGAACGCCCCTGGCGCTGGCCGTTATGAACCTGCTCATGGAGCGCCCGATGCACCCCTACGAGATGAAATCGACGATGAAGGAACGGGGCCACGACCAGGTCATCAAGCTCAAGGGCGGGTCCATCTACGACACCGTCGAACGTCTAGAAGAGGGTGGCTTCATCCATGCACACGAGACCAGTCGCGAGGGCCGGCGTCCGGAGCGGACGGTCTATGCCATTACCGAGACTGGCCGCGAAGAGATCACCGGTTGGCTGTCGGAGCTGCTGGCGCAGCCGGTCAACGAGTATCCCCAGTTCGCCGGCGCACTGGCGTTCTTTGCCGCGCTCGACAAGGACGAGGTGGTGCGCTTGCTGAAGGTGCGCATCGCCCTGCTGGACGGCCAGATCGCCGGGGCGGAGAAGCAGCTCAAGAACTTCATGGAAATGGGCCTGCCCCGGCTCTTCCTCGTCGAAGGCGAATATGCCGTGGCCATGAAGCACGCGGAGCTCGAATGGGTTCGCGGCCTCGTCCGTGAGATCGGAGATGGCAAGTTGTGGATCACCAAGGAACAGATGAAGGCATTTGGGGAGGCTGGCGCCAGCCGAGAGGAAGGAGGTGATCGCGAATGAATAACAACGACCTCCGGCGAAGTGTTCAGCGCACTCCGTCAGAGGTCGTGTTCCTCGAGTCGACCCATTGACAGGGCCGCCACTCAAGGGCGCGCACCCCGAGTATAGCGGCGAATCCAAGGAGGGTTAAAACACCACCATGTCCAACAATGTTCGACCGTCCGCGCCCTGGCTGGCGCTGGCGGTGCTTGCGCTGGGTCTGTTCATGACCCTTCTCGACCTGACCATCGTCAACGTCGCCATTCCGAGCATCGTTGACGACCTTCACGCCTCGCTCGACCAGATCCTCTGGGTGCTGAACGGCTACAGCCTGATGTATGCCGTGCTGCTCATCACCTCGGGGCGGCTGGGTGACATCTTCGGACCGCGCAACATGTTTGCCGCCGGCATCGTGGTGTTCACCGTCGCCTCGGCCTTCAGCGGGCTCGCCCAGGATCCCACCCAACTCATCCTGGCGCGCGGCGCCCAGGGTTTCGGCGCGGCGATCCTCGCACCCCAGGGCCTGCCCATCATGACCACCCTCTTCCCGGCCGACCGGCGCGGCGGGGTGTTCGCCATCTATGGCGCGCTCTCCGGTCTGGCCGTCCTGCTGGGTCCGGTGCTGGGTGGCTTCATCGTCACGCACTTCGGCTGGCGGTGGATCTTCTATGTGAACCTGCCAGTCGGCGTGATCACGCTCGTCCTTGCCTTCCTGTTCGTTCCCGACCTTCGCCCGGGCCGGCGTCATCGCCTCGATTGGCTCGGCGTCGCGCTCGCAACCATCGGCTTGTTTGGTGTCGTTTTCGGCCTGATCGAGGGACAGCGGTACGAGTGGGGAAGCGTGCGATGGGGCATCACGATCCCCGAGATCATCGCCGCCGGTCTCCTGGTGCTGGCTATCTTTCTCGTGGTGCAGTGGCGGCGTCAGGATCGTGAGCCGTTGCTTCCCTTCGCGGTCTTCAAGGATCGGAACTACACGCTGATGACGCTGGTCTTGCTGGCGATGGGGTTCGCCATCGTGGGTGTGTTCCTCCCGTTGACGCTGTACTACCAGTCCGTGCTCGGGCTGAGCGCATTCGATGCTGGCCTCGCGATCGCCCCGCAGCCGCTGGCGATGATGCTGCTCTCGGGTGTGGCCGCACCGCTGGCCGCTCGCTACGCAAAATACATCCTGATCGCCGGACTTACGCTCTTCGCGCTGGGGATGGCCTATATCGCCTGGACGGCGCAGGTAACCTCCAACCGCTGGAGCTTCGTCCCCGGGCTGGTAATCGCCGGCGCGGGCATGGCGGGTATCTGGACGCCGGTCTACAGCCTCGCGACCCGCGACCTCCAACCCCGACTGGCCGGCGTCGCCTCCGGCGTCGTTAGCACGCTCCAGGAGCTTGGTGCCGTGCTCGGAAGTGCCGCCATCGGCGCCCTCTTGCAGAACCAGCTGGCGACCGACCTGCACAACCGAGCCGTCACCTTTGCGACCCAATTGCCTGCCCAGGCGCAAGCGCCTTTCGTCGATGGCTTCAGCAGGGCCGCAAAAGCCGGTCTCGAAGTCGGTCGCGGACAGAGCGGCACCAGCCTCACGTTGCCGGCGGGCATCCCGCCACAGGTCGCCCAGCAGATCCAACAGGTGGCCCACGCGGTGTTCACGCAGGCCTTCGTCGATGCCATGCGGCCGACGATGGCGCTCGCCATCGTTGTCATCCTCGTAGCCGCGGTGGGTGCGTTATGGGCGCGCAACCGCCCGTCCGGAGCACAGGGTCGCGCCGAACGAGACACACAGCGCGAGCAGGCGTCGGTCGCATGAGCGCACTGACGCCTTACCGGCTCGTTTTCCCACACGGCGTCGCCAACCTGACGGTGCGGGTCGACCCCTCGATGACCGGGACATACCATGGCGAGTTTTACGGTCCGAAGCCGCGCGTCACGGAGGCCGAGGGTGTCGTCTCGATCGACTATTCGCAGTTCAATCCCTTCATGTGGGGCCGGACGTCAGCGGACGTCCGGCTCAGCCCTGCAGCGAGCTGGGCGATCGAGATCCGGGGCGGGGTCTCCCACTGGGACAGCGATCTGCGCAGCCTCGAGCTGACGGGGATCGAGGTACGAGGTGGCGTCAGCAAGGTCGATGTGCGGCTGCCTCGCCCGACCGGCAGCTCGATTATCCGCGTCTCGGGTGGTGCCAGCCACCTCACGCTTCGCCGGCCCGCCGGGGTTCCAGCGCGCCTCCAGATCGGCGGCGGCGCCAGCAAACTCGAGCTCGACGCGCAGTACCTGGGGGCCGTGGGAGGTCCGGTGCGGCTGGAGACACCGGAATACGCGAACGCGACGGATCGATACGAGGTCGAGATTGGTGGCGGGGCGAGCCAGATCAGGGTCATCCGTGACTGACTCATCACACACCGCGGCTTGCGCCGTTTCCTGAGCTATGTGATAATGTGCCATGTAAATATGAGTCAACTCACTTCCAAGCCGGAACTCGACGCCGTAGAGTTCAAGACCGACGCGCAGGGCTTCCTGTTCGACCCCCGGGTCCGCGAGGTGCTGAAGCGGCAGGGCCGAAAAATCGAACCCGGAACAGAGGCGCTCGCCGCCGTCCGCATCCTGGGAAAGAAGCTCCACGCGGGCATGGAGCGCTGGGCGGACCGCTTCGGGCTGAGTGAGGGCCGCTTCCAGATCCTCGTGCGCCTGCACCACCAGCCAAGCGGGCGGTTCACGATGGGCGAGCTCGCTGAGATGCTGGACATCACGCCGCGGACGGTGACCGGTCTCGTCGATAACCTGCAGCGCGACGGCCTGGTCAGGCGCGTCGCCGATCCGGTGGACCGGCGCTCGGTCTACGCGGAGATCACCGACCAGGGCCGCGAGCGTGTCACCGCGCTCTGGCGGGAGGCCGCCGGAATCCAGGCGACCCTGACCCACGGGGTGAAGGAGTCCGAGCTGATTCAACTACGCCATCTGTGCCTGCGCCTCATCCAGGCGCTTGGCGTCGAGGAGGGAAAAACCCATGCCACAAGGTGAACTGACGACGCGCATCAAGGTCCTGGCGACCACCGGCGTGATGCTCGCGCTGCTGCTCGCGGCGCTCGACCAGACCATCGTCGGCACCGCGCTGCCGCGCATCGTGGCCGAGCTCAACGGTCTCGATCGTTATTCCTGGCTTATCACTGGGTACCTCGTCGCCTCCACGGTTGTGGTGCCGATCGCCGGCAAGCTCGGCGACCTGTTCGGCCGCAAGCCGTTCATCATCGCCGGGATGATCGGCTTCGTCGCCGCCTCGGCGCTCTGCGGTCTCTCCCAGGACATGAATCAGCTGATCGTCTTCCGCATAGTCCAGGGCCTTTTCGGCGGCACGCTCTTCGCCTCGGCGTTCGCCGTCCTGGGCGACATCTACACGCCGGCGGAGCGGGCCCGCATCCAGGGGCTTTTCGGTGCGGTCTTTGGCCTCTCCTCGATCGTCGGCCCGGTGGTCGGCGGCTTCCTCACCGACAACCTCGGCTGGCGCTGGGTCTTCTACGTCAACCTGCCGGTAGGCCTGCTGGGCGTCCTCGTGGTGGCCGCCTTCCTGCCCTTCGTGCGAACCCGCGCCTCCTGGCGCGACATCGACTTCGTCGGGTCAGCGACGCTCGCCGCCGGCCTGATCCCGATGCTGATCGCGTTGTCTGTCGCCAAAGACCAGGGATGGACCTCCTTCGAGGTGCTCGGCCTTCTCGCCTTCGGCGCCGCGATGCTGATCGCCTTTTTCCTGATCGAACAACGGGTCAAGGAACCGATCGTGCCGTTTGCGCTCTTCAAGAACCGCGTATTTGCCGTCTCCGTACTGGTCGGATTCTTTGCCGCACTCGGCATGTTCGGGATGATCATCTTCGTCCCGCTCGAGACCCAGGGCGTGCTCGGTGTGAGCGTCACCAACTCTGGCCTGCTGCTCACTCCGATGATGCTCGGCCTGATCGTCTCCAGTGTGCTCACCGGGCAGTTGATTCCCCGCATCAAGCATTACCACTACATCGGGACCATCGGCCTCGGCCTGGTGATGATCGGGCTCTACCTGATGGCGCAGACCACGACGTCGACGTCGCAGACCTCGATCACGATCGACATCGTCCTCGTCGGGCTCGGGCTCGGCGTGACCATGCCGCTCTACATCAACGCCGTGCAGAGTGCCCTGCCGCAGCGGTACCTCGGCGTCGGGACCAGTCAGATCCAGTTCTGGCGCAATGTCGGCGGCACTGTGAGCTCCGCCGTGCTGGGGAGCATCCTGGCCCAGCGGCTTCCCGGCGCGATCAGCGCCCAGGTCGCCAAGGTGAACTTGCCACCGGCATTCAAGAACGTCATGGGAAGCTCGGCCAGCAATCCCAATGCCCTGCTCGATCCGGCGAGGATCGCGGCCGCCAAGGCGAAGCTCCCGGCACAGCTGGCGCCGCTTTTCGACCAGGCCATGCATGCCGTTCGCCAGGCGCTGGCCCTCACCCTGCACGACGTATTCGTGATCTCGGTCGTCCTCACGGCGGGCGCGCTGGTCATCTCGCTGTTCATGCCCGATATTCCTCTGCGCTCGCGCCGGCCGCAGCAACAGGCTGGCGGCGAAGACCTCCCGACGGCGGCGGTGGGTTAGCACGCCCCCTCGTCTCAACCCTGACGGTCTCGACGGTGCGAGAATGCAAGCAGGATCGCGGCCGGAATAGGAGGGCACGGGATGGCACGCACAGACTCGATTCAGCGCCGCGCGGTGATGGCGCTTGGCGGATCGGTCATGGTCGCCACACTGTTCGCGTGGCTGCCGCTCCAGGCTGCGGCCGCCGATCTTCGACAGGGATCCGACGTCACCGTCGGTTCGGGTGAAACGGTCAACGACGACATCTACGCCGGCGCCGGCACGGTCAGCATCGATGGGACGGTGAACGGCAGCGTGATCGCCGGTGGCGGCACGATCACAGTGACCGGCACCGTCACCCGCGACTTGATTGTCGGCGGCGGCACCATCAACGTCAGCGGTCATATCGGCGGCAGTATCATCGCCGCCGGCGGCAACGTCACGGTCACCGGACCGATCGCGCAGGACCTCGTCGTCACGGCGGGCAGGATCGACGTCGGATCCGCCGCGACCATCGGCCGCGACCTGGTCGTGGCCGGAGGCACCGCGACGATCTCCGCTCCCATCGCCCGGCGCGTTCAGATGACATCGGGCAGTCTGACCCTGCGGAATCGCGTCGGGGGCGACGTGCGCGGGCGGGTCGACCATCTCAAGCTCGATGGCGCGCAGATCACCGGCAACCTCGACTACACGAGTAATAACGTCGTTGAACAGGTGAACGGTGCCCACGTCACCGGAACGATCACCCGGCATACCCCCGTCGATCGCGGTGGCGATGCCGGTAATGGCTTTCTCGGATGGCTGCGAGGACTCATCGGGATCTTGGCCCTCGGCCTGCTGTTGATCTTTCTCTTTCCGGCACTGAGCTCCCGGGCGATCGACACCGAGCGGGCCCAGCCCTGGGCGAGCCTCGGCATCGGGGCCGGGATCTTAGTGATCACGCCGATCGTCGCGTTGATCGTGTTCGTCATCGGGATCCTGATCGGCGGCTGGTGGCTCGGACTCTTGTTGATCCCGTTGTGGATCCTCGCGCTGGCCATCGGCTACGCCATTTCCGGCTTCCTGGTGGGGCGGTTGATCTTCGCCCGGCTCGGCTGGGGCGGCTACCACGATGCCCTCGCGTTGCTGGGTGGGCTGTTCGTGCTGACCGTCGTCGGACTCATCCCCGTAATCGGATGGCTCGTCGGCCTGGTGGCCATCGTCTTCGGGGCCGGTGCGCTGGCGCTGGTGGTCGTGACCCGGCGGGCCTGGATGCGACCGGCGGCGCCCTAAATCGAGGGCGACACCGACGGCGAACTCGTCGCCCGGCCCTTGATCATGAGGAAGCGAACGAGCCCGGCGCCGATGGCCGCGGCGGCGGGAAGCGGCAGGAGCAGGCCCAACCAGGCATGTTCGCCGATCACGCGGCCGACCCCGTCGCCCACGGTGACGCCCAGCGTGAGCAGCGCGCCTGCCCAGACCGCGGCCGAAATCGCGGTGCTCAGCCAGAACGTGCGGTAGCTGACCCCCAGAGTGCCGCAGGCGACGGCCATCCCCCAGCGTAGCCCCGGGATATAGCGTGAAACGCCGATCGCGAGCGGGCCCCAGCGGTCAAACCACCGCTTCGCCCGCGTCACCGCGGACGGCGTCAGATGTAACGCCACCCCGAGCCGGCTGTTGAGCAGCCTCGGTCCGAATCGGCGCGATGCCGCGAACAGATTCGTCGACCCCAGCAGGATCAGGGCCGTTAGCCCGATCCAGGCTGCCACTAGCGCCCGGGCATCGCCCTGCAATCGCTGGCCGAGGTATCCGATGGAGACCTCGGAGGGAACCGGCATCGGGATGGCTGACTCCTCGAGGTAGACGCCGGCGATGGCCAGCTCGGCGCCAATCGTCTGCTGGAGCTGGGCTTCGGCGGCCGTCACGCTACGGGCAAATCCCGGTCGGCTCGCCACCACGACGACGCCGACGGCGATCACGCCGAGCATCAGGCCGGCGGTGAGGCGCCGGATCACGCGGCGAGGACGAGGTTCGAGGACGTTCGTGACTGACACACACTACTGCGCGAGGGTCATCACCGCACCTCATCTGCGCGGCATGAAATATGAGTGGCCCGATGGGCCGCTCGAACTGCGGCGCTACGGGGCGACGGGTCGAGGCAGGACGCCGAGCAGCTCGAATCCATAGTCGAGCACTTTCGGCATCTGCGCGTAGGCGGTGCCGTTCGGAGCGCCCAGCAATACCGCCAGCAGGCGGTGGCCGCCGCGGCTCGACGTCGTGATCAAACAGCCGAGGGCCTGCTCGGTCCACCCGGTTTTCAATCCGTAGGTTCCGGGGTACGTGTGCAGCAGCTTGTCGAGGTTGACCAGCGCATAGGTCTTGTGCAGGGCCGTCGCCGGAAGCGTGATGGCGGGCGTCGCGGCGATGCCGACCAGTGCCGGGTAATGCGACTCGAGGTAGACGCCACCAACCGCCAGGTCAGCGGCGGAGGAATAGTGGCCCGCCCCGTCCAGGCCGGTGGGGTTCACGAAGTGTGTGGCTCGCAGGCCAAGCCGCGCAGCCTTGGCATTCATGTCGGCGATGAACGTGGAGCGAGAGGTGGTCGCCGACGCGAGCGTTTCAGCCGCGTCGTTACCAGAGTTGAGGAAGACGCCGTAGAGGAGCTCGCGCACGGTGACCCGTTCGCCCGGGGTCAGCCCCATGAACGTCGAGTCGGCGGGCAATTGCCGAATGGAGTCTGGCACGGTGACCAAGGTGTCCAAGCCCATCAGGTCGACCGCGACCATCGCCGTGAAAATCTTGGTCAGGCTGGCCGGTGCCCGGGAGGCCCGGCCGTTGGTCTGCCAGAGAAAGCGCCCCGTGTCCAGATTGACGAGTACCAGTGCCTGCGCGTCGATCACGGGCGCCGCGATCGGCTGTAGCGTCGCCGCCGGCCGGCCAACCACCGTCGGCAGCGATGTGGTCGGCGATGCGACGGGGGAGGCGGTGGCGGCTGGGATGCGTTCCGGGCGAGGATCGATCTGGTCCACCGGCATCGCCATGGCCGCCAGTGACGTGGCGCCGAGCGGTCTCGGCGGTTGTGCTTCTGCCGCCGAGCCCAGGGTGCTCGTGGCGCTGATGATGATGGCGACCGCTGTCAGCCGCACCGTTGACCGTCCCATGCAGGTCAGGGAGCCTATCGCAGACCGCTCAAAAAAACAAGAGCACCCGCCCTACAATGTTGCTCGCGCCGGGATGACGGAATAGGTAGACGTTGGCGACTTAAAATCGCCTGCCCGTAAGGGCGTCAGGGTTCGAGTCCCTGTCCCGGCATCGCGATCATTGAACGGCCAGACCGCCGCGGCGTTTCGCTGGTCGTACTATGGCCTTCATGCTCAGGTTGCCCGAGGTCCTGATCGGGATTGCGATCGTCGCCTACGTCCTCAACGACCTTTTTCAAAGCGTCGTCGTGCCGCGGCCGACGCCGGCGCGGTACCGGCCGACCCGCTTGGTCATTCGCGCTGGCTGGCGGGCGTGGCGGGCGATGGGCCTTCGGGCCCACTCCGCCGACTCGCGAGAACGGTTCCTGGGGACGTTTGCCCCGTTGGTCGTTGTCATCTTGCTGGTCGTCTGGCTCAGCGGACTCGTCCTCGGATTTGGCTTCGTCTTCTACGGCCTGCGCGATTACGTCCATCCCCCCATCGACGGATTCCAGACAGCCCTGTACTTTGCCGGGACCTCGGTCCTCACCATCGGTTTCGGCGACATCGTGGCGACATCGGGACTGACGCGTCTTCTGGCGCTGGTCGCGGGCGGGACCGGTCTCGGCACGATTGCGCTCGCGATCAGTTTTCTGTTCTCCTTGTACGCCTCGTTCCAGCGCCGGGAGATCCTGATCGTGACGCTCGACGCGAGGGCCGGCGCCCCGCCGTCCGGCGTCAGCCTGCTGGAAACGATGGCGAAATACGACATGACCGATGACCTGCCGCGCCTCTTCGCCGATTGGGAGAAGTGGGGTGCCGAGGTGCTCGACAGCCATCTCGCCTATCCGCTTCTCGCGTATTTCCGCTCGTCGCACGACAGCGAATCGTGGATCAGCGCGCTGGGGGCCGTGCTCGATGCCTCGACCCTGCTGTTGACCACCGTGGTCGACGGGCCCCGCGGTCCGGCCAAGATGATGTTTGCGATGGGCACTCACCTGGTCGAGGACCTTGGCCGCTTTTTCCACATGCCCGGCGACCACGACGTGGGGGTCGAACGCTACGAGTTCGACGAGGCCCGCGAGCGGTTGTCAACCGCAGGCTGGCGCCTGATCGGAGCGGAGGAGTCGTGGCTGGCGTTCTCGCGCCTGCGCGTCCAGTATGCGAGCCAGCTCAACAGCATGGCGAAATGGTTTGCCGCGCCGCCGACGCAATGGATCGGGGACCGGTCGTATGTCCGCTTCAGCGCGCAGCGGCACCAGGAGATCGAATCGCGCGCCGCCTCCGGTTAGGCGGCGAAGGCTTCTGGTGCCTTCCCGTGCAGCCGCAGGTAGAACGCGGTCGCCAGAACATACGGCAGCAGGAGCCGGACTTCGAAATCCGGCGGCCGTCGCGCGATCCCGGCGAAGAGCTCCGGTAGCTGGCGACGTTCCATTTCGTCCGTGATGTGCTGGATAGAAAAAGCATCCGAGGCGCGGATCCGCGCCGCGGCGCCGTCCCAGACGGTCGCCCCGTCTTCCAGTTGCCGCCACTCCGCGAGGAGGACGCCTTGCACGGCGCTCAGGGCGAGCGCCTGCATCAGGCGGGCCTGACCCTCGGCGCGGACCTCGACGCCGCGTGAGCGTGCCAGCCCCATCGTCTTCTGGACCGCCGTCTCGACCACTGGCCACGTCTCCGCATCGGCGGCGGCGTGGTTGAGGAGGTCGGGTGCCTCGATGATCCGGCGCGTCCGGCCGAGGGCAAAGCCATCGAGCTGGCTCCGAAGGCTGGCGCTGAGCCCGAGGTGGGATAGTGGAGGCGTCCGCGACGCGAAGTGGTCGACGACCGGCTCCCCGAAGCCGATCACCGGGTCCTCAGCCGGCGCCGGGAGCTCCTGGTGATGGACTTTGGGACGCCACCGCGGCCCCCCGGAACGCTTCCGACGGGTGGCGAACTTGCCGGCCTGGTGCTGGCCGGCCAGGACGGCCGTGGTCACGCCAACGGCCAAGACCAGGATCGTGGCCAGCACGCCGTAGCGCAGCAGCGCGATCAGGCTCAGTGCGAGCGTCAGGGCGAGTACGATCGGGCGGCGAGGCAGCCGGGACATGCCTTCGATACAACGTGCCGGGAGCCGAACCCGTGCAGCCGGGGGGCTTAGTTCAGATTGCGGAAAAGCGTGGCGATGCCCTGTCCGCCGCCGATGCACATCGTCACGATGCCCCACTCGGCCTGGCGACGCTTGAGCTCGTAGGCCAGCTTGACGGTCAGGATGGCGCCGGTGGCGCCCACCGGATGGCCGAGCGCGATGGCGCCGCCGTTCGGGTTGACCTTCTCCGGATCAATTTCCAGCTCGCGGATCACCGCCACGGCCTGCGCGGCGAAGGCCTCGTTCAACTCCATGAGATCGATGTCGTTGATCGTCATTCCGACCTTCTTCAGCAAGTTCTGCACCGCGAAGATCGGGGCCACCCCCATGATCTCCGGGGCGATGCCGGCGACGGCGTCGGCGACCCATTCGAGCTGAGGCGTCACGCCGAGCTGCTCCGCGGTCGCCTTGGTCATGACGACGACGGCGGCGCCGGCATCGTTGATGCCCGATGAGTTGCCGGCGGTGACGCTCCCGCCCTCGCGAAACGCCGGCTTGAGGCGCCCGAGGGATTCCATCGTGGTTGCGGGACGAGGATGCTCGTCGACCCTGGCGATCACGGGATCGCCTTTTTTCTGCGGAATCGCGACCGGCACGATCTGGTCGTCGAACCGACCGTCGGCGATGGCCGCGGCCGCCCGACGCTGGCTTTCCGCTGCGAACTTGTCCTGGGCCTCGCGGGAGACGCCGTAGCGGTCGGCGACTTTCTCCGCCGTCGAGCCCATCTGGTAGCGGCCGAACGGATCGGTGACCAGCGATATCGTGCCGTCGATGAGGGTCGCCTCGCCAAGGCGCCACCCTACCTGCGAACGCGGCAGCAGGTACGGCTGGATCGACATGTTCTCGTTGCCGCCGGCGACCACGACCTGGGCCTCACCGGTGCGCAGCTCCTGGACGGCGCTGTTGATCGCCTGCAGCCCCGAACCGCACAAGCGGTTGACGTTAAACGCGGTCGTCTTCTCGGGCAGACCGGCCTTCAGTGTCGCGAGCCGAGCGTTGAAGGCGTCTTCGCCCACCTGGCCGACGCAGCCCAGGATGACCTCGTCGACAACCTCGGGGGAGATGCCCGCGCGCTCGACGGCAGCGCGGATCGCGTTCGCGCCCAGATCGGACGACGGCGTGTCCTTGAAGGCGCCCGCAAATTTGCCGATGGCAGTGCGCATGCCCCCCGCGACGACGATTCCCTCTCCGCCGTTCCGCGTCACGAGACGATTCTAATTCGACGCCGGACCAGGAGCGCTGCTGCTGCCGCTCCCCATGCGAGTGATCCGCTGGGCCTTGGAAATGCCGCGCTCAACCTGGGGCCGCGCGGAATCCACGACGCCCTGGGCCTGGTCCAGCACGGGCTGCATCTGGCCGCGCACCTGATCGAGGCGGTCCGAAAGTTCCGCGCGCATCTGCCGTCCCGGCTTTGGCGCGTAGAGCAAGGCCACCGCCCCGCCGATGATCGCTCCATGCACGACGCCTCGCAAATACCCCATCGCTTCCTCCTTGGTGGCGGGCACGCGCCCGCGGATGACCCGGGTGTTCATCTTATCACTCCCAAGCGGTTTCGTTATAGCGGCGATATCAAGATCGAATCGCCGAGCGGGTCAGGCGCTCGACGGCTCGAGACCGACCGCCCTCGGCGCGGGCCGAATGCTCAGGACGGCGAGCACGCTCGCGCGCACGGCCAGGTCGATCGCTGCCCGCAAGAGCACGGCCGACACACAGCAGAAGCTATAGAGAAAGACCTCCGGAATGCGCTCCAGCAGGAAGGGCACACCGACGGCGAGCCCGCCGATCAGGATGGCGCTGGTGCAGAGGGCGGCGCCCAACTCCACGGCTCGAGCTTTCAACCACGCGTTGACAGTCATCGCTGCAACAAATGGTATAGCGTAGTTGTCAACAGAAGTCAAATGCTAGTCGGGCAGCTGCAGGCCGGCTCCGCGCGTCTGCGCGAGCTCGAGCACCGCGGCGCCGACGGCCACGTCCTCGATCGCGAGCCCGACCGACTTGAAGAGGGTCACATCGGAGGGCTGGCGGCCGCCCCCGGCCGACCCGGCGACCACGTCCCGCAATGAATGGACGCGGCCCCAATTCAGATGCCCTTCGCGCTCCGCCAGCAGCAGGTCGCCGGCCTCGAGGCGAGCGGCTTCGACATCATCGGCGACGACGAGGTCGGCGCGGGACACGACCCGACTGTCGATCTCCCGACGATCCGGGTAGTTCGAGCCGCAGACGTTCAGATGCTGGCCCGCCTGCAGCCACTCTCCGGGAAAGATGGGATGCCCAGTGGTCGTGATGGTGGTGAGAATGTCGGCCCCGTTGACGGCCTCGCGCATGCTGACGGCCGGCTCGATGGCGATCGTGGGCGGCAGCACCCTTCTGAGGTCCTCCACGAATGCATCGCGATGGGCCGGGTCACGGCTCGCGACACGCACCTCCCCCAGCCGGCGGACAGCGGCCACGGCGAGCACCTGGGTCAGCGCCTGACTGCCGGCGCCAATCACGGTGAAGACCGATGCCTCCGGTCGAGCCAAATACTTCGTCGCCAGCCCCGAGGCGCCGCCAGTTCGCATACGGCCGAGCCAGTCGGCCTCGATGACGGCGCGGGGCCGGCCGTCGTCCGCATCGAAGAGGCACACCCAGAACCGGGCACCGGCCTTGCTGTGGGTGTACGCCTTGAAGCCCATCAGTCCTTTGGACGGGAGGGCCGCCGACATCGTCGCGAGGACGGCGCCAGCGGCAACTCGACGTCGGGGTTCGTTCGCCGCGCGGTCCGCCGCCCATTCGCGGAAGGCGACCTCGAGCACCGCGAGCGTGACGTCCATGGTCAGCAGCGCCTTGACGTCGGTCTCGCGCAGAAAAAGCGGCACGGCTA
>Ga0209471_1000993_pt1 | contig 17578 bp, 19 predicted proteins | sample GraSoiAngelo_128_FD_185885 | JGI IMG/M metagenome (GOLD analysis project Ga0209471, IMG submission 185885) | Grasslands soil microbial communities from the Angelo Coastal Reserve, California, USA - 14_0927_12_20cm (SPAdes) (version 2) | ecosystem: Environmental > Terrestrial > Soil > Grasslands ...
AAGTGGTGGCGAGCGGGCCGGTAGGCGAGCGCGCACCCCCGACCCCGGGACAGGACCCGCGCGACCGGCAGGGAATGCTAGCTGGCGCTCTCCTCGGTCTCGGTATGCACCGGCGCGAGGCGGGGCCAACGGCGGCGAATCGCGGCAGCGATCCCGTCAGCATCGATCCCGTAATGCTTGCGCCACAACTTTTGTGCTCCGTGGTCCACGTGCTCATCTGGGATTCCGAGGATCTCAAGATCGACACGCGCGCCGCGCTCTGCCAAGAGCTCCCCGACGGCGGACCCGAAGCCGCCTGCGATCACATGCTCCTCGACAGTCACGAATCGCGGCGTCCGCGCCGCGAGCGCCAAGATCCGTTCTTCATCGAGCGGCTTCGCGAAGCGCGCGTTCACGACCGTCGCTTCGAGTCCGTCGCGCGCGAGGATCTCGGCGGCCTCCATTGCTGCGCCTACCGGATGGCCGTACGCGAGGATCACGACGCCGTCGCCATCGCGCAGCGTTTCCGAGACGCCGATCGGGATCTCGACGAGCGGCGTGTCGAGAGCCGCGCCCACGCCGGTTCCGCGCGGGAAGCGCAGGCCGATCGGCCCGCGATTCGCCGCGGCATGCCGGTAGGCGGTCCAGACCATCTGGCGCAGCTCGGCCTCGTCCTTTGGCGCCATGAGCGTCATGCCGGGCAGGATGCGCATGTACGCGATGTCGTAGAGACCCTGATGCGTCCTGCCGTCATCGCCGACGATCCCGCCGCGGTCCATCGCGAACACGACGGAGAGGTCCTGCACGGCGACGTCGTGAACGACCTGATCGAAACCGCGCTGCAGGAACGTGGAATACACCGCCACGATCGGAACGATCCCCTGGGTCGCGAGTCCCGCGGCGAACGTGACCGCGTGCTGCTCGCATATGCCGACGTCGAAGAGTCGCTCGGGGAATTCCTTGAAGAGCGGCAGGAGGCCGGTGCCGCCCGGCATCGCGGCGGTGATCGCGACGGCGCGTTCGTCCGCCCTCAGGACCTCCCGAACGGCGTCAGCGAAGACCGCCGTGTATTGCGGGGCGGTCGCTTTCGCGGCGCCGCTGGCCGAGACCCCGTGCCACTTCACGTTGTCGTCCTCGGCGGGGCCGTAGCCGTGCCCCTTTTGCGTCTGCAGGTGGACGAAGACCGGGCCGTCGCCGAAGTCGCGCGCCTTCTCGAGGACGCTCTCGACGGCGAAGAGGTCGTGGCCGTCGACCGGTCCGAGGTATGTGAATCCGAATTGTTCGAAGAGGATGTTCGGGATGAAGAGCGCCTTCAGGCTCGTGAAGATGCGGCGCCGAGCCTCCTCCGCGAGCTCGCCGCCGGGCATGTGCTCCAGGACCTGACGAGCGATGTGCTTCGCGCCCCGATATGGCTGGGCGGTGCGCAGGGCTTCGAGCATGCGCGACACCGCGCCGACGTTGGGCGCGATGCTCATTCCGTTGTCGTTCAGCACGACGATCATGCGCGTGCGCATGTGGCCGATGCTGTTCATCGCCTCGAATGCCATGCCGGCGGTGAGCGCGCCGTCGCCGATGATCGCGACGACGTGGTTGTCGTCGCCCTTGAGATCGCGCGCGACGGCCATGCCTTGCGCCGCCGAGAGGGAGGTCCCCGCGTGTCCCGCACCGAAATGGTCGTGCTCCGACTCTGTGCGGGCGAGGAATCCCGAGATCCCGCCGAACTGCCGGAGCGTATCGAAACGTCCGCGGCGTCCGGTCAGCATCTTGTGCACGTAGGCCTGATGGCCCGTGTCCCAGACGAGCTTGTCGCGCGGGGAATCGAAGACCCGATGTAGCGCGACCGTCAGCTCGACCGTGCCGAGGCTCGATGAGATGTGCCCACCGGTCTTCTGAACGCTCTCGACCGTGAACTCGCGGATCTCGCGGCAGAGCTCGAGCAGCTCCGCACGATGGAGCAGCCGAAGGTCCCGCGGCTGCTGTATGCGATCGAGGACGGTCATCTCGCGATACTAGCCAAGATGTTCGATCTTTCTAAGCGCGCCGTAGTACTTACCGGCGCGACCGGCAACATCGGCTCGACCGTTCTTCGCGCGTACCTCGGGCAGGGCGCGCACGTCGCGATACCGGTACGGGACTTGGCTCGGGGCGATGCCCTGCGCGCATCGCTTGGTGACCTGGCCGGTACTCCCGACGACCCGCGCGTCCTGGTGCAGGCCGCCGACCCGGGAGATCGCGCCGCGATCGAGGGCTTTGTGGAGCAAGTCGTTCGCGCGTGGGGCCGGCTCGATGTGGTGGCGAACCTCATTGGTGGATATGCCGCGTCTGACGCGGCGTCGGGCGACCTTGCCGCCTACCGCGCGTATTGGGACCAGAAGGTCGCGACGATCGTGGCCGCGACTACGGCGTGCCTGCGACCGATGCGCGCCCGCGGCTACGGGCGGGTCGTGAACGTCGCCTCGACGGCGGCGCTCAAGGGGGAGAAGGGCGCAGCCGGCTACGCGATGGCCAATGCCGCGCTGCTCAGGTGGACGGAATCGCTGGCGGAGGAGGTGAAGCGCGAGGGCATCACCGCGAACTCGGTGCTGCCACGGATCATCGACAACGCCGAGAACCGGGCCGCGATGCCCAAAGCCGATCCATCGCGTTGGGCGACCGCTGCCGAGATCGCCGCCGTTGTTTTGTTCTTGTCTACGGATGAAGCGAGCGGCATTACGGGCAGCGCGATACCGGTGACGGCTCGCACATGATCTGGAGTCGGCCGTCCGGGTGTAACGGAGGAGCGGGTTAAGCAGCGTCGGGGTCTCCTGAGCGAGCGGCCCCTGGACGGCGCTCCATCACGATCCCACCGGGGCCGAGCGAAGGAGACCCCGGCGCTGCTCACTGCTCACCGCTCGACCCGCACCGGCCGTCCGCCTTCCGCACGCATAGACTCGCGCCGCGATGTCGCTCTTTGTAGTCGTCAAGTTCGTGCACGTTGTGCTCGCGATCATTGCGGTCGGGTTCAACGCGACGTACGGCGTGTGGCTCGCGCGAGTTGCTCGCGAGCCCATTGCGACGCAGTCATTCGTTTTGAAGGGCATCAAGCGACTTGATGATTGGTTCGCCAATCCCGCCTACGTTCTGCTCGCGGTGACGGGGGTGACCATGGTCCTCGTCGGCGAGCTGCGCTTCACGACGTTCTGGATCGCGGCCGGAATCGTGCTGTGGGCCATCGCGGTCGCGCTTGGTTTCTTCGTGTACACACCTACGCTCCGCAATCAGATCCACGCGCTGGAGACCGCTGGGCCGGAGAGCGCGGACTACAAGCGCTACGCCGCGAACTCGCGCTTCCTGGGCATCCTGCTCGCGGTGATAGTCGTCGTGATTGTCTTCTTCATGGTGACGAAGCCGACGTTGTCCTAACGGACAAGGCGAAATATGTACGGAGGCAATCTCGTGCGGTTGCCGTTGATCGCGAAAGCGTGCATGGGAAACCACGCTCTCAAAGCCTTCTCGTAGTCCGATCGCGCGTCGATCGGGATCCCCTCGTAAGCTGGCAGCGTCAAATCCCACTCGTAGCCATCGAAAAGCGCGTGCCAACCTCTCTGCATGCGCCGCGAGATGCGGTCTGTGTAGAAAAGGGTCGCGGCGCCGAGCGCCCACCGGTCGAAATGGAGAGGGTCGTAAATCGGCCGTTCCGTCCAACCAGGCTGCGGTTCGTCCTCCCCGAAGCCAGCGAGCAGACCATCGGCATTGAAGCGGGCCGCGTTCGGCATGTCGACTTCGAACTCGGACTCGCGGACCCTGATCGAGAAGCGGTCGTGTGTCGCGGCAAATTGGATGTGGATGATCACAACGCACGTCCGAGTTCGCTCGCCCATCCCGCGTAGGCCTCGGCGGAGGGATGCAGCCCGTCCGTGGCGAACATCTTCTTCCGTCCCTGCTCCCGCATGAGCGGGAAGAGATCCACCCACGACGCGCCGGCACGTTCCGCCTCGTCGCGGGCGATCGCATTGAACCGCTCGATCGCGCGAGCGACGACGGCCACATCGCCGAAACCGGATCCCGCCGGGGACAGCGACCAGTCGGGCTGTGGCAGGGCGACCACGCGCGCGACGGGTGCGTCGTCGCGGATCCGCTCGTGGATCGAGCGAAGCTTTTGGCTATAGCGATCCTCGCTCTCGCCACGGACGATGTCGTTCGCCCCGATGAGCAGCGTCACGAGCGTTGGGCGGAACGACGCGACGAGCGACAGCTCCGCCTCGATGAGATCGTCGGTCGTGTACCCGTTCACGGCGGGGTTCGCGAGAACGACCTGCCGGCCGCGGTCATTCCAAATGCGCGTCAGGACCGCCGGAAACGAGCGATCAGGCGTCGTTCCCGTCCCAATGGTGAACGAGTCACCGAGCGCAAGGAATCTTTCGGGAATGCTCAGGTGTTCTAGTGTGAGAGAAAGTTAGTGAAAATGACCCCAGCGGTGACCAACCTCGACCTCATCATCATCGGCGGCGGCCCCGCCGGTCTCACCGCGGGGCTGTATGCGGCTCGGGCCGACATGAAGGTCGTTCTCCTCGATTCCAAGGATGTCGGCGGCGAGATCCTCAACACCGAGCTGATCGAGGACTATCCCGGCTTCGAGTCGGTGACCGGCGCCGAGCTCGCGAAGAAGATGGCCGACCACGCCACTAAATTCGGTCTCAAGATCGATACGTACAAGCCCGTGAAGGAGATACGCTCCGATGGCGATCGCAAGATCGTCACGCTCGAGGACGGGACCGAGCTCTCCGCCTACGCGGTGATCGTGACAGTCGGCGGCGAGCCGACGAAGCTCGGGATCGTCGGCGAGACGGAATACCACGGCCGCGGCGTTTCGTATTGCGCGGTATGCGACGGAGCCTTCTTCAAGGGCGCGAACCTGGCGGTCATCGGTGGTGGTGACTCGGCCTTCCAGGAGGGCCTGTTCCTCACCCGTTTCGCGAAAAAGCTCTACGTCGTCCATCGCCGGAACGAGTTCCGCGCGCAGGCCATCCTTCAGGACCGCCTCCTGAGCATGGAGAAAGTGGAGCCGATCACTCCCGCACGGGTCACGGAGATCGGCGGAAATGGCGACGTCAAATGGATCGACGTCGAACGCGACGGGAGGACCGAGCGGGTCAATGTCGAAGGTGTCTTCGTGTTCATCGGCTTCAAGCCGATCGGCAGGCACCTCTTCAAGGAGCACATCGAGCACGACAAGAACGGCTACCTGATCACCGACCAGTACATGCGCACGAGCATCCCCGGCGTATACGCGGCCGGCGACACCCGCGCGCAGCTCGCGAAGCAGATCACGACCGCCGTCGGCGACGCGACGACCGCGGTGCTCCATGCCGAGCGCTACATCGAGGAGCTCAAGGACCTGGAGCGCGCGTTCCCATCGGAGCCGCGGGACGTCGTCGCGCAGACGGCAAGCAAGGCGGAGCTCCAGGTCTTCGCGCCGGGCGACATCGTGCTCCGTGAAGGCGACCCCGCGGATCGCCTCTACATGGTCATCAAGGGTGAGGCCGAGGCGACGCAGCGCGGCCCCGACGGTTCACAGGTCGTGATCAACCGGTTCGGCCCCGGCGATTATTTCGGCGAGGTCGGACTCCTGAACGACGCGCCGCGTCTCGCCACGGTTCGGGCGAAGACTTCGCTCGAAGTGATGGCACTCGACCGCGAGACCTTCGGCCGGCTCTTGAGGAGCTCGCAGACGACCGAGGACGAGGTCAGGCGGGTCGCGGCCGGACGGACGCGGGCGGCAACCCAGTAGCAGGCGCGGTCGCGAGTCGTTTCACGTACTCGACGATCACGTTGAGGTCGAACGGCTTCTTGACGTAGGTCGCGATCCCGCGCCGTCGAAACTCGCTTATGTCCTCTTCCGCGTTCGCGGTCTCGAACAAGACCCGGACTCGGCTGGTGCGCGGATCCTTCTTCAAACGGTCATACAGTTCGAAGCCTGACATCCCCGGAAGCCGCACGTCGACCACCATGACGTCCGGAGTCACCTGCTTCGTCGCCTCAAGCGCGGCCGCGGGGCCGCCGACGTGGATCGCGCAGTAGCCGGGTTCGTCGGAAATCGCATCTGCGATGAGCGCGCCGATCGTCGGCTCGTCTTCGACGACGATCACAACCTTACGAGCCCCAGTCTGTGAGTGCCCCCTGGCGTTGTTCACGCGACGCCTCCCACCTCACAGGCGAGCAGCGCCGATGCCCTCATTACGAATCGTCATCATTCCGTTGTCCGGCCGATGCGGCTTTGCCGGGTTCAGACCGCGCGCGGTCTCGCTATCCGCATCTCAGCCGCGCAGGCTCTATCAATGCGGCGGGACGTCGACCTTGGGCGCACCAGCTTTGTCGATGTGCTCGACCGGGTGCTCGATAAGGGGATCGTCATCGAGGGTTGGGGACGCGTTGCGGTCGCGGGCATCGACCTCATAGGCATCGATGGCTGGGTCGTCGTCGCCTCGATCCACACGTATTTGAACTACGCGGAGTCGCTTGGGTTGAGTCCGCGCGTTCCGACGAGCGCGTCGCCCGGTGAAGTGGTGGCTTAACTCCCCTCATTTCGCGGCGGCCCCCGCGCTCGGCGTGAGGTATCGCTCGGCATGCCCGAGCGGACTCGCCACGCGAAACACGAACGCTATCAGGAAGGTGAGCGCCCCGATCACCGCGTAGATGAGGCGCACGTCGCCGGTGCGCTCGATGAGCACACCTCCGACGAGCGCACCGATGGGGTTCGCTGACCACGCGAGCACCATCGCGATGCTGATCACGCGGCCGAGCATGTGGTTGGGGACGACCGCCTGTCTCAGCGACCCGGTGTTGATGTTGAAGAGGATCCCGAGCCCGGAGACGATCGCCCAGAGCACAACGGCGATCCAGAGCGACGTCGTGTACGCAAGACCGACGGTGAGAAGGCCGGACAGCATGAGCGCGCCCAGGGCGACGTTGCCGAACGACCACCGTTTCCGCAGCGACCCCGCTGCGAGCGAGAGGACCACGACGCCCGCGCCGCCCGCTGCGAAGAGCAGGCCCACCTCGCTGTCCTCTGCGCGCAGAGCCTGCTTCGCGAACAGCACGAGCTCGGCGAAGACCGTCGCGCCGACCATGTTGATCAGCGCCATCATCAGCGAGATATTTCGGAGGACGGGGTGCGCCAGGACGTAGCGCAAGCCCTCGACGATGTCCTGGCGGATGCTGGTGGCCCGTTTCGTGATCGGGGCGTTGAAGGCGCGGGCGATCGCCGAAAGCATGGCGGCCGAGACGACGAACGACGCGGCGTCCAGAACAAGGATCGTTTCGACCGACACGAAGACGAGCAGGGCTCCCGCGGCGAGCGGACCGAGAACAGCTGCGGCCGCGAAGCTCGCCTGGATGCGGCCGTTCGCGCCGACGAGCTCGGTCGAGTCCACGAGGCTTGGTATCGCCCCGAACTCGGCGGCCGCAAAGAAGATCGAGAGCGTAGAGGAGACGAACGCGACCGCGTAGATCCACCACAGCGAGAGGAGGCCGGCGCCATACGCGAGTGGGATCGACGCGATCGTCGCCGCGGAGAGGAGATCCACAACGATCATGAGCCGCTTGCGGTCGGTGCGATCGGTCCATGCGCCGATCGCGAGTCCGAACAGGAGCTGCGGCGCCGTGTAGATCGCGAGCGTCGCGCCGAGGGCGAGCGCCGATCCGGTGAGCTTGAAGACGATGAGTGGCAGCGCGAACTGCGTGACGGAATTGCCGAAGTTCGAGACGGTCTCTCCGGTCCAGTACTTCCAGAAGTCGCGGTTCAGTCGGCGGCCTCTCCAGTGGCGGCCTTCTTCGGCCCTTGTCCGCCTCGTCGGCCGCGCCCGCCGCGCCGTCCGCGGCGCGTCCGCTTGCGCGGGGCCGCGGTCGCCAGATCGGTGGCTGCTGCCGCCGGTATCGCGGCGTCCGTCGGAGCGGGTAGCGCCTGAAGCTCGCCGGCCGGCAACGCAGCCGGAGCCGGAGCTGGGCGCACTTCGCCGTTCAGGCGATCGAACTCTCCAAGTACGGTGCGCACCTCATCGTGCGCCTGGTCGATGACAAACCCGGCCTTCTTCCCATGCTCTTCAGGACGCATGACGCCGCGCTCGACAGCCCGTCGCATGGTCGATTCGAGTCCGTCGCCTTCGACCCGCGACAAGAGCTCCGCGAAGAGCGCCTGGTTCACCCAGTCAATGCGCTCGCCCTTCGCGCGTGTCGACGCGACGAAGTTGAAGAGGTGAACGATCGATGCGGCGGGTTGCCGTGCGTACACGACGAGGGGGTGGCCTTCCGCGAGCCAGCACATCGTGATCTGCCGGCCCTCGCGTTCCACCTGCTCGGTCTGGATGGCGCCGCGCTCCTCGGCGATGTTGAAGAGGGTCTCGAGGAGCAGGCGGCGCTGCGAGCGGCCCCGCGCCAGACCACCCGGTTGATCGGCACGCGAGAGCGGATCGAGGACGGCCTCGACCGCCGGGATGCGTCGGGTGTCCTTGCTCGTCACGGTGTCGATGCGACGCAGCACCCGCACCAGGTGGAAGATCGTCTCGGCGACGAGAGGCGAAGACATGCTCGGGGCGAGCATCTGCTTGGCCTTCGCACGGGCGCGGCCCTCGAGCTTCGCGAGGACCGTTCCCTGCTCGATGCCGGCATCGATGCGCTGCTCGAGGACGCTCGAGGCCTCCTTCTGCGAGAGCGGAACGACGCTCGTGACGAAGTCGCCGCGCGGCATCGCGCGGGCATGAAGCGCCACGAGCTGGTCGAGCAGGAGCACGGCGAGGCGCCGCTGCTCCTTATCCGACTCCGGCGAGGCCGTCGGCACGACGGCCGGAACGTGGGGCTCTGCTCTCACCCGCACCGGTAGGCGACCCCGCCGCTGCGGCGTCCTCCGCGCGATCTCCGCGGGTGGCTGTGGCTTGTCGACCTGCGTGTCGTCGGCGCGCAATGCCGTGCGCGTCCAGCGCGCCTGTGGGATCAGATCTTCGAGCAGGAAGACATCGTCGCGCAGGTACGGCGAGTCGCGGAGCTCGTTCGCGAGTGACTTGTCGCCAGCGATCAGGTAGACGTGTTTGTCCTCGTCCTTGATCGCCTTGCAGAGCGCGTTCAGGTCGCGGTCGCCCGAGACGATGAACCAGTAATCGATGTCCTGGCGCTCCTTGTAAAGAAGCTTCAGGGCTCGGGTGATGAGGACCGCGTCGGAACGGCCCTTAAGGAGCCGGCCGCTCATGCGCTGCGCCACGGCGATGGGCTCCATCCCCGTGAACTCGAGCGCCATGAGGAGCGTCTCGTCTTGTGCCGCGACCTCCTGTCCGAAGATCGCGAGCTTCACGCGGACCGGTCCGAATTCGGCGGCCTTTTGCAGGATCGCCTGCAGGATCGAGAGTGTTGACGGCAGCGGGCCCGTCGTGTGCTGGCGAAGTGTGTAGTAGACGTTCTCCCAGTCGATTAGGAGGGCAACGTCAGGCAATAGCTTTCTCCGTATGGGCTTCGCACGCCGCCTGACTCGTCCGCGGATCGCGGAATTCCACCGCGGTCTCGCGCTTTTGCTCTCCCTCGTCCGCTACCCCGAAGCTCTCGAGGCTCGGCCGTGAGCGCGTTCATCACGAACACTTCAGTCGTCGCGCGCGCCGTTTCGTTCAACTGTAGCGTCTAATGCGCGCCGTGACCATCACCCCGTCGGCATTGACCGATCTCGTACACGCGGCATCGTCACGCGGCGCGACGTACGCCGACGCGCGCACGGTCGAGCGCGAGCACGAGGCGGTCAGCGTCAAAGATGGCGCAGTCGAGTCGGTGACGCGCACGGCCGATCGCGGAGTCGGCTTCCGCGTGGTCCATCGCGGCGCGTGGGGTTTCGCCGCGACGGATCGCACCGACGAGGGTGCGATCCGCGGCCTCGTCGATGAGGCTTTCCGACGAGCGGAAGCGTCCTCGTCGGTGCAGAAGCGCACCGTGACCCTCGCGCCAATCGGCGCGCAACGCGGCGACTATCGCACGACGCTTCAGCGTGATCCGTTTACCGTGCCGCTGACGGAGCGCATCGATCACCTGCGCGCGGTCGATGCCGCTTCGGTCGGCCCGAACATCACGACGCGCCGCTCATCCGTCGCGGCGTACCGCACCCGCAAGCATCTCGTGACCAGCGAGGGCACCGACGTCTCGCAGGAGATCGTTGAAGCGGGCGCGGGTCTCTCGGTCCTCGCGGTGAAGGCCGGCCGCAAGCCCGCTGCGCGCTATGACTCGCGCCTCGTCCGCCAGGCGGGTTGGGAATACGTCGAGCATCTCGACCTGGTCGCACGCGCGAAGCGGTACCGCGATGACGCGGAGGCGACGCTTGACGCTCCGCTCGCCGCCGAGAAGCCGACCACCCTCGTGTTCGCGCCCGAGTTCCTCGCGCTCCTGGTGCACGAGTCGTGCGGGCATCCCACCGAGGCCGACCGGCTTCTTGAGCACGAGGTCGCGTTCGCCGGAACGACGTTCATGTGGCCCGAGGATCGAGGCAGGCTTCGATACGGCTCGCCCCAGGTCTCGATGACCGCGGACGCGACCGTGCCCGGCGGCATGGGCACCTTCGGCTGGGACGACGACGGCGTGCCCGCGATGCGGACGAAGCTCGTCGACAAGGGGATCTTTGTCGGTTACCTGACGTCGCGCGAGACGGCGGGCGCGCTGGGACTCCCCGTGGCCATCGGCTCCGCGCGAGCGGAGGGCTGGCAGCACTTTCCCATCGTGCGCATGGTCAATGTCAGCCTCGATCCCGGCACGACGCCGTACGCCGACTTGCTGCGCGGCGTCGAGTCGGGTCTTCTGATGGAGGCGCCGGCCTCGTACTCGCTCGACGACAAGCGCCAGAATTTCCATTTCTCGACGCAGTCGGCGCGCGTGATCCGCAACGGTCACCTCGACGGCTACGTGCGCGGCGTCTCCTTCCAGTCGCTCACGCCGGACTTCTGGGGCAGGTGCGATCTCGTCGCCGACGACTGGGAGCTGCACGGCTTCCTCTCGTGTGCGAAGGGCGAGCCCCTCCAGCTGATGCGCGTCGGGCACGGCGCGGCGCACGCGCGCTTCCGCGACGTGCCCATCGAAGTCCGCGAGTGACGCTCCTCGGCGAGGATCGGCTGCTCGCGCCGCTCCGCCAGGCGTTGCGCGAGGTTCCGGCGGACGAAGCGGACTTTCATGTGCACCGCCGCCGCGCGGCGATCACGCGCTACTCGCATAGCTCGATCCACCAGAACGCCGTCTCCGACGAGACGCATGCCACGGTCCGCGCGATCGTCGGCAAGGCCGTGGGGATCGTGACGACGAACTCCCTCGAGGCTTCGGCGCTCCGGCGCGCGCTTGCCGACGCGGCAGCGCTGGCGCGCGCGAGCCGCCCCGACGAGGAGTGGCCGGGTGTCGCCGAGCCCGAGCCGATCCCCGCGCCGTCGTCATTTCACGAGGAGACGGCGGCCGCCACGGCGCAGGACCAGGCGAGCTCCATCGGAGCCGTCTGCGCCGCGGTGCCGAGCGGAATGCGCGCCGCCGGCACGTCGCAGATCGAGGTGACCGAGGATGCCGTCGCGAACACGCGCGGCGTGGCGGCGTACGCGCCCGCGACGATGGCCTACCTCCGTGCGCTCGTCCTGAGCGACGCCTATGTCGGGTCGGGATACGCCGAGGATCTGTCGATGCGCGTCGACGGGCTACATCCCAGAGCGATCGCGGCGCGCGCCGCCGAGAAGTGCGCGCTCGATCGCGACCGGACGCAGCTCCCGCCCGGCGACTACGAGGCCGTGTTCGAGGAGCTCGCCGTCGCGGAGGTCCTCCGCATCATGTCGCTCACCGGTCTGGGCGGGCAGTCGGTGCGAGAAGGCCGCTCGTTCATGACCGGGCATATCGGCGAGCGCGTGACCGGCGAGAACTTCACGCTGCTCGACCACGCGATGGACGCGCGCACCATCGCCGTTCCCTTCGACGTCGAGGGAACGCCGAAGCAGAAGGTCACCCTCATCGAGCGCGGCGTCGCGCGCGGCCCGGTCTACGATCGGACCTCGGCGAAGGCCATGGGCACGCGGTCCACGGGTCACGCGGCCGAGCCAGCGCGCTACGCCGCGGGCGGGCATGCGGGGCATCTCGCGATGAGCGGCGGCCCGGCGACGCGCGGGCAGCTCATCGAATCGGTGCACCGCGGGGTCCTGATCACGCGCTTCCATTACACCAACACGCCCGACCCGCGCGCCGCCACCATGACCGGAACGACGCGGGACGGCACCTTTCTCATCGAGGACGGAAAGATGACGCGGGCCCTCGCGAACGTGCGCTACACGATGAGCGCGCTCGATCTCTTCTCCGGCATCGACTTGCTGGGGCCACAGCGACTCGCGCGCGATTGGTGGAGCTCGAACGGCATGGGGTCGATCTTCTGCCTCGTGCCGCCGATCAAGGTGCGCCGCGCGACCATCACCGGCTCGAGCCCGATCTAGGGTTGCTGTCCCGCGGCGAGCGCTTGAAGGTAGCGGATGAGCTCCCAGCGCTCGGTGTCGGTGAGCTTCGGCTTGCCGGTGTCGGGATCGATCGCACCCCACGCCGGCATCGCCGTGAACGGGATGCCGTTGGTGACCCAGTAATAGAGCTCGCCCGGCGCGTGTTGTGGCACGTGCACCTGAAGATTGAAGGGACGCGGGTTGAGCGTCGCTCCCGCGGGACCGTCGCCGAGCCCTTTGGGCCCGTGACACACCGCGCAATTCGTCTGGTAAAGCGCGCGACCGAAGGCGACCGTCGCGGGATTGTCCGGGGTTGGGTTCTGCGCGAAGCGTGCGGTAAGCGGCACCGGCGGCGTCGGGATGTTCGGCGCGATGGTGTACGCGATGCCGAGCGCAATCACGATCAGCGCGCCGAGAAATCCTGCGCTCTGCGCGAATCGTCGCCACTCGCCGCCGCGACGCCAGCGGACGAGCGCGAAGAGACCGAACACCGCGGCGCCGACCGCGAGCGCGATCGCGATCTGTTCAAGTCCCTGCCGCGAGATCGGGAATGTCACTTCTTCACGTCTGCCTCAGGGGCAGGGGTCCCAGGCGTCGACTTAGCCTTCTTCTTTTCCTTTCGCGTCGACCACCACCAGAGCCCGATAAAGAGGACGAGCGGAACGCCGAGCTCGAGTATCTCGTCGAGCCAGGTGCCGGTCGCACCGTGCGCCGATACCGACGCGTAGATCATCGGGATACGACGAGGCTATACGTACCGGTGCCCTCGTTCCCGACGGCGAGCGTGACCTTCCAGGTGCCCGCCTCCAGTCCCGCGATGTCGAACCTGTAGCGGCCCGGGCCGAACGCGGCGCGGTCCTCGCTGGCGTCGAGCGGACCCTGTGACGCGGGGCCGGAGAACGTCGCGTGCAGCTTCTTGCCGATGACGGGGTTGCCGTCGGTCCCCACGAGCAGGGCGAACAAGGCGATCGGGGCGCCGGCCTGAGGTGCGGCCGGGTCGGTGAAGACGATGACCGTATAGGGGCCGATCGTCAGGGGCGGCGCGGGCGTCGAGCTGGGGCCGCCGGGTGCGCCCACCGGGACGGTGAAGATGGTGCTCACGTCCTCCTTACCTGCGAGCCGCACGATCGTCTGGATTTTCCAGGTCCCATACATCGCGGTGGGACTGCCCTGCGCGACGTATTCGCCCGCCGCGCGCTCGGTCGCCACAAGCTCCTGCTGACCCATGTCGTGCTCGACCATCGTGAAGCGCAACGCCACTTTCTCTGCGCCGGTGACCGGCGCGAGACCTTGATGCACGCGCAGCACGTAGGTGTTGGGGCCGGCGCCCCCGCTCGCGACGAGCATCTCGAGCCTCAGACCGGACACGTGCTGCGTCTGGTCGAACGCCGACGCGGATGGCTGCGCGGGCGGCGCGAGCGCCGTGAGCACCGAGGCGGCGACGATGATGACGATGAAGATCCCGGTCTCGGCCATCGTGTCGCGGACGAGCGCCGTGCGTGCGCGGATCCCGGCCCGCAGCCGGGGGCCCCAGCGCAGGAGGTTGAACGCCCCGATCGCGAGCGCCACCAACACGAGGGCGATCTTCACCGCGAGCGCGATCCCGTACGGCGTCTCGTATAGATCGTTGATGAGCACGAGCCGGTCGAAAGCCTGGAGGGCGCCGGCGGTGATCAAAAGGGCAGTCGCGATCATCGCGGTGACCGAGAAGCGCCAGACCGTGGCGCCGAGCACTCTCGCGTCCTCGGCGGTTTCGTCGCGCCGAGCGAGGAGCACGCACGAGAGGAGCGCGACGACGCCGCCGGTCCATACCGAGACCGACAGCACGTGGACGAAGTCGAGGGCCATGCTCTTGAGACTTCCGAGCGCCGTCGCGTGCGAAACCAGCGTCGCCGTCATCGCGGCGGTGAGCCCGGCCGCGAGGGCGATCATCCGCCGCGGACGGAACGTGGCGAGCGGTCCGATCGTCATGACGCCACCGCCGGCGATCGCGGCGACCGGCCGCGTCATCGCGAGGCGAGGTGTGATCGACACCGCGGCCAGCACGAGGCCGGCGAATGCCCGCACCGCGAGCATGATCCCGAGCCGCGGCGGGAGCTTCGGACCCTGATCGGCGACGAGCGCAACTGATCCCGCGACGATCAGCACTCCCGCGATGCTCAGCAGCCACGACTCTCGGCGCGGATCGACCCCGGCAGGAGCCACGAAGAGCACGAAGAACGCTGTGCCGAGGCCGAGCGCGATCCCGGCATACGAGAGAACACGCCCACCGATCTCGAGCAGCGCGGGCGGCGGCGCGGCCTCAGCGACGTCAGGCGGACGGGGGATCGGGCCGTTGCCGATAACGAAAACGAAGTTGCCTCTCGTCGTGTGTCCGTCGACCGCACTCGTAGCGGTCCACGCGACGACGTAGCCGCCGTCCGGGATAGGGTTGAGCGATACGCGGAGGCCGTTGGGATCACCCGAGAGCCCAACGTCACGCTTGTCGTGCCGCACGCCGTTCGTGTCCAGCACCTGGATGTCGCTGCCCTTCGGGTCGGGCGGCTCGCTGAACTCGATCCGGATCTCGGCGGGTGCCTTCACGAGCCGCGCGTCGGACGCCGGATTGGAGCGGACGTAATTGGCGTGCGCCTCCGCGGCGCCGCTCAGAAGAACGGCACCGCCGAGAACGCACGCGACGATGACCGCGAGGCGTCGCATCAGCGCCGCCGCATGGCCAATCCGCCGACGGACACGAGCAGGGCGAGGGCGCCGATGGCGATCGATGCGATCACAAGAGTTTGGACCGTGTCGAGCCGTGCCGAGAGATCCGCGTTCGCTGCGATGCGGTCTGGGAACTGCAGCTGGTCGGTCGATATGACTCCGTCGAACGTGTTCGGTCCGGACTCGAACCGCTCGTCGACCTTTGTCGAGGCGACATCGCCAAAGATGTGGAAGATGTAGTCGCCGACCTTCGTGGGTATGAAGCTTCCCGTGTAGTGACCGGGACTCCCCTCGTCGGCCGCAAGCTCGAGCGTCAGCTTCTTTGCGCCGCCGCCGACGATGACCTCGGCATGGAGCGTGGTTGCGAGACCCTCGACCGGCTTGGCGCCATTGGTCTCGGTCACGTCGAGGTTCAATCCGTTGGCCGCGTTCACGTAAGAGGGCTCGTTGATCCAGCCGACCTCGAACGTGTATGGACCGACGGTACGGCGTTCGTGACCGAACGCGACATTCGACGTGAAGGCGAAGCTCGATGCGACGATGGCGAGCGTCGCCAGCGTCGCAAGCGCACGCGACATTTGACCCTCCTTAGGTCTTCTTTGAGGTCGCGGTGAAAGGAGGGTCTAGGTGCGGGGAGGACCGAGTAGAAGCGGCACGCTCCAGAGCGCCCGTGAGATGAGCGGTATTGGAATGTTCGCCACCGGCCATCGGCTCGGCCGGGGAAGGCGTGGCCACGCGAAGAGGAGAAGGCCCATGGTCACGGCGGCCAAACCCGCCAGGGGCGTGACCACCTCGAGCTTCGCGCCGCGCGCGTAGAGCTGCTGAAGGTGCATCAGGAAGATGGGGAAGCGGTAGGCCGCGAGCACGTGGTCGTGGAGCGCCGGCGTCCCTGGCGGGTCCACGTGCGGCGCCACGACTAGGCCGGCACCGGCGAGGGTCGAGCCGGCCGCCGCGAGGGAAAAGACCGCGATCGCGAGTAGGCGTCGCACCTCTTGAAAGGATACGGCTCGCGATTGCGTCCGCATGGTGTCAGCTAGAGGTCCGCGGTCCCCTTCCGGTCCGCTGCGCTCGTCGGCGGCGTCGCGCTGAACTCGACGACCTTGCCGGTCACCTCGTAGACCGCGCCCTCGCAGATGTTCTGGATGCGGTCACCCATCCGCTCGAGGTTGTGCGCTGCCCACAAAAGCCACGTCGCGCGGTCGATCGTGCTCGGGTCAGCCAGCATGTAGGTCAGCAGCTCGCGGTAGATCTGGTCGTACAGCAGGTCAACCTCGTCGTCCTGCGCCGCGATGGCCCGCGCGAGAAACTCGTTCTTCGTGATGAACGCATCGAGACTCGCGCGGAGGCCCTGACGCACGAGCGTGGCCATCCGCGGGATGTCGACGAGTGGCTTGAGGAGCGGGCGTCCCTCGTGCAGCAGGACGATCTTGCCGATTCCGACGCAGTAGTCACCGATGCGCTCGAGAACGCCGCGAGCGCCGCGCGGCGAGGAATGCTGCGGACTAGGGCGCGCACTCGCGGCAGATCCCGACGATCGCGGAGTGTGCGAGGTCCGCGCGGAAGCCCTGCTCGGTTCGCAAACGCCGGCCAAGCGGCTCAAGCGTGCGGAGTGGGATCTCCTGCTCCGACCCGCAGCTGCGGCACACGAGATGACCGTGCCGCTCGACATCCGCGCGATGCCAGCGCGTCACCCGATCGTCCAGATGGGTATGGGTGACGTAGCCGAGCTCCTCCAGCGCCTCGAGATTCCGGTAGACGGTCGACGGGTCGATCTGCGGGTGGCGCGCGCGGATCTGGCGCGCGATCTCCTCGGCCGTGGTGTGGTGGCGCGCGCGGTGGAGCGCGTCGAGCACCAGGCGGCGCTGGACCGTCATCCGCCTCCCTTTGGAGCGGATCTCGTCCGCCACACTCACGCTTCGACAGTGCCGTAATTGCAAGCGTCTTGCAAGAGTCCACTATTGCGAGAACTTGCGATAACCTGCGTCCAATGGACTTCAGCACGGTGGTGCTCCTTCTCGGGATGGCCGCGCTCGGGTTCCGGCATGGCTTCGACTGGGACCACATCGCCGCGATAACCGACATCACGAGCACGACGAGCGCGAGTCACACCGAGGCCGAGGTGCCGGCCGGCGCCCCGATGCCGTCGCACGGCCACGAACCCGCCGAGCTACGCGGCCACGAGCACGCCCACTCGGCGATGGGAGCGAGCGCCATGCACTCCTTCGGCGAATCCCGGTTCGCCCACGAGGAGCGTCACGCCGTCGGACTGGCGACCCTGTACGCGCTCGGGCACGCGTCCGTGGTGCTCGTCCTCGGGGTCGCCGCGCTCCTTCTCGGCGCCGTGCTTCCGGACTGGGTCGACCCGATCCTCGAGCGGGTCGTCGGAGTCACGCTCGTCCTCCTCGGGGTCTGGGTGCTCTTCTCCGTGTATCAGTATCTGC
>Ga0209471_1000994_pt1 | contig 17566 bp, 12 predicted proteins | sample GraSoiAngelo_128_FD_185885 | JGI IMG/M metagenome (GOLD analysis project Ga0209471, IMG submission 185885) | Grasslands soil microbial communities from the Angelo Coastal Reserve, California, USA - 14_0927_12_20cm (SPAdes) (version 2) | ecosystem: Environmental > Terrestrial > Soil > Grasslands ...
CGACGGTGCGGGCCAGCGCCACGCCCTTGCGGCGGGCCATGGCCTCGATCGACGCCAAGGTCTCGCTGACGATGGCAGGCAGCGTCACCGGCTCGCGCCGCACGGCCAGCCGCCCCTCTTCGAGCAGCCGCACTTGCAGCGTCTCTTCCAGGCGCGAGAGCGCCGTGTCGGCCGACTGCAGCGCCATCTTCACGTCGTTGGCGGCGCGGCCGGTCACTTCTTCCTGGAGCAACTGCAGATAGGCGACCACTCCCGAGAGCGGGCTGCGCAGGTCGTGGACGATGAGCGCCACCAGGTCGTCTTTGGCCGCCTGCATCCGCGCCAGATCGGCGAGCTGCTTGCGGATCACCCGGTCTTGCTCGCGCAGCCGCAAGAACGCGGTGACGCGGAGAAGCAGCTCGCGGCGATCGAAGGGCTTGCCGACGAAGTCGTCGGCGCCGGCCTCGAGACCCCGGTTGCGATCGGCCTGATCGCCGAGGGCGGAGACAAGAAGTACCGGCAGGTAGCCTTCGCGCGGCGTTTCCTTGATGCGGCGGCAGACCTCGTAGCCGTCCATCTCCGGCATCATGATGTCGAGCAGCACCAGGTCGACGGGGGTCTTCTCCAGCACTTCGAGCGCCCGCCGGCCATTCTCAGCCTCGATCACCTGGCAGCCGGTCAGCGACGCGCGCATCACCACGCGGTTGAGCGGCTCGTCGTCAACCACCAGGATCGAGGAGCCTTGCATCGATCAGCTCCCGCTGGTCCGCACGAGGTCGGCCTCGGCGAGCAGTAGCGCGGCGTCCTCGTCGCGGGCCAGCGCCGAGAGGTACGGGAACTCGCGCTCCAGATCGCGCAGCACATTGACCTGCCGGCGGAGCGCGGCGATGAGGCGGCGGTTCTCCTCCTCCAGCTGGATGGTCTCGAAAGCGAAATAGACCGTCACCCGCAGGAGCGTGTTGTCCCAGGGCTTCTTGATGAAGCGGTAGACCTCGCCTTCGTTGATCGAGCGGATGATGGTCTGCGGGTCGGGATCGCCGGTCAGCATGATGCGCACGACGTTCGGGTGCCGCTCGCGGATGAGCTTGAGGAACTCCACCCCGTTCATGCCCGGCATGTTGTAGTCGCTGATCACCAGCTGGATGACGGGTTGCTCCTTGAGGAGCTGAAGGCCGCGCTCGCCGCTGTCGGCAAGATGGACGACATAACCCTCGCGACCGAGAACGGCTGAGAGCGATTCCCTGACGTGCTCCTCATCGTCGACGACCAGGATGTTTCGCTGCTTCACCGCTTCCATCGGATGGCCTTTCGCTGGGCCTAAACAGACAGTTTTAGGGGAATGAACAATGCGACGATATTCGGGAAACCCCCGGCTTCCAAACTCCCTGCTACCGGATGGCGGCCCGATGGCCATGGCGCGAGGTCCACACGGAATTCACCTGACCGCCGAACTCAGGTGTATCCCTGAGGCACCGGCTCCAGTCCTTGCACCTCCGGCGTCCGGGGGGTACGTGTCGATCGAGGATGGTGAATCCTCGGATGAACCTTCGCGCGGCCGACGACGCGTCCGCTCAGGCGGGAGGCAAGCTGCGCTCTCCTGCGGCAACCGTTTCTGCGCTGCATCAGATCTCCTCGATCGCCGCGCGCGCCACCGAGTTGTGGCCCGCGCTCGCCGAGGTGTTGCAGATCCTCTGCGAGCTGTTCGGCTGGCCGGCGGGCCATGCGCTGGTCTCGGCGCCCTCGCAGCAGCTTTCCCTGGCGCGCTCCTTCTTCGGCGATTGCCCGGCGCTCCGCGAGGCCTGCGAGCGCGAGCCCTCGCCTTCGCCAGGCGCCGGGGCGGCCTTTCTCGATCTGGCGGGCGACCCGCGCGCGGCTGCCGCGACGTCTTGCGGCGTGCGCGCCTCGCTCGTCTGTCCGATCCTCGCCGGCGGCGAGGCGGCCGGCGTCCTCGAGCTGTTCTCGCCTTCCGTCGCGCCGCCGGATCCGGTGCTGCTGATGACCGCGGAGCAGGCCGCCTGGCAGCTCGGCCGTATCGTCGAGAGACTGGATGCCGAGCGAAAAGTGCAGTCGGGCGAGGACCTCTTCCGCGCCGTCTGCGAGGCGTTGCCGGTCGGCGTCTTCCTCAGCGACGCGCAGGGCAACCCCGTCTATACGAACCCCGCGTTCGCGATCGTCTGCGGTTTCACTGTCGAGGAGGGCCGCGGCGACGCCTGGGCGCAGTTCCTTCATCCCGACGACCGGGAGCGCGCGGTGGCGAGCTGGAAAAAGATGCTCAGCAGCGGGGAGCCTACACAGGGCGAGTACCGCTTCAGCCGCGCCGGCAAGGAGCGCATCGTCCAGGCGTTCGTCTCGCCGGTGCCCGCGCCAGACCAGAAGCCCCGCGGCTTCGTCTCGCTCATGGAAGATCTCACCACTCGGCGAGCAGCAGAGGAGGCGCTGCGAGCCAGCGAGGATCGCTTCCGGGCCATCTTCGAGGATGCCGGCGTCGGCCTCGGGATCGGCACCGTCGACGGGCACCTGGTGCGCGTCAACCCCGCCTACGCGCGCTTTCTCGGCTATGAGCCGGACGATCTGGACGGAGCGCATCTGCGCCGGGTGGTGGCCGACGACCTGGAGCGGTCGCTGCACGATCGGCGCGAGCTGCAATCCGGCCGCGTCTCCTCCTACGAGGTGGAGCGGCAGTACCTCCGCCGCGACGGCACCAAGGTCTGGGGCCGCGCCACGGTCACCCGGCTGGGCAACACCGGCCTCCTCGTCGCGGTGGTGCAGGACATCGACGCGCGCAAGCGAGCAGAGGATGCGGTGCGCAAGCTCTCCGGCCGCCTCTTGCGCATGCAGGACGACGAGCGGCGGCGCATCGCCCGCTCGCTGCACGAATCGGCCGCGCAGACGGTGGCCGCGCTCTCGATGAACCTGCAGCGGATGGAACGGATGGAGCTGCCCGCGCAGTCGCGCGAGGCGCTCTCCGACAGCCTCGAGCTTGTGACGCAGTGCTCGCGCGAGATCCGCACGCTCTCGCACTTGCTCCATCCGCCGCTGCTCGAGGAGGCGGGGCTGCCGGCCTCCTTGCGCTGGTACGTCCAGGGATTTGCCGCGCGCAGCGCGGTCGAGGTCGAATTGCACATCGCCGACGACATCGGGCGCCTGCCCACCGATCTGGAGATCGCGCTCTTCCGCGTGGTGCAGGAGAGCCTGACCAACGTGCACCGCCATTCGGGCAGCCCGAGCGCGAGCATCCGCCTGCGCCGCCACGGGCCCGAGGTGGTGCTGGAGGTCGAGGACAGGGGCGTCGGCGTTCCGCCGGACATGCTCGGCCGGGTGCGCATGCATGCGGCCGCGGCGATCGGCGTGGGCATCGCCGGGATGGCGGAGCGGCTCAGCCAGCTCGGCGGGATGCTGGAGCTGGAGTCGAGCCCGCAAGGGACGCTGGTGCGGGCGCGGCTGCGGAGCGACCGATGAGCCCGGTGCGCATCGTCATCGCCGACGATCACGAGGTGGTGCGCAAGGGTCTGCGCTCGCTGCTCGAGGAGCAGCACGACGTGGAGATCGTCGGCGAGGCCAGCAACGGGCGCGAGGCGGTCGACAAGGTCGCCGTGCTCAAACCCGACGTGGTGGTCCTCGACATCGGCATGCCCGAGCTGAACGGGCTGGAGGCGACGCGGCAGATCGTCAAGGCGACCCCGCGCACGGAGGTGCTCATCCTCACCGTCTTCGAGACCGAAGAGGTGATCCGCGAAGTGCTGCGGGCGGGCGCGCGCGGGTATGTGCTCAAGTCCGACGCCGGACGGCTGCTGGTTTCGGCCATCGAGGCGGTGAGCGCGCACAAGCCATTCTTCACCTCGCGCGTCTCCGAGCTGGTGCTGGCGGGCTTTCTCTCCGGCGAGTCGCGGCCGGAGAGCGACAGCTCGGGACTGCCGCTCACGCCGCGCGAGCGGGAAGTGCTGCAGCTCCTCGCCGAAGGCAAGACCAACAAGGACGTGGCGGCGGCGCTCGGCATCGGTCTCAAGACGGTCGAGACCCACCGGATGAATCTGATGTCCAAGCTCGGCCTGCACTCCGTCGTCGATCTCGTCCGCTACGCGATCCGCAACGGCATCGTCGCCGCCTAACCGACGCGCGCGAGGCTGAGGCGGCCGCGCCAGCGGTTGAGCAGCTGATCGCGCAGAGCGGTGTGCTCGGGAAGCTTGAGATCCGGATCCTGCTCGACCAGCGCGAAGGCCTCCTCGCGCGCCTCCTTGAGAATGACCTGGTCCCGGGCCAGCTCGGCGACGGCGAAGTCGGGCAAGCCGCTCTGTCTGGTGCCGAGAAATTCACCCGGGCCGCGCAGGTCGAGGTCGGCCTCGGCGATGCGGAAGCCGTCGGTGGTCTCCTCCATCACCTTGAGCCGCTGCCGCGCGGCCGGGCCCCATTCCGCGCCCGTCGCGCCGGTGACGAGCAGGCACCAGGAACGGGCCGCGCCGCGGCCGACGCGGCCGCGCAGCTGATGCAGCTGCGAGAGCCCGAAGCGCTCGGCGTGCTCGATGAGCATCACCGTCGCGTTGGGGATGTCCACGCCGACCTCGACCACGGTGGTGGCCACGAGAATGCGGACCTCGCCGCGGCGGAAGCTCTCCATCGCCTCCTGCCGCTCGGCCGCCGACTGCCGGCCGTGGACCAGCCCGATGGGGACGTCGGGAAAGACGTCGAGAGCGAGCCGGTCGCGCTCCACCGTGGCCGCTTTCACCTCGGCGAGCTTCTCGCTCTCCTCGACCAGCGGCAGGACGATGAAGGCCTGCCGCCCCTGGGCCAGCTCGCGCCGGATCACCTCGTACGCTTTCTCGCGCGAGGAGTCGCGATACACCTTGGTTACGATCGGCGTGCGCCCCGGCGGCAGCTCGTCGAGCACCGAGGAGTCGAGATCGCCATAGAGAGTCAGCGCCAGCGTCCGCGGGATCGGCGTGGCGGTCATCACCAGCACGTCGGGGCGATGCCCCTTGGACATCAGCCTCGCGCGCGTCATGACGCCGAAGCGGTGCTGCTCGTCGATGATCACCAGTCCGAGCTTGTGGAAGGCCGTCGCTTCCTCCGCGAGCGCGTGCGTCCCCACCACGATCTGCGCGGCGCCCGAGCGCAACAGGCGGGCGCCGTGATCGCGCTCGCGCTGCGGCAGGCTGCCGGTGACGAGCTCGACGTGCACGTTCGCCCCGCGCAGCAGCGCACGCAGCGATCGCGCGTGCTGCTCGGCGAGAATTTCGGTGGGGGCCATCAGCGCGGCCTGGTAGCCGTCGGCCACCGCGAGCCGCGCCGCGAGAAGCGCCACCGCCGTCTTGCCGCTGCCGACGTCGCCCTGCAAGAGCCGGTTCATCGGCTCGGGCTTGCGCATGTCGGCCGCGATCTCCTCGATGGCCCGCTCTTGCGCCGAGGTGAGCGGCCAAGGGAGCTCGGCAGCAACGCGCTCGAGCGACTCCGCGGTGGCGCGGAAAGCGATCCCCGGTTCGACCTTGACGCCTCGCCTGCGCAGGGCCAGGCCGAGCTGCACCATGAAGAGCTCGTCGAACGCCAGCCGGCGCCGCGGCTCGCCCTGCCCCATGTCGTCGGCGAATTTCTCGGGAAAGTGCGCCTCCCGCAGCGCCTCCGGCAGCGGCAAGAGCTTCCGCCGCTTGCGGATGTTCTCGGGAAAATCGTCCGGCACCCAGCGCACGTACTCGTCGACCGCGCGCTTGGCGATCTTGCGGAACTGACGCGGATAGACGCCTTCGATCTCGGAATAGATCGGCACGACGCGGCCGAAGCTCTCGTCGACCTGCACCTCCGCGTCGGCCAGCTCGACGTCCGGGTGGTGCATCACCTTGCCGTTGCCGCGGTAGCCCTCGCGCACCTCGCCGCTCACCAGCACGTGGGCGAAGAGAGGAAAGCGCTTGAGGAAGGAGGGCCGGTAATTGAACCAGATGCAGATGAGGGTGCCGCGCTGCTCGTCGCGGACGACGACCTCGAGCCGCCGGCGGCGGCCGTGCGCTTCGCGGACGGTCGTGATGCGGCCGGCGATGACGGAGCGCTCGCCGACGGGCGCTTCGGCCACCGTGCGCGGCGCGCGCCGGTCTTCGAACTTGCGCGGGAGGAAGAGGAGCAGGTCCTCGACGGTGCGCAGCCCTTTGGCTTCCAGCTTCGCAGCCAGGGCCGGGCCGACGCCGCGCAGATCGATGACCGGAGTCGCGAGCGGTTCGGCCAGGCGCCGCGCGGCCGGGACGGATTTCATCTCCGCAAGCGTGCCAGCGGGGTCTGACATCTGCTCGCCCAGCGCGGAGATGTCGTCGGGCACATCCACCAGCGCGGAGAGCTCGCGCACCACTTTTGCCAGCGCCTGGCGCCGCTGCGGCTCCTCCGCGGAATCGAATCCTTCGGCCGCTGCGGCGAGCCGATCGAGCGACTGCGCGGAGGGACCCGAGGCATGAGTGCGCGCCAAGGCGACGACGCGCGCGACCAGAGGCTCCAGATCCTTGAGGCGCGCAACTCCCGCCCGGCTGGCGAAGCGCAGAGGCGAGAGCAGCGGCGAGAGCGCCAGCGACAGGTCGTTGGAAGGTCCGGCCATCGGCCTGCGCAGCTGGCGACGCCCGCCAGCCGGCTCCTCCAGGTTATGCGCTCTCTTCCTCGACCGGGTAGTCGGCGAAGAGCACTTCGAGGATCTCGTACTCGCGCTCGCCGCCCGGCGTGCGGATCTTCACGCTGTCGCCCACCTCGCGACCGACCAGGCCGCGGGCGATGGGGCTGGTGATGCTGATGCGGGCCTTCTTCAGATCGGCCTCGTGCTCGCCGACGATGGTGTACTGGGTCTGCGTGCCGCTGTCGCTGTCCTCGAGCTTGACGGTCGCGCCGAAGACGACCCGCTCGCCGGAGAGCTTGGTGACGTCGATGATCTCGGCGCGCGCCAGGCGATCTTCGAGCATGGCGATGCGGCCTTCGAGATGCGACTGCTTCTCCTTGGCGGCGTGATACTCGGCGTTCTCGCTCAGGTCGCCATGGTCGCGGGCGGCGGCGATCTCCTGGACGATGCGCGGGCGTTCCACCGACTTGAGGCGCTTGATCTCGCGCTTGATGGCGTCGGCGCCCGCTTTCGTCATGGGAATGTTCTGACCTGCCATTGAATTGCTGCTTTCGCAAAGTGAAACAAAACGCGGCCGCGCCCCCCTGGGAGCCGGCCGCTGGACAGCCGAGACATTGCCTCGGCTGATCGCCCCCGTCAATCAAAAGCGCCTCTGCTGCTGCGACGCGTCATCCAGAGCGAGTGGCCCGCCGCTGGATTGGCTGTCGTGCGACTTCGAGATATCACCCAGACCAGACGCTCTTCGTCGGGGGCGCGCAGCAAAGCAAACGGGGCGCAGCTTTCGCTTGCATCCATGCGTCGGATGCATAATTATGCGGCTCCATGCAGACCGTTCCGGTCGGGATCATCGGGGCGTCGGGATACTCCGGGCTCGAGGCCAGCCGGATCCTGGCGGTCCATCCCTTCGTCGAGCTGAGACTCCTGGCCAGCAACAGCTGGGCAGGCGAGACGGCGGCGCGTCGGGCGGGGCTGCCCGGCGCGGCAGGCAAGTTGAAGTACGCGCCGCAGGATCAGGCGATCCCGCTCGCGCGCGAGTGCGCGGCCGTGTTTCTTGCGACGCCTGCGGAAGCTTCGCTGCAGGTCGCGCCGATCCTCTACTCGCTGGGTGTGAAAGTGATCGATCTCTCCGGCGCGTTCCGGCTGCGCGACGCTTCGCTCTATCCGAAGCACTACGGCTTCGATCATCCGCAAGCAGATCTCCTCTCGAAGGCCTTCTATGGTCTGCCCGAGCTGTCCCGGACGCCGGCCGGCGCGCGCCTGATCGCGAACCCCGGCTGCTATCCGACCGCGGCCGCGCTCGCTCTTGCGCCGCTGATCGAAGCGGGCGCGGTGCAAGGGCCTTTCATCGTCGACGCCGCCTCCGGCGTCACCGGCGCCGGCCGCAAAGCGACCGAAGAGATGTCCTTCGCCGAGGTCGACGAGGACTTTCGCGCCTATCGCGTCCTCCGCCACCAGCACCAGCCGGAGATCGCGCAGACCTTGGGCCGCCCCTTGACCTTCACGGCGCACCTCCTGCCGGCCAAGCGGGGAATTCTCGCGACTTGCTACGCGAGGCTGGCGCGCGGCGCGGATCCCCAGGCCGTCTACCTGCATAAATATGCATCGAGCCCTTTCCTCGAGGTGCTCGACTCGCCGGACCAGGTTTCGCTCAAGGGCGTCGTCGGCACCAACAAATGCCAGCTCGCCGCGGCGACCGACGGCGAGACGGTGGTGGCCATCGCCGCCCTCGACAACCTCGTCAAGGGCGCCGCGGGCCAGGCGGTGCAGAACCTCAACCTCGCCATGGGCTGGCCCGAGACGGCCGGGCTCGACAACCTCAGGGGGCTGCATCCGTGAAGATACCCGCGGGATTCCTCTTCGCCGGCGTGCAGGCAGGCATCAAACCCAACCGCAAGGACCTGGCGTTGGTCTACAGCGAGGCGCCTTGCTCGGCGGCCGCCTGCTTCACGCAGAACCTGGCGAAGGCCGCGCCGGTCATCGACGCCGAGAAGCGGCTTCCCGCCGAGGGCGTGCGAGCGGTGGTGATCAACAGCGGCAACGCCAATGCGCTCACCGGACCCGAGGGGATCGAGGACGTGCGCACTGTCTGCGAGGCCGTGGCGCGCGAGCTGGACATTCCGGCGGCGGCGGTGCTGAGCGCCTCGACGGGTGTCATCGGGCATCGGCTGCCGGCGCACAAGATCGTCGCGGCGGCGCCGGCGCTGGTGGCTTCGCTCCGGCCTGACGCGGTCTCGGCCGCGGAGGCGATCATGACCACCGACACGCGCATCAAGATGGCGGCGCGGACCGTGGTCATCGACGGCCGCGAGGTGACGCTGACCTGCATCGGCAAGGGCTCGGGGATGATCGCGCCGTCGCTCGCGACGATGATCGCCGTCGTCGCCACCGACTGCGCCATCCGCCCGCAGCCGCTGGCGGGAGCGCTGCAGAAGGCGATGCGCAAGAGCTTCAACGCGCTCACCGTCGACGGAGACATGAGCACCAACGACGTCGTCTTCGCCCTGGCGAATGGACGGGCGGCAAATGCGCCCATCGCCGACCCAGGGCCGGCGCTGGATGCCTTCAGCCAGGCGCTGGAAGAGATCTGCAAGCAGATGGCGCGCGAGATCGCCGCCGACGGCGAAGGCGCCACCAAGCTGCTCGAGGTCAAGGTGGCGGGAGCGCCGGACGACGAGACCGCGCTCGATCTCGCCAAGGCCACCGCCGGGTCCAGCCTGGTGAAGGCGGCCATCTTCGGAGCCGATCCGAACTGGGGCCGCGTGCTCGCGTCCATCGGAGCCCGCGCGGGAACGGCCGGCTACGGCATCGATCCCGCCGAGGCCGCCGTCTGGGTGCAGGAGGTCGCCGTCTACGACCGCGCCCCGCTCGCCTACGACGCCGGCGTGCTCAAGGCGCGCATGCGCGAGCCGGAGATCAAGGTCCGCGTCGACCTGCGGCGCGGCAAAGGCGCCGGTCTCGCCTGGGGATGCGACCTCTCCTACGACTACGTCAAGATCAACGCCGACTACACCTCGCTCATCGTGCCGCGGCCTGACGGCGGCGTCGGCAAGGACGATCGCCTGTCGAACTACAGCCCCACCTTCAAGGTGCAGCTCCTCGTCGACGCGCTCGGCTACATCAAGAAATTCAGCGGCACCCGCTGCGTCATCAAGTACGGCGGCGCGGCGATGGTGAAGGAGTCCTTGAAGAAGTCCTTCTGCGACGACATCGCCCTGCTCCGCGCGGTCGGGCTGCGGCCCATCGTGGTCCACGGCGGCGGTCCCGAGATCACCCGCACGCTGGAGAAGCTGGGCAGCAAGGCCGAGTTCATCGACGGCCAGCGGGTGACCAACGCCGCCGACCTGAAGGTGGTGGAGATGGTGCTGACCGGCTCGATCAACACCGAGCTCGTCACGCTGCTCAACCAGGAAGGCTCGCACGCGGTCGGTCTCTCCGGCAAGGACGGCGGCCTCTTGCGCGCGCGCAAGCTGATCACCGAAGGCCGCGACCTGGGGCAGGTGGGCGAGGTCACGCGCGTCAACAAGGACTTCCTCGAGATGCTCCTGCAGCAGGGCTACGTGCCGGTGATCTCACCGGTCGGGCTCGGCGAGGACGGCCAGAGCTACAACATCAATGCCGACACGGTGGCCGCCGAGGTCGCCATCGCCATCTCGGCGAACAAGCTCATCTACCTCTCGGACGTGCCCGGCATCATGAAAGGCGGCGAGCTGATCGGCCAGCTCCATCCCAAGGATCTGGAAGAGCTGATCAAAGACGGCACCATCTCCGGGGGCATGATCGCCAAGACCAGGAGCGTCCTCAAAGTGCTGGCGAGCGGCGTGCCCAGCGTCCACCTGATCGATGGGCGGGTACCGCACTCGATCATCGGCGAGTTGTTCACCGACAAGGGCGTCGGCTCCTGGATCTCCGCATGAGGATGCTGCGGCACAAAGCCACCAAGGCGGAGCGGCACGAGCAGATCCGGCGCATCCTCCGCGCCCACCGCGTCTCCACGCAGCAGGAGCTCGCCGAGCGGCTCCTGGGCGCGGGCATCTCCGCGACGCAAGCGACCCTCTCGCGCGACCTGGCCGAGCTGGGCGTGCTGCGCGTCTCGCGGCCCGAGGGCGCGCTCTACGAGATCGAAGCGGTGTCGGCGCGGGCCAATCCGCAGCTGACCGAGCTGGGCGAGACCATTCTCTCCTTGCGCGAGAATTCGGCGCTGGTCGTGTTGCGCACGCGGCCCGGCATGGCTTCCGCGGTGGCGCTCGCCGTCGACAACGCGCGGCTGCCCGGATGCCTGGGCACTCTCGCCGGCGACGACACCATCTTCGCCGCCCCGGCGCGCGGCGTGCCCACGCGGCGGCTCGCGCAGCAGATCAAAAACCTCTTCGCAAGGGAGATCGCATGAGCAGGGACAAGGTCGTACTGGCGTATTCCGGCGGGCTCGACACCAGCGTGCTGGTGCGCATCCTCAGCGACGAGTACGGATACGACGTCATCGCTTGCCACGCCGACGTGGGCGAGGCGAAGGATCACGAGAAGCTCCGCGCCAAGGCCAGGCAGGCGGGCGCGGTGGCCTGCGAGATCGTCGATGCCAAGGAGGAGTTCGCCCGTGACTTCTGCTTTCCGGCGCTGCAGGCGAATGCGCTCTACCAAGGCGTCTATCCCCTGAGCGCGGCTCTCTCCCGCCCGCTCATCGCCAGGCACCTCGTCGCATCGGCGCGCAAGCACGGCGCAGCGGCAGTTGCTCACGGCGCGACGGGAAAGGGGAACGATCAGGTCCGCTTCGATCTGGCCGTGAAAGGGATGGCGCCCGATCTGAAGATCCTCGCTCCGCAGCGCGAGCGGAACATCACCCGCGACGCGGCGATGGAATACGCGGCCAAGCACGGCATCGAGGTGCCGACGACGAAGAAGTCCCCCTTCTCCATTGACGAGAACCTCTGGGGCCGCAGCATCGAGGGCGGCGTGCTGGAAGACCCGATGCAGGAGCCGCCCGAGGCGGCATTCGCCTGGACGAAGAGCATCGAGGACGCGCCGGCCGCGCCCGCGTATCTCAAGATCGGATTCGAGAAAGGATTGCCGGTCTCCCTCAACGGCGAGCGGCTCTCGCCGGCAAACGTGATCATCAAGACGGGCGCCATCGCCGGCGAGAACGGCGTGGGGCGCATCGATCTCATCGAGGACCGGGTGGTCGGCATCAAGAGCCGCGAGACCTACGAGTGCCCGGCCGCGGTGGCGCTCATCTGCGCGCGCAAGGAGATCGAGCGATTCACCGTCACCGGCGATGCGCTGCGGCTCAAGGCGCTCCTCGATCAGCGCTTCGCCGAGCTCGCCTATGACGGCTTCTGGTACTCCCCGCTGCGCCTCGCCATCCAGTCCTTCAATGACTCGCTCTCGCAGAGCGTGAGCGGCGAGACGGTCCTCAAGCTCTACCGGGGCTCGATGCGCGTGGTGGGCCGCAGCGCGCAGCATCCCCTGTACAACCATGCGCTGAGCACTTACGGCGTCGAGGATCGTTTCGACCATCGCGCCGCGGAAGGGTTCATCAAGCTGCTCGGGCTGCAGCTCCAGGAGTTCAGCCGGCAGCACGGCGGGGTGCAATGACCATCGTCGGCGCCGGCGCGGCATCCGGCGGGGCCCAGCTTCTGCCCGAGGTGCTGGCCTTCTCCAGCTCGCTCGCGCTCGACAAGCAGCTCTTGCGCGAGGACCTGGTCGGGTCGCTAGCGCACCTGATCATGCTCGCGCGCAGCGGCATCGTGCCGCGCGAGGCGGCCGAGAAGATCCGCGCCGAGCTCGTCAAGATCCGCGAGCAGGATCTGCCGGTCGAGGAAGACGTGCACATGGCCGTCGAGGCAGCGCTCTCGCGCAAGCTGGACGAGACCGCCGGCATGCTCCACACGGCGCGCTCCCGCAATGATCAGATAGCGCTCGATCTGCGCCTGCACGTCCGCGAGCAGTGCGCGCTCGCGCTCGAGCAGGTGGCGAAGCTCTTGCGCTCCTTGGCCGAGCGGGCCGGGGCCGAGAAGGACACGCTCCTGCCCTCCTTCACCCACCGGCAGCGGGCGCAGCCGGTGAGCGCGGCGTACTTTCTCTGCGGTTACGGCGCGATGTTCGCCCGCGACGCGGAGGCGCTCCGCTCCGTCCTGCAGCAATGCGACGTGTCGCCTCTCGGAGTGGGGGCGATCGCCGGCACCTCCTTTCCCATCGACCGCGAGATGACCCGCCGGCTGCTCCGCTTCTCGCGCGTCTCGGTGAACGGCCTCGACACCGTCGGCGACCGCGATTTCGCCCTCGATTTCGTTTACGCCGCGGCGCGCGCGCTGCTCCACGCCAGCCGCGTCGCCGCCGACGTCATCGACTTCTCCACCGCGGAATTCGGCTACCTGCGGCTCGACGACGAGATTGCGACCGGCTCTTCGATGATGCCGCAGAAGAAGAACCCCGACGTCTTCGAGCTGATCCGGGGCAAGTCCGGCCGCGCGGTAGGCAATCTCACCGCGCTCTTCGTCACGCTCAAGGGACTACCGGGCGGATACAACCGCGACCTGCAGGAGGATCGCCAGCCGCTGCTCGAGACAGGGCCGCTCTTGCGCTCGGTCCTGGAGATGCTTCAGCTCGGCCTGGCGCGCTTGCGGTTCGACGCCCAGCGCGGCCTGCAGGCCCTGCTCTCCGATTACACGCAGGCCACCGACGTGGCCGAAGCCTTGGCGATGAAAGGTGTTCCCTTCCGCACGGCTTACAAGCTCACCGGACAGCTGGTTCGGCGCTGCCAGGATGCGCGCTCGCCGCTCACGCTCGAGATGGCGAGGCAAGTGGACCCGCGCTTCGACGAGGACGTCCTGCGCGCTGCCGATCCGCGCGCCTCCGTCGCCCGCAAGCGCAGCGCCGGCGGTGCGGGGCGCGTCGACGAGCAGATTTCCTTTCTCGAAAAAGAGTCGCAGCGCGCGGGCGAGGCGGCCGCCGCGGTGCCGCGGCTCCACGCGCTCTTCGCCGAGCTTTCGGAGGCGAGCTTGTGAAGCGCGACTTCCTCCGCCTGGGCGACTTCAGCGCCGAGGAATATCGGGCGCTCTTCCGCCGCGCGCGCGAGCTCAAGGCCGACCGGCGTCAGCGCACCCTCGAAGGACGCTCGCTGCTGCTCCTCTTCGAGAAAGCCTCGACGCGGACGCGCATCTCCTTCGAAGCGGCCATCGGCCAACTCGGCGGACATGCCATCGCGCTGCCGATGGCGGAGAGTCAGGTCCCTCGCGGCGAGACGCTGGAGGACACGGCCCGCGTCGCCTCGCGCTACGTCGACGCCATCATGTTCCGCACTCATGGCGACGACCGATTGCAGTCTCTGGCGCGCGCCGCGACCGTGCCGGTGATCAACGGCCTCTCCGACGGCGGCCATCCCGTCCAGGTGCTGGCCGATCTCTTCACAGTGCAAGAGAAGCTCGGCTCGATCGAAGGCAAGACCATCGCGTTCGTCGGCGACGGCGCCTCGAACATGGCGCTCTCCTTTCTCGAGGCCGCGCCCATCTTCGGATTCACCCTGCGGCTGGCCGCGCCGGAAGGATACCGGCCAGAAGGTGCGCGCGTCGTCGCCCCTTCCGAGGCGGTGCAAGGCGCGGACGTCGTCGTCACCGACGTCTGGATCAGCATGGGCCAGGAGAAGGAAGCAGCCGCGCGCCGCAAAGCCTTCACCGGCTATTGCCTCGACGAGAAGCTGCTCGCGCGCGCGGCCCGGCATGTCATCGTGCTGCACTGCCTGCCCGCGCATCGCGGCGAAGAGATCTCCGCCGGCGTGCTCGACGGCCCTCAGTCGGCCGTGCTGGACGAGGCCGAGAACCGCCTGCACGTGCAGAAGGCGCTGCTGGAAAAGCTGATTCTCTAGAGGGGCTCCTTCACCCCGCCGTGGCCGTTGCAGGCGGTCGCATCGAGCTCGCTCCGCCAGAAGGTCCCATCGCGGCAGATGGCGGTGGCGCGCACGTTCGATTCCTTGCGCGGGGCCGTGCGCCTGCCGCCGAAGGCCGAGTAAGGGCTCTTGCCCGCCTGCTTGTCGTGCGGCCGGTGGGTCGGCGGGAGCGACGTGCGCGCGGGGTCGGAGCTCGGCGCGGGACCGAGGCCGCCGTGGCGAAGGCAGGCCTTCTTTCCTTTGTCATGCCAGGTGCCGTCCTTGCACTGCACTTTGTCTCGGTTGGGCGCCGGCCCGCCGCCCGCTGCCGCGCAGAGCAAGAGTCCAGCCATGAGCATGCCGGTCATTGGAGACCTCCCTCGTTGAAGGTAGGGAGGCGGAGAGCGCGCCGCCAAAGTCGACTTTCAGGCGGAGTGGTACTCCTGCAGCGCCTTGACCGTGAGGGGGCCGCGCTGGAGCGCCTCGATGGCCGCCACCGCCGCGCGGAAGCTGGTCAGCGCCGTGAAGTAAGGAATTCCGTGCATCAAGGTCTGGCGGCGGATGCTGTAGCTGTCCTCGATTGCTTTCTTGCCGCTGGTCGTGTTGAAAACCAGATCGATCTCGCCGTCGATGATCTTGTCGACGATGTGGGGGCGGCCTTCGGCGACCTTGAAGACGCTCATGGCGGGCACGCCATGGCTGCGGAGGAAATCCGCCGTCCCGCTGGTGGCGATGATGTCGAAGCCGCATTTCAGGAGGCGGGCGGCCAGCTCCGGCACCCGGGCCTTGTCCTCGTCGCGCACGGAGATGAAGACGCGACCCTTGAGCGGCAGCGCATTGCCCGCAGCGATCTGCGCCTTGGCGAACGCGCGCGGGAAGGAGTCGTCGAGGCCCATCACCTCGCCGGTCGAGCGCATCTCGGGTCCGAGGATGGTGTCGGCGCGCGAGAAGCGGTGGAAGGGGAAGACCGCCTCTTTCACGCTCAGGTGGCGAGGTACTTTCGTCGCGCGGATGCCCTGCTCGGCCAGCGACTTCCCCACCGTGCAGAGGGCCGCGATGCGCGCCCAGGGGATGCCGGTGGCCTTGCCCACGAAGGGCACGGTGCGCGAGGCGCGCGGGTTCGCCTCGAGCACGTAGATGCTCTCCCCCTGGACTGCGAACTGCACGTTCATCAGCCCCACCACCCGCAGGTGCTTCGCCAGCGCGACCGTCTGGCGGGAAATCTCGTCGATGATCTTCTGCGGCAAGGAAAAGGGCGGCAGCGCGCAGGCCGAGTCGCCGGAGTGGATGCCGGCCTCCTCGATGTGCTCCATCACGCCCGCGACCAGGTACTGCTGGCCGTCGCCTACGCAGTCGACGTCCACTTCGGTCGCGTCCTTGAGGAAGCGGTCGATGAGGATGGGCCGCTCTTCGCTCGCCTGCACCGCCTCGGTGGCGTACTGGACCAGGCCGGCATCGTCGTAGACCACTTCCATGGCGCGGCCGCCGAGGACGAAGCTGGGGCGCACCATCACCGGATAGCCGATGCGCCGGGCGATGGCGAGCGCCTCCTCGACGCTGTGGGCGATGCCGTTTTCCGCCTGAAGCAGCTGGAGCTCCTCCACCACCTTGGACCAGCGCTCGCGGTCCTCGGCGGCGTCGATGGCGTCGACGCTGGTGCCGAGAATGCGGATGCCGCCCTGCTCCAGCCCGTGCGCCAGCTTCAGCGGAGTCTGTCCGCCGAACTGCACGATGGCGCCGATGGGCTTCTCGCACCGGGCGATCTCGCGCACGTCCTCCAGGGTCAGGGGCTCGAAGTAGAGTCGATCGCTGGTGTCGTAGTCGGTCGACACCGTCTCGGGATTGCAGTTCACCATCAGGGTTTCGTAACCGGCGGCCTTGAGAGCAAAGGAGGCCTCCACGCAGCAATAATCGAACTCGATGCCCTGCCCGATGCGGTTCGGGCCCGACCCGAGGATGAGCACCTTCTTGCGCTCGTCAGGGCGGGACTCGTCCTCTTCCTCGTACGAGGAATAGAGGTAGGGAGTGTTCGCCTCGAACTCGGCGGCGCAGGTGTCGACGCGCTTGAAAATGGGGTGCAGGCCCTCGGCCTCGCGCTGGCGGGCGATCTCTTCCTCGCCCCGGCCGGTGAGGCGGCCGATGCGCCTGTCGGAGAAGCCCAGCCGCTTCCAGCGCTGGAGCTCGGGGATGGGTTTGCCCTGCGGCGAAGAGGAGATTTCCTTTTCCGCCTCCACCAGCGCCTGGACCTCGCGCAGGAACCAGGGATCCACGGCGGAGAGCGCGTACATCTCCTCGATCGCGATCCCGGCGCGGCAGGCTTCGGCCAGCCAGAAGAGGCGGCGCGGAGTGGCGACGCGGATCTCCTTGCGGATCTGCTCCAGGTCGGGCTGGGAGTCGTGCGCGCGTCGCAACGGGGGGTCGAGGCCGTCGGTGCCGTTCTCGAGCGAGCGCAGCGCCTTCTGCAGCGCGATGGCGAAAGTGCGCCCGATCGCCATCACTTCGCCCACCGACTTCATCGAAGTGGTCAGCGTCTGGTCGGCGTGCGGGAACTTCTCGAAGTTGAAGCGCGGGATCTTCACCACGCAATAGTCGATGGCGGGCTCGAAGGAGCTCGGCGTCGTCTTGGTGATGTCGTTGGTGATCTCGTCGAGCGTGTAGCCCACCGCCAGCTTGGCGGCAATCTTGGCGATGGGAAATCCCGTCGCTTTCGACGCCAGCGCCGAGCTGCGCGAGACGCGCGGGTTCATCTCGATCACCACCATGCGGCCCGTCTGCGGATGCACGCCGAACTGGATGTTCGACCCGCCCGTCTCCACCCCGATGGCGCGGATCACCTTCCGGGCGATGTCGCGCATCTGCTGGTACTCGACGTCGCTCAGGGTCTGCTGCGGCGCCACCGTGATCGAGTCGCCGGTGTGCACGCCCATCGGGTCGACGTTCTCGATGCTGCAGATGATGACGACGTTGTCGGCCTTGTCGCGCATCACCTCCAGCTCGAATTCCTTCCAGCCCAGCACCGACTCTTCGATCAGCACTTCGTGCGTCGGCGAGTAGGAGAGCGCACGCGCGCCCAGCTCTTCCAGCTCTTCGCGGTTGTAGGCGATGCCGCCGCCCAGACCGCCCAGGGTGACGGAGGGCCGCAGGATCAAGGG
>Ga0209471_1000995_pt1 | contig 17540 bp, 29 predicted proteins | sample GraSoiAngelo_128_FD_185885 | JGI IMG/M metagenome (GOLD analysis project Ga0209471, IMG submission 185885) | Grasslands soil microbial communities from the Angelo Coastal Reserve, California, USA - 14_0927_12_20cm (SPAdes) (version 2) | ecosystem: Environmental > Terrestrial > Soil > Grasslands ...
GAGCCGCATGCGGTACTTCGACGGGCATCCGCCCGCCGAACTCACCTTCGGCACGGCCTGGCCGACGGCTCATTTCGTCTGGGTCGACAGCGTCACTGAGGTCGCCCCGGGCGTTTCCATCATTCCCACCGTCTCGCAGAAGCCGGGCACGTTGGAGCTGCGGGAGCTCTCCCTCGCCCTTCGAACGCCGAGCGGGCTCATCCTGCTCGTCGGATGCTCCCACCCGGGGATTGAAACGATTGTGGAAGCTTCCACCCGGGTCGCTGATCACGTCTACCTGATCCTCGGCGGGCTGCATCTCGTGATTACACCGGACGCCGAGATCGAGCGGGTCGCCACGGCCCTTCACGACCACTGGCACGTTGATCGCATCGGGCCGGGACACTGCACGGGAGAGCCGGCATTCGCGACGCTACAGCGAGTTTTTGCGGCCCAGTATGTGTATGCGGGGCTTGGCAGCACCATCGACGTGCCATGAGACTGCATGGCGTAGCGCGGCGCCTAACAAGCGCTTGAAGCTGACGGGCGCTCGCAAGTAGGGAAGAATTGCGTTGCCTCGCTGGCGAGCCTCTGTGTCTGCCGCTCCGCCGCCTTGCGCCCTCGGGCCCTTCGCCCGCAGCTTAAGCGCGAGCCGTTAGGCCGCCAACATCAACTGGAGGGATATCATGGCTAGGACCGGCATGCTCCGAGTGGCTTTCGCGTTGTCATGCCTTGTTCCGAGTGCGATCGCCGCGCAAGTCCCGCCCGCGCTTCGGGAGGCCATGCGCGCTCGGGACGAGGCGGTGTCGAAGGCTGATGCGGCCACTTGGGATCGCCTCACCACTGATGACTTCACGGTCGTACTTGCAGACGGCACGCTGTTGACCAAAGGTGAGCGGCTGGCCCAGTTCAAGACCCAACAGGCCACACCCCCGGCGCCGGCGCAACAAGAGCAGATCAAGCACTACGGCGACGTCTTCGTACGCCGAGCACTGCGCCAGGTCCGCGACGCTGGCGCTGCCTGGGTTCTCGACATCTGGGTTAAGGACGCCAAGGGTTGGCGCGTCGCCGCCGTGCAGGTCACGAGCGCGAAGAAATAGCGCGTCTTTCAGTTGCGGCCTAACAAGCGCTTGAAGCTGACGGGCGATGATCGCTCTAGGGGAAGCGGAGTGTTGTGCGCTGGCGCGCACGAACTATCGTTCAACGACAGATGCGCCTGCGGGCGAGTCGCCCGCAGCTTAAGCGCGATCCGTTAGGCTGCGCCATCCATACTTGACGGCATACCTACACCGTACATACATTGGTGCATGGCGGCGGCCCGTTTCGAGTGGGACCATCGGAAGGACGCCGAGAATCAGCGCAAGCATAGTATCGCATTCGAGGAAGCCAGGACCGTCTTTGCTGACGAGCACGCTCGCCTCCTCGACGATCCCGACCACTCCGGGGATGAAGATCGGTTCATTCTGCTCGGCCTGAGCGCCGCCTTTCGAGTCCTTGTCGTCGTCCATGCGTACCGCGCACACGACGGCGTCATCCGTATCATTTCGGCACGGAAGGCGACCAAGGTCGAGCGCCAGCAGTACGACGCGAGGTGGCATCGATGAGACGCGAATACGACTTCTCGAAGGCCCGTCGCAACCCCTACGCTAGTCGTCTCAAGCAGTCAGTGACGATCCGACTCGACTCGACGGCGGTGGCGTATTTCAAGAAGCTCGCGGCAGAGCTCGACATGCCGTACCAGACACTAATCAACCTTTACCTTCGGGACTGCGCCGCGAGCGGCCGCAAGCTAGCGCTGAAGTGGAAGCCCACTGGTCGAGGGCGCAGCCTAACAAGCGCTTGAAGCTGCCGGGCGCTCGGGTGGGAAGAATTGCGTTCCCTCGCCGGCTAGCCTTTTTGTCTGCGGCTCCATCGCCTTGCGGCCGCACCCATTGCGCCCGCAGCTTAAGCGCGATCCGTTAGGCAGCAGCACAGAGATCGAAGCGAGGCCAGCATGGCCCTTCCACCGTTGAGCTGGGGTCGGTACATCGCCATCGTCCTGCTCTACTGGGTTCTGGTCGTGGGTGGTTGGATATTTTATACAACATCCACGGCTCCACCGCCTTGCGCCCGCGGGCAGTGCGCCCACAGCTTAAGCGCGATCCGTTAGGCTGCACTCGAGCACCTTGATCAGACGGCAGCCGCGTTGAGCACGCGTTCTCTCACTCGGTCGTAACGCCTTCTTAACCTGCCCGACACTCCCTGCGCATGTAGCCACCCTATAGTACGGTCAACCACTCTACAGGGGGCCGCATGTACGCCCAGCGCCTCGTCTCCCCACTCACCATCCTTGGTGCGCTACTCACCCTTCGACCAGGGGACGCCCGCGGCCAACGGGCCGCGCCCAACCCCGCGCCTCCGGCCGTTGTCACCACCGGTACGGGGGCGGTTACGCTGGCCCCCCAAAGAGCTGTCGTACGAATCGGCGTCTCGAGTCACGCGGCTAGTGCCGCGGAGGCCTCTGCGCATAACGCCACTCTGCTGCGCGCTGTTCTGGATACGCTTGTTCGGGCGGGGTTCCCTCGCGAGTCGCTCCAAACGCTGACCTTCGGGGTTGGCCCCAACTACGACTACGCCAATGGTCGCAAGCTCATTGACTACGCCGCCAGCTCGGCGATTCGGGTCTCGTTGAATGACCTCAACCGAGTAGGGCGAGTGATCGACATGGCCCTCGGGGCCGGTGCTACGGAGGTAGCAGGCATCGACTTCGACTCCGACAGCACCGACGTTGCGCGGCATCGTGCGCTCGCTCAAGCCTTTGCGAAAGCCCATGAGGACGCGAAGGCCGTCGCCGCTGCTGCGGGCGGCAGCCTCGGACGACTCCTCGAATTGACAACCCAAGACCAGGACTACAGTGGGTACGGCATGGCCCTCGCGGCTTCAGGGCCTATGCTCGAATCCCAGGTGCCGGTTCTGCCTCGGGATGTTACCGTTCGGGTGTCGGTCCAAGCGCGCTGGGCCTTCGTACCGTCAAGACCTTGAAGGGTAGTGTCGATGCTTGTGCAGCCTAACAAGCGCTTGAAGCTGGCGGGCGGTGACCGCTCCAGTGGAAGCGGAGTGTTGTGCGCTGGTGCACTCGAACTATCGTTCGACTACACAGCGCCCGCCGGGCGCGTCGCCCGCAGCTTAAGCGCGATCCGTTAGGCGGCTCGCACAATGCTTCGAGTGCTCTCAGCGTTGCCGGTCCTCCTAGCTTTAGTCCAGGGTGCCCCGGCTCAATCGAGCTGGGACCGCTACGTGCGCCGGCCGCTCAAGGCCATCATCGCGCAGCACGACAGCTCTTTTCGCGCGACGGCGCGGGCGATGGGCGTGCCCGGACGGCACGTCTCGGCTGACCAGTTTCCGTCTAGGGTGAAGCTGCAGTTCGAGGCGTCCTTCCGCCCGATCTCGCCCAAGAGGCTCGAATTCATTCGAGGCTACTTCGCTAACGTCCTACAGCGTCAACTCCCGGTCACCTTCCTTGAGCAAGAGGTTCTGGTCACCGAAGACACCGTGCGGTATTGGCTTCCGATCCAGACCTCACTGATCGCCCCCTTGCAGAAGGAGGCGACGCCGAGCCGCGACGTCTGTTTCTTCGTAATCTGGCTTGGCGCTTTAGATGACCGTGCGACCCTTGATTGGATCTTTGTGGTCAATGAGTTCGACACTAAGGTGGAAGAATGCCAATAAGCGAGCCGCCTAACAAGCGCTTGAAGCTGACGGGCGCTCTCGTTCTAACGGAAACCGGTGGGTCGTGCCCTGACGGGCACGGACTGTTCGTCCGGCGGCCTTGCGCCAGCGAGCGAGTCGCCCGCAGCTTAAGCGCGATCCGTTAGGCGGCAGCGGGAACGAACGACAACCGGGGTCATCGTATGAAGCCAGACCACGACTCCCCCTCATACTCCCCCGCTTATAGCGTGGTTGACGTCCGCGAAGATCCGGGACGCCCAGTCCTCAAACTCCTGAATCTAATCCTCAGCGAAGGCATACTATCCGGCGCTTCTCAGATTCGGTTCGCCTCGGGTCCGGAGAAGTGTCGGGTCGAGTTCTATAAGGATTCGTGGCGCGACGTTATGACGATCCCCGCAGTCGCTGCGCGACCGCTCCTGAACCGGGTCCGCGTGACGGCCACTCTAAGCACAAGTCAGGGGCCCGACGCCACGGCGGGGCACCTTCGTGTTTCGGGCAGCGGGAGCGAACTAAGCGTGCAAGTGACGGTCCACGACCAAGGAAACGGCGTGGAACAGGTCCTGCTTCAGCTACCAGAGCGGTGAGACGCGCACACCTCTCGCCCCAACCGCTGCCGCCTAACAAGCGCCTGAAGGTGGCGGGCGCTGATCGTCTTAAAGGATGCGGAGTGTTGTGCCCCTAGCGGGGCACGGACTTCGTCCTCAGCCTTGCGCCGGCGGGCGGGTCGCCCGCAGCTTAAGCGCGATCCGTTACGCACCAACGCCCCTGGGGCCCCCACTCACTGCTACATGCGCCTCGTTCTCTTTAGCTTCATTGTCGTCGCCCTCCTAGCCGGCCTTTGGTGGTGGGGGAAGCGACCGCGCATCTATCGCAACGTGCCGCTCAACGGGCTGCGGCGTTTTATCTGGAGTCTCCTCGCCCAGATGCCGTCGGGCGGATTCCTCGTCGCGGACCGACGCAGCGATGCGGGGTTCCTGCAACTTGCCTTACGCTCGGCTTCGACTAATTCTTACGCCATAGAGTTCGGGCTCCCGGAGATCGATTGGTCTGCGCCCCACTTTGAGGCTGTGCATGCAGCCCTCGTGCGTCAACACTTCGAAGTTGCGGTTGAGCAGGGCAGCGGCCAGGTGTCGCAGTTCATGCGCGTCACGATCAGCGGTCACTCGGAGGAGGTTATCGGCCGCGCTATGACGCTCTTCGAGGTGGTAGCCGATACTCTGGGGTGGGGCACTTCCCCTACGTTCACGGTTCGCTTCGGTGGTCCCCTTGACGTCCCGAGGATCCGTGCGCAACTGGCCGCAGCGAGGGTGCGTGGTGCCTAACAAGCGCTTGAAGCTGTCGGGCGCTCACAAGTAGGGAAGAATTGTGTTGCCTCGCCGGCCAGCCTTTGTGTCTGCCGCTGCACCGCCTTGCGCCTACGCGCGTTGCGCCCCCAGCTTAAGCGCGATCCGTTAGGCATCAGCGCGTCGTGGGTTGCGTCCTTCCCCTGAAAATTAGAGATTGTCCCTATGGCTCCGTTTGACATTTCTCGCCTCAGTCCTCGGGAGCGAATTGAACTCGCCGAGGAACTGTGGGACAGCCTCGCCGAGGAAGAGATCGAGCTGACCTTAGAGCAGGCGGCTGAACTCGAACGCCGGCGTGATGTCTTGGCCCGCGAGGGTCCTAAGGGGCGCCCCTGGCGTGATGTTCTGGGCGACGTTGATAAGCGCGGCGGATGACGCCGCGCTTGTTGCTTGAGCCGGCAGCTGAAAATGAGTTTCTCGAGGCCGCTGGCTGGTATGCCGAGCGCAGCCCGAGCCTCGGCGCGGCGTTTCGAACTTCTGTGGCTACCACGTTGACCACTATCGAGGAAGCGCCACACCGCTTTCCAATCGCCCTACGTGACATTCGGAAGGCGCGGGTGCCGCGGTTCCCGTACGTTGTTTACTACGTCCCTCTAACAGAGGTCATCGTCGTCATTGCCATTATTCACGGCCGGCGAGATCCTCGACGTTGGCACACCCGGCGCTGATGCCTAACAAGGGCTTGAAGCTGGCGGGCGCTCGGGTGGGAAGAATTGCGTTCCCTCGCCTCCAGGCGCCACTGGCAGCTCAACTCCCTTGCGCCTGCGGGCACAGCGCCCGCAGCTTAAGCGCGATCCGTTAGGCAGGCACAGAAACATGGTCGGGACTTGCCACTACACCCGTAAGGCTGACACCAGCGTCCGCCAGACGCTAGGCTTCGTCGTCGCGATTAGCCTGGCTGAGCTTGGGACACTCTGCGCACAAAGCGTGGCGTGTAGCCCAGCTGCTGTGACTACCGACCCCAATCCCATCGACACCGCCTACCCGCCGAAGATGCGTGCAGTATTGATCCCAAGCGCTGGCGTCCGTCTAAACGGGGTGCTCTATGTGGCGCAGGGACGGGGAGTTCACCCGACCGCGGTGTTCCTTCACGGGTTCCCTGGTGACGAAAAGAACGCGGATTTGGCCCAAGCAGTGCGACGAGCAGGCTTCAATGCGCTGGTGTTCTACTACCGTGGCGCTTGGGGGAGTCCAGGCACCTATTCCTACTCGAATGTGCTCGAGGATGTCGCCGCTACCCTAACCTGGCTCCGGCAGCCCGCGATAGCCGACTCGATGAGCGTGGATCCCGAACGCCTGATCCTGGTGGGACACAGCCTCGGCGGGTTCGCCGCGCTCTACACGGCGGCGACCACTCGGAATGTTCTGGCCGTCGCCGCTCTCGCCCCGGTAGATCTTGGGAGTCGTGGGGCGGCGATGAGGGACCATGGGGCTTTTGCGAAGGGGGTCCAGCGGCGAGGGGCACAACTGGGCGCCTTGCGGGGCACGTCTGGCGAGGAACTGAGCCGCGAGGCCGTGACCCACGCGGGCCAATGGAGCCTCCAGCGCTACGCGGGTGTGCTGGCTACGAAAAGGTTACTGCTCCTGGCCGCCACGCACGATGAGGCCGTCCCGTTGTCTGAGGTTTACGAGCCGTTGGGGGCGAAGCTCCGCGCGGCTGGCGCCAAGGAGTTGACGACTGTGACTCTACCGTCCGACCACGCGTTCTCGGATGTGCGGATTGGTTTGGCTCAAGCACTTACACGATGGTTGTGCGAGGGCAGGTAACAGCGGCGCGTACCTACGCCGGACCCCCATTTCCGCGGTGCCGTGAACAGTTCAGATGATAGGTAACAGTTTGTTATCAGCTGATAGGTAACACTTTCCCTTTGTGATTCCCGCCTGGCGCCTAACACGCGCTTGAAGCTGGCGGGCGCTCACAATTAGAGAGGAGTTGCGTTGCCTCGCTGGCCAGCCTCTTTGTCTGCCGCTCCGGCTCCTTGCGCCCGCGGGCGTTGCGCCCGCAGCTGAAGCGCGATCCGTTAGGCCGCCCACCCCCATGGACCACAGAGCTGGAACCTTGCGCCGCTCCCCACTTGCGCCCTCGGCGCCGGTGGTCACAGCTCTCGTCGTCGCGTGTACCGCCACTCCTCACACTCAAGCGGCTCCACAACCTATCATCGACACGACACTTGTGTTCGTGGCGGATTCCGGAAGTTCCGCCACGTTCCCGTTGCTCCCAGCGCGAGTTCGAGTGGAAGGGTTGCTTGCAGACCCTGACGCGCCATCCTGCGGTGTGTCGCCGCCTCCAGACACTAGCGCGTGGCGCGTCGACACCACCTTCGGTCACTCGCGCTACATCCACCGCATCTCGTTTCTCCTGCCCACAACGTACGAGCCATTTGCCCGCGGGCACGTCCCCGAGCCACCCGACACGTTTCAGGAGACCGGCGCTCATTGGGAACGCAGCCTCGGGTCTTGGTGGTGGCTCAGCAGGCCGGATATCACAACCTCCGATCATGCAGTTGCTTCCTTTGGCGTGTGGATTGGACCAGATGGTCGGTACCCTACAGTTGGCGTATCCCCACCGCCCAAGCAGGTCGACTTGCAAGAGTGCCGCTTGGACGTCTCAGCCATGTTGGCTCATGTGGTTCTCTTTACGCTCCAGGATTCGACGGGAGCCCGCACTCGTTACGTGGGTGCCTACTGGTCCCTAGACGATGGGGTGTGGTTGTCCGCTCTTGGAGACAGCCCCGAGAGTCTCGGCCTAACGGATTTTCTTTTCACGCTCCGCTCGATGAAAGTGGTGCGCCCGTAAGGGCTGTCACATCGTGGGTGGCCTAACAAGCGCTTGAAGCTGGCGGGCGCTCACAAGTGGGGAAGAGTTGCGTTGCCTCGCGGCTCAACCTCCCCATCCGCTCCGGCGCCTTGCGCTAGCCGGCATTTCGCCCGCAGCTTAAGCGCGATCCGTTAGGCCGCTCCGGCGCCACCGCTCGCCTTGCGGAGACCGCTCACACACGATCAGCGCCGGGCCGAGCGGGCGCAGCCGCGTGACCAGCGCGGTGATCCCCGCCTCATCGTTCGCCTCGCTCCAGACCTCGCCGCTCGGCCGCACCGCCACGTCCAACCGGTCCTTCGCGACATCCACACCCACGACCACCGAGTTCGTCGTCATTGCGCCTCCTCGGCACCAGCTCGTCGGGATCCGACCTTGCACGATGGGGGCTTGCGACCCCACGGGAACGGGCGACGCCCCGGCTAACGGACGGTCTCAAGGACCCGAGGCGGCTCGGACTATTGCCCGTCCCAACTTGCTCACACGTTAGAGAAGAATCGAGATACAAGGCGGCGACACCTTTCCGATGATACCGACATGACGCGCGGTCTGAGGCGTATGCCCAAACCGCATGTGCGACTACTTGGACGTGGAATCCCGCGCCTTCTGCGCGCGTTGCAGCGTCACGAACTCATTCATCAACAGGAAAGCCTCCCGGCCGCTCAGGTCCTGATACAGCGTGTCGGGAGCCGCGCCCTTCCGTTTCACGATTAGGAGTCCGCCGGCGGAACCACCCCGTTTGATGGGTTGGAGGTTGATGTCGCTCTCCTGGAGCGAGCGCCGGATGGTGCCATGGAGTGTGCGGCGAATGATCGCCGAGTCGGTTACCAGCAACGCATCCGCGAAGGTGTGATGGGCCTGGATGAAGACGAATGCGACGCGTTCGTTCGCATGCACGCTCCTCGTCTCTCGTGCGAGACGCACGATCGAATCCGGTACTGCACCACCCGACGCGAGCAACGCGGGATCGGCACCCTCGCCACCGCTCACCCAGAATGCCATTACTCGCAATAAGATGCGCGCGCCGATCACGATCACGGGCACCGCGCTCACCGCGGCGATCGCGAGATAGATGCCGCGGCGTTTCCAGTGTCGCCGTCGCACCTGCGAGGGGGTCAGCAGCCCATCCGGCGTGCTCGCCGCGGTCAGTTCTTTCACCAGCTCGGCAGCCGTTGGTCGCCCCGCTGGCTCCTTGGACAACATGCGGTCCACGAGTCGAACGAGCGCCACCGGCATCTGGGGCTCACGCTCCGATACCTTGGGGATGGGCGCCGAAATGTGCTTCGCGATCACTTCCGTCGCGTTGCGCCCCGAGAAGGGACATGTGCCCGTGAGCATTTCGTAGAGCACGACACCCAACGCGTAGACATCCGAGCGTCCATCGACTTGCTCGCCAAGCGACTGCTCGGGGCTCATGTACAGTGGCGTGCCGGTGGTGGATCCGAGGAGCTCACCCGCCGGGCGCGACGTCACGAGCGCGATCCCGAAGTCGGTGACGGTCGCATTGCCGTTCGCGTCGAGCAGGATGTTCCCGGGCTTGATGTCACGATGCACGACGCCAACGGCATGCGCCGCCGCCAGCGCGCGCGCACACTCCAGCCCGATCCGCGCCGCTTCCGCCGCCGGGACCTTTCCCTCGGCGATCCGATCCTTGAGCGACTGGCCGGGGAGGAGCCGCATGACGAGATACAGCAGTCCTCCGGTCGACTCTGCGGAGTACAGGGGCACGATATGGGGGTGCTCGGCCGCAGCGATCGTCCGCGCTTCGTGCAGGAATTGCTCCTCGCGGGCGGCGTCGACGGCGAGTGACGGATCCAACACTTTGATCGCCACGTCGCGCTCCAGAAACGGATCGTGGGCACGGAAGACGGCGGCGAACCCTCCCTGTCCTAGGAGGGAGCCGAGTTGGAGCTGCGCGCCGAGCGCCGCCTCAAGCTTGGGCCGCAACGTTGCGATGTCGATGCTCATGGATGGTCGAGTGCCCAGGCACGCACAGGAGTGTAGGTTAGCGCTGAACGGCTACGACGCCAGATGCGGGAGCTTGATAGCGCGCAGAGCGCGCGCTGTACATTGACCGCTGTCGAACGTCGCCCATCCCATTCGAAACGGTGCGTCGTCGTGCCGCCGCCTAACACGCGCTTGAAGCTGGCGGCGCGCGTAGATTAGGGAATGATTCTTTCTTCAGCGCGCCGCAGCTTAAGCGCGATCCGTTAGGCGGCGCTTCGCTACCGACAAACATCCGGGGACAGCGGACAACTCCATGAACAAGCAGTCCATCTGGGCGGTGGTCGCTGGAGCGGTCGTCGCCATCGTCGCGACGACACTGGTCGACGTGGTGCTGCATATAGCTCACGTTTTCCCGCCGATCAATGATCCGATCAATGACGCACTCGCTCTGCTCGCAACCTCGTACCGCATCGTGATCGGCGTCGCAGGCGCTTGGCTCACGGCGCGGCTCGCACCGGACAAGCCTTTGAAACACGCCTTGATTCTCGGGTATCTTGGCGTGGCCTTAGGGCTTGTGGGTGTCGTGGCCACCTGGAGCAAGGGACTCGGGCCTCACTGGTACCCCATTGCCCTCGTCGTCTTGGCGGTGCCGCAGAGCTGGGTGGGTGGGAGGCTCTACGAAGCGCGGGCGCATCGCCGCCTAACAGGCGCTTGAAGCTGACGGGCGCTTAGCGCCTTAAAGGAAACGGAGTGTTGTGCGAGGGACACGGATGGTCGTCCAACACCCTTGCGCCGGTGAGCGAGTCGCCCGCAGCTTACGCGCGATCCGTTAGGCCGCAGCCAGATCGACTTTCTCTCCATGCCTTCATCCATTGGTCACGCGCTGGTAGCCACCGCGATCGGTGCGCCGCTCGCCCCCGTGGCTCCAACCCGTCGATACTGGATCGCTGGCGTTCTCTGCGCCGTGCTGCCCGATCTTGACGCGGTTGGACGACCCTTCGGTTGGGGCGACCTTGCGTTCGTGGGCGGGCACCGAGCCCTCACGCACTCGATCTTCTTCGCGCTGGTTCTCGGACTTGTCGTTGCGGAACTCGCATTTCGAGACGTTCGATGGCAGGGCTACCGCGGGCGGATCATAGCCTACCTCGTCCTCGCCACCGCATCGCATGGTGCGTTAGACGTATTCGCGCCGTATGGAGACGGGGTGGAGTTCTTCTCCCCGTTTTCGGCGGTGCGCTACGCTGCTGCTTGGCGGCCCCTCGACCTCGTCAACGAGATCCTCTGGATTTGGTTTCCTGCAGTTCTCACGATCGTTATTGTGAGGCGCCTCCGCACATCGCGCCACAGTGCGGAGCCCAATGCTGCGGCCTAACGCCCCGCGCGACATGGCTTGGAACCCTTGCTCTCCTCTCCTCCCTGTCTGGCTTCTCAGCGGATGTATCGTCGCCCCGCTGCGCCCTCAGGCTTCGCAGCAACGCGATACCGTACACTTGGACTTCGTGTGTAAGTGGCAACCGCGGCCGCCCATCACTAAGCGCGTGATCGTGGACCTCTCGCTGCACGCTGGCCAATTCAACCGCACGCCGAATGCGGACGACATTCGCGCGGTCGAAGCAGCGGGTGGACGGGTCCTGTACCAATTCCGGGTCGCCCTCCTGCGCGCAGAGCTCGACACTGCAGCGGTGCGCGCGCTTGTCGCTGACTCTCCAGGGATTGCAGACGCGGCCTTTACCGTACCCGATTCGTCCAAGTTCGACGCTAGTGTGCAAATCTTCTACAAACGCCCCGTTACCGATCACGACGAGGAGGCGCTGCGGCACCTCGGGGCCTACGACGTGGCGCGAATGCCGATCCCGGTGCTTCAGACAGCCGTTCGGGACTCGCTGATTCCCCGTATCGCGGCATTGCCCGGGGTCGATTTCATTCGCGCCACCGCCTGGGGCTGTGCACAACCCACGAACGAGACTCGTGACCGAAGGACTCCGCCGTAGACGGCTGCGGCCGAACAAGCGCTTGAAGCTGGCGGGCCGTGATCGCTTTAAGGAAAGAATTGTGTTGTCTCGCGCCCTGACTTCCCTAGCCGGTCAGCGCCCTTGCGCCTCTGGGCATTGCGCCCGCAGCTTAAGCGCCGGGCGCCAGGCCGACACTGCATTGGCGACGCGGCGGACCCAGATCATCTATGAGGCTAGCGATCGCCCGCGGGGAGCCGAGGTCCGGATTCGGACTACCGACGCAGCGGCCGTGGCAGCGATTCACGCCTTCCTGGCGTTCCAGCGTACCGCCCATCACGCTGCTGGTCACGAGGCCATGCCCCGTGGAGTCCACTGAGCGGGCGCCTAACAAGCGCTTGAAGCTGGCAGGCGGTGATCGCTTTAAAGGAAGCGGAGTGTTGTGCCCTGGCGCGCACGCACCATCGTTCAACGACACGGCGCACGGCGGGCGAGTCGCCCGCAGCTTACGCGCGATCGGTAGGCGGCCGGCCTCCACCTGTTTTCAAGCTCCACGCCTGAGGAAATGAGCGTATGCCGACGCTCGTGTGCCGCGAAGCCAATCTCGCCGATGTCGGCGACCTTGCGCGGATGCGCGTCGCAGAGTGGGGCACGGAGCTCTACTGGCAAGAGCGTATCAGCCGATACATGCGAGGCGAGCTACACCCGCAACAGGCCCTGGTCCCCCGCGTGGTGTTGCTCGCGTCAGAAGACGGGGTTCTGGTAGGCTTCATCGCTGGGCATCTCACGCGTCGCTTCGGGTGCGACGGGGAGCTTGAGTGGCTTAATGTCGTTCCCCAACGACGGCGAGCGGGCGTGGCAAGTGAACTCTTGCGTGCCTTGGCGCGATGGTTCGAGGGACGTCAGGCGCAACGCATTTGCGTCGACGTAGATCCACAAAACGTGGCGGCGAGGGCCTTCTATCGTCAACACGGAGCCGAGGAGCTGAATCCACATTGGTTCGTGTGGCGTGACATCACGACGCTGGCTCAGCCGGCCGCCTAACATGCGCTTGAAGCTGCCGGGCGCTCACAAGTAAGGGAGGAATTGCGTTCCCTCGCCGGCAAGCCTTAGCCAGCGTGCTCAGCTAGCCGAGACCGCGAGGTGTGACTTATGCAATACTGGCTTTTTCACCACCGGCATTCCCAACTCGCCGTACTGATTACGGGCGCATCTGTAGCCGTCAGCGCGAGCGTCCCTCTGCAGCGCCAAGACCTGCCACCTCTCCAGGCCTCGTCGGGATTGCAGCTGCTGATTGATCAAGAGAATGCAGCGCCCACATTGCGCGTCATCCTGCCTGGCCGCTCAGCGTCTGATCGCACCATCGAAATCCTCTTTCCTGAGCACATCACGGTCGTTCAGCATGGGAGCACAACGCCCCAACGATTGTACCGTTGGCGGCCGGGCCTCGGGGCCAGTCGGCCGGAGTGGCGCCGCGCCGAGACATCGTTCGAATATGAGCAAGATCTCGCCGGGTCCATACATCTACTCGCGCGCAGCACGCTAGACTCCGATGGCGTGCGCTTCCGCTACGAGTTTCGCAATGGTTCGCCGGTAGGGTACGACATGATCTACGCGGTTACTGACCCCCGCCTGACATCAATCTTCCACGACATGCGCCTGGAGCGAACGTACGTACATTACGCCACTGGCCCTCAGCTGCTCGCTGCGGAGACGCCGGCCCGCCTGACCATGCCCCTTCGACAGTGGCTTCCGCTCAGGTACCTCGCCGCATTCACATGGCCTGTGCCGCCCAACCGGATCGAAGATCGAGGTGATGGCATCACCTACTACAACACCTCGCGCGAGTGGACCCACATCACACTCGCGCCCGGGGAAACTGCGGTTGCCGAGGTCAAGATCCTAATTCTGCGCGGCTCACTGAACGACGTCTTTCGGCGGGCCGTACAGGAGCGTGCGTCATTGCAATGACGAGCGGCACGTGTCAGTCAATTTCAATCTTCAACTCGGAGCGCTGCCATGCGAAACCTTCTGCCAATGGACACGCATTATCTCTACGCTTTTCCGTCGCAAACGGCATGTAAAGCCTGAGGACGACATGGAACGGAGCCACCCGCTCCGTTTCCCTACCTTGCGCCCGCGGCCATTGCGCCGGCAGCTTAAGGGCGATCCGTTAGGCAGCAACTGACCCTCGCGATGCAACTATGGTCATTCAGTGGAAGAAAGGCCGGGACGGCCCGCCGAATCTGACCTGTGTCCGGGCTGATGGCACGCGTACCTGGCGCAGGGTGCATCCTTTCTTTCCGACGCACGATCTCGTTCATTGTGCCGTCGAGAGCGTCTTCGGCCTCACCCAGGCCTTCTTTGGCCTTGTCGCGTCCGGCTGGTCCCTTGACGACTTCGACCAACGAGGGCCCCCCGCGTGCTTGCCGAATGAAGCCCTGTGGGCCGAGAATATGGTGGGCCTCTTTGATCTTGAGCGTGCCACCGGGCATGTTATGGCTGCAGCGGAGTTCAACGCTGCGCTCGCCGCAAGCCTCAGCGCGCAAGGACGGCCGCCGTTTCGCTCCGTTACCGACGCCGATCTGGCTCGAGTGCGAGCGTTGGTGGCGGACCTGCGCGGGCGATGGCAAGTGATGGCCGTGGGAGACACACTGGCGATTCCGTTCCCGATGGCTGCTGCCTAACGAGCGCTTGAACCTGGCGGGCGGTGGTCGCTCTACAGGACGGCGCGGCTCACCTCAGCTCAACACTTGAATGGCCTTCGACGAACGGTTGGCAGAACGAATTCGGGGCTCGCTTGGTCGGCGCAAGGGCTTCGCCGAGAAGAAGATGTTCGGCGGAGTCGGCTTTCTCCTCCATGGCAATATGTGCGTCGGCGTGCACGGTTCCGAGTTGATCGTTCGGCTGGCACCCGAAGAGACCGACGCAGTCCTCAAGCAAGCGAATACGCGGCGCTTTGATCTCACGGGGCGGCCGATGAAGGGTTGGATTCTGGTGGAGCCGGCCGGCCTCAGGACCGACGCCCAGTTGGGCAAGTGGATTGCGGTGGCGGCCAAGTTCGCTGGTGCATTACCGGCCAAGTGAGCGTGGGCGGCTGGTATGACCCCTCGTCAACCTCAGGCACCGAAGGCCCGGACACGGGGCGTGCGCGTCGCTGAAGCGCGCCGCCTGTTGCTTAAGCTCCCCCAAGTTACGGAGGGCCGGTCGTACGGCATGCCGTCCTTCCTCCTGAATGGTCGGTTTCTCGCCCGATTCCGCGACGATGCAACGGTTCTGGTGCTTCAATTGCCAACGATCAGCGAGCGTGATGTCCTGATGGAGCTGGATCCACGCGCCTTCTATTTCACCGAGCACTACCGCAACTATCCCGCCGTCCTCGTTCGATTGGCGGAAGTCGCGCGCCCACTGCTGATCGATGTCATGACGGAGGCGTGGCGCCATGTAGCCTCTCTGCCGCCGCCCCGGCCACGTAAGAAGCCGGCGCGGGGCATGAAGCGCGGTGAGCGCTCGCGCGGCCCGGCAACGCCGGCACCCCCTCTGGAATGAAAAAGCGCCGTCCCAAACTGGCACCCACCGTTCCTGGCATCTTCATCCAGACTGTCGCCTGAGTGCGTTCGCTCGGGTCAGACCCACGAGAATATCCGTATTCCGTGCCTGCCATCCGCCATCTTAGCGAATTGCGGTTCGAAACACCTGTGACGTTCTTCGTGGGAGAGAAGGGCTCTGGGAAATCCACGCTTCTCGAGGAAATCGCCGTCGCGTTCGGGGTTTTCCGCGTTGCTGCGGACCTTTGTCGCATAGCATGCTACCGACTTCAGTGATGTTGCCTTCCCACGCCCTTGCGCCAGCGAGCGGGTCGCCCGCAGCTTGAGCGTTAATGCGAGCTCTCGTGCCCCTCGAAGTCATTACCGCCCTCGTCTATGGGTATCTCGGCCTGTCCCTCTCGTGGACCAATAGCTTCTCAATCGTTCGCGGCCTACACTTTATCATCGTCGTCGCCGGAGCTCTCGGGATCGCATGGGGCGCTTGGCGAAGCACTCGGTGGACTCCGAAGCTGGCGATTGTCTTGGCGGCGTTGGTGGGCATTCCGAATTTCACCACGGTGGCTGCCGTCCTGCGTCTAATCGATCGGGCCGCCGGGCCCGCGGTCACGGCGTCTTTCGGTCTGGTTGTTCTCGCAGCCCTGTCCCAGCTTGTCGCACTGGTCATCGCGCTGCGGCGACTGCGCTTCGATGTAGGCCGGCTCGTTCAGGACGGTCGCAACTCGGAGGGTTGAGGTCCGATGACTGCGCCAACCACCCAGGCACAACTCGGCTACATCGCACCGTTCTTCATTGTCCGCGATGTCATGCCAGCCATCGCGTTCTACAAAGATCGTCTAGGCTTCGACGTAACGTTTCTCGGCCCCCAGGATGACCCGTACTTCGCCATGCTGAAGCGCGACGGCGTTCGGCTCATGCTCAAGGCCATCACGCCTGAGGTGCAGCCGACGCCGAATCCCAGCCGGCATCACTGGGCCAGGTGGGACGCGTACGTTTATACTCCTGATCCGGACGCGCTGGCCGAGGAGTTCACATCCCGTGGCGTTTCGCTCCGGGAGCCTGTTGGCAACAACTCGGACCAACTGCGGGGGTTCGAAGTCATGGATGCGGACGGGTACGTTTTGTACTTCGGGCGACCACTGTAGCTCCGACAGGGTCGTGGCCTCGTCAGGGTTCATTGATGAGGGGCGTGGGCGTGCTGCCTAATCAGTGCGCATGGGTGAGCGCCACCGCTGGGTGGACCTCCTCATGTACGGGCCGGATGGCGATCGGCTCTTCGCCGGCATCGAAGCGGCCCTTCGGGCGTACCCTGTGCGTAGAAATGCGCGCGTGCTGATCCGCCCAGGGCCACCTGGCACACCCGCCAGAGAGCTTCGGCTGTGATGCCGCCTAACAAGCGCTTGACGCTTGGCGGGCGGTGATCGTCTTAAAGGAATCGGAGTGTTGCGCCCCTGGCGGGGCACGGAGTTCGTCCACTTCACTTGCGCCAGTGGGCGAGTCGCCCACAGCTTAAAGCGCGATCCGTTAGGGGCGTGCCTCTCATGACCCCGGACCAGGTCGACAGAACAAATAATGGCCGAGACACTTGCAACGCGTCCTCGCTGGACGATCGCCCCGTATCTGATAGTGGACGACGTGGTCACCACGGCAAACTACTATCGGGATAAGCTCGGCTTCCATTACGAGCGGTTTTGGAACGACCCGCCTTCCTTCTGCATGGTCAAGCGAAATGGCATTGTTATCATGTTGGCCCAGCTGGAACAGTCCGGGATCATGCGCCCTAACCGCCGTGTGGACCCGGAGGGCGGAGCTTGGGATGCATACGTTTGGATCGACAACGCAGATGCCCTTCACGCTGAGTTCAGCTCGAAGGGTGTGACAATCGCTCGAGGTCTCTGCGACCAGCCGTATGGGTGCCGTGACTTCGAAGTCGACGATTGCAACGGGTATCGCTTGTGTTTTGGCCAGGATCTGGAGAAGTGAGCTGGTGCCTGAGCGCACCCAGCGGACGCCCTCGTCCCTGGGCAGATTTCGGCGGTCATCGTCCACCTCTAGCCGCGGTCGTACCTGGTTAGTGCTGTGGGGGTTCACCCATGCAAAGACTCGCTACTGCGGTCGCTCTTGGGTTCATTCTCGGATGGGCAGCGGCCCATGCCCTGTTCCTCCACTGGTGGACCCTTGTGCCGTGGGGAGTCGCGGCGCTGGCTCTGGGCTACCGGGCAAACAGGGCAGGGGCGGTCACTGCCGGCGCCGT
>Ga0209471_1000996_pt1 | contig 17536 bp, 19 predicted proteins | sample GraSoiAngelo_128_FD_185885 | JGI IMG/M metagenome (GOLD analysis project Ga0209471, IMG submission 185885) | Grasslands soil microbial communities from the Angelo Coastal Reserve, California, USA - 14_0927_12_20cm (SPAdes) (version 2) | ecosystem: Environmental > Terrestrial > Soil > Grasslands ...
ACCTGCACGCCCGGTGCAGAGGTCCAGCGCCCTATGGCCACCTGCAGCCGGTCCAAGAGCTGATCGCGCGAATCATCGAGCTGCGCGGCGCCCTCCGGCGCCCAGGTCAGGTTGATCCCGATGCCGCAGATCGCCTTCGACGGTGACGACTCGACCAGGATCCCGCCGACTTTTCTTCCGTCGAGCAAGAGGTCGTTGGGCCATTTCAGGCGCACGCCTTTGCCGCAGGCCTCAGCGGCGGCCACTCCGGCGGCCAGGCTGAGGAGCGGATCGGGGGCGAGCACGAATGAGACGAGCAGCGCTGTGCCGGGCGGCACTTCCCATCGGTGCGAAAGCCGGCCCCGGCCGGCGGTTTGATGGTCCGCCACCACCGTCGACCCGATCGGGAGCTCGCGAGCGACGTCCTGGGTTGAGGTCACGACCGCGAGGCGGACGACCGCTGGCCTTTTCATTCGAGCCCTAAGCTAGTCGAGTGAAGCTCCACCGCGCCGCCACGCTGGTGGCCATGATGGTGATGTCGGTTGCGCTGCTCGGTTTAATGATGATCACCGCGATCGGGAGCTTCGACGGCCATAGTCTCATCGCGCTCATCGTTGTCGTGGTCGCAGCCGCGGCGGGGGGCATCGGTTTCAGCTGGAAGCGTTACTACCGCCGCTGAGTTTGATATAGGCATGCTGCGGCTCGGGTACAAGGCTTCCGCCGAACAGTTCGGTCCGCGGGCGCTGCTCGACTTTGCTGTCGACGCGGAGGAAAACGGATTCGACAGCGTCTTCGTCAGCGATCACTTCCAGCCCTGGCGTCACTCGGACGGTCATGCGCCATTTGCGTTCGCCTGGCTGGGAGCGACCGGCGAGCGCACGAAGCGTGTGCTGCTTGGTACCTCCGTTGTCACTCCCACCTTCCGGTACCACCCGGCGATCGTTGCGCAGGCATTCGGGACGCTGGGTTCCCTGAACCCGGGACGCATCATCCTCGGCGTCGGCACCGGGGAGCATCTCAACGAAGGTGCCCTCGGCATCGCGTGGCCCGACAACAAGGAAAGGTTCGCCCGGCTGCGCGAAGCCGTGAAGCTCATCAAGCTGTTGTGGACCGAGGACAGCGTGACGTTCGACGGCGAGTACTACCACACCCGCAACGCGACCATCTACGACAAGCCCGCCGCTCCGATTCCTGTTTACATCGGCGCGGGTGGACCGCAGGTCGCGAAGTACGGCGGGCGCGCGGGTGACGGTCTGATCTGCACGTCAGGTAAGGGCATGGAGCTCTACTCGGAGCAGCTGTTGCCCTCGTTCGCGGAAGGCGCCGCGGCCGAAGGACGCGATGCCGGCAAGCTGGACAAGATGATCGAGGTCAAGGTCTCATATGACACGGACCGCGGCCGTGCCATGGAAGACACCAAGATCTGGGCCGCGCTTGCGCTGCCAGCAGATGTCAAAGCAGGCGTGGATGATCCACGCGAGATGGAAAGGCTGGCGCGACAAGTCGAAAGTGAGGCCCACAAGCGCTGGCTCGTATCGAGCGACCCCGAAGAACACCTCGATCAGCTGCGGCCCTACCTCGAGCTCGGCTTCACGCACCTCGTCTTTCATGCGCCCGGCAACGACCAGGCGCGATTCATGAAGCTGTACGGTTCACAGATCCTGCCTCGCATACGCGAGCGATGGGGAAGCACGTGAGCTCCTGGGTCATCGTGCTCGTCAAAGACTTTGGCTCGGCCAAACAGCGATTGGGCCCGGCGCTCGATCCCACCGAACGCAGCGCGCTCGCGCGCACCAACGCCACACGTGCGATTCGAGCCGCGGCGGCGGGTGACCACATGTTGGTGGTGGCGGGAAGCGATGAGGTCGCGGCGCTGGCGTCGGAGCTCGGGGCCGAGGCCCTGGTCGAGCCGCGCCAGGAAGGCCAGAACGTGGCCGCCCAGCGCGGCATCGCGCGTGCGACCGAGGCCGGAGCTGACGGCGTGCTGCTGCTGTCGAGCGATCTTCCGCTGGTGACGAAGCAATCGGTCGAAGACCTGCTGGCCGCCTCCAACGGACTGGCCCAGCCGGTGGTCATGGCTGTGCCGGCCATCGGTAGGGGCGGCACCAACGCGCTCTACTTGAATCCTCCACACGCAATCGGCCTTCATTTCGGCGCCGATTCGCTGGTGTCGTTCCGGCGCGAGGCGCTGGCCAGGGGGGTGCGCTTCGTGATCTATCGCTCGGCGGAGATGGCACTCGACCTCGACGAGCCCGCCGACCTGGCCCGGCTGCGTCGGGCGGTGTGACCCCCCTCGAGCTGTTCGCCGTGGAGGGCCTCCCGGAGGTCCGTCCCGGCGACGATCTCGGCGACCTCATCTGCTCTCACACGAAGCTCGAGACCGCGGACGTGCTCGTGATCGCCCAGAAGGTGGTGTCGAAGTCCGAGGGGAGGTTGCGCGAACTCGCCGGGGTCGAAGCGAGCGACGAGGCCAAACGGATAGCCCCGCAGCTCGTCGCCGTACCAGATCCGCGCTTTGTCCAGGTCGTCCTCGACGAGAGCGTTCGCGTGTTGCGATCCCAGCGGGTGTTGATCACCGAGACCCATCACGGTTTCGTCTGCGCCAACTCGGGTGTGGACCAGTCGAACGTCGCCGAACCCGGCATGGTCACGCTCCTGCCCATCGACCCGGATGCGAGCGCGCGGGGAATCCGGCAGCGCATCCGCGATCGCTGCGGTGTCGATGTTGGCGTCATCGTCTCGGACACCTTCGGACGTCCCTGGCGGCTGGGCATCGTCAACGTCGCGCTCGGGGTGGCCGGCCTGCCGGGCCTGATCGACCTGCGCGGCACACCCGACGATGCGGGGCGTGAGATGCACGCCACCGTGCTCGCAATCGCAGACGACCTCGCCTCGGCTGCCGGTGTCGTCATGGGCAAGACCGAGCGCTCTCCGGTCGTGGTCATCCGCGGCCTCGACCTGATCGGTGACGGGAGCGGCCGCGACCTGATCCGCCCGGCCGCTGAGGACGTTTTTCGATGAGAACAGTCGTGCTCGCCGGTGGCACCGGGGGCGCGAAGCTGGCCGCCGGTTTTCAGTCGCTGCTCGAGCCTGGCGAGCTCACCGTGATCGCCAACACCGCCGACGACGACGAGTTCTGGGGCCTGCTGGTCAGCCCGGACTTGGATGCCACCATTTATCGACTGGCCGGCGTCTTCGATGACGCCACTGGGTACGGGCAGAAGGGAGACACGTTCAACACCCTTGACGCGCTGGGGCGCCTTGGCGAGCCGACATGGTTTCGCATCGGCGATCGCGACCTCGCCACGCACGTGGTGCGCGCCGACATGCTCAACAGCGGAAGCCGCTTGACCGAGACCGCGCTCGAGCTATGCCGGCGTTTCGGATTGGCGACGCGCGTGCTGCCCATGACCGATGACAAGGTGCGGACGCGATTCGTCACTGAGCACGGCACGCTGTCCTTTCAGGACTATTTCGTTCGCGAGCGACTGCGTCCGCCACTGAGTGCGATCGAGATCGCCGGCGCCGACTCCGCAGTGCCTTCTCCGGAGGTGACTGCAGCGCTCGTGGATGCCGACCTTGTCGTCATCGGCCCTTCAAATCCTCTGATCTCGATCGGTCCCATCCTCGCCGTGATCAAGCGGGGCCTGCACCGCGAACGCACTGTTGCGGTGACGCCAATCGTGGCAGGAGTGGCGCTGAAAGGGCCGACCGTCGAGATGATGCGCGCGCTCGGGCACGAACCATCACCAGTCGAGGTTGCACGCGGCTACACGTCCATCGCCGGCACATTCGTCCTCGATTCGCGCGATGCCGGCGCGGCCGCCGAGATCGAAGCGCTGGGTTACCGCGTGGTCGTCTGTGACACGGTCATGGCCGGCGGCGGCGGAGGCCTTGCGAAGGCGATCCTGGAGGCGTTGTAGCTTGCAGCGCCCTAGGTGACGTGTGAGTTCGCGAGCATCACCACAACGCCGATGAGCACCATCACGAGACCGACCACTAGCACCGCGTACTGAGCGACCGCGAGGGTGGCGCTCGGCCGTTTGATCATCTCACCAGGATCGTCCTCTCCAGGGGCGACGCCGGAAGCAAGCTGCCATGACCCAGCCTGTGCCTGCTGCTCCTTCTTCGACTTCTTGTCGGGCACGGTTTCGGCCGTCGGCGACTTGGTCTCACCGACGATCGACCATGCCGCCCCGGCGCCTGCCGGGCTCGTCACCTGGGGCTCCGGCTCCCGGCTGGGCGTGAACGGCTCCGCGGGCGCGGGCGTCCAGGTGGAGTCAGGGTAGCCAGGCTGAGGTGGCGTATAGGCCGGCTCGGATGGGGAGTAAGCCGGCTCCGGTGGGGAGTAGGCAGGCTCGGGCGGGGTATAGGGGGGCGCGGACGGCTTGTACGGCGGCGGGGTCGGGGGTGGCGTGCTGGGCGGAGGCGGCGGCACGGTAGGTCCGACTTCCCACGTCTGCGGCGAAGCGGGCGGAGGGGGAGGCTGCGGTGGCGGCTGCTGCGGTGGCCTGGCGGTCGGTCCCCAGGTGGCGGTCGGGACGGCTGCCTTCGCCTCCATGTCCGAGGCGGTGAAGGCCTGCTCTGCCTGGACTGCTTCGTCCTTGTCAGAATGCCGGCCGGTCGGCGCCAGGGTGCGTTGGCGAGCCGCGCGGACCTTGCGTTCGATCTGAGACCGCCGCGCCGAGTACATCGACTTTTCCTGCACCGATCGATGGCGCATCACAAAGATCACCGCCACCACGCCTACGACGGCGACGAAAGGTCCGACGAGGAGTATCGGGGCTAGACCCATAGGCGCCGATTATCCGTGATCGGTCCATGTGTGACAATCGCAAAAGGTGGCACTTTACGATCGTCTTCAAACTGAGCTGGTCGAAGCGCGGAGGCGCCGGGACGAGCTCACCCTGAACACACTCTCACTCTTGAAGAGTGAGATCGTCCGCGCCAGCAAGGAGGCTGACGCAGGCGGATCGATCGACGACGCCCTTGTCGAGCGCGTCGCTCGCAAGGAAGTCAAGCGGCGCCAGGACGCGATCGAGGCCTATCACAAGGGTGGGCGCGAGGATGCCGCGAAGCGTGAGGAGGCGGAGATGGGCCTGCTTCGGGGGTATCTGCCGGCCGCGATGAGCTCTGAGCAGGTCGAGTCCGAAGTTCGTGCGGTGATCGCCGAGCTGAAACCCTCGGGACCCAACGCGTTTGGGGCAGTCATGAAGGCCGCCACCGCCCGGCTCGCCGGGCGCGCCGAAGGTGCTCAGGTCGCGGCGGCGGCGCGCAAGCTTCTTGCCTCCTAAGACCAAGAAAAAGAAAGCGCCGAAGCTCCCTCGGCTGCCCCGCGGGGCGCGGACGCGCGCGATGCTGACGGTGGAGCGCCTGCGACAGGCGTATCCGGCGGTCACCGAGCTCGTGTTCGAAACCCCGTTTCAGCTCCTGATCTCGACGATCCTGTCCGCCCAGACCACCGACAAGATGGTCAACCTCGTTACCCCAAAGCTGTTCAGCCGCTACCCGACGGCTCTCGACCTGGCGGCCGCGGATCCCGCCGAAGTCGAGGTGATCATCAAGCCAACCGGTTTCTTTCGCGCCAAGACGCGGCGCATCATCGCCGCGAGCCAGAAGCTGGTGGAGCTGTTCGGCGGCGAGGTGCCTGGGAACATGGACGACCTTCTCAAGATCCCGGGCATCGGCCGTAAGACGGCGAACGTCATTCTCGGCGCGGGGTTTGGCGAGCCTGGCTTTGCCGTCGACACGCACGTGATCCGCCTCACCAATCGGCTGAAGCTGGTGTCGTCGCGCGACCCGGAGAAGATCGAGCGTCAGATCTGTTCGACGGTGCCCAAGGAGGAATGGACGGGGCTGTCGCTGCGACTCATCCTGCATGGCCGGCGGGTGTGCATCGCCCGGCGGCCGCGGTGCGAGGGGTGCATCCTCAACGATTTCTGCCCCTCATCCACGACCCGGCCGAAGCCGGGCCGGCGCTCCTGACCAGACATACCTTTTGGGGGCCCTCCCTTGCTTCCGGCCCCTCCCCCGCCGGCACACCGGCCGCCATTCAAGTCGATTTCGAAGGTTCCTCCAATCCCGGTTGTTAAGACGCACGCGAACGTTTGTTCTATGATCGGGAAGTGGAGGCGGCCGAACCGCGACTCGCGGACGTCGAGTACCTCGAGGTTCAGTGCAAGTCAGCCCTGAACCGGGTCAAAGGCATGGGTTTCGATTGGTCGCTGAACCCCTACACCGGCTGCGAGCACCGCTGTGCTTTCTGCTACGTGCGCGCCTTCGAGCTCCGCGCCGACCGGCCCTCTGACGACCGCTACGGGCGCACAGTCCGCATCAAGGTCAACGTTGCGGGCGTGCTGCGCGGAGAGCTGTCGCGCAAGTCATGGCGCAAGGAAACCATCGTCATCGGCGCGGCCACCGATCCTTACCAGCCGGCCGAAGGTCGTTACAAGCTCACCCGCCAGTGCCTCGAAGCTCTGCGGGATTTTTCGAACCCGGCCGCGATGATCACGCGTGGTCCGATGATCGTCCGCGACATCGATGTACTCAGCGAGCTCGCGCGTCGCGCCCATCTCCACATCACGTTCAGCATCCCGACCGTCGACGACGACGTTTGGCGCCGAACCGAACCTGGCACCGCGCATCCGAAGCAGCGGCTGCGCGCGATCGAGAAGCTGGTCGCCGCCGGCGTTGACGTCGGCGTCGGTATGGCGCCCATCCTGCCAGGACTGTCAGATCGGCCTGACCGCCTCGAAGCGGTCGTCAAGGCCGCCCGCGCCGCCGGCGCTACGGGGCTGTGGGCGGGAATGCTCCATCTGAAGGACGGCACTCGGGAGCACTTCATGTCAGTGCTCGGCAAGCACTGGCCAGAGCTCCTCCCGCGCTACGAGCGGGCATATCGCGAGCGTGCCTACCTGCCGCCGGCTTATGGCGAGGCCACGATGAAAGCAGTTGCGAGGCTCCGCACCCAATATGGAGTGTCGGACCGGCGCCGGGTAATCCTGAAACCACCGCCCGAACCCGAGCAGCTCTCCCTACTCAACTAGCATCTACCCATGCGCAGCCCGATCGACGTGCTGGCCGGAAGGGTCGGCGGTTTCAAGAAGATCGAGATCGCGCGCCGGACCGTCCCGTGCTTCAAGAACGTGATCGAGAAAGAAGGAGAGACGCTCTCCCTGTGCCTCCTGGTCGACTCCGGCAAGCTGTATCGCTTTCCATACGAGTCTGCCAAGGGCATCAACGGCCTCGCCATCAAAGCTCGCTATCTGCGTGGAGAGATGGAGCACTTTCGCCTGCGCGAGTTTCAGCCTGGACATTGCCGCTATGTCGAGCGAGCAGAAAAAGCCGGCTGAATCGTTGGTCCAGGAGCTCCTCGCCGAAAGGCGCGAGCTCAAAGTCCTGTTGGAGCGCGCGCGCCTGGATCTAGCCGAGGCTCGGGAAGGCGCATCCGGACCGAACCCGCGCCTCAAGGACATGGACGACGAGATCGAGCGGCTGCGTCACCAGCTGGCGAATGCTCGCGCGGAGGCAAATGTCTTACGAGACGAGCGCGACGAGCTCCGCGCCGGTATCGAGAAAGCGCTGCACATGTTCGACCAGGAATGAAAAGAGGGCCCCCATATGGGGACCCTCGATCAGGTCTGCTGGATTACTTGACGGCGTTCGCCAGCTGGTCGACGTAAGGCGCGATCGTGGTCCCGATCATGGGCGCGGGAATCCGTTGACCGGTCCCCTGCAACGCCTGGACCAAGAAGTACACCCAGAAAATGAAGCCGATCACGAACAGGATGAACTCCGCGATCCATCCGACCACCGGTATGAAGCTGAGGATGACAATCACAATCGAGAGGCCGCCGAAAATGATCAGCGACTGCGACGCATTCCATTTGACGTCGGGGTCGTCCTTGCCGACGAACAGGAATATCAAACCGCCGAGCCAGCCGAGAACATAGGAGAGGATCGTGTACATCCTCTTGTTGCTCGCAGCAGCCCCTGCTCCGCTCATCGGGGCCGGCTGTCCTGGGGGCGGGGGCGGGATCTGCGACATGGAAACCCTCCTGTAAAAAGCTGATCTGTGCGGGCCGATTATGGGTCGGTCGCCCTCAAAACGCCAGAGTTAGTGTCGATCGTCCGAAGCGCGGTTGGCCGCGAACACACTCTGCTAGTCTCGCGAGCGAGATGGCCGATTCGGGTCAGTCACCAGAAACGCCGTCCGAGCCGCAGCTGGCACCTGTTCCCGACTGGGCGCCGACGCCGCGTGCCGAGGGGCCCGAGCCCCCTGTTCCCTTCTCGCCGCCACCATCGGCGCCACCGCCGGCCCCGCCACCCGACCCCTACGCGGTGGACGCGACCATGCGCCTCATCCCAGTGCCTCATATCGCCCCTCCGGCTGCGCCTGCCGCCCATCCCGTCGAGCAGACACCCTCGGCGCCTGCGCCGGCGACGCCGACCCAGCGCCGGATCGGCAAATACATCGTCCAGCGCGAGCTCGGCCGTGGCGGCATGGGTGCCGTCTACCTGGCTGAGCAGCCAGGTCTCGGGCGCGAGGTCGCCATCAAGGAGCTGATCCTGTCGGCGGTCGCGGATCCGGTCGCGCTCAAGAGGTTCATGCAGGAAGCGCAGGTGATGGCGAGAACTAGCCATCCCAACCTGGTCCAGGTCCACGACCTCGAGCAGATCGGCGACGCCAACTACATCGTCCTCGAGTTCGTGCGCGGAAAGTCGCTGCGAGACTCTCTCAACCAGGGCGTGCTTCCGCTGCCTCAGACCTTCGCAATCATGCACGGCGTCCTCCAGGCGCTCGACTACGCGCACAAGCGGTCGATCGTCCACCGTGACATGAAGCCGGAGAACGTGCTGCTCTCAGACGAAGGCGACGTCAAGGTCGCAGACTTCGGCATCGCTCGCCTCATGGACGACTCCGGCGCCGGTTCGACGGCGACGAAGACGGGGACGACAGTCGGCACGCCGCAGTACATGTCACCCGAGCAGGTCGCGTCCAGCAAGGTGGATGGCCGAAGCGACCTCTACTCCGCCGGGATCATGTTCTACGAGCTGGTCGTCGGCCAACCCCCGTTCACCGCCACCGACGCCGATGGCCCGTTCACGCTCATGGCCAAGCATGTGCAGGCGCCGCCCAAGCCGCCGTCGGTCCTCAGGCCAGGGCTGGACATGGGCCTCGAGGAGGTGATCCTCAAGTCGCTCTCGAAGCGCCCCGAGGAGCGCTATCAGACGGGACAGGAGTTCGACGACGCGATGACGCACATCGCGGACCGGCTCGCACCCGGCTGGCAGCGAAGCCTGCAGCCTGGCGCGGACCTCTCCAAGATGGTCCCTGGCGCCACTCCTTACCCTGGGGCGATCCCGGCGATGGCGGGCATGCCGGTCATGCCATCGGCGTCCCCAATGCCCGCGCAGCCGATCCAGTCCGTCTACAACCCGACGCCTCCGGTGCGGCCGGTTGCCAAGAAGACCTCGGGGTGCCTTGGCATGATCGCGGGAACGCTCAGCCTGCTGCCGCTGGCCGCCATCCTGGTCGCGGCGGCGCTGCGCTGAGCTGACTTCGTCGCTGCTACTGGCCTGGCGGTGTTCCCTGCGCGGCCAGGGCTTCCTCGGCCTCCGCTCCGATGAGGATGTCCTTGGCTTCAGCGTTGGCGGCGACGAGGATCGACTTCTGGGTGAACTGTTGCGCAAAACCCTGGTGCGCCTGGCTCGCCATCTCTGTCGGAAACTGCACCCAGGGTGAGGTTGGGGTCTCGCGGATGGCCACCACCTGGTAGATCCGGAACGTCTCCGCCGACTTCCCTTTCAGCTGCACGCCCGGGACCAGGTCGACCGCGATGTAGTCCTTGCACGCGTCGTAGGTCGGCTGGCCGATGAGCAGATGAAATGCTGGGGCGCTGGCGCAGAAGCGGGCGGTCGTGTTGACGGTGTCGCCGAGCGCCGTGTACTGGAGCCGGCTGCGCGAGCCCATCATCCCGACCACGGCCTCGCCCGTGTTGACCCCTATGCCCCAGCGGATCGGTGGCAGGCCTTTGGCGAGCAGCTTTTCCTGCAGCTCGGGGGCCCGGTTGATCAGGTCGTAAGCGCATCGAACCGCCAGCAGCGCGTGGTTGTCTTGCGCGCGAGGGGCATTCCAGAACGCGACTATCTCGTCGCCGACGTATTTGTCGATCGTTCCATCCCACGTGAAGATGATTCCGCTCAAGTGGTCGAGGTACATCTGCACGACATCGGTCACGTCGTGCGCGGACATCGACTCGGACATCGACGTGAAACCTCTGATGTCGACGAACAGCAGGGTGATGTCGCGTCGTTCGCCGCCGCGCATGATGTCGGCGACTCCGCCGCGCGTCTTGGCGAGCTGGGTCACGATCTCCGGTTTCAGGTACTGACCGAAAAGGGAGGTGACCTTGCGGCGCTCGCGGTCCTCGTATAGGACTCGATAGGCAGTCACCCCCGTATATGTCAGCGCCATCGCCAGCAGTGGATGAAAAATGTCGGGCACGAACTTGTTGTTGCCCGCGAGAAAGGCCATGGCAACCGTGAAGAAGACCAGCCCGCCGATCGTCGCGAGAAGTCCCCTCACGACAGAGAGCCGAGCCACCAACACGGCCAAGAGCAGGGCCAGGGCCAGGATCGACAGGAAGATTCCAACCGGCGGCTCGCGGCTCAGCAGCGTCTGAGTCTCCGACACACCAAACATCTGGACCGCGTTCGCGTGGAGCTCTACGCCTGCCATGGACAGAGTGCCGTTGCTGCCGGCGCTCGTCGTGACAAGTTGCTCGTCGTGGACGCCGGACAGGTTGTAAGCGCCGACGAGCACGATGCTGCCCTTGATCCGGTCCGGTGCCACCGTGCCGTTCAGCACGTCGATCAGGGAGACGTATTGCCCGTTCTCATAGTTGCCCGGAGGCCCCGAAAAATTGATCAGCGCCGAACCCGTCGCATCGACCTGCGCGGACCACAACGACCCATACGTCGCTTGATCGCCTGATTCCTGCAGCGTCGGCCCGCTCGCGGGGTCCGCCCCGGAGTTGGCGGCTCGGTAGGCGGCAAACGCAAACGTGTTGATGACGGCGGTGGTGCACGTTTGGAGCGCGAAGCAGGCAGGCTGGACGAAGAGCGGAAGGCGCCTGACCACCCCGTCGCCGTCGAGCTGAATGTCAGGTGAAGCCAGGATGACGTTCTTGTTCGGCTGCCGGCAGGGGGCGCTCGAGTTGCTGTTGACATCGGCGCAGCGGAAGTCCCTGATCGGGATCTCGTCGATGCCCGCGTTCGATTCTTGAATCAACTTGCCATCGCCGGTGATGAGCCCGCTCGCCGGATAGGACAGGACGACCGGTATGGTGCTGTCACGCAGAGCCGAGGCGAGCTCGGTGTCGCCCGTACTCCGGTCCGGAAAGCTGACATCGAATCCGACCACGAGCGCGCCGTCTTGCTCCAGGTTCCGCAGGGCTGTGGCGTAAACGTTTCGTGGCAGCGGGTATTGCCTGAGGGCCTTCACGCTCTTGTTGTCGATACCGACGATGATCACGTGCGGATCTGGCTTGCCATTCCCCGCGAACCGGTCCTCTGGATGGACCGAGATGTTGACCAGGCAGCCGGAGGCATGGGCGTCGCAGGTGACCTGCTGGGTGTAGAGCCAGAACATCGACCCGCTCAGGACCAGCGCGATGAGGACCGCGACGACGTTGCGGTAGGTGTACCAGTAGCGGATGTAGCGGCCCAAGTCTCGCGGCGGATGATACTGCCGCGTTCCTGGACTTGTGACACGATCGAACGATGACCGTGCGGGTCGGCATCGCGGGTTGGATCGACAAGTCGTTGATCGACTCCGGCCAGTTCTATCCAATGAACGCGAAGTCGTCCGAGGAGCGACTGCAGTTCTACGCCAGCCAGTTCTCACTGGTCGAAGTCGACTCCACCTACTACGGCATGCCGAAAAAGGAAAACTCGGACTTATGGGTGGCGCGCACGCCTGCCGGTTTCGTGTTCGACGTCAAGTCGTTCTCGCTGTTCACCAACCACCCGACCAAGCCGATGGCCCTGCCCAAAGACATCCGCGAACAGCTGCCCGAGAAACTGCGGGAAAAGAACATCTACCTCGAGCAGATGCCGCCGGAGCTGGTGGACGAGTCATGGGAGCGGTTTCGCGAGGCTCTGGAGCCATTGCGTACCGCCGGGAAGCTGGGGGCCGTGTTCTTTCAGTTCCCACCCTGGTTCCTCCCGTCGTCGCGATCGCTTTCATACATCGAGCAGTGCCAGGAGCGCATGTTCGGATTCCAGATCGCCGTCGAGCTCCGCAAACCGGAGTGGATGGACGCGCGCCACCGCGATGGAACGCTTGCGTTCCTGCGCTCGCGCGACATTCCGTACGTCGCCGTCGACGTGCCCCAGGGACATAAGACGAGCATGCCGCCGGTTTACGACGTCACTTCATCCAAGCTCGCCGTGGTGCGGTTCCACGGTCGAAACCACGAGACCTGGGAGCTCAAGGGCGCTCCGCCCAACCTGCGCTTCCGCCACGACTACTCCGATCAGGAGCTGATGGAGTGGGTGCCCCGCATCAAAGAGATGGAGAAATCGGCCAAGCAGGTTCACGCGCTGATGAACAACAACTACTCCAACTATTCGGTCAAGAACGCCAAGCAGCTGGAGAAGCTTCTCGAAGCCTGGCAGAAGTAAGGCTCAGGGTGGAGGGGGAGGAGTGGCGCCGCCGCTAAGGCCCGGCGAGCGCAGGCGCCGAGCCTCGCCGATGCTGTGGTCGATGAGGCCGCCGAAGATCGGTTCGGTGAGATGCACAAGCCGGAACGGCAGCACGATCGCGTCTCGGCGCGGAAAGCGAGCTGTCCTAACGATGAGCCTGGCCACCCACGACGGCGGGTAGACCGGCCCGATGGGGGCTTCGGTGTTGGCGAAGAACTCGCTCCTGGTGGAGCTCGGATAGACGACGCACACTTTCACCCCTGTCCCCGAGACCTCGCCGCGCAGCGCGTGCGAGAGACCAACGACGGCGTGCTTGGTCGCCGAGTACACGGCGGAGTAAGGGGCGGCGCGGAAGCCCAGTACCGACGAAACGTTGATGATCACTCCGCGACGGCGCTCCAGCATCGAAGGCAGCGCCGCTTGCGTGGTGGCGACGACCCCGGCGATGTTGGTAGCGATCATCTCGTCCACCTTCTCCTCAGGCATCTCGTGAAGGGGGCCCATCCAGCCGAACCCGGCGTTGTTCACCAATACGTCGATCTGCTCGTGATCGCGCAGCGCGGCGGCCACGAACGCCCGCGCGTCGGCGCGCTTGCCAACGTCCAGCCGCCTCGTGCTGACGTCCGGAGAGCCCTTTTGCCTGCATCTCTCGGCCACGGCATTCAGGCGGTCGAGGCGCCGCGCGCCCAGCGCCAGGCGTGCTCCCTTGCGGGCGAACGCCAGCGCCGTCGCCTCGCCGATGCCGCTCGATGCGCCCGTGATCGCGACGACCGCCCCCTTAAGCCGCACCCCGCAAGGATAGGTGCGCCCGTAAAATCGCGGCCATGAAGGCCGCTGTCTACGGAGGCGAGCGCGAGGTCCAGGTCACCGATGTGCCCAAGCCATCGATTTCGGGATCGAGCGAGGCCCTTGTGAAGGTGACGCTGGGCGCCATCTGTGGCAGCGACCTGCACATCTACCACGGCAACATCCCCATCAGCCCTGGCAAGGTGCTGGGACACGAGTTCGTCGGCGTGGTCGAGGACGTCGGCGCCGAGGTCAAGCGATTCAAGCCTGGCGATCGAGTCGTATCCAGCTTCTTCACGTCTTGCGGGCACTGCGCCTATTGCCGAAAGGGCTGGTTCAACCAGTGCGTCGACAAAGCCACCTTCGGATTCGGCGAGTACTACGGCGACCTGGGCGGGGGCCAATCGGAGTACGTGGTGGTACCGCTTGCCGACCACTCGATGGAGCCGATTCCATCCGGCATGAGCGATGAGCAGGCGATATTCGTAGGCGACATCCTCGCCACCGGCTACTTCGGCGCCGAGCGGGCGGAGATCACGCCTGGCGATTCCGTGGCCGTGATCGGGGCCGGCCCGGTCGGATTGATGGCGACCATGTGCGCCCAGCTGTTCGGCCCCGCGCGTACCTTCGTGGTCGACATGGTGGAATCGCGCCTGGAGATCGCGCAGGAGCTGGGTGGCATACCCATCAACGCTAAAGACGTCCACCCGGTGTCCGCCATCCAGGAGCAGACGGGAGGCCTGGGCGCCGACTCCAGCATCGAGTGCGTCGGCGCGGCAACTGCCGTCGACACCGCCATCCGCAGCGTGCGCGGCGGCGGGACCATATCGATGGTGGGGGTGCCGAGCGTGGTCACGGGTGAGTTCCCATACCTGGACATCTGGTTGAAGTCGCTCACGTTCCGCGCCGGCTGGTGCAACGTGCAGGCGTATATGAGGCCGCTGCTCGACCTGATTGCGGCCGGCCGCCTAAAGCCCGACCTGATCATCAGCCACCGCATGAAGCTCGACGACGCCGCCGAGGCGTATCGGATGTTCGACGCTCGCGAAGCAACCAAGATCGTCCTGACTCCGTAAGGCTCTAGTGAAGCTTTAGGCCAAGGATCGTCCTCACGCCCGGTCGATCGCGCCGCTTCCGGCCGCGTGATCCAGCGCCATCAGGTACCCTCGCGCCCGCTCCGTGAGCGGATAGCGGTTCTCCATCTCATGAAAAGCAGGCCCGTGGTCGCTGTGCTCGAGGTGCGAGAGCTCGTGGACGAGAAGGTAGTCGAGCACCCAGTCAGGCAGCGAGGCCGCACGGCTTGCGATGCGGATCGCGCCGGCGGTGAACGTGCAGCTGCCCCATAGGTGCGACATCTCGGCGAAGGCGATCGAGGTCCAGCGCAGCCGTCCGGCGAAATGTCGTTCGTTCAGAACGTGGGCCCGGCCCGCGAGCCGGTCGTCGCTCGGCCTCGATCGTTCGGCCTTCCGCTGCAGGCGCCGCCTCATGACCTCCGCCCACCTCTGCCGCTCGGCGTGTGACATCCAGTCGGGCACGAGCAGCTCGAGGACTCCCGCCCGCAGTCGCGCCGCGACGGTGCGGCGGCGGCGTCGCGAGGCGACGATGCGAATGGGTGGCGGAAGCGCATTTGCAGGACTGTTCAAGGCGTTGTGCTCCGATGTTGCGAAGACGGGTTGCAGCGGATATTACGTGCCGGCGCCCATGTCGAAAACCCCGCATGTTAAGCGCACACCACTAGCATTGCCACCAAACCGTGCCCAGAAGCCTTGTCATCGGAAACGGCAACGTGTGCATCGGCTTCGACGCGAACTACTCGGTTCGCGACATCTACTTTCCGCGCGTCGGCGACGCCAACCAGACCATGGGCAACGTCTGCCGGACCGGGTTCTTCATCGACGGCAAGTTCGCGTGGCTCTACGACGACGCCTGGGAACGCAATCTTGGCTATGTGACCGATTCGCTGGTTACCGACGTCACGTTGAAGCACGCGAAGTTGGGCATCACGGTCAAGTTCGCCGATTACGTCGATCTCGCCCGCAACTGGTTCATTCGCAACGTCGAGGTGACGAGCCCGGCGGGCTTCAATGTCGGACGTGTCTTCTTCCATTACGACTGGTTCATCGAGGGTTCGGACATCGGCAACACCGTCGCCTACGACCCTCGGCATCGCGGGGTCATCGCGTACAAGGGCAACCGCTACTTTCTCATCGGCGGTGACTCTGGGCCCGAATTCGGCATCGACACCTGGGCCAATGGAAAGAAGGGCAACGGGCTGGCGGGGACGTGGGTCGACGCGGAGGACGGCGTGCTCGGTCGCAACCCGATCGAGCAGGGCTCGGTCGACTGCACGGTCGGCTTCGACTTCGGGCCGGCCGCGGCGGGCGAGACTCGATCGCTGACGCACTGGGTGTGCATGGGTACCCGCCTGAGCGAGGTGTCTGCCTATGGGCAGGACCTCATCATCGGCCGCGGGCCCAACCTCTACCTCGGACGCACAAAAACCTACTGGCAGGTGTGGTCGGAAAAGGACCACCGGCACATCGACGAGGAGCTCGGCGCCGATGTCACCCAGCTCTACCGGCGCAGCATCCTTACCGCGCGCACGCACGCCGACAACCACGGCGCGATCATCGCGGCGACCGACTTCGACATCACGAAGTTCGCGCGGGACACCTACGCGTACGCGTGGCCTCGCGACGGCGCACTGGTCGCCAATGCCCTCGATCGATCAGGCCACGAGGACATCACCAGGCAGTTCTTCACGTTCTGCCAGGAATCGCTCGTGGAAGAGGGTTTCTTCCTACACAAGTACACGCCGTACGGCAACCCGGGCAGCTCGTGGCTACCCTGGGTCGACGCCCGGGGAGCGCGCACCCTGCCCATCCAGGAGGACGAGACCGGATTGGTCCTCTGGGCGCTGTGGCAGCACTACCGGATCCACCGCAACCTCGACTTCGTGGTGGGCCTTTATACGTCGCTCATCCTGCCGGCCGCGGACTGGATGGTCTCGTACACGGACCAGCGCAACGGCCTCATCCAGCCCTCGTGGGACCTGTGGGAGGAGCGATGGGGTGTGCATGCATTCTCGGTGGGCTCGGTGTGGGGCGGGCTCGAAGCGGCACGCAGCTTCGCTGAGCTCTTCGGCGATGGGCCTTCGGCCACCCGCTATCGGGACGCGGGAGAGCGCTTGAAAGAGGCGGCCGACACTCACCTGTACACGTCGGAGCTCGGCCGGTTCGCACGCCGGATCGCGGTCGAGGAGGACGGCACCATGACGGTTGACATGGTCATCGACAGCGCCATCTCGGGACTGTGGCGATTCGGCATGTACGCGGCGGACGAAACGCGCATCGCAGAGACCATGACCGCCATCAAAGACCAGCTCACGAACAACGCTGCGGCGGGTGGTATCGCCCGCTACAAGGACGACTACTACTTCAGGGTGGAGCCGGATACCCGCAAGGTGCCGGGCAACCCGTGGTTCATCTGCACTTTGTGGCTGGCGCAGTGGTACATCGCCATCGCCAAGACCACGCACGACCTCAAGCCAGCGCGCGACATCATCAACTGGGTTGTCGCCCACCAGATCCCCGGCGGGTTGCTGTCCGAGCAGCTCGACCCGAACACGGGCGCCCCGCTCTCCGTGTCGCCGCTCACGTGGTCGCATGCCGAGCTGATCGCGACCGTCGACGACTTCTGCCGCAAGTCGGAGCGAGTGCGCCATTCGTCGATCTCGTCAACGGTCCCGCCGAAACCTAATTCGTAACTCGCGCGGCGCGTAGGCCGGATTACTCCGGCCGTCCCCAAGCGTCCTTGTCGTCGCCGCGCATGGCCTGGAGAAACATTCAAATAATCCGAACAGCGGGAAAGAGAGCAGCGCCGCGCGAAGCGCCGCGCGATGAGAGGGAACCGACAGGTTCCCTCTCATATCTACAGCGGGATGTTGCCGTGCTTGCGCGACGGGCGCTCGACGGTTTTGCGCTGTCCGAGCTCGAGGCCCCTGATCAACGCCCGGCGGGTTTCGCTGGGCTCGATCACGTCGTCGATGTAGCCGCGCTCGGCG
>Ga0209471_1001000_pt1 | contig 17516 bp, 19 predicted proteins | sample GraSoiAngelo_128_FD_185885 | JGI IMG/M metagenome (GOLD analysis project Ga0209471, IMG submission 185885) | Grasslands soil microbial communities from the Angelo Coastal Reserve, California, USA - 14_0927_12_20cm (SPAdes) (version 2) | ecosystem: Environmental > Terrestrial > Soil > Grasslands ...
CTTGCGAACCATTGGCTGCCGGATGCGCTCGGCGTGCCTGGTGAAATCAAATCCAAACCGCCCCTTCACGCAAAGAAAATCTCCGTTGATCCCGCTCAGGTCGCGGTTGTTCGAACGCAGAATCTCGTGGTTGCGCACGCTCAGCGTGGTCTTGCAGCCATTCGAACAATGTGTGCATACCGTCGGAACGTACGCCATTTCCCACGGGCGCGTTTTATACCGGTAGGTCCCGCTGGTCAGCGCTCCCACCGGGCAGATATCGATGCACATCCCGCACTCTTCGCACTCCAGATGATCCTGGCGGTTCGGGATGATCACGCTGTTCGCCCCGCGCATGCCCACGCCCAGCGCCTTTACGTCCATGCCTTCATCGCACACGCGCACGCAGCGGAAGCACAAAATGCAGCGCGGTGCATCGTAATAGACCAGCTCCGACCATTTTTCTTCAGGCCGGTGAATTTTTTCCTCAACAAATCGGCTGGAGTCCGCGCCGTAACGGAACACCATGTCCTGCAATTCGCACTCGCCGCCCTTGTCGCACACCGGGCAATCCAGCGGGTGATTCGTCAGCAGGAATTCCAGCATGTACTTGCGCGCCTGGCGCACCTGCTCAGTGTCTGTTCGAACGATCATCCCTTCCATCGCCACCAGCGTGCACGCGGTCTGCAGCTTCGGCGCTTTTTCGACTTCCACCAGGCACATGCGGCACGCCGCTTGCAGCGACAAGCCGGGGTAGTAGCAGAACGACGGCACTTCCGTCCCCATGCGCCGCGTCGCTTCAATCACCAGCGTTCCCTGCGGCACCTGCACTTCGCGTTCGTTAATTTTCAGCTTGATCAGTTTCTGCTCGGCCATGGATTCCTATCGCGAACCAACCAGCACGCCCGCGGATTTGTACGGGCAGCGTCCCCGCAAGTGATCTTCGAATTCGTTGCGCCACTTCTTCATGATGCTGATCGTGGGCATCGCCGCCGCGTCCCCGAGCGGGCAGAACGTGCGGCCTAGCATGTTTTTCGCCAGGTCCGCAATCATGTCGATATCTTCCACGCGTCCCATTCCGGCGTGAAAACGCTCCAGCGTCTTCCGCAGCCAGGTTGTACCTTCGCGGCACGGGATGCACCACCCGCACGATTCATGGGCGTAGAAGTGCATAATCCGGCGCGCCATGTCCACCATGCAGGTGTCTTCGTCCATGATCACCATGCCCCCGGAGCCCAGCATCGAACCGGCTTTCGCCACGGAGTCATAGTCCATCGGGATGTCAATCTCGTCGGCAGCCAGCAGCGGGCAAGAGCTTCCGCCGGGAATCACGGCCTTCAATTTCTTTCCGTCCGGAATTCCTCCGGCCACGTCGTAGATGAACTTTTTCATGTTCATCCCCAGCCGCACTTCGTATATTCCAGGCTTGTTGACGTGTCCCGCGATGCACAGCATGCGTGTGCCGCCGTTTTTCGGCGTGCCGCGGCTGGCATACGCATCGCCGCCTTCGCGGATAATCGAGGGCACCGCGCTCAGCGTTTCCACGTTGTTAATGATTGTCGGGCATCCGTACAATCCCACCACGGCGGGGAAGGGCGGCTTAATTCGCGGGTAGCCGCGCTTGCCTTCGAGCGATTCCATCAGTGCGGATTCTTCGCCGCACTCGTAAGCGCCTGCTCCGGTATGCGCCAGCAAATCGAAATCGAATCCCGTTCCGAGAATATTCTTCCCCAGGTAGCCGCGCGCATACGCTTCGCCGAGAGCTCCGTCCACGATATCCAGCACGTAGCGGTATTCGCCGCGAATATAAATGAATCCCTGGTGCGAACTGATGGCGCGTCCCGCAATCACCATTCCTTCGATCAACTGGTGCGGGTCCATCTCCATCAGCGGCCGGTCCTTGCAAGTTCCCGGCTCGGATTCATCCGCATTGCAAATCACGTATTTGGGCTTCGGCGTGTCCTTGGGCACGAACGACCACTTCATTCCGGTCGGGAATCCTGCGCCGCCGCGACCGCGCAGGTTCGACTTCTTCACTTCCTCGATGATCGACTCCGGCGTCATCTCTTTCAGCGCTTTCTCCAGCGCTTTGTAGCCGCCTTGCATCAGGTAGACGTCGATCTTGTGCGAGTCCTTCATCCCCCATCGCCGGCTGATGAGCGGCGTTTCCAGCTCGTGCCGTTCGTGCAGCGCGCCTGAAATCACTGGTTCGGGCGCCGGATGTTTGCCGACATCGAGCTCTTCGATGATGCGGTCGAACTTAAGAGGCGTCAGGTTTTCGTAGAAATCGTAGTTGACCTGCATCGCGGGAGCGCCCGTGCAGGCGCCGATGCATTCCACTTCTTCCAGCGAGAAAACTCCGTCGGCAGTCGTTTCCTTGTGCCGTATCTCCAGCCGTTTTTTCGCGCGCTCCAGAAGCTCGTTCCCGCCCTTCAGCATGCACGCCACATTGGTGCAAATCTGCACGTGATGCTTGCCCCAACGCTTGCGGTGCAGCATCGAGTAATACGCCAGCGTCTCCTCGATCTGCACGTTATTCAAGTCCAGCCGCCGCCCGATTTCCGCGATCATCTCGTTGTTGACACATCCGTACTCGTCCTGCGCGTACATCAGCATGGGGATCAGCGCGCTGCGCTTTACCGGATAGCTGTTCTGCAGTTTTTCAAACTTCGCCGAGAGTGTTGGGGAAAGTTCCATGATTACCTGTCGACTTCTCCGAGAACGATATCGATGGTTCCGATGCACGCAATCACGTCCGAAATCAACTGCCCTTCAATCAGCTTGGGCAGCGCCTGCAAATTAATGTACGAAGGAGAACGGAAGTGTACGCGGAGCGGCTTTGGCGAACCATCGCTGGCCACGAAACAGCCCAGCTCTCCGCGCGGGGACTCAATCGTGACAAATGTCTCGCCCGGCGGCGGTGAAAATCCTTCCGTGAAAATCTTGAAGTGGTAAATGAGCGCTTCCATCTCCGTCTTCATTTTTTCGCGTTGTGGCGGGATGATTCCTGGCGCATCCGCTTTGATCGGTCCTTCATCTTTGATCTTGTCGAACGCCTGCCGGATGATCTTCACGCATTCGCGCATCTCTGCCACGCGCACAAGGTACCGCGCGTAGCAATCTGATTCCTTGCGCGTCGGCACGTTGAAATTGAATTCCTCGTAGCTCGAATACGGAAACACTTTTCGGTTGTCGTAAGCAACGCCCGCAGCCCGAAGCGTCGGCCCGCTCATGCTCATGGCAATCGCATCCTCTGCAGAAATATACCCGACGCCCTTCGTGCGTCCGATCCAGATGCGGTTCTCTGTCAACAGCGTCTCGTATTCGTCCACGCGGCTCGGCATCATCTTCAGGAAGCGCTCCACCGCCTGCCGCCAGCCCGCCGGCGGATCCAATGCCAGCCCGCCGATTCGAATGTAGCTGGTCATCATTCGCTGGCCCGTGAACAGCTCGAAAATCTTCAAAATCTCTTCGCGCTCGCGGAAGCAGTACAGAAAAACCGACATCGCCCCCAGGTCGATCGCATGCGTGCCTAGCCACACCAGGTGCGAAGAAATTCTCTGCAACTCCACCATCATCACGCGGATGTATTGCGCGCGCTTCGGCACTTCTAGGCCAAGCAGCTTTTCCACTGCCAGGCAGTACACGAGGTTGTTGCCCAGCGGATTTAGGTAATCCATCCGATCCGTCAGCGTGATGACTTGCGAATAGGTCTTGTCTTCGCAGGATTTTTCGATTCCCGTGTGCAGGTAGCCGAGATCAGGAACCGCTTTCACCACCGTTTCGCCATCCAACTCCAGCAAAATGCGCAGCACCCCGTGCGTCGACGGGTGTTGCGGCCCCATATTAAGGACCATCGTCCTTGCTGTTCCGATTGCGGTTTCAACGGTTGTCATGGTGTGCTGCTTTTCCGGAATAATTCGCCCGTGTTCGGCACGTCTCGATAGCCCTCTACGGGATAATCCCGGCGCAACGGATAACCTTCCCAATCTTCAGGAAGCAAAATACGCCGCAAGTCGGGATGCCCGCTGAAGCGAATCCCGAACAGGTCAAAAATTTCCCGCTCCAGCCAATTCGCGCCTGGCCACACGGGAACCAGCGAATCAACCATCGGATCGTTGCCACTGAGCCACACGCGCAGCCGCACTTTTTCCCGCCGCGGGATGGAAACCAAGTGATAGTTCAATTCGAATCGCGGCTCCGCGGGAAAGCGGTCCACGCAGGTAGCGTCAGTCAGGAAGTTGTACTGCAGCTTGGCGTCCTGGCGGCAATGTTCCGCCGTTGCCCGGAGGAGTTCGCGTGGCACGACGATCGTGGTCTCTCCTCGGTATTCACTGACTTCCGCGACCGCTTTCGGGTTCCACGAACGCAGGCACTCAGCGACAACATTAGCGTTTTTACTGGCAGGCTCCGTCACGATTTAGAATCCCACTTGCGCCGTCTATTTATGCCAGTCCAGCGCGCCCTTTTTCCAGAGATATAAATAACCGACCAACAGGATGGCAATGTAGAACATCATCTCCCCGAAGCCGTACCACCGCAGACTGCGAAAAATGTACGCCCAGGGGTACAGGAAGATGGCTTCCACGTCGAACAAAATGAAAACCATCGCTACGAGGTAAAATTTGACCGAAAAAGGCGCGCGCGCGTCACCTGTGGGTTCCATGCCGCACTCGTATGGCTGCAGCTTGGCCCGCGTCGGACGCCTCCAGCCAACTAAAACGGAAACAGTCGTCAACGCACCGGCGAGCACCGTGGCAATCAGCAGGTGTAAGAGAAGCGGGGCATAGGTATGTAATCCGGAACCACTCATAGGCGAAGAGTTATAATAGCGATTCGAGCGCCACTCGGTCAAATGCGGTGGAAAGATTCGTGCGAAGCGCTTTCAGCTCTTCGCAGGGTCAGGACGAGCAGCGAAATGCTTTTCGGTCACAATTCGAACGTGGAAGCGCGTGGCACGACCTATCATGTGCAAAGCGAAGATCGCGGTACGACCAACGCGCTCATTGACACCACCGTCTATTTCCACGGACGCGTCTTGCACCGCAGAACGAATAATTATTTTGACTTGCTTCCACTGAATCCCGAGCGCGAGCAAGCCCTGAAGCAGCGTCTCGACGAGCAGCACCGCGCCGTTGTCGAGGAGCTTCGAACGGGAGCGCTGCATCTCGCGCTGCCGCGCGAGGAAAAGGCCGCCACCTCGTCGGCAGAACCGGCCGCCGCGCCCGCGACTGGCGTTCTTGCATTGGAATTGATCAACGCAAAGACCTGGCTCACGGGGAGACGCGCCTTGTTGCAAATCGTGGTTCGAAACGAAGCGCGCCAGCCGGTGGGCGGCGCCACCGTGATTGCCCGCGTGGATGGCGCGGCGGAGGCGACCCATTTTTCCGCCAAGACTGGCGGCTCCGGGCAAGCGCAATTCGAATTCGATATGCCGCGCTTGGCGGGCGCGGAGCCGGCTCTTGTCATCGAAGCATCGAAAGGAAATGCCCGGGGGCATTTGCGCTTTCAATTGCGCGGCAAGCCGCGTATGCCTTCGGCGGGTTAGCAAATGGAAACTACAATTTCAATTGTCGTGAACGGGGAAAATCGCGGGGCAAAGCCCGGAGCCACGGTGACGGATTTGCTTCGCGAACTGGGGCTCGATTCGGGACGCGTGGCCATCGAACGAAACCTGGAAATTTTGCCGCGGCCGAAGTGGACCGAAACCCAGGTTGCACCTGGCGACCGTTACGAAATCGTGCAATTTGTCGGCGGCGGCTAGGAGTCCTGGCTCAGAATTAGACTCCTTCTAGCAAGTGCCCCATTTTTCGTTTTTTTGTCTTAAGGTAGGCTCGGGAAATTTTTGAAACGCGCGGCTGGCACGGCACGCGTTCGACGACACGGATCCCCGAACTTTCGAGTTGCCGCACTTTTTCCGGATTATTCGAAAGCAAGCGAATCTTCGTCGCGCCAAGTTTTTTCAGGATTTGCGCGGAAAAATCGTAATCGCGCGCGTCCGCGGCGAATCCCAGCGTTTCATTGGCTTCCACCGTGTCCATGCCGCCGTCCTGCAGTTCGTAGGCCCGCAGTTTGTTCATCAGTCCGATGCCGCGGCCTTCCTGAGGCAAGTAGAGCAGAATTCCAGAAGATGCTTGTCCGATTTTCTTCAGCGACAATTCAAGCTGGGCGCGGCAATCGCATCGCAGCGAAGTGAGAACGTCACCGGTCAGGCACTGCGAGTGGACGCGCACCAGCGGCGCGGATTTTCCGTTCAGGCTGCCGCGAACCAGCGCGACCGCTTCTTCCTGCGGGCCGCGCCCCTCGAAGCCATAAATGGTGAAGCGCCCGTAGCGTGTGGGCAGCGCCGCATGTGCGACCAGTCGCGGGCCGGCGGCTTCCCTCTTCCGCTTGGGCTCTTGTCGTGATTTTGCGCGCATAGCGAAACGAGAAGTATAGCAGGTGCCCCGATTGCGCAAGGCCTTGCCGCATCGCGCATTCCAAATCATTAGTCGATCGCTCCGACATAAATAGCTACAGATCAATGCGTTCCACACGTACACTGCCTGTCCATGAATGGATTTCCGAACTAACCAGTTCTCGAACTTTTTCCAGCTCTGGCGTGTCGACGTAGGATTCTAGGAACAGGAATTTCCTACGCCTGGAAGTTAGATGTATGCGAAACTCACCGTTTTTCGGGTCGTCACAGAAAATGTCGATCCCCAGCCGAATAGGGCCTCGACGGAACCAAATGAACCAGCCCCAGTCTTCTTGTGCCGTCTGGATGTCTTCGAAGTTGGCCGTTACTGTAGGCAGCAGCCTGTCACGGACCACGTCGCCGCCCCAGCAGCATTGGTTAATATAGATTTCGGCATCCTTTGCGGTGAATCTCCTCGTGAAACTGAACTCGTAGGGCATGAAAGAACAATATGCTTGCGTCGAAACGACTTCAAGTCGGCCTACTGTCATTGAGTGTCCCGGGCTACATCCTTTACTTGGGGCCTCGGAAACGCTAGCGTTAGCTGGGGCTCGCAACGAAAATGGAAACAGTTACACCGATTCGCGACCTACTGTTTACCCTGCTGCTGAAAGTGGGCGTGGCGTCGTCCATTGCCGCATTGCTGGCCCGGTGGAACGCCTTTCGGCGCGTGCTCTTCACCGAGGAACGCGATCCCGACCAAAAACTGAAACTGATGCTGTTCATGACACCGGCGCTGATCGTCGGCGTGACGCTGCGGCTTGTCGGCGGATCCTCGTACGCGTTTGCAGATTTGTCGCTCGAAGGCGCTTTCCTGATGGGACTGCTCGGCGGGCGCGTAGTGGGGCCGATTGGAGGCGCGATCATCACCATTCCGGCGCTGATTTCGCACGAATGGCTGGCCATGCCCGCCGCGTCCACGGCGGGATTGCTCGGCGGATTGATCCGCCAGGCGATTCCCAACAAGGAAGACCTCTGGAATTTCGGCCCATTCACGTTCCTGAACATTCCGAAAGCGACGATGCGCCTGCTGCGCAAGGCAGAATTGTCCTGGGAAATGGCGCCGCTGGGCGCGTGTGTGGGCCTGGAATTATGCCGCGTGGCGTTGGTGCTGGCGACGACCAAACCGAAGTGGCTCTTCGCCGTTGACTCGCACTGGGACTGGTGGCTCGTGCTGGTGGTAATTGCCACGCTGATGTCCGTGGCTTCGCCGCTGAAGATCTGGAACAACACGCGCGTCGAGATGAACCTGGAGCAGCACCAGCAGTTGCTGTTGAAGGCGCGCATGGATGCGCTTTCCAGCCAAATCAATCCGCACTTTCTGTTTAACACGCTCAATACCGTCTCCGCGTTGATCCGCTTCGATCCGGATTCGGCGCGCGGCGTGGTCCTGAAGCTAAGCAACATTCTCCGGCGGCTGCTGCGCAAGCACGAAACGTTTGTGCCGCTGCGTGAGGAATTGCAATTTATCGACGATTACCTTGACATCGAGGTAGCGCGATTCGGAAGAGACAATCTGGACATCGTGAAGCACATTGACGAAGGTGCCCTGGAAGCCTTCGTCCCGAGCATGCTGCTCCAGCCGATGGTGGAGAATTGCCTGAAACACGGGCTGGCTCCGAAGCTGGGCGGCGGAAAAATCGAACTGCGAACGACGAACATCGACGGGCGGCTCCGCATCGAGATTGAAGATAACGGTGTCGGCATTTCGGAAGAAAAAATGCCGCACGTGTACGTCGAGGGTATCGGGCTGAGCAACGTGCGCGAGCGGCTGCGCGTGCTGTACGGGACCGATTTTCATTTGGACATTGAGAGCCGGCCGGGCGAGGGAACGGTCATTCGCATTGAGATTCCAGAGTTGGTCTCGACGATGCAGGAAGTTGGATGACCCGGATTTGGTTGTAGTTGCTGCAATACAGGAGCAAACTAAGGGTGCGGCCCTCTCAGTGAATGGTCACCCCCCAGGCTTGACACTTGGCTATCTGCCAGTTCGGATGCGACACTATGGGGGCCCCCAGTGCTGAATGACCGCCACGGGGTGTACAATGAGCGAGGAACTGTGAACAGCATGAAATCAGAAAATGGAAAAACGGTGGTGGCAGTACGCGGCCGCGGAGTGCGTGCTACTCCTGAACAGGCTCGTGAGATGTGCACGTGCGGGCATCGCGCCAGCAACCACGCGGCGCTGAAGTATTCCTGCCAGGCCCCCGGTGACCACAAGGGCTTCTGCCGCTGCATGCGGTTTCTTTCCGCGAAGGAATGGCGGGGAAGTAAAGCGAAGGCCTCGTAGCGAATCCTCCGCACAAAAAAAGGCAAGGCCACATCAAGGGACCGCCGAGTAGAGAGAAACATCTCCGCGCGCTTGACGAGTCTTCTGCGGCGAATTGAATCGCTCAGTTCTAAGCTCTTGCGGACTTCGCGAGCGGCCGCGCCGTTTTCGATTCCCAATTCTTCCGCAATTCCTCACGTTTTGTCAGCACGAAAGCCTTGGCTTCTTCGAAATTACCGTAAACACGCGTGCCCTTGATAGTGTTACAGGGCGTGCAGCAGGCTACCAGATTGCTCGGCTCTTTCTTTCCTTTGCGAGCTCGCGGGACGACGAAATCCACGCGCATCGTCAGAGCGTTCTCAAAACTGGCGCGGCCGTCCAATCCGCAGTACTGACAGCAATAATCGTCCCGTTCCAGAATTTTCAGGCCTTCCTTTAGGGTTACCGGCGAGTCCACCAGGGATAACGTCATTAGGCTTAGTGGCATGGCATACCTCCAAAGCGGAAATCTTTGTGAGCAGGCGGGAGCTTGCGACTTCCACTTTCTTGCGCAAAACCATAGGGCGCTGCGCGTCTGGTGTCAAGCCGAGAGACGATCCCGAACCGCTGTGATGGGTACGAATTTCGAATCAGAACGGACTCAATTTGGATTGCGACTCTTTAAGCGGAGATTGTCTCTCTCTGCGTACCAATCCAGCCAGCGCTGCGGCTTCTCTCCCAAATCACGTCCGACGATTTCCGAAAGCGCAGCTTCGGCTTCGGCCCCGGCAAAGTCATCGGTCACGAATGGTGCGAGCAACGGCACCGTCTGTGGATATTTGTGCGCGCAGAGCGCCTCGATGACATCCACGTGGAAAATCTCGTCCCCGTCGCCGCTGCCAAGAGGGAATGTCTTCCAGATGAGCGCAAGCACTGGGAGGTTCTCTTCATCAGGCATGGTGCGAAATGCGTCTAAGGCCGCCTCGGACGTCTGTTCCAGGCGATACTTGACCGCCCAGCGAGCAATCTCCCTGATTAAGGGCAGATCGTCGCGGCGCTTAAAACTGGCGAGGCCGGCAAGGCCGTAGTAGATATCACCGATCGTGTCCTTGACGTGCTCGGGAAGCATATTCCAACGTGTAAGCACATCCTGGCCATTAGAAACTGAGGTCGACTCGAACTTTTCGTAGACCCGTTGTTGCGTTCCTACGTGACTTGCCAGGGTTTCGTGCAGTTTGTCGCCGCCGTAAGCGCCCGCGTTTTTGAAAAGGTCTGCGCGATCCCAACGCTCCATGGAGGCAAACTGCTGTGCGAAGAAGTCTCCGGACACTGGCGCAATCTTCTGCAGGGCTGACTCAGTGTGTTTGCGGATGTCATCTCCGTACTCCTTCATCGAAAGAAATGGCCACAGCGCTTCCGCACGTCGCCTCGAGTCCGGAGTAGCGGCAGCTTCCTCCCATCGCCGGCGCAAAGCCACCGCCTGTTCTGCCATGTTCCTAAGCTGACTCACTTGTTGCGGATCCTGCACCCAAAAGAAGCAGTTTCCAAAATAGGTCGGCTCCCACGCCGCGGGAACATCTTTCTTATGATGCAAAAACAGCAGAATCCTTGTGCCAGAGGTGATGGGTTCGACGGTGTCGGGACCATCTCTGTGCTCGGTGAATAGCCGGAAACCCGGCAGCTTGATGGAATCACCCCCGCTGGCGTTTCCTAAAAACACCTCTTCCACCATAAACTTGCTGGGTGATTCTTGGTGGACGATGACCACAAGCTCGGCGTCCAAGACCCCATAACGAAAACCTCTAGGACTAATCAACTTGGAGAAGGAAGCAGGGCTACAAAGGAATACACAGCAGAGGAACAAAATTCGACCCGTCTTGCTAGGCCACCGTGGGATGCGCATGGATGAAGAGAATGGTACGCCCGCGGAGACCTCAATTCAATCTGGCTGGAATAGACGTCTAGCCAAAGACGTTATAAAAGCGAGTAGTTGGCATGAGAAACTGTTTATTCGTCGCGCAGGGCCACCATGGGGTCCACTTGCGTGGCTCGGCGCGCGGGGATGTAGCAGGCCAGCAGCGCGGAGAGCAGAAGAACAGCGGTAACGGCGCTGATGGCTGCAGGATCGATGGCATTGACTTGATACAAGACGGTCTTCATCACGCGGCCGACAAAGTACGTCCCGCCCAGACCCACGCCCAAACCAATCAGCGCGAGCAGCATCCCTTCCCCAATCACCAGCCGTAGCACCTGCCGCGGACCGGCGCCGAGAGCGATACGCAATCCGATTTCGTGAGTGCGCTGCGCCACGGCGAACGACATCACACCGTAGATGCCGATTGCCGCCAATAGCAGCGCGACGCCGGCAAAGCTTGCGAAGAGTACGGTGGAAAAACGCTCTCCGGCCAAGGACTCATCCACGACCTGATCCATCGTCCTTACTTGATCCAACGGCAAATCGGAATCCACGGATCGGACTGCCGCAGCAATACTGTTGGCCATGCTCGCGGGATCGCCGCCCGTACGCGCGGTAATGCGTATTAAGGGCAAGGGGCTTTGCCAGAGCGGAACATTGATTTCGGGAAAGTTTTCTCGGCGAACGCCTTCGTTGTGGACGTCGCGATAGACGCCGACGATCTGCCATTCGATCGGAGACCCTAGTGAGCCCAAGCGCAACTGCTGAACGACGACACGCTGCATCAGTGGATCAACGTTGGAGAGATATTTCTTCACGAAGGTTTCATTCACGATGGCGACCGGAACGCTGCCCGCAGCGTCTTGCTCGGTGAAGCTTCGCCCCCTGGCGATCGGTATCCCAAACGTGCGGAAATATCCGGGAGTGACCATCGTGAACCCCGCGCTGGGACGCGAGGAACGATCTACAGGCGGCTGCCCGGCAATGCTGAAAGCCATGCTCCAATTCGTACCGACAACGGGCGCCCCTGTGGAAGCCGCGGCGGAAGTGATCCCTGGCAGGGCCTCGATCTTCTCAAGCAGCTGGCGATAGAGCGCCGTTATCTGCGCAGGCTGCGTAAATCGCTCAACGGCTATTGGCAGTGAGAATGTGAGCAGATGATCCTGTCGAAAGCCCAGGTCCACGCTCGTCAATTTCCAGAAGCTGTGGATCACCAATCCCGCGCCAGCGAGGAGCGTCAACGCCAAGGCAAACTCAATCACAACGAGAGTCCGCCGCATGCCATGCCGCCCTCTGCTAGATGGAGAACGCCCGCCTTCCTTCAACGCGTCGCTCAGATTCCAGTGGGAAATCTGCCACGCCGGAGCACAGCCGCACAGCACGCCCGCCAAGACCGTCGCCACCAAGCTGAAAAGCAGCACCGGCAGGTTCAAGCGAATGTCCGCCTCCGTGGGTATTGAAAATGGTGGCAGAAGAACCACAATCACCTTCAGCAACATCGACGCCAGGCCCACCCCCAACGCCCCGCCAATGACTGCCAGGGCGAGGCTCTCCGCCAGAAATTGCGAGAAAAGTTCCCACCGTGTTGCGCCGAGTGAAGCTCGAACGGCCACCTCTTTCTGACGGATGGTCCCTCGCGCGAGCAGCAAGTTAGCCACGTTCACGCAAGCGATCAACAAGACGAAGCTCACGGCACCCAATAGCAGCCAGAGATTCTTAATGGTGTCACGGCTGGTGAAATCGTTCTTGAGAGGTTCGACGCTGGCGCCCCAGCCTTTGTTTGAAACTGGATACACTTCAGCGATGCGCCGCGTGACGCCGTCCATATCAGCGTTGGCTTGTTCCAACGTAACGCCCGGTTTCAGCCGGCCCATTACCACCAGCCAGTGACGATCATGGTTGATCCGCTCGGGCGTGATGGTCAGCGGGACGAATAGGTGGGCTTCAAAGCGGTCTGGCATCCCGGCAGCCAGCACGCCAACGACGGTGTAGGGTTCCGCATTCAGCCGCATTTCCTGTCCGATGATGTGGGGATCGCTGCCGAAGCGTTCCTGCCAAAGCCGATAAGTCATGACGACCACGTGATTTCTACCAGGCTGGCCTTCCTCGGGGAGGAAATCTCTCCCCAGCCATAGAGGTATTCCCTGCATATTGAAGAAGCCGGGCGACGGTATCCTGGCCTGCATTGCCTCGAGGTGACCAGAAGCGGACAGACTGAAGGTGCCCTCACTCCAGGCGACCATATCTTGGAAGACGGAGTTTTGCCGTTTCCAATCCAAATAGTCGCCGGCGGAAACGGAGTTTCGATGGCCGTTGACCTTCGACCACACCATGACCAGCTGGTCGGGATTTGGATAGGGCAAAGGAGAAAGCAGGGCCCCATAGATGACGCTGAAAATCGCCGTATTCGCGCCGATTCCGAGAGTGAGCGCAAGGAGTGCCACGGAGGTGAAAGCGAGGTTCCTGCTGAGCAGCCTGAGGCCAAAGTGGAGATTGCGGATAACATTCCTCATACGCTGTCTCCTTTCCTGTAGTGATTTTGACGTTTGGGCAGGTCACTCTGTTTCCACGGCCTTGAAAACGAAAATAGCCAGGCCGCCATTGAGGGAGTGGCGCTTGGCGGCACGATCACGAGGGCAGAGACTAAAAGTCCTGGTCAAACCGCTGAACAAGCTGTTTTGGGGCGGTGAGGCGCCACGCGGCTTCGAGAGCGCGGCGCAGCATGGGCTTTCTGACTCCCTTCAGGCGCACGTTCGTGCAACCTCGGCGTCCCCAAGCACCGCTGCATGGGTTAAAGACCTCAGGCTGCGCCTTGACGAGCATCTCCTGCTCCAAGGGCGTAAGCTTGACCATCGCCCAGTCAAGGTCCGGGTAGCCGAGCGTAGCAAAGATCTTTCCGGCAACGCGAAAATCGGGGTGCTGCATGTGCGCGCGCTCCTCTGTCTCGGGGAAACTCAAGGCCAGCCTGCGAAAGTCTTTGGGTGTCATGAAAGCATCTCCAGTATTTGAAAGGTCCGCGGCCTAGCATAACGGCCGGCGGATGGAATCTCCATCTCACAGAGCAAGGGCCATTTTCAAGGCCCGGTTTAGCTCCAGGAGTTTGGCGGGGGAGAGAGAACCCGCGAAATTCGTGAGCTCCGCTTTTCGCAAGCTTACGAGATTGTCACACATGATCCAGCTTGGATGCTTCAGGCCTTCTTCCAGATCGACCGCGACCTGCGTGGATAGTCCTTCACCATTGGTGAATACCGGCGCGCAGATGACCGTCGAGAACTTTGAATCGATCAACACTTGGCGGCTGACGACGACGAAAATCCGGTACTGTTTGGGATCCCCTCCCGGCTTGAAGACATGATAAAGCTCCCCGCGGGTCATCGGCAGGTAGGAAAGGCGGTCATTCTTCGGAGGCCTGGTATTCCAGAATTTCCGCAGCCTCGCGGTTGAGTCGATCCGCGCCGCTATTGAGGCGTTCCAGGTCTCGCGCCTCCAAGGCTGCCTTAGCGCGATCGCGCAGGTATCTTCGGAGCACCCGTTCGATGAATGCGGAACGCGAGTACTTCGACCCCGCCAGGCGGTCCACATCCTTCAGAACGTCCTTCGAGAGTGTGACGGAAGTCTTCTCTTTCATACTACCATCCTACTACCACCGCCATGCTTCCGCAAGCGGCGAAGCGAGCAAACTAAAATGAGCTTGACAATAGGCTGAAATAACTGTATATTCTGTATTAACAGAAATAACTGATACAACGAAAGCAGCGAGAAGGCCGCCAGTCACGGAGTGGAAAAAATGAGCGAACCCGCAAAAAACATACTAACCCCGGTGGCCCAGAAATTCATTTTGCATTGGGGAGAAATGGGCACGCGTTGGGGCATCAACCGCACCGTGGCGCAGGTGCACGCGCTGTTGTTCCTGTCGCCGCACCCTCTGCCGGCGGACGAGATTTCCGAGACGCTGGCGGTGGCGCGCTCGAATGTGAGTACCAGCCTGCGCGAGCTGCAGGCTTGGCGCATCGTGCGTGTGGTGCACGTGCTGGGAGACCGGCGAGACCACTTCGAGTCGACCAAGGACGTGTGGGAAATTTTTCGCATCGTTTCCGACGAGCGCAAGCGGCGCGAGATCGATCCGACGCTGAACGTGCTGGCGGAATGTGTGCGCGAGATCAAGTCCAATCCGCAGGGCGATGCATACACGCGCGAACGACTGGAGAGCATGCTGGAGTTCTTGACGGCGATGACGGGATTGTTTGAAGAAATTATCCGCATGCCGACCGGCGCCCTGAAGGGCGTGGTGAAGCTGCGCGGGAAAGTAATTACGCTTCTCGGAAACGATCGGAAAAAAGCAGCGGGATAGCGGCAGCGGAGAAGGATCATGATTTCGCTAGTGAGTGAGTATACGGACGGGAAGGGGCGGCACGCGCGCGGATGGCTGTTTTTTGACGCGGAGTGCAAGTTCTGCACGCGCATCGCGCGCTGGCTGGCGCCGATTCTGGAGAAGCGCGGGATGGCGCTGGCGCCGCTGCAGGATCCGCGCGTTGGAGCGCTGCTGGGATTGTCGCGCGAAGAGTTGATGCGCGAAATGCAATTTCTTCTGAGCGACGGAAGCCGATTCGGCGGCGCAGATGCGGCAGTGGCGCTGGCGCGTGAGATTTGGTGGGGCCGGCCGCTGGTATGGATATCGAGAATTCCGGGGATGGTGGAAATTCTGCGCAAGGGATACCGCTGGGTTGCCGCGAGCCGGAGCTGCGCGGCGGAGGCTTGCCCGGCATCCGAAACCTCGAAGCGAGTGTAGAGCTGGAAAGGAGCGCACGAAAATGAGTCCGGCCGTGGCTTTCTTGTTGGATCTTGCCCTTGCGGCGTTCTTGTTTGTCGGCATCGTGGCCTTTGTCAAAAAGCAGCTAAGAACTTTGCTCATTGAACTCTGCGGGACAACGGAGCGCGCGAGCTTTTGGCTAGCATTTTCCAACGTCGCCCTTGTTCTCGTTCCATTGATCTTCGCTCTCGACTACAAGCCCGAGTTCGGGCCCGACAAGACCGCGATCTTCGAGATGGCAACTCAACTGAAGTACGCGCTGATTGGGTTCGTCATCACGCTGGGCTCCCTTGCGCTTATCCTTTGCCGATTTATTCCAAGTGACAAAGGCAATCTCGCAAGCGGTCTGCAGCGGTGAAGGTGAACAGCGCATCGATCGGAACGTAAGGAGGTCTTGTGCCGAGTCGTTTTGTGGAGATGTGGCGCTGGCAAGGGACGATCGACCGGAAGTCGTTTGCAATTGCGGGTTGCAGCGCTTTCCTCCTGAAGTTTTTACTCGACAAATTTGTGGCGTTTGCGGTGTTTGGCCGGTCGTGGTTTTTGTGGAGCTACTGGCAGCCACTGGGGCCGGCCGCGCGTGTGAATGCCATTCATTCGGACACCGAAATGTTTGTGGGGGCGCTTCTGGTTTTGGCGCTGCCGTTCATTTGGCTAGGCGTGACGCTGACGGTGCAGCGCCTGCGCGATGCCGGGAAACCGCTCTGGCTAGTGGGGTTCTTTTTTGTCCCGGTGATCAATCTTTTGTTCTTCTTGCTGCTTTGCACAATGGGATCGCAATCGGCACCAGCCCAGCGTGAAGCCGCGCCGTGGCCGGAGACCCGCATGCTGGATCGGTGGATTCCGCGGAGCGTAATAGGGGCAGCAACCGTATCCTTCGTACTGACGATTGTGATTGGTTTCCTTTTTACCGTGTTTGGCACGGAAGTGCTTCGGTCCTACGGATGGGGATTGTATGTGGCGCTGCCGTTTTGCCTGGGACTGTTCTCGGTGCTGGTATACAGCTACCACGAGCCGCGCTCTTTTAGCAGCTGCATGACTGTTGCAGTCGGCCCCATAGCGTTGCTTGGCGGTGTGCTCATCCTGGTGTTGATCGAGGGGGCGATTTGTATTCTCATGGCCGCTCCGTTCGCGCTGGCGCTTTCGGCGCTCGGTGGAATGCTGGGATATGCGATTCAAGCGGGATATTGGCTGAATAAAGGAACTCCTGCAATGCTGTCCATCGTTTTCCTGTTCACGCCAGCGTTCCAGAGCGCGGAATATTGGGCGAAGTTGCAACCGGAGACGTTTGAAGTGCGGACGGCGATCGAGGTGAACGCGACGCCGGAGAAAGTTTGGAACCAAGTCGTGGCGTTCGCGGAGATACCGCCGCCGACAGAATTGTTGTTTCGAGCGGGAATTGCGTATCCCATTCGCGCCGAGATTTCCGGGCATGGAGTAGGTGCTGTGCGGCATTGCGTTTTTTCGACGGGACCGTTTGCGGAGCCCATCGAAGTGTGGGACGAGCCGCGGTTGCTGAAGTTTGGCGTGACGGCAAATCCAGCTCCATTGAACGAGCTTAGTCCCTACGGAAATATTCAGCCTCCGCATCTGCACGGATACTTTGTTTCCAAACAAGGACAGTTTTTGCTGACGGCGCTGCCCGGCGGGCGCACGCGGCTCGAAGGCACGACATGGTATCAGCACATCATGTGGCCCGCGACATACTGGCATTTGTGGTCGGACTACATCATTCACAAAATTCATCTGCGAGTGCTGCAGCATATTCGCGAAGAGGTTGAAGAAAAGCGTCGGGCCTGAAGAGTTGCATGACAACCCAAATTCAATTCCTCAGCGGCTAAAGCCGCGAAGATAAGAACACCTCTTGTGTCTTATGTCGGACCTAAAGGTCCGACCCCAGGTGCGGCACTGCCTCTAGAACACGAGCTAGAGCAACCGTACGCATCAGTACGCATCAGACGCATCAGATGTCATCAGATGTCAACATCAGATGTCATCAGATTGACTAAGCCGGATGCTTGGCCCTAAGATGCGCGCAACGATGCGAGTGGTCTGCGAATCCTGTCAAAGGTCACGTCAGGGGTCATGTCAAAGGTCACGTCAGGCGTCA
>Ga0209471_1001003_pt1 | contig 17478 bp, 19 predicted proteins | sample GraSoiAngelo_128_FD_185885 | JGI IMG/M metagenome (GOLD analysis project Ga0209471, IMG submission 185885) | Grasslands soil microbial communities from the Angelo Coastal Reserve, California, USA - 14_0927_12_20cm (SPAdes) (version 2) | ecosystem: Environmental > Terrestrial > Soil > Grasslands ...
CGCCTATTTCGACGGCGAGAAAATCGTGGAGCTGGCGATCGAGGGCGGGTGCAACGCAGTGGCCTCGACCTTCGGAGTCCTCGGCTCGGTCGCCCGCAAATACGCGCACAAAATTCCCTTCATTTGCAAGATCAACCACAACGAGCTGCTGACCTATCCGAACAAGTACGACCAGATCGAGTTCGGAACGGTGAAGGAAGCGTGGGAGTTGGGGGCGGTCGCGCTCGGCGCCACCATCTACTTTGGGTCAGCGGAGTCCGACCGGCAGATCCAGGAGATTTCCCGAGCCTTTCACCAGGCGCATGAGCTCGGGATGGCCACCGTGCTGTGGTGTTATGTTCGCAACCCAGCCTTCACCAAAGATGGCGTCAATTACGAAGTGGCGGCCGATCTCACCGGGCAGGCCAATCACATGGGGGTCACCATCGAGGCCGATATCATCAAGCAGAAGCTGCCCGAGACGAATCATGGCTTCGAGGCGTTGAAGTTCGGCAAGACGACCAGGGCCGTCTACGAGAAGCTGAGCAGTGACCATCCGATCGACCTGACGCGGTACCAGGTCGCCAATTGCTACATGGGCCGCAGTGGGCTGATCAATTCGGGTGGCGCCTCGTCGGGGGAAAGCGATCTTAAGGACGCTGTCAAAACGGCCGTGATCAATAAGCGCGCGGGCGGCACCGGCCTGATCACCGGTCGCAAGGCGTTCATGCGACCGATGAGCGAGGGGATCCAGCTGCTCAATGCGGTGCAGGACGTCTACCTGATGGACGAGGTGACCGTCGCCTGACGCGGGTCTGAGACAGGGTTAGAATCCGCCCATGGCTGCCCCCCGGCTTCGCGCTACCGAATCGGGTCAGGTCTACAACATCGATCTGCCGGAATTGAAGGTGACGCGCGACGACGTCGATGGGATCTACGTGCTGCACGGCCGCGGCTACTTCCAGACCTTCACCAGCCGCGAGGAAGCCTTCGCACGCAAGAAGGAGATCGACTACAGCACCTTCCGCTAGGGGTCGCCCATCCAGTCGGCGGCATGGGGGAGGGGACGGGTTGCTCGGCTCGGCCGCAGATGAAGGACGCCCTGCACGTCGCCGCGGCGGTATAAGCGGGCTCGCTTGATGCCCTGGCGGTAGCTCCGCAGAACACCCCGGCTGACGTAAGCGTAGAGCGTCGCCGGCTTCACGCCGAGGAGCTCGCAGGCCTCGGCGGCGCTCAAGTAGGGCTCCCCCTGGATCTCGACCATGCTCCCTCAAAGGGTACGTGAGTTGATCGTTTCAGTCAACATGTTGCAATGCAAATCAACATATGCATAGAATGAATGGATGCTGGACCGAGCCGAACCGAACCTTCTCCGCGGCGAGTTCCCGTACAGCCGGATCCCTCCGATCCGCTTCGTGGGAGGCGCCGTTCCGCAGGCGCTGCCGGCGGACATCTGGATCACGGACACGACGTTCCGAGACGGTCAGCAGGCGCGGGCCCCCTACAGCGTCGAGCAGATCGTTCACCTGTACGACCTGTTGAACCAGCTTGGTGGGCCGGTGATCCGGCAGACCGAGTTCTTCGCCTACACGCCGGTCGATCGGGAGGCGATCGCTGAGTGCCGGCAACGGCCTGGACCAGAGGTCACCACCTGGATGCGCGCGTCACTGGACGATCTCAAGGCCGTGCAGACGACGGGGGTCAAGGAGACCGGCATCCTGGTCTCGGCTTCCGACTACCACATCTACCTCAAGATGAACCGGACGCGCCGCCAGGCGGCTGAGGACTACGGCAAGGTCGTCCGCGCCGTGATCCAGGCCGGTCTGCGGCCCCGCTGCCACCTGGAAGACCTGACGCGGGCGGACCTCGACGGCTTCGTCGCTCCCCTGGTCGAGTCCCTCCAGGGGATCGGGCGCGAGGCGAACATCCCGGTGAAATTCCGGCTGTGCGACACGATGGGCTTCGGATTGCCCTGGCCGGAGGCGGCGCTTCCACGCGGCGTGCCTCGACTGGTGCAGTACTTCACGCGAACGCTGGGGGTTGCCCCGGAGTTTCTCGAATGGCACGGCCACAACGACTTCCACCGTGGCGAGGTCAACACCGTGGCCGCCTGGCTCTACGGTTGCGCCGCGGCGAACGGCTCGCTCTTTGGATTCGGCGAGCGGACCGGTAATCCGCCGCTGGAGGCACTGGTCATCGACCACATCGGATTGAGAGGGGAGACGCCCGGGCTCGATACCACCGCGATCACCCGCGCCGCCGCCTATTTCCGGGACCAGCTCGGAACACCGTTGCCCGCCAACTATCCCTTCGCCGGCGCGGGCTTCAATGTCACCAGCGCTGGGATTCACGCCGACGGGCTCCTGAAGAACGAAGAGATCTACAACATCTTCGACACTGCGCACATCCTTGACCGGCCGCTCGGGATCACCGTCAACGACCGTTCGGGCCTGGCGGGAGTCGCCTACTGGATCAACAGCACGCTGGGCTTGAAGGGCGACGCCCAGGTGCGCAAGGACGACCCGCGGGTGGTCACCATCCACCGCGAGGTCGAGCGTCAATATGCGGCGGGTCGGACCACCGGCTTCTCGCCCGACGAGATGCTGACCCTAGCCAAGTTGCATTTCGGCAACGCCCTGGCAACGAGCACGCGCAGCTAACAAGTTGCCCTGAACCCCGCAGTTGATGCTGTGAGGCATCTTGGGGATGAACCACGAAGGCGATTTGACGCCGCCACAACCGGAGCCGACGCCTGGTGCCTCTCCGCAGCCACAGCCGGCTCTGTCGCCCTCGCCATCCTGGTTTACGCGCTACAAACTCGCCGTCCTTTCCGGGACCGGGGTCGTGCTGGTCGGCGCCATCGCGGTCGCGGCCGTCCTGGCGGTGGCCAAGCCGAATCCGAGCATCGAGAAGATGGTGCCAGCCACGCACGACGTCCTGCTGATCGCCAACCTCAACCCTTCGCTCGCCCAGAAGGTGAACCTCCTGCGCGCCGTGCATAGCTTCCCCGATACCAAGACAGATGCCGCGATCTCGACCAAGCTCGATGAGGCCTTCAAGGACACCGGCCTCTCATTTACCAACGACGTGCAGTCGTGGCTGGGCGGAGAGGTGGGCGTGAGTGGCAAGCTGAATTTCGAGAACAGCGCCGATTCCCCGTTCGCCCTGTTTGCGACCTCACGCGATGACACCAAGGCGAAAGCCGTCCTCGCCAAGCTCCGGAGCGGCAGCTTCGGCAAGAAATACACCTGGAAGGACGAAACCTACAACGGGATCGCCATCGCGTCGGGCACGCCGACCGCGACCTCCGTCAAGCCGGTCGCCTACAGCCTGGTCGATCACGTCGTCGTGGCAGCGAGCTCATCGGCGATGATCCACGAGATCATCGATACCGACCAGGGCCGTAGCGCTCGGATGGTTGATTCCGCCGACTTCAAGGCCACCATGAACTTGCTTCCTTCCGACCGGATTGGCATGGGATACACGGCGGGCAAATCGCTGGTCGCCGGCGTTAAGAAACAAATGGCCAAGCCGTCCACACTGGGCCTGCCGGCGCTCAAGACCCTGGACGACCTCAACGCGCTGCAGGGCATCGGCGCCGCAATCTCGGCAACTGGCACTGGAGTCGCGTTCGACGTCGCGGTGAAGCTCGATGCGAACAAGCTGTCCCCGGCCACCCGACAGGCGTTCAATGGGACGGGCCGCCCGGACGTCGTTCTACGGTGGATCCCAAAAACCAGCGATGGCTTCCTCGCCATCAGCAATCTCGACAAGAGCATCAAGACCCTGCTCGATCAGTACGGTAGCGACGCCAGCGTAAAGGCCAGCGCCGACGCCCTTGGCCTTACCGGCCCGCAGGGGATCCTGCCGCACCTGACCGGCGACCTCGGCGTGGAGGTCGAGCTGGGGAACAACTCCATTCCGAGCGGGGCGATTCTGATCGGCACCAACGACCCGGCGGCCATGAATGCCTTCTTCGGCAAGCTCCTGGGCCTCGCCGCCGCGACCGGCCAGCAAAGTGCGGGCTCGGGAATCACCCGGACCACCTATCGCGGCACCGTGATCACCTCATGGACTAGTTCGTCCCTGGGTGTGCCCGGGCTGGCGCCCTCCTATGCGGCCCTCGATGGTATGGGGATCGTCGCCTCCAGCCCGGCCGAGATGCGGGCTGTCATCGATGCCCATGCCGCTGGCTCGAACATCACGGCCAACCCGACCTACCAGGCGGCCAGCGCCGCCTCGCTGTCCAAGCCGGCCGCAATCATGTTCGTCAACCTCGAGCGAGTCGTCAGCGCCCTCGAGAAGCTACCGACCAGCTCCAGCATCGACACCAAGACGGCCGCCTACCTGGCGCCCCTGAAGGCCTTCATGCTGACGGCGACCAGCCAGCCTGGCGCGGCCGTCGAACGATTCTTCATCGCGATCAAGTAGCCAGGCAGGCGAACCGGAGACCTTGCGAGCTCTTCCCGCACTCTGCTAGGCTGGTGACTGACGTGTCAGTCAGTAGTCGAGCGGCGAACGAGGCGCCCCTGACCGAACGGCAATGGGTCCGCCGCGGCGAGTTGCTGGAAGCCGCCCGCGGAGTCTTCGAGCGTGACGGCTACCACGGCACCACCGTTAGTGCGATCGTGCAGGCGGCAGGCCTCTCCCAGGGCGCGTTTTACCTGTATTTCGCCGACAAGAAGGCGGTGTTCGCTGCTCTCCAGGACGAGATGGCGACACTTCTGCGCCGCCGGATCTACTGGGCGACCCGAGACGAGGCCGATGCACGCCGGCGGCTTGAGGCCGGGCTGCAGGCCTACTTCGAGTACTACCAGGAGTACGCGGCCTGGAATCGGCGGCTGACCACCGAGGGGCTCGCCATCGATGAAAGCTTCGAACGCCGGCAAACCGAGCTGGCGCAAACGCTCGCCACGGCGTTTCGACCGACGCTCGAGCAACTCGGCGTGGCTGAGACCGCGCTGGCCGGTTTTGCCCTGCTCGGAATCGCCTCCGAGATCGCGTATTGGCAGCACTTTCAGCGTCGGGACGAACCATCCATGAGCGCCGCCGCGCTTGCCCAGGCTTGCGCCAGCCTGTTTCTCAATGGCGCGCCATCCATCCCAGCGCATTCACCACAAGGAGGCACACATGCCTGAAGCCAAGGAAGTGTTCACCGAAATCCAGAATCGCATCAAGTCGCACCCAGAGAAGTCCGCGGGTCTGAATGCGACCTACCAGTTCGATCTCAGCGGCGAGTCGTGGACACTGAAGATCGCCAACGGCGCCCCGGAACTCATCCAGGGACCGGCACAAAGCCCCAACACGACGCTGATTGCCACGACCGACGACTGGATGAACATCGCGACCGGCAAGCTGAACCCGGTCACAGCCTTCATGCAACAGAAGCTCAAGGTGAAGGGCGACATGGGCCTGGCGATGAAGCTGCAGGGGTTGCTGCAGTAGTGACCGATTCGCGCTGGGTCGGCCGGAGCTACGAGACGGCGCCGTTCGAGGTCACCGAGCAGTCCATCCGCGACTACATGGCAGCGGTGGGTGACGTGGGTGAAGACGAGGAGCTGACCGCGCCCCCGACCTATGCCATGGTTTACGGGTTCGACGCCTATTGGCAGCTCTGGACCGACCAGGAAGTGGCGCTCGACGTGGCGCATCTCGTGCACGGTGAGCAGCGCTTCAGCTTCCAGCGGCCGGTGCGACCCGGTGATCGAATCCGCACCACCGGGCGGCTGACCGCCATCAACGCGCGGAACGAGATGGAACTGGTCACCTTCGAGCTGAAAGCGCGGGATGCGGAGGACCAGCCAGTCTCCGATGGCACCGCCTTGTTCATCATCCGAAAGGCATGAAGACCCTGAGGACGCTGGACTTCGAGCAGGTCAGTCCCGGGCAGGCCTTACCGCCACTGACCAAGCATGTGACGGTCGAGCAGATCCGCCAGTACGCGGAGGCCTCCGGCGACCACAATCCCATCCACCTCGACGAGAGCTTCGCGCGGTCCGCCGGCCTCCCGGGCGTGATTGCCCACGGGATGCTCACTATGGCGTTTGCCAACCAGATGGTGACCGACTGGCTGGGCAACCGGTCGTTGCTCAAAAGCCTGCACGGCCGCTTCGCAGGCATGGTGGTGCCCGGCGATGACGTGACCTGCTCAGGCACCGTGGCCTCGAAGGACGACGGAACGCGACGTGTGGTGATCAACCTGGTCGTGACCAATCAGCGCGGAGAAAAAGTCTTCAACAAAGGTGTGGCCGAGGCCGAGTTCCCGCCACAAAGGAGCAGTACCCATGCCGCTTGACTTCACCCTGACTCCGGAGCAAGAAGAGATCAAGGGGCTCGCCCACGAATTTGCCGAGAAGGAGATTCGGCCGGTAGCCGCCCACTACGACGAGACCGAGGAATTTCCCTGGCCGGTCTTGAAAAAGGCTCACGAGGTCGGGCTGACGCCGGTGGCGTCCATGCCCGAGGCCTACGGCGGGGGCGGCCTCGACATGATCGCCAACATGCTGATTGCCGAGGAGCTCCACTGGGGTTGTGCCGGCATCGCGGTGTCCATCACCGGAACCGGCCTGGCCGCGGCGGCGATCCTGGCGATGGGCAACGAGGCGCAGAAGCAGAAGTGGATCGGCGAGTTCTGTAGCGCCAAAAGCCCGGTGGTCGGGGCCATGGGGCTGACCGAGCCGGGCACCGGGTCCGATGCGATGGCGATCACCACCACGGCGAAGAAAGTCGACGGTGGTTACGTGATCAACGGCACCAAGCAGTTCATCACCAACGGCGGCATCGCCGACCTGCACGTGATTTTTGCCAACACGGACCCGAGCATCGGCGCAGCCGGCATCGCGGGCTTCGTTGTCGAGAAGGGCAACAAGGGCCTCAGCATGGGCCGCAAGGAAAAGAAGCTTGGTGTTCGCGCCTCGCACACCGCCCAGGTCATCCTCCAGGATTGCTTCGTACCGACCGAGAACCGGCTCGGCGGCGAGCCCGGGGATCCCGATGCCGGCCCTGGCGCCCTTGGCGCCCTGCAGATGCTTGAGTACTCGCGGCCCGCGGTCGCCGCCGGCTCGATCGGCATTGCTCGCGCCGCCTATGAGTACGCCCTCGACTACGCCCAGCAGCGGGTCGCCTTCGGCAAGCCAATCATCAAGCACGAGGGCATCGGCTTCAAGCTGGCCGAGATGGCGATCAACATCGACGCCGCGCGCCTGCTCACCTGGCGGGCGGGCTGGATGGCGCAGAACAACATGCTCTTCACGCGCGCCGAGGGCAGCATGGCGAAGGCCTTTTCGGCCGATATGGCCATGCAGGTCACCCTGGACGCGGTCCAGGTCCTCGGCGGAAACGGCTACATCCGCGAGTATCCCGTTGAGAAATGGATGCGCGACGCCAAGATCTACCAGATTTGGGAAGGGACGTCGGAGATCCAGCGGCTGGTCATCTCTCGAGCCATCTCGGGCGAACGGCGTCCGCTGACGCGCGAGCAACCCAAGCCCCAGATCCGGAAGGCGAGCTAGCCATGATCGACCTCAAGGGGAAGGTGGCCCTGGTGACGGGCGGCTCTCGTGGCCTGGGTCGGGCCGACTGTCTAGCGCTGGCGCGGGCCGGCGCCGACGTGGTGGTCACCGACATTCTGATCGAAAGTGACCCGGGCCTCGAAAAAGCCGCAGAGGCCTCGCAGAGCGCGCTCTCGCAGGTCATGGCCTCGCAAAAAGCCGTTTACTCGGAGAAGACCTCCAGCGAGATTCGCGACATGGGGCGGCGCTCCGTCGCCCTGAAGATGGACGTAACCGATCGCGAACAGGTGAAATCCGTCGTCGACCAGGTGGTCAAAGATTTCGGCAGCCTGGACATTCTCGTCAACAATGCCGGGACGCTCGACCATGTGGCGTCGGTCGAGAACCAGGTCGACGCCCTCTGGGATCGAGACTTGAAGGTCAACCTCACCGGCGCCTATAACTGTTCGAAGGCCGTGTGGCCGCACATGAAAGAGCGCAACTGGGGCCGGATCATCATGATGTCGTCGATTGCCGGGGCCCTCGGCGGCTTCGGCCAGGCGAGCTACGCCACCACTAAAGCCGGGCTCGTCGGGCTGGCGCGGACGCTGGCGCTGGAAGGCGCCCGCAACAACATCACGGTCAATGCCATCGTGCCCGGCATCATCGGCACCGAGGCCTTCAAGATGGGCCGCCCCGACATGAACGAACGCATGATCAAGCGGGTGGCGCTCCGACGGCCCGGCGAGCCGGACGATATCGCCAACGCGATCACCTTCCTCTGCTCGCCGGCTGCGAGCTACATCACCGGCGTGGCCCTGCCAGTCACCGGTGGCCTGGACCTGTTCACGTTCTGATGGACAGCCTGCTCAACGTCTCAACGAGTGACTTCGTCACCACCATCCGGATGAACCGGCCGCCGGTCAATGCGATTGTGCCCGAACTGCAAGAGCAGTTGATCGAGGCGCTCAATCGGGTCAAGGACCAGGACGCCACCCGGGTCGTGGTGCTGACCAGCGCGATCGATCGCTATTTCATGGCCGGTGCCGATATCAAGGCGATGGGTGGTGACGGCGGCTTCGATCGCGAGAATCCCGCGACCCTGGAGCGGGTCGCGCAGATGTCTCGCCGCAGCCAGGCCGCCTTCAGCGAAATCGAACACTTTCCGAAGCCCCTGATCGCCGCCATCAACGGGCATGCCCTGGGCGGTGGTTGTGAGCTGGCGCTCGCCTGCGACTACCGGCTGATGATCGACGATGGCCGCTCGACGATCGGTCAGACCGAGACCAACCTCGGGTTGATCCCCGGTGCCGGCGGGACGCAGCGGCTACCCCGGTTGATCGGCCGCGCCCGCGCCACGGAGATGATCTTCGAGTCCACCAGGCTCAAGGCGCTCGAGGCGGCTGCCATCGGGCTGATCAATGCGGCGCTGCCGGCCGAGGGATTTCAGGCGGCCGTTCTCGAGCGGGCTCGGCGGCTGGCCCAGGCGGCGCCGATTGCCATCCGCCTCGCCAAGGAAGCGCTGCTCGCCGGTCTCGAGCGGCCCCCCGGCAAGGGCTACGAAGTCGAGGCCGAGAACTTCGGCCGGGCGGCGATGACCGAGGACGCCATGGTCGGCATCATGTCGTTCGTCAGCAAGCAGCAACCGGACTTCAAAGGTAAGTGAAGCTCGACCTGGGCAGTATGTAGATCGAGGTTTCTGCGTTCTAAGAGGCAGGAATCTCGTAACCAGGAGGGTTTCTGCATGCTTCGATCGATCTGGATTGCCGCGGGAGCAGCTGCGCTGCTGGCCGTGGGCGCGTTGACCGCCGTGGCGGCAAACTCGCACGGGAAGGCCGTGAGCACGCTGGCCGCCAGTACGACGGTGGCGGGCGAGGCGAAAGGCGACGCGATGAGCAAGCTGGCGAGCGCCAAGGGCGAGGCCAAGTCCGATGCGGCCAGGGCTGATGCCACAGCAGACGCCGCGGCCAGGGCGGCCGACACGGACGTTGAGGCGAATGATGAGGACGCCACCGAGGCAAACGACAAGGCAGCCGACAAGGCGGCCGAGACCGACAAGGACGCGCACGGCGATGCCGTGAGCAAAGTCGCAAAGAGCGACGCCACGTTGGCGCAGAGCGATGGCGAGAAGTCGGTAAACCACGGCGCTGCTGTCAGCGCCGTCGCCCAGAAACACTAGGGGACTTTTCGACGAACGGCGGCTCCTCGGGGCCGCCGTTTTTTTGCGTCAGCCGGCTGGTGCGTACTGGGTGATGCGCTCGCGGAGCGCCTTGATCACCGCCTCGACGCGCTGCGCGTCGGGGCCCGACGCGCGCAGGATCAGCTCGCGGGTCTCGGTCTGCGGGTAGGACCCGAGAGAGACGTCCGGGTACTCCTGCTCGAGCGCCTGCATCACGTCGTGGAACATGCTCTCCGGCGCCATCGTGTAATGCAGCTCGCGCACCACGTCCGCCCGGGCCCCCGTCAGGTAGCGCAGCTCGACGTCTTCATAGACGGCGCGCAGTTCGTGCGGCACCCCGGGCAGCGCGAAGAGATAGCGCCCGTCACCGAGGTCAAAGGCCAGCCCCGGCGCCATGCCGGCGCCATTTCGGATGAGCGTCGCACCCTGGGGTAGGGTCGCCATACGTCGATTCCCGGCGTTGAGGGCCGCGGTGCCGCGGCGCGCGGCCATGTTGCGCAGGAACATCAGGTTTTGCATCTGCGCCCCGACCTCGCGCCGGTAGACCATCGGCTGACCGAGCGCGTGTCCCAGCGCGATATAGGTCCGATCGTCGGGTGTGGGGCCGAGGCCGCCGCAGACGAAGATCCTGGTCAGCTCGGAACGCTGGATGTGCTCGCGAATCGCCGACACGATATCGGCATCGATGTCGCCGACGGTCGTGATGAGTCGAACCGGAAAGCCGCAACGAAAGAGTCGGCCGCTAAGCCAGTTGGAGTTGGTGTCGATGGTGAAGCCGCGCAGGATCTCATTTCCCACCACGATGATGCTCGACTGCGGCACGCGTTCCATAATGGCAGGGAATGCCCAGATCCGCCTACGAACGCAGCAAGGGCGTTGAGACTGTCGGCTGGCGCGAATTTCCCTTAGGGAAGGGGATCGCGCTTTCGATTCTCGAAGAGTCGACCGCGGCGGGCCGGCAGGCCAAGGGACAGGCGCTGCTCGACGTCCTCGACGCCGCGGCCGGCCTGCCTCCCTGCAAGCTGACGGTCGCCGACCGCCCGCAGCGACACAGGACGCGCGGCGGGCGGCTGGAGCTGAAGACCTATGGCTACTACCGGATCGCCTGGGCAGAAACGCCTCGCCGCGGCACCATCCGGATCTACAACCTGACCGCGATCCGCCAGCAGGTGCTGGCGCCCAAGGTCTTTCTCGAGACGCTGCTGCATGAATGGGTACACCACTACGACTTCACCGGGCTGCAGCTCGATCGCTCGCCGCATACCTCGGGCTTCTTCAACCGGATTCGGGACCTTGCCGAAACCCTCGGCGTCGGCTACGTGACGCCTCCCAAGCGCGAGTCGCCGGCCAGCGAAGCCAGCGACGACGTCGTCGTCAGCGGCCCCGACCATCTGCGGCCGGGTGGCGTTCCGCCACCACAGTGGATCCGCGACCAGGTGCTGGCGTTGTTCGGGCGGTCGAGGACATAACCTACAATACGGCGGGCGTTTTTCGGTGCACCCACACTAAGGAAGGGAGGCGCTGACTCTGTTCGTCGCGGCCGCAGTCACCATAGATAGCAGCTCGTCCACCGTTGTCCTGGCCCTGGTCAGTGTCGCGGCCCTGATTGCCCTCGCCTACGGCGGATACCTGACTCGCTTGGTGCTCAGCGCCAACCCCGGAAACGAAACCATGCAGCGGATCGCCCGTGCCATCCAGGAAGGCGCGGCCGCCTACCTGAATCGCCAGTACGGCGTCATCGCCGTGATAGGCGTCATCCTGGCCCTGATCATTACCTTCGCAATCAATTGGCAGACCGGCGTGCTCTACGTCGTCGGCGCCGGCTGCTCGGCCCTCGCCGGCTACGTGGGGATGAACGTGTCGGTCCGAGCCAACGTCCGGACGGCCCAGGCCGCCACCGGCGGCCTCGACCCGGCGCTGCGCCTCGCCTTCCGTGGTGGTGCGGTCACCGGCCTCTTCGTCGTAGGCCTCGGCTTGCTCGGCGTCGCGATCTCCTACTGGGTTTTTCAGAAACCACAGTCCCTCGTTGGCCTGGCGTTCGGCGCCAGCTTGATCAGCGTCTTTGCCCGCCTCGGGGGCGGCATCTTCACCAAGGCGGCCGACGTCGGCGCCGACCTGGTCGGCAAGGTCGAGGCGGGAATTCCCGAGGACGATCCGCGAAATCCCGCGGTGATCGCCGATAACGTCGGCGACAACGTGGGCGACTGCGCCGGCATGGCAGCCGACCTGTTCGAGACCTATGCGGTCACCGCGATTGCGGCCATGCTCCTGGGCAGCCTGCTCTTCCCGGGACGGGTCCAGTTCGTCCTTTATCCCTTGATCCTGGGCGCCATCTCGATCATCGCCACCGTCATCGGGACGCTCTTCGTGCGGCTTGGGCGCGGCACCTGGATCATGGGCGCGCTCTACCGTGGTCTGGCGGCTAGCGCCGTGCTCGCGCTGGCCGGCTTCCTGGCGGTGACGCTGCTGATCGGCCTGAACTTCAATCTCTTTTGGGCCGCGGTCGTTGGCGTCGTGGTGACGGTCGCGCTGGTGTCCATCACCGAGTACTTCACCAGCGCCGATTTCCCACCAGTGCGCCTGATTGCGCGCGCCTCGACCACCGGCGCGGCGACCAACATCATCGCCGGGCAGGCGATCGGCATGATCAGCACGGCGCTGCCGGTGCTGGTCATCGGCGCCGGCATTCTCGTGTCGTACTACCTGAACCAGCAGCCGTCAGCCGATGATTTCGGCCTCTACGGCATCGCCATCGCCGCCATGTCGATGCTCTCCATGACCGGCATCGTGGTGGCGATCGACGCCTACGGGCCGATCACCGACAATGCGGGGGGCATTGCGGAGATGGCGAACCTGCCGGAGTCGGTACGAAATATCACCGATCCGCTGGATGCCGTGGGCAACACGACGAAAGCCGTGACCAAGGGCTATGCGATCGGCTCGGCCGGGCTGGCCGCGCTAGTGCTGTTCTCGTCGTATACGGAAGAAGTGGGGCGCGGGACCCATGTCGCCTTTGATCTGACCGACCCGCTCGTCATTGTCGGCCTCTTCTTTGGCGGCATCCTGCCCTTTCTCTTTGGCTCGCTGAGCATGCTGGCTGTCGGCCGGGCCGCCGGCCAGGTCGTTGTCGAAGTCCGCCGCCAGTTCCGCGAGATCAAGGGGTTGATGGAAGGCACCGCCCAGCCCGAGTACGGTCGCGCCGTGGACCTCGTCACGCGTGCGGCTCAGCGCGAAATGATCATTCCCGGGCTGATCCCGGTGGCCGCGCCGCTACTGGTGGGCTTCACCCTGGGGCCGAAGGCGCTTGGCGGCCTGCTCATCGGGAGCATCGTGACCGGGATCTTCCTGGCCATCCAGATGACGTCCGGCGGGGGCGCCTGGGACAACGCCAAGAAGTACATCGAGGACGGCCACTATGGCGGCAAGGGCACGGAGACCCACGCCGCGGCCGTGACCGGTGACACGGTGGGGGACCCCAACAAGGACACCGCCGGACCGGCAATCAACCCCATGATCAAGGTGATCAATATCATTGCCATCCTGATCGCCCCTATGGTCGCGACCCACTCGCTGATCCACTAAGTCATCTACCCTCCCCGCTTGCGGGGGAGGGCAGGGTGGGGGCTGTTCCTGGCGCCAATTCTTGAATAAACTTGAGGCATGGACGAATACATCCTGGAGATCAACGAACTGCGCCGGCGGCTCGCCAAGCTCAAATTCGAGCGCGCCTCGGTCACGATCATCGAGGAGCTCGAAGCCCAGCTCCGGATCTTGCGATCGATCTACGACTCCGCGACGGCGCTGTTCGCGACCGGTGAGACAGATCGCCGGCTCCAGGCCAGCTTTCGGGATCGCCAGCTCGGCAATTGGACTTTCGAGAACGTCTATTTCTACGTCTACGAGCAGGCGGTTGCCCTCGAGCCGGACGGCCATGATCTCGCCACCATGATCTGGCAGCACGATTACGCGGCCCCCCTGTTGGAGTCAGTCGCGGCGAAATAAAAGAGGGCCCCGGCGGGGGCCCTTTCCATTGATCCGTTGTTAGCGGCTACGCGGTCGGGTTGTGGCCGTGACCGTGGCCGTGGCCATGCGAAGCGCCCGACTTGGTTCCCGTCGAATCGGTCGAGTCAGTCGATGATGCGTCCGTCTGGGTCGCATCCGGAGCGTCGGTGCTGTCGGTCTTCGTCGCCGAGGTCAACCGCGTGTCGCACCAGGTCTTGATGCCGCTGACCAACTTGCCGTGAGAATTCTTCGAAATCCGGGCCGTGCCCGCCGCCGGCTTCAACACCAGGTCCTGGTGTTGCGCGAAGAACGAGACACACTGGCCCATATTCGAGAACGTCGCCGGAATCGTCAGCGTCGACGTTTTGCCGTTCGTTGACATGACGGTCAACGTGCCGGCCGTTCCGCCCGTCACGGACTTCAGATTCTGCACCGGAATGGTGCCGTTATTGGTGGCGTTCGCGGCATACGCACCGGCAGCGCCCAGCGTGAGCGCGCCGGCGGCCAGACCGGCCGCAATCTTCACCTTCGATGTCAGTCGAAACACTATTTATCAGGCCTCCTTGAAATAATCGATGACCTGCTTACTAAAACGGGCTGAGTACGATCCGCCGTATGGCGTGGAGGCAGGTTGTCACATCGGAAGCGGGCCCGTGTAACCGTTTGATGACGAGTTCGCTGGCGGGACCCCGCTATCCTGAGGCGGAGCGTGCGCCCTGAGATCAAGCCTGCATTGGCCGGTCTGCCATTACTCGCCTCGCCGGCAACCGCCCGGCGCCGGCGGCTCCTGCTTCCCCTGGCCTTTATTGGCGGGTTGGCGAGCTTGGGCATCGAGTTTGCCGCGGCGCGCCTGCTGGCGCCCTTCTTCGGGCAGTCGCTGTTCATCTGGGGCACGCTGATCGGGCTGATCTTGATCTATCTGACGATTGGCTACTATGCCGGCGGGCGGCTGGCCGATCGGCGACCTGATTCGCGTCTTCTGTTCCAACTCACAGCCGCCGCGGCGGTGCTCACGGCCGTCATCCCCCTGGTGTCTCGGCCGATCCTTTCCCTCGCCCAGAGCGGCTTCGCGCAGGTCTCCGTCGGCCTGGTGCTCGGGTCGTTGATTTCCGTGATCGTGCTCTTTGCCGCGCCGGTGGTCCTGCTCGGCATGGTGTCGCCGTTCGTGATCCGCCTTCGGATCCGGGAGCTGGAAACGGCAGGCAACGCGGCGGGCGCTGTGTATGCACTGTCGACGATGGGCAGCATCCTGGGCACGTTTGTCCCCGTCTTCTGGCTGATCCCCACCTACGGGACGCGGCCGACGATTTTCATTCTTGCTTTTTTCCTGGGGGCGATCTCGGCCGCCGGACTTTACGAGCCCGGCCGGCGACGGCTGTACCTGCTGATTCCCCTGTTGATTGTCGCGATGGCGCTTCTCTCGGGAGGCGCCATCCGTGCCGCCAACTACGGCACCAGGGTCTTCGAGACCGAGTCAGCCTACAGCTACATCCAGGTCGTTAAGTCCGGAACCGAGACCCAGCTGCTGCTCGACGAAGGCTCGGCTGTGCATTCGATCTACGATCCGACCAGCCTCTACACCAAGGGCTACTGGGACGACGTCCTGCTCGCGCCGTACTTCGGATCCGGCCGCGTTCCGGGGCGCGTCGCCCTGGTCGGGCTGGCCGGCGGGACGGTCGCACGGCAGTTTACGGCGATCGACGGGCCGATCCCCATCGACGGGGTCGAGCTCGACCCGAAGATCGTCGACGTCGGCCGCCGCTACTTCGACATGACGGAGCCGAACCTGCACGTCACCGTGGCCGACGGGCGCTACTGGATGGCGACCCAGGCGGGACGTTACGACGTCATTCTCGTCGACGCCTACCGCCAGCCGTACATTCCCTTCTACCTGACGACACGCGAATTCTTCGAGAGCGCCAAAGCCCATCTCCAGCCCGATGGCGTGCTGGCCATCAACGTCGGGCGGACGCCAACGGACAATCGGCTCGTTGACGCGCTCAGTGGCACGCTGAATGCCGTCTTCCCGAACGTCTTTACGATCGAAACCAACCAGCGGTACACGAACACGGTGATCTATGCGACGTCCGGCCCGGCAAGCGTCGAGAAATTCCTGGCCCGGGCCCAGGCCGAGACCAACCCCAAGCTACAGCCGATCATTACCGACGCGCTGGCGACCGGGAACATCCGGCGCGTCCCGGCCAACGGTATCGTCTTCACGGACGACCTGGCCCCCGTGGAGCGCCTGATCGACGACATCATCCTCAGCTACATCCGAAGCTCGCGGTAAACTGAGAAGGATGGCTGTCACGCAAGTGTCCGAAGCCGACGTGCTGGCGGTGCTCGCGCCTGTGAAGGATCCGGAGCTTGGCCGCGGCATGATCGAGCTCAAGATGATCCAGGACGTTGTCGTCGTGGACGCCCAGACGATCGGCATGCGGGTGGTCCTGACGACTCCGGCCTGTCCCCTGAAGAACACGATTCACGACAACATCGATGCTGCGCTGGCCACGCTGCCCGGCTCCCCGAAGGCGCAGATCAAGTGGGACGCTCAGGTCTCGCGGACCGGGGGCGTGCCGCAGAAGCAGCAGGTCGAGGGGGTCAGAAATATCATCTCCGTGGGCGCCGGCAAGGGTGGCGTTGGCAAGTCGACCTGTGCCGTGAACATCGCGCTCGCGCTGTCCCAACTCGGCGCACGAGTCGGCGTGCTCGACGCCGACGTGTACGGGCCGAACGTGCCGATTCTTCTTGGCGCCGAGCACGAAAAGCCGTACGCCGAGAACGAAAAGATCATCCCGATCCAGCGCTACGGCCTCAAGATTATTTCGATCGCGTTCTTCATCGAGGCCGATAAACCGGCCATCTGGCGTGGGCCGATGCTCTCGGGGGCCGTCAGGCAATTTCTCTTTGACGTCAACTGGGGCGAGCTGGACTATCTCGTTGTCGACCTGCCGCCCGGAACAGGGGATGTCCAGCTGACGATGTCGCAGAGCATTCCGATGACGGGCGCCGTGGTCGTCTCGACCCCACAGGATGTCTCAACGGCCGACGTCGGGCGCGCCATCCAGATGTTCAACACGCTGAAGGTCCCGAACCTGGGGTTGGTCGAAAACATGAGCTATTTCGTCTGCCCGCATTGCGGCGAACGCGAAGAGATCTTCGGCCACGGCGGCGCCAAGGCACTGGCCGAGCGCATGAACATCCCGTTCCTGGGTGAGATCCCTCTTGATCGGCGCATCCGTGAGGGCGGTGGCCCGGGCGTCCCCCTGATGGTCCACGAGCCGGACTCACCGCTGGCCGCCGTCTATCGAGAGGTGGCTTCGCATCTCGCCGCGCAGGTGAGTATTCGCAACTTCAAACAGGCGAGCGTCATTCCACTACGGACAATCTAGCGCTATAGTTCGTAGTCGTTGAGTTCTCGACGGCGCCTGGTTGCGGTCTGCGGTGAGTCAGACCCGCAGACGTCACTCGCCGATCTAGCCTTTGAGCTGGGCCGCGGCATTGCGCAGCGCCACGCGGTGCTACTCTGCGGCGGGCTCACCGGCGTAATGGAGCACGCGGCGCGTGGCGCCCGGGCGGCGGGCGGTCTGACGATCGGCTTGTTGCCCGGCGAAGATCCTGACGAGGCAAACCCGTACATCGACGTGGCGATTGCCAGCGGCCTAGGTCACGCCCGCAACGCGGTGCTGGCTCGCACCGCCGATGGGGTGGTGGCCGTCGGTGGCGGCCTAGGAACCCTTTCTGAGATCGCTCTCGCGTTGCGCAACGGGCGACCAACCATCGGCATCCGGACCTGGCGGTTTGACCGCGACCGGCGTACCGAGCCGG
>Ga0209471_1001004_pt1 | contig 17465 bp, 11 predicted proteins | sample GraSoiAngelo_128_FD_185885 | JGI IMG/M metagenome (GOLD analysis project Ga0209471, IMG submission 185885) | Grasslands soil microbial communities from the Angelo Coastal Reserve, California, USA - 14_0927_12_20cm (SPAdes) (version 2) | ecosystem: Environmental > Terrestrial > Soil > Grasslands ...
CCTCGCTGCGCGCCTCGGCGACGACCTGGTTGTAGTTGCGCAGCTCGGCAGCCGTGGCTCCGGCATGCCGCGCGAACTCGAGGTCCCGCAGCGCCTCGCCATAGTGGTGCGCCGCCAGCGCGGCGTCGGCGGCGCGTAGGGCGAACTTCCGCTCGTGCACCGAATCGGGCACGACCTCGACGCCCTCGTCGGCCCGCGGCCGCGCGAAGTACCAGACGCCCCCCGCCAGAAGCCCGACGAACGCGACGCAGCCCGCGACGAGCAGCGCCGTTCCCCGCCTCGGCTGCGGCGGACCGGACATCGGCGCGAACTCCGAAGGCAGCTTGAACGGCTGTCCGGGCAGGACGAAGGCGAAGCGCAGGTGGCCGATCTCCAGCACATCGCCATGCCGCAGCCCGATGGCGGCGTAAGGCTCGCCGTTGACGCGCACGCCGTTGCTGCTCCAGGCGTCCATCACCTTCCAGGTGCCGTTGTCGAGGTGCAGCCGGCAATGCGTGCGGCTGATGGAAGGATGGTCGAGCTCGATGTCGTTCTCCTCCGAGCGCCCCAGGCGGATGGGCGTGCGATCGAGCACCAGCTCCTTGCCGCGATAGCTGCCGCTGATGCCGACGAGCTTGGGTCGCCTGTCCTCCGGCACGTCGATGGTGGGCCCGGCGCCATCGTCGCCGCGCGGCAGATCGGAGAGCCGGATGACGGCGGTCTCCGCTTCCCTGCGCGCCTTCAGCTCGGCAGAAGCGACGGTCGCGTCTTCGGCCGGGGCGGCGATCTCCTTGTGCGCGAGCGCCGGCTCGGGCTGCTCGCCGCCGAGCCCTTCGCGCTGTTCTTCCGGGCTGGCCTGCAGCGAGAGATCGTACTCGCTGATCTGGATCAGGTCTCCCTCGTGCACCACCCGCTTCCCTTGCACCTTCTCGCCGTTGACCCGGACACCCGTGAAGCTGTTCAGGTCCTCGATGAAGAAGTGGCCGTCCTCCTTGACCAGCCGCGCGTGCCGCCGCGAGACGTTCTTCTCCATCAGCCGCACCATGTTGGACTCGTTGCGCCCGATGGTCAGCTCGTCGCGCACGACGGGGATGACGGTGCGGCGTCCCTCGTCGTCTTCGATGATCAGCTTCATGGATGTTTCTACCTGCTGACGAAGGCCTTCACCTTGTCGCAATCATCGGTGCAGTAGGGCAGGTACTTCTCCAGGTACTTCTTGCCGGTGGCGGGATCGCTCCTGGCGGTGGCATAGACGTAGCCGAGCACGCGCCAGGCCTGGGCGTTCGCCTTCTTGTCCGGCGCGCCCTGCTTGAGCGCATCGTTGGCTTTCTGGTAGGCGCCGTCGAGGTCGCGTGCGACCAGCTTCTGAAAGGCTTCGTTGCCCAGCTTGGACGCCTTGGCGTTGCGCTCGGCGGGCGACGGTCCCTCGTGCCTCTCGGCGGCGGCCTGCGGGGCGCACTGGATGGCCTGCGCCTCGGCGTTCGCCGGATCCATGGCGAGGACGAGATTCACCTCGCTCGAGCACGCCTCCGCCTTCCCCGCCGACTTTGCCGCGGTCGCTGCGTTGAGGTGCTTCTTCGAGTAGGTGGACTTGACCTGGTCGGCGAACTCCGACTGCACCTTCTGGCAGTAGTGGCCGCTGTCGCTCGCGCACTTGTCGAACAGAGCCTTGGCTTTGTCGGGATCCGCGGCGATGGCGTCGCGCAGCTGGTTGTAGGTGCGCTCGCCTTTGGCCTCTTCGATGGCGCGCTTGCGGTTGGGCGGCGTGACGCCCTCGGCGACGGCCTGCTCGTAGAGCTCGCTGGCCTTCCCGTACTCGTGCCGCTTGAAGGCCGCGTCGCCTTCCCGGGTGGCCTCGGCCGCGCTCAGCTGCCCGCTGCCCTCCTTGCGCGCGCCGCGCCGCAGGAACATCACCGCGCCGATCGCGACGGCGATCGCCGCGACGCCGAGAGCGACTCCGAGCGCAGGCGAACGTCCCTTCTTCGCCGTCCCCATGCGCCCCGGCTGCGAGGCGCCGGCGATCAGCTCGGCCGTGGTGGGCTTCATGCCCTTTTGCTGCTCGCCTTCCGCCTTCTCCGGCGGCGCCGTGAATTTCTCCCCAGGGGCGCAGAAGCGGAACTTGAGGTGGCCCAGCTCGACCACGTCGCCCGGCTGGACGTTGGAGACGGCGTATTCCTCGCCGTTGACGCGCACGCCATTCGCGCTCTTGTTGTCGATCACCTTCCATTGGCCCTGGTCGAGCACGAATTTGCAGTGCTGCCGCGAGACGGATTGGTGCTCGGCGACGATGTCGTTCTCTTCGGTGCGGCCGAACTTCACTTCGGACCGCATCAGGTAGAACTCCTTCGCTCGGAACGGACCCGCGAGGCCCACCAGCCGCGGCATCTCGCCGCGGTCGAGGTCGCGCACTTCCCCCTGCGGCGCGCCTTTCATCACGTCGCTGACGCGGATGATGGCGGTCGCTCCGCCCGCGCTGGGCGAGGGCGTCGTCGACTGCGGAGGGGGCGCGGGCTTTTCCTGCTGCGCCGGAGCTGCCGCTTGCGTCGGCGGAATGGTGGTCCTCGCCGCCGCCTTCACGGACCCGGGAGGGATCGTGGTCTGCTTCTTGGCCGCCGGCTCGACCGCGTCCAGCTTGCCCTGGATGCCAAGGTCGTAATCGCCGATCTCGACCAGGTCGCCTTCCTTGATCTTGGTGGGGCCGGTGATCTTCTCGCCGTTGACGCGCACCCCGTTGTACGAGCCGAGATCCTCGATGACGACGTTGCCGTTCTCTTTGACCAGGCGGGCGTGGCGGCGGGAGACGTTGCGCTCGGTCAAACGGATGGTGTTCCCGTCCTGCCTGCCGATGGTGATCTCTTCCCGAACCAGTGGGACGACTGTCTTGCGACCCTCGTCGTCCTCGATGATGAGCTTCATCACTCTCCCGCCGGGCGTTGGACCAGGGGCCTGCCGCCTCGGCCCCGGAGTGATCATCCTAGAGCAAATGCCCGCTTGGACGGAAGAAGCGAGTTTCCCACCTCCGTCGGCCGAAGCCGCCGCCGTGCGTCCAGCAATGGACCATGCGCTCGACATCCGCGGTGTTCCTTGGTTGACGATCGGGCTGCTCCTGGCGTGCGGCTGGGTGCTGGTGGCGGCGGGCGGTTTGCATGGCGGCCTGGCCCTGCCAGGGCTCCTGCTCTATGGCGCAAAGGCGACGCCGCTCATCCTCGATCGCGGCGAGACCTGGCGGCTTTTCTCCGCGAATCTGCTCCACAAAGATCTGCTGCACCTGGCGTTCAATGCCTTCGCGCTGTGGAACGTCGGCGGCGCGCTCGAGCGCGCGGTGCGGCCGGCGGACTATCTTGCGCTGCTGGTCTTCACGGCGCTGGGGACGACGCTGATGTCCGCCATCGGCTCGGACTCGGTCTCGCTGGGCGCATCCGGCATGGCCTTCGGCGTGCTCGGCGCCTCGGCCGCCTTCGGCTGGCGCAGAGGCGTCTCCGGATCTCTCCGATCGCACTTCGGGTTGCGCATCATCCCCTGGCTTCTGGCGCTCTTCGCTGCCGGACTGGGGAGTGCCGGCGTCGACAACTGGGGCCACGGCGGCGGCTTGCTCACGGGCGCTGCCCTGGGTTGTTTCATGGCGCCGCGCAGCTGGCCCGGCGAAGGCGCCTCGCGCCGGCTCGCGGCGGCTGCAGGAGCGCTGATCGGCACGCTCGCCCTCGGCCTCTTTGCGGCGCCCGCGCTGCCCGCCCTCGGCCCTGTGCGCGAAGGCCCGCTGGAGACGACGGTGAAGATGCCGCTCGGCTGGCGTCGTACGGCGACCGGGCCCGACCGCGTCTCGTACACCAACGGCCTCACCGGCGGATTCCGCAGCAGCGCGACGCTGCTCGCCGCTGCCCCCTGCCACGGCCGCGCCTGCGCCTGCGAGCGGGTGGTGCGTGCCGCGGTCGAGAATGAGCTGTGGAGGCTGGCTGACGTCGGCGCGTTCCGCGAGCTGCAGCTGGGCGAGCAGCGTGGGCGGGTCGAAGGGATGCTCCAGGGAACCGATGGGCAGGTTCGCGTCAGCGCCGCCTGCCTGCAGCGCGAGACGGCGCCGCTCGCGGTAGTGGTGTTGCAGCCGCCGCCAGGGAGCGCGACGCTGGCGCAGCGGATGGCGGCGGCGGTGAGCTGGCCTACTCCAGACAAGTCCCGCTAGCGGAGCGGAGCGGGCGGCGCGCATCTCCGCTGCCGCGGATGTCGTGGCCGGCGCGCGGCCAGTCGGAGTCGGCGAGGCCGGGCGCATCGATGACGAGGGCGACGACCGAGGCGTCGGTGGCGGCGTAGAGAAGACCGTCGCAGCCGGGTGCGAGAGGCCCGCGCACCGGTGCGCCGACCTTCTGCGACCAGATCGCGCTGCCGTCGTCGCCGGAGAGGGCGATGATCTCGCCGCCGGCGGTTCCGACGTAGACGAGACCGCCCGCGCCGTGAGTTGGCGAAGCAGTGGCGTTGTCGAGAAGAGTCGCGTTCCAGCGGATGTTGCCGTCGGTCTTGAGCGCGACGATTCTCTTGTCGTTGGTGGCGATCGTGACGGTGCCGTCCTCGGCGAGGGTCGGCGATGAGATGACCGTCCCCGCCACAGCGGCTTGCACCGTCGTTGGAGTTGGTGCGTCCGAGTTGAGGGGAACGGACGCAAATGTATCGATCGTCGCCGACGTCGTGGAGACGAGGACGGAGTTGCCCTGAATCGCGGCTTGACCTCGATAGGACGGTGTTTCCGACGTCGGGTGACCGCCGGTCCAAACCGAGCCATCGAATTTCGCTGCGACGATCGCTTGCGAGGCGCCCGAATACACGATGCCGTCCACGCCGACGGCGGGCATGGCGGCAGCGAAATCAACGGTGGTCAGCCACGACATCTGATTACAGATTCCGTTGGAATCCAGGACGGCAACGAGACGTGAAGACGTCGTGGCCGTGTGCCTGGTGCTGACGATCGGGTTTGATCCGAGCAGGATGGGGCCGCCCGTCAGCGGCGTGAAAGGACCGCAGCAAAGCTGGATGGAACCATCCGATCCCATCCGGCAGACCTTGTCGTCGCTCCGCGCGAAGAAGACGTGGTGTCCGTCGGTCGCGGCCTCCGCAACGGGAGTTGCGTCCGTCGAGCCTTTCGTCAGGGAAGTGCCGTCGCGATGCAGAATCCAGATCTCGCTCTGGGCGATCGCCCAGATGACGTCGCTGACGACGATCGACGCGATCGGTTGATCGTGCCGGGTCACAAATTTCAAGCGGGTCAGAGGGATCGAAGCATGAGCCGCACTGGCGTTTCCAACCGCGTCGGTGGCCGTGAAGGCGACGTCGAGCGAAGGCGCTCCGGCCGGCGCTTTGCTGGTGTCGATCGCCGCGATGAACGAGCCGTCGGGCTGCTGCATCGCTGCGCCCTGAGCTCCGCCGGCAGTCCAGACGAGCGTAACGGGCGTCAAATCCTGCACGACCACTCGCAGAGGAACGGAACTGCCGCGCACGGCAGCCGGCGAAGGAATGCTGGCTAGGTCGACCGAGACCCGCGGCGGCGCGTCGTCGATCTGGATCGATCCCGGGAGCAGAGTGAGATGCCCGAGATCGTCCTTCACCTCGACCGCAAAGGGCACCGGGCCTTCGGACCCGGCCGGCGCGAACCGCAAAGGCAGGTCCGCGCCGAAAGCGCCATCCGGCTCGCGCGCCGCCGCGACGGCGCCGGAACCGAGCAGCACGTGCACCGCCGGTTCGCCGTGGGATCGATCGACGCTCGTCCGCACGTGGACCGTCTCGCTGCGCGCAAAGAAGCGCGCGGGGAGCGCCTCGATCGATCCGCGCGGCGGACCCTGGCAGACGTTCTCGGCGCAGAAGGATCCCGCCGGACCTCTCTCGCAATCCGTATTGGTCTGGCACCTGCCGAGCGGATCGGGCAGGCAAGCGCAGAGCGCGAGAAGAGGTGCCGTCGATCTCACCATGCCAGCACCACCGCGGCCGCGAGCAGGCCGACGCCGGCCGCAATCAACGCGCGTCCCGCGATCGACTCACCGCGGGCGCGCCCGAAGAGCGGCCGGTCCCCGGCGGAGAGATCGCCCGCCGCGAAACGAGCGTCGAGCTGATTCGAGACGCGAGCTCCGTCCCACCAGAGGGCCGCACCGCCGGCGATGCAGAGAGCCGACGCGCCCGCAAGCCAGAGCGGCGTGCGCGATCGGCGCGGTGGCTCGACCACCAGCGAGAGAGAAGGGAGCGGAGCGCTCGCGAGCGGCGCTGGCATGGCAGCGATCACCGGAGGCGCTGGCACGGCGGCGATCACCGGCGGCGGCGTCTCGGGCAACTCCGCGGCGATCGGCGGAGTGCGCTCCGGCCGCGCGGGCTCTGGACGCGGAGGCGCCGCGGGGGGCGGCGCCGCACGCTTGCGTTGCGGCGCGTCCGAATAATCCTCGCGCTCCGCTTCGATGAGCACCTCGATCTTGGCGAGCTGCCGCTCCACCTCCGTGCGCAGCGCCCCGTCGGGCGCCCGGCGCAGGTACGCTCGCAGCGCCTCGCGCGCCTTGCCGTACTGCTTCAACTTCCGCCGCACGATTCCGAGACGGTAGAGCAGCTCCGGCGACCGCTCCTCATCCCACGCGCTTTCATATTCGCGCGCCGCCTCCGCCATCTTGCCGAGCGCCTCGAATCGCTCCGCCTTGGCGCGGTGGTCCGCGCTCGCCGCGAGCAAAATGCAGAGGATCGATGCCAGCACGCGCCCGATGCTCCGGCGCAGACAAGGCGTAGGTCAAGGTACGACTTGCCCGCGCCTCCGTTCTGGGCATGAATGCGCCCATGCCGTCGCTCTGCATCGCTGCTGTACTGCTCCTTTTTGCCTCGGGAGCTGGAGCAGCGGAAGAGCCGAAGACCGACAGCACGACGACAGCGCCCGCCAAGAAATCGACTCCGAAAAAGAAGAAGAAGAAGCCGGCGCCTCCGAAGAACGCGGAGGCGATCCCTCTCGAGCTGCTCCTGCCACCGGCGGAGCCGCAGGCTGCGCCCAGCCCGGTCGCGCCGCCGGCCGAAGCGAAGACGGCCGAGCCGCTGCCGTCGGCTCCCGCCTCTCCGCCAAAGCTGGAGCCGCCGCCGCTCGTCACTTCCGATTCCGCGCCGGCGACCGCCGAAATGCCGCAGCTGGGAATCTATCGACTCGTCCCGCCCGGCACCGAGGACGATCCCGCCCTGCGCTCCATCGAGGACACCTTCGTCGACGTGGCGCAGGCCTCGAAGCGCTATCGCACGGTCCTCAAGGTGCCCGCTCCTTCCAGGCTCTGCGAGATCGCCGACGACAACTGCTTCGCGCTGATGGGCGGCCTGCAACAGCTCGATCAAGTGCTCGTTGGCCAGACCCTGAAGGCGCAGAACGGCGTGGCCGTCAAAGTGCGCCTCATCGACGTGCAGAAGAGCAAGGCCATCGGCGAGAAGGCGCAGATGGTGCAGAGCCAGGACAAGGACGAGATCAAGGTCTGGGCCGAGGCGCTCGCCTGCGATTTGATCAACGGCGCCGCCTGCAAGGGGCAGGCGATCATCGACGCCGACCTGCCCGAGATGCGCGTGGTGATCGACAACCTGATGTACCCGCGCTCGGGCAAGAACCCCGAGACGTTCTCGCTGCCGCTCGGCGTGCACAACGTGCGGGTGATGGTGGGGGAGCGCGCCAGCCTGGAGCGCAAGCTGCTGGTCTCGCGCGCGGCCCCGGCGAAGCCGGCCCTGATCGCACGGCAGATCGAGCGCGGCAGCATCGTCCTCCTGCGACCGCAAGACGCGCAGCCGGCTCCGGCGGCGAGCGTCGCCACCGCGCAGGTGCAGAAGAGCAGATGGACGCGGCCAGCCGGCCTCGCCCTTGCGGCGGCGGGCCTGGTCGCCGGCGGAATCGGCATCTACGAAGGCGTCCACAGCAAGAACCTGCGCGATGACGCCAACGCGCGCTATGCGCAGAACAACGGCGTGTATCTGCAGTCCGACGTCGGCACCATCTCCTCGGCAAAGAGCGCGGCCACCACCGCCAACGTCCTCTACGCCGTCTCGGCCGTCGCGCTCGTTGCGGGCCTGGTCGTGGCCTTCGCCTTCTAGAGAGCGCGGATGAATCGCATCCTGGGAATCTGCCTCCTCATCGCCGGCTGCCATGTGAATGTCGCCGGCCAGTGCTCCAGCAACGCCGATTGCACCGATCCGGCGAGGTGCGACACCAGCCAGCACGTCTGCGTGGTGCCGCAAGACGCCTGTTATCCGTTTTGTCCGAGCGGAAAGGCCTGCATCGCTGGCACCTGCCAGGACACGACCTCCGGCGCCTGCACTCCCGCTTGTCCCTCCGACAAGGCCTGCGTCAACAATTCCTGCCAGCCGGTGACACAGGCGAGTGTCTTTCTCACCAGCCCCGTAGCGAACGATTTTGTCGTCGCGACGGTGCAAGCGTCCGCCGTCGCCTTCGCTCCAGGCGGCGTGAGCAGCGTGCGCTTCGAGCTGCGCAGCACGGCGGGCGCGGTCCTCGCGAGCGCGACGGCGACGGCGCCAGTCTCGGGCTCGAGCTTCGCCGCCTCGATCCCGCTGGCAGGAATTTCCGTCGCCGACGGCCCGGCCGTGATCGTCGCAGTGGTCGTCTATGCGGGAGGCTCGAGGGAGAGCGCACCGGTCTCCGTCAACCTCGACCGCACGCCCCCGGTCATCAACGTCGCGGCAGATACGAATTGGTATGCGCGCACGCTTCCAGGGGGCGCACCGAACATCATCGTGGTGACTGTCCCGATCACCGATGCCGGGTCAGGTGTGGCGAGCGCTTTTCTCCAGGTCGGAACCGGTCCGAAGATCGCGGGCACTTTCGTCTCACCCAACTGGCAGTTCCAGCTCGACGCCACCCAGGCGGCGCCAGGAGTCGAGGCTCCGCTCGCATTCACCATCGGCGCGACGGACAACGTCGGCAACCAGGCGACCCCGGTCGGCGGCAGCAGAAATGTCGACGACGTCGCGCCGCTGATCGCGCACGTCAAAGTGTATCTTGCCAGCCTCGCGTCGCCTCCCACTGCTGACGGAGTCACGCCGCCCGGCTCAGGATCCTTTCTCTACACGGACAACATCACCATCAGCGGAGAGCTCACCGATCTGGGCGCGGGCCTCGCCGTCTCGGGCGCGCCGCCGAATCCCTCCTACGTGCTCAACGGCATCGGAGGGTCCGCTGTGACGGTGGCGATCGCCGGTTGCACTGCGGCGCAGACGACCAAGTGCACCTTCAGCGTCACTGGTTCGCTGCGCGCCGCCACCTTCCTGGCCAGCTCGGGAACCATCACCCTCACGGTCGGCGCCGACGATCTCGCGCTCAGTGGGGATGGGGTCACCCCAGCGCATCACCATTCGGTCTCGACCTCGCTCGGCATTCCCGTCACGCGCGTGAAGTGGTCCAAAACGATCAGCGCGCTGACATCCGTCTCCGGGCTCGCCATCCACCCCGACGGCGACGTGATCGCGGCGGGCGTTGGAGCGGCCGCCAACTCGAATACGGTGATCGCGGTGCACCCCGACGGGACCATCTACTGGCAGGTGGGAACCTCCTGGTACGCCAACAACTCGCACCTGGGGCAGATCGACAATGCGCCGAGCATCGGCGCGGGTGGAAACAGCGCTCCCATCTACGTGGCGACGGTGGGCCAGGACCTGGTCGCCATCAATCCCAACCCCACGACACCGGTCACGCCCGCCACGGCGCGATTGTGGCAGTGCGGCCTCAATGCGGTGGGCCAGGCCATGCACAGCACTCCGGCTGTCGCCACCATCACTCCCGCAACGGGATCGCCCTACGATGCGATCTTCAGCGGCGACGACTTCCATCAGCTCCACGGCGCGTCGTTCAAGACGGCGACCACCTGCAACCTGCAAAACATCAGCGCCAACCCGAACTGCAACTGCAAGACCACCACCTCGGTGATCAACCTGGGGGCAACGCTCTACCAGGGCTTCGACACCGGCGGCGGCAGCAATACTTTCGGGGCAATCTCCGGAACGCCGCTCGGCACCGGGCTCGCCTTCAGCACCGCCGTGCGCTCCGGCGCCTTGCCGACGGGCTTCGTCAGCGTCACCAGCCTCAGCACCGACGGCACGCTGTTCTTCGGCATGGATCGCGGCGCGGCCCAGGCCTACAGCTTCACCGCGGCGCCCGCGAACGGCTGGAGCAATTCCACCACTGCCGGCGTCAATGGCGACGCTGCCATAGAAGCCGCGTCGGGCGGAATCATCGTCAACACCAACGACAAGAAGCTGCGCTCGCTCGCCATCTCCGATGGGACCGCCTCGCAGCTGGGCAGCACCTTTTCGGCAAATGGCAGCACGCCCCTGCTCGGCAGCAATGGCTATCTCTACTTTGGCGACGACGCCGGCTCGCTGCTCGCCGTGCCGGACCCCGGTTACGGCACATCTTGGTCGTACAAGCCCTCGGCAACGGCGATCACCGCGGCCCCGACGCTGGATTGTTCCGGCACTCTCTACTTCGCCGCAGGAAACATCGTCTACGCGGTCATCACCGATTCCATCTACGGTCTCCGGCAGAGCTCGCCGTGGCCCAAGTACCAGCGCGACAGCCGCAACAGCGGCAACGCCGACGCCACCACCTTCTGGGGCAGGGACCAAGGCTCATCGGCAAACCCGCGTTGCGTCCAGTAGACGCCGCGCGGGTCGCGTGCTAGCCGCTCTCCTCGATGGCCAAGCCACGCCCCGCCGAGCCAAGAGCACCCGTCGCCATCGAGCCGCGCCGCGAATGGGGCGAATCGCTGCCCGGTTTCGTCCGCGAAATTTCCTGGCTCCGCTTCCTGCAGTCGATGTCCGCCGAGCGGCGCCTGGCACTCGGCCTCGCCATTCTCGCCGCTCTCCTCTACCTGCCTTGGCTCGGCGCCACCGGCTTCTGGGATCCCTGGGAGCCCCACTACGGCGAAGTCGCGCGCGAGATGATCGCGCGCGGCGATTACATCCATCCCTGGTGGGAATCGAGCTGGTTCTTCTCCAAGCCCGCGCTCGACATCTGGCTGATGGCCGCCGGCATGCTGGTGGCCAACACCGACGGCCCCGAGCGCTGGCCGGGCATCTACACCGAGTGGTGCGTGCGGCTGCCCTACGCAGTCATCACCGCGCTCGGCGTGCTGCTCATGTTCGTCGCCGCGAACCGGCTGCTCACCAGGCGCAGCGCTGTCCTCGGCTCGATCGCGATGCTCACCAGCCCGCTCTTCGTCTTCCTCGCGCGGCAAGCGGTGCCCGATCCCCTCTTCGTCGGCCTGCTCTCGGGGGCGATGGCCTCCCTGATGATCGTCCTCTTCGAGGACTCGGAGCGCCACGGCTGGTGCGCGGCCTTCTACGTCTTCGTCGGGCTGGCGACGCTCTCGAAGGGCCTGCTCGGCTTCGCGCTGCCTGGCGCGGTCGTTCTGCTCTACTGCATCGCCACCGGCGAGTGGCATCGGCTCAGGCGGCTGCACCTTTCCCTCGGCGCGCTGGTCGTGCTCGCCCTCTGCGCGCCCTGGTACGGAACCATGTTCGCCTTCGACGGCCGCGACGACGAAGGCAAGACCTTCTTCGAGCGCTTCATCATCCACGACCATTTCAAGCGGCTGGCGACGGGCGTGCACACCACCACGCCGGGCGGCACCTTCGTCTACTTCATCGAGCAGATCGGCTTCGACTGCTTCCCCTGGGTCTTCACCTTCCCCGGCGCTGCCGCGCTGCTGGCGCGCATCCGCTTGCGGCCGCAGACGGCGCGCGACCGGGCGATGCTCTTCCTTCTCTTCTGGCTCTTGATCGGATTCGCCCTCTTCGCCTTCAGCGCCACCAAGTTCCACCACTACACATTTCCCATCCTGCCGCCGCTGTTGCTCTTCGGAGCTCTCTGGCTCGAGCAGCTGCTCGACGAGGGTCTGCGCGCCAACGCCGGCGCTGCCTTCGCCGGCGGGCTGGTCTACGCGCTGGTCGCGCACGACCTGGCGATGTCGCCGAAGCACCTGACCGATCTCTTCGTCTACAACTACGACCGGCCTTATCCGGAGCGCGAGACTGATCCGCGGCAAGTCTTCGCGGTCCTTTTCTATGCAGCGCCAGCGGTGGCTCTTTCGCCCTGGCTGTTCGATCGGCTCGCGCAATGGTGGCGCTGGCTGCGCCAGCTGCCGCGCAAGGAAGGCCGCGCCCTGCTCCGCGCCGCCTATCGCGAGCGGGTTTCCGGGGCGCCGATCGCCAGCGTGGAGGCGCCGCAGGATCGCAGAGTCGCGCTGCTCTCGCTGCTCGGCCTTGGGCTCGCCTTCGCCATCCATCTCGGCTGGTTCCACTGGCGCGCGCTCTCGCCCCACTGGTCGCAGCGAGATCTCTTCTGGATCTACTCTCACCAGTCGCAGCCCGACGAGCCCATCGGCGCTTACCAGATGAACTGGCGCGGCGAGACGTTCTATTCGAAGAACACCGTGCGGCAGATCGCCCGCCAGGGTCCGCCCACCATCTCGCTCGCCGACTGGCTGAGCGGCCCCGGCGATCGCAAGTGGGTGCTGGTCGAGCAGGGCCGGCTGGCGCCTTTGCGGCAGGCGATCGGCGGAGCGGCGCGGCTCAAAGTGATCGAATCGCGAAACATCAAGTTCGCCCTCGCCACCGTCGAGCGCGAGGCGCAAGCGCCTCCGCTCTTGCAGCAGCCCGCCCCGCCCACGGGGCATTTCGGCGCGCCGCCATGAACGCCATCCTCATCGTCGATGACGAGCCCGCCATCCGCGAAAGCCTCGCCTTCGCCCTCAAGCGCGACGGCTTCACCGTCGCCGAGGCCGCATCGCTGCGCGAGGCGCAGCAGCGGATCGAAGGCGCCGACCTGGTGGTGCTCGATCTGGTCCTCCCCGACGGAAACGGCCTCGATTTCTTGCGCTCGCTCCGCGCCAAAAGCGACGTGCCGGTCATCGTTCTCACCAGCCGCGACGAGGAGACCGATCGCGTGGTCGGCCTGGAGATGGGCGCCGACGACTACGTGCTCAAGCCCTTCTCGCCGCGGGAGGTGGCGGCCAGGGTGCGTGCGGTTTTGCGCAGATCGGGATCGAAGCCGGCGCAGGAGGAGAAGCCGCTGCGCGGGCCGGGCGGGCTTCTCGTCGACCCGCGCACCCGCAAAGCCAAGGTGGCGCAAAGCGATCTCGCGCTCTCGCGCACCGAATTCAATCTGCTTGCGGTCTTCTTGCGCAGCCCCGGCCGCGTCTTCGAGCGCACCCAGCTGCTCGATGCAGTCTGGGGCTCGGACGTCGTCGTCGGCGACCGCACCGTCGACGTCCACGTCAAGGCGCTGCGGCGCAAGCTGGAAGAGGCGGGCGGCGATCCGAAGTTGCTCGAGACGGTGCGCGGCGTCGGCTACCGCCTGCGGGAGAGCGGATGACCCAGCGCGAGCTGGTGGTGGCGCTGGCGCTGCTCTTCCTGCTCGGCGTCGGCGCGACGGTGGCGCGGCTGATCGAGTCGCGGCGCACCGGTCTGTCGCTGCGGCTGCAGGTCTTCATTCCGCTCGCTGCGACGACGCTGATTCTCTCGGCGATGTTCGCCGGCATCGTCATCGATCGCTTCACTGCGCGGGCCTCGCTCTTTGCCCTGCGCGCCGCCGAGGACGAAGCGCGCGCCATCGCCGAGCTGGCGGTGCGCGCGCCGCCCGAGTCGCTGCGGCCGGTCTTGCAGGCTTTCACCCACAGCGCCATCGACACCGACGTGGCGGTTCTCGACGCGCAGGGGCGGGTGCTGATCGAGTCGGGCGAAGCGAGCCCGGGAGTGGCGCGCGTCTCGGCCGAGGCGCGCATCGCCGGCGGCGGACTGGTGCGCGTGCGCAAGGCAACCTTCGGCATGGTGCAGCTCTTGAGCGACGTGGCGCCCAAGGTGGCGCTGCTGGCGCTCATCTTCGCCATCGCCTCGGCTCTGGTGGCGCTGATCATCGGCGGGGCGGTCGCGCAGCCCATCGAGCGGCTCACCCGGGCGGCGCAGCGGGTGGCGAGCGGCGAACGGCAGGCGCCTCTGCCGGAACCGCGCGGCAAGGAGGTGCGCGCGCTGACGCACGCGCTGGAGTCGATGCGGCGCGAGCTCGAAGAGCGGCACGCGCTGGAGACGTTCGTCGCCGATCTCTCGCACGAGCTGAAGAATCCGGTCGCGGCCATCCGCGCCTCGGCCGAAGTGCTCACCGAAGGAGCGGCCGACGAGCCGGAGACGGCGCGCCGCTTCGCGCTGCGGATCCGCGAGAGCTCCGACAAGCTGCAGCAGCTGACGCGGGATCTGCTTTCGCTGGCGCGGCTGGAGGCGCGCGGCATCGAGCAGCCGGACTCGATCGATCTCTGCGCCATCGCGCGCGAGGCGGCCGACGCGCAGGCGCCCACGGCGGCGGCGCGTCACGTGCGGGTGGAGGTGAAGGCCGAGGGAGCGGCGCCGGTGCGCGGCGATCCCGTCTGGCTGCGGCGCGCGCTGGAGAATCTCCTGGGGAATGCCGTGCAGCATTCGCCGGAGAATGCGCGCGTGCTCCTGGAAGTGCAGCCCGCCGGGCCGGAATGGGTGGCGGCGGTGCGCGACGAAGGGCCGGGAGTCGATCCCGCCATCCGCGAGCGGCTCTTCGAGCGCTTCGCCACCACCCGACACGGCGAGGGCGGCACCGGCCTCGGGCTGGCCATCGTCCGCGCCGTCGCCGAGCAGCATGGGGGCCGCGCCCAGCTGCGCGAAACTTCCGCGCGCGGATCGATCTTCACTCTCTCGCTGCCCAAGGCTTGAGTTTCTTTTCACGTCGCCAATCGCGCGATCGCGCCCACGTCACTTCGCCTTGCGCCTCCCATTCCCTCGCATCCGCTGGTATCTCAGCGCGATCATTCCCTTCGAGTACGTTTTGTTCTCGAGCAACGCAAACTCCCGTTGCGGAAATCCGCTCGGAAACAACGGAATGCCCTCGCCGATCAACACCGGCACCACACCGATGTAAAACTCATCCAGCAAATCCTCTTTGAGGAACTCGCGCACCAACTCGCCCCCGCCCATCAGCCAAATGTTCTTCCCGGGACGCGTCTGCAGCTTCTGCACGAAACTCTTGGGCGATCCGTTGACGAAAGTGACACCGCCACGTTCTCCCGGGGCCTGCGAGCGAGAAAAAACGTACATGGCCATGTTCGACCGCGGGAGCGAACCGCCGCCCATCTTCAGTCCCATCTCATAGGTCTTCCGGCCCATGATCGCCTCGTCAACCGTCGCGAAGAGGGGCCCCATTGAGTAGTTCTCGCCAAGCGGCCCGGAATGCTTTTTCGGCATGGAGAGAAAATCGACGGCCCCATCCGGCCGCGCAATGTAGCCATCGAGACTGATTCCCAGTCCGAGGACGACTTTTCGGATGCCGGTTCTCATTTCTTCTTGTGCCGGCGGCGGCGGCGTTTGTCGGGCTGCATGTATTTGTAATCCGGCTTCGGGGCAGGCGGCGCTGGGTCCGGCGCCTGATAGGCCAGCCGCTCTTCGGCGAGCGCGGCCAGCGCGGTGGGATCGAGAGCGGCAAGCCCGAGCGCGCGAGCTGCCTCCGCCGCCGTCAGGGATCTCCCGCCGCTCCACACCTTCCGCAGCTTCTCGCCGGAGGACTTGTCTTGCCACCACTTCGGTCCGAGCGCGCGATGGAGTTGCGCCTCCAGCACCGCGCCTTCGAGGAGAGGCGCGCTGCGGATCCAGGCATCGGCCTCCAGCGCCCAGCGCCCGGCGTCTTCGTCGGTCAGCACCGCGAAGGTCGCCCGCTGCAAGAGGCCGCGATAGATCGCCGCCGGCGCTTCTGCGGTGCGGGCCGCGTCGCGCCGTTTCACTTCGAAGAGCACCATCGCCGCCGCCCGCCGCGCTGAGAGCAAGAGTCGCGCTGCCTGGGTGTGGACGAGGTCGTCGAGCGGCTCGCCGCGCAGCGCCGACTGCGCTCGCAGCCACCCCGGCTCGCCGGTCAGGTCGGCGAAGCGCAGCGCCGCACCTTCGGACGCAGAGCCGTCGCCGAGCTGCGCCAGCTCCCAGCGTTCCGTCTGCGTCAGTGCGCCGCCCAAAGCGCGCGCGCCTTCGTGCAGCGTCGCCCGCTGCTCCTCGAATCCGCCGGCAGGGCGCAAGGAGAGGCGGACGTCGGTGGGAGGATCGACGAGCAGCGCCAGCGGCCGCGCTCCCTTGGACGGCGAAGGCTCGGCATCGACGTGCAGCGAAGGCGGCGGGTCTGCGCCGATGGCTGCAAAGACGGCAGTCGCGGCAGGCCAGGCACGGCCGGCGGGGAACTCTCCGTCTGCCAGGGCCGAGCGGAGCAGGCGGGGAAGGTCGGCGCGCCGGAGCCGGTCTGTGGTCACGCCCAGGTTGCGCGACGCCGCGCCGGCCACCGCTTTCGCCGCTGCCGCCTCCGTTGCGGTCAAGGTCTGCTCGGCCAGCGCAACGAGCTCGGAGACAGACATGTCGAGCTCGCGCTCCTCGAGCGCGGCCCAGCTTCCGATCCCTAACGCGCCGATCGCCTTCTCCGCCGCCGCATCCCGGGCCAGCGCCAGAGCGACCAGAGGTTGCGCCGCCTTCGCCTCGGCCAGCGCGATCGCCGCGCGCTTCTGCGGATTCGCTTCTTCCGTCAGCAGGCGATCGAGATCGCGTTCACCGCTGTCGGCTCGCGGCTCGCCGGGAAGGGCGAACATCAGCTGCGCGCGAGCGCGCTCGAGCGCCTCGATCTCCGCCGCGGCATCGCGCGACACGGCGAGGGTGGCCAGCTGATGGGCGAGCAGCGTGAGCGCCCGCGAGGGTGCGCGCGCCGCGGCGGCGGCGACGATCTGCGCCGAGTCGTGCTCGGAAAGTCTCGGATGCTCCGCCAAGGCGCTCGCCGGTAGCGGACCTGCGCCGGTGGTCCATCGCTTCCAGAGGAGCTCGCCTTCCGCGCGCAAGAGCGCGTGCGTCTCCTGCGAAAGCAGCCTCGCCGCAACCAGAGGATCGGCGGGGGGCGGCCTGGCCGGCGCGGGCTGCACCTTGCCGGGAGGCCCGGCGTGCGTACAGGAGAGGAGCGAGAGAAGAAGGGCGGCGCGTTTCACGCCGGCTTCACTCTCATTTCCACCGGCATCGCAGCAAGGGTTATATGACGCGCAATGCCCGCGACTGCGCAGATGGCCCGCGCTCGATCACGGTTGGCGCGCGCGTTGCGCGACGGCCTCGAGGCGCGCGGCTACCTCGAGGCGGAGACGCCCATCGCCGTGCCCTTCGCCGGGCAGGAGCCGCACTTGCGGCCCTTCGAGACGATCTTCACTCCCGATCTGCCCAGCGATGTCGAGGGCGCGCGCCGGCTGCATCTCCATACCAGCCCCGAGTACGCCATGAAGCGCCTGCTCGCGCGCGAGGGATTCTCGCGCTGCTACCAGCTGGCGCGAGTCTTCCGCGACGGCGAAGCCTCGGCGGCCCACAACCCGGAGTTCACCCTGCTCGAGTTCTACGCGGCGCCGGGAGATGCGACGGCGATCATGGCCGATCTGGAGCAGCTCATCGCCGAAGGAGCGCGAGCGCTC
>Ga0209471_1001010_pt1 | contig 17445 bp, 19 predicted proteins | sample GraSoiAngelo_128_FD_185885 | JGI IMG/M metagenome (GOLD analysis project Ga0209471, IMG submission 185885) | Grasslands soil microbial communities from the Angelo Coastal Reserve, California, USA - 14_0927_12_20cm (SPAdes) (version 2) | ecosystem: Environmental > Terrestrial > Soil > Grasslands ...
CGTCCGAGCTGGCGTCGGGAGCCATGCGCATGGCGCCGCCCAGGTAGGCGCCATTCGCGACGGCGATGGTCCGGACCCGCCGCCGCAGCACCGGGCCTTCGTCCAGCCGCAGTCGGACGGGTGTATTCCGATGCCGGAGGAGGCTGATGACCGCCGCCCCGAAGAAGTTCACCGTCCCGCCCAGGGCACCTCGTCCGCGGGCTGCCCGGCGCACCACCTCGGCGCCGATCCCGGCGTCGGCGACGTTGATGAAGTAACGGCGCCCGGTCGAGGTAAAGAGCCGGCCCGCATCGAGCGGGCGCCAGCGATTCGTGGTCAGCCAGGCGGCCACGTCCTCAGTCCGCCGGGGGCTCGCGACACTCCGACGCAGGTCGGCCCCGGTTCCCCGTTGCAGGAAGCCGACTCGAGGCGGTTGGGCCGCCGGGCGTCGCAACAGGCCGTTGACGACTTCGTGGGCGGTCCCATCGCCACCCACGGCGATGACCAGCCGATCGCCGGCCGCTGCCGCATAGTCGGCCGCGTCGCCCCGGCGCCGGGTCTCGACCACCTCGAGGCTCAAGTCGGTGCAGGCCGCCGCGCACCGCCGCCAGAATCCGCGGGCTCGGCCACTGCCCGCTGCGGGGTTGACGATGATCAGCGGGACCAGATCCGCCGTTCGCCAGCCTCCGTGCGCATCTCGCCCGTCTCGATCCCGCCGCCGAAGCGCTGCTTTCGATACGGCAAGAAGATCTTGAGGGCGATGCCGTCGCGATGCTCGACCTCGACCTGGATGGCGTCGGTCTCCTCGCCTCTGAGCCGGACGTCGGCCACGACCGCCGCACCCCGATTCTCGTCGGCCTTGGAACGCAGGCCCTCATAGATGACGTCGAGCACCTCGGTTGATGGCGGCCGTTCGGTCCCGGCGTAACCAGCCACCATCCCAGTCCGGCCGTCCCGCTTCATGGCGACGCCGTAGGGAAAGAACTCGCCATGCTCCGCCAGTTGCTGCTGGGCGAAGGGGAGCGCCGCGTTCAACAGCGTATCCATGTCCGACTGGCACTCCAGGGAGGCCGTGTCTCGCCAGGAGCTCACGGCTCAATCATGCGTGATGCCGAGTATGCGCTTCGCATTTTCGACGTCGCGCGCCATCTGCTGCTGCAACGCCGGGACGCTGGCAAAGCGCTTTTCCGCGCGCAGCCGCTGCACGAACCAGACGGTGATCAGCTTCTCGTACAGGTCACCATCGAAGTCCAGCACGAAGGCCTCGACGGTGAGGGTATTGCCGCCAAAGGTCGGCCGGAAGCCAATGCTGGTCGCGGCGCCGTAGGTTCGACCATCGATGTCGACACGGGACGCGTAGATGGCGTTCGGAGCGATCAGCTTGTTGGGGGCGATACGCAGGTTCGCAGTGGGAAAACCGAGTTGCCGCCCGCGCTTGGCGCCGTGCTCCACGGTGGAGCGGATCAGGTAGTCCCGACCGAGCAGTTGGGCGGCCGCCCGAACCTGGCCGAGCAGCACCAGCCGGCGGATGCGCGAGCTGCTGATGGGCTCCCGGCCGCGCACCGCCGTGGGGGCGACGTCAACGGTAAAGCCGTGACGCGTACCGAGACGGCGGAGGAAGGCGGAATCACCGCGCTGCCCATGCCCGAAGCGGTGGTTCTCACCGACGACCATCCGGCGAATTTCTATTCCGCGCAGCAGCCGTTGCATGAAGGCTGCCGCACTGAGCGCGGCGATCTGCGGCGTGAAGGGGATCACCACCACGTGGTCGAGGCCGAGCTGGTCGAGCAACCAGATTTTTTCGTCGAGAGTGGTGAGATTCGGGGGGCAGTGATCCGGGTCGAGCACGCAGCGCGGATGTGGCTCGAACGTGATCAGCACGCTGGCGGCGCCGGCCGCGCGGGCACCGCCGATGAGCGCCTTCAGCAGAGCCTGGTGGCCGCGGTGAATGCCGTCAAAGGTCCCGATCGTGACGTGGCTGGCTCTAAAGCTGCCGGGCGCCGGAAAGCCGAAGGCGACGGTTGTCATCCGGAAAAGACGGCGCGCGGTTGGATTCGCCGACTGGCGTCCGCCTCACCCCAGGCAACCAATTCGCCGCCGGGACCAAGCAGCCGATAGCGGCCGCCCATCGTGTCCGGAGCGGGTACTGCCTGCCCACGACGGACCGCGGCAGCGCCGGCGGCATCCAACGCGATGGCGGGCCAGTTGTGCAGTGGAAGGTCCATGGGTAGCAGCCACCGGGTCCACCCCTCCCCCGCTTCGGTCAACGTCGCCATCGGCACCGCATCGGCCAGCCTCAGCGGCCCGAGCGCGGTTCGCGTGAGGGCGGAGAGATACGCGCCGCTTCCCAGCGCGACGCCGAGGTCCTGAGCAAGGCTGCGGACGTACATCCCTCGGCCGGAGTTGACCTCGATTCGGGCGACCGCTAAGGCCGGGTCATAGTCGAGGAGACGGATCGAAAAGATCTCGACCAACCGCGCGTGAGGTTCAACCGCCTCCCCGCGCCGGGCTTTGCGGTACAGAGCTTCACCGCCCTGTTTGAGGGCCGAATAGGCGGGGGGCACCTGCTCGATCCGGCCGGTGAATGCCGGTAAAGCGGCCTCGATCCGCTCTCGACTGATCGCTTGCGGGTCACCGGCGGCGGTGAGGCTGCCTTCGCGGTCGCCGGTGTCGGACGTGAACCCGAAGGTCACGGTCGCCACATAGGTTTTTGGCCACTCGTGAACGAAGTCCGCGAGCCGCGTCGCGCCGTCGATCAGAATCGGCAGGACACCTTCGGCCGCCGGATCAAGGGTTCCGCCGTGGCCCGCCTTCACGACGCCGGGGAGCCGGCGCAGCGTACGGACAACGGCGAAGGACGATGGTCCCGCTGGCTTGTTGACGTTCAGGATGCCGGATGTCACCCGAGGTCGTTCATGCGCGCGCGGACTTCCGCGAGCACCCTGGCCTCCGCTTCCTTCAGCGGGAGAGCCAGCTCTATCCCCGCTGCCCGCCGGTGGCCGCCACCCCCGAACCTGGCAGCGAGCTCAGCCGCGTCGACCTGGTCACGGCTCCGAATGCTGACCTTGGTCAGGCGGGGGCCGGCCTCCTTGAACAGGACGGCGAGCTCCTGGCCGCGGATGGTGTTCAGCTGGTCGATCGCGCTGTCCGCCTGGTCCGTCGTCGCGCCACTGTCCCGCAGCCCGGCCTGGCTGATCGATCCCCAGACGAGGCGGTCGCCGAATTCGTAATGCAGACCCTGGAGGATCCGCCCCTGCATCCGCAGCGAAGAGGCCGGCCGGCTCTTGAAGAGGCCGCGCGCGAGCATGACCGGGTCGGCGCCCAGCTGCACCAGCTCGGCAGCGGCACGTAGCGCGTGCGCGGAGGTGTTGTCGTGGCGGAAGCCACCGGTGTCGGAAAGGATCGTCGCATACAGGTTGGACGCCGCCCCGGGTGGAATGTCGATCTTCCACGCCTTGAGCAGGTCGTAGACGAGCTCGCCGGTGGAGGCGGCGTCGGTGAGCACCAGGTTGATGGTGGCGAAGCGTGTGTTTGAGACGTGGTGATCGATGTTGACCACGACCCGGGCCTGGGTCACCACCGGCTCATAACTGCCGGCACGCGACGCGTCGCTGGCATCGAAGATGAAGATCGGAGTGCCTGCCGGCGGCGCTTGCCGGTTGACGCGCTCGATGCCGGGCAGGAACCACCACGCACCCGGCACCGGTGGTGAGGAGAGCACCGGCACGGACTTGCCGATCGGTTCCAGGGCGAGGGCGAGTGCGAGCGCCGAGCCGAGCGTGTCGCCATCGGCGTCTTTGTGCGTGACCGCCGTGACAACCGGAGCGTCGTCGATCACCTGCCAGATCCGGGGCGCCAGCTCGGCCACCTCGGGGCGTGGTGGAGCGAGCTCAGCCGCCGGCGTTTGGTTCCCCTTTCTGGACTTGCCGCAGGAGCTCGCTGACCCGGACGCTGTAGGCGACGCCCTCGTCGAGCTGAAAGTGCAGGTCGGGGGCGAAGCGCAGGTTCGAGAGACGCAAACCCAGCTCGCGGCGGATGAACCCTTTCGCGTGATCCAGGCCATCGATCGCCGCCTGGCGAGCATCGTCTTCGCCGACAACGCTCACCTTGACCGTGGCATTGCGCAGGTCCGGACTGAGCTTCACCTCGCTGATGGTGGCCATCCCGATCCGTGGATCCTTCAGGTCACGAATAATGATCTGGCTGATTTCCTCGCGTAGCTGTGCCGCGACGCGTTCAACTCTATGAGTGCCCATGCCCTCATTGTATGAAGCCTCAACACTCATCTCTCATCACCCTCCCCGCTTGCCGGGGAGGGCAGGGTGGGGGTCCTTGCCAGCACCAGCGTGTGACCGCCGGTTCCTTCCGGTATGAAGCGTGTCCAGAGGACCTCGAACCCGGTTTCCTTGAGCAAGGCAAGATAGGTCGCACGATCGGCGTGGCTCCAGTACATCGGCGCGCCGTGCCAATCGTCTTCGGTGCCAGTCCAGGCAACGGATCCCACGGTTGCGAGCAGATAGCCACCGGGTCGGAGCCACCGGTAAATGCTCTTGAAGATCGCCGGCTGCTCTTCGAGCGGGACGTGAATGATCGAAAAGAAGGCGACAACGGCAGCAAAGCAGTGGGACGGAAACTCCACGGTCGACATGTCGGCGCACCGAAACTCCGCCGCCGGTACGAGCCGGCGCGCCCGTGCGGTCTGGACAGGCGATAAATCCACGCCGGTGACGGCGTACTGCTCGGCAAGGATGGCGGTCGCCGGCACGCCGCAGCCACAGCCGAGGTCGAGCACCGGGTCACCTACGTTGAGGAGAGGCATCAGCTCGGCCAGCCAGACCTCGTAGTCGGGTCGGCCGTCGTGCTGGCCGGGCTGGTCTGTGTCTGGTCCGCGACCGGCATCGTCTCTGTATTCGCGCGATATGCGGTCATATCCGTCGCGAACGATCCGCTTGGGATCGACCTCAGCGTCGGTCGTCGAGATTCTGCAGCACCGGGGCGAGGGCCTCCAGGGATGCCTCCGTGATGGGATCGATGACGAGCTGAACATGATTGATGCCCTCGCGCGCGTAGGCGCGCAGGCTTTCCGCGATCACCACCGGGCTCCCCTCGAGCGGCGTTGTCTGCTCGGATGGATCGACTTCGCGCCGTCCGGTGGCTCCCGGCAGTCGCACGAGCACGGCTACGGTACGCTCCACCTCGCCTGGCTTGCGTCCGGCTGCCACGCAGGCGGCGTCAACCTTGGCCCGCAGCGGCGCCACGCCGTCGGGCCGATTTCCAGTCCAACTGAACCACGCATTCCAACTGTCGACATAGGGAGCGGCGATAGCCAGCATGCGCTCGCCGATTGAACCAACCATCAATCGCGGTCCTCCCCGACGCGCGCGCGGGACGAGTTCGCAGTCGCGAGCCGAGTAGAACTCACCCTCGAAGTCGATCCGCCCTTCGTGCAAGAGGGTGCGGATGATGGTGAAGGCTTCAGCGAAACGCGCGACGCGCCGATCGAAGGGAAAACCGAAGGCACGGTACTCGGTCTCGTTCCATCCCGCGCCCAGCCCCAGGATCAGCCGCCCACCGCTGATCTCATCCACGGTTGTGGCCAGCTTGGCGAGCATCGCCGGATTGTGGAAGCTGGTGCAGGCAACCAGTGGGCCGATCGCGATTCGGCTCGTCGATGCCGCGATCCCCGCCAGGGTCGTCCAGGCCTCCCAGGGCCCCCTTGCTCCGTAGACCTCGTCGCGGTAGAGCAGGTGATCACCGACCCACACCGAATCGAAACCGATCTGCTCGCCCAATCGGCTCATGGCGACGATTTCCGGCCAGCGGACTTCACGCTCCACCTCGGGCAGCTGGAAGCCGACCTTGAGCGGGCGCGTTGGGGTTAGGCCTGCTTGACCTGGTAGGACTCGATGACGTCGCCCTGCACGAAGTCCTGGTAGCCGTCAATCCGGATGCCGCACTCCAGCCCGGACAGAACCTCATGCACGTCGTCCTTGAAGCGCTTGAGGCCCTCGATCTTGCCCTCGTGGATGGCTTTGTTGTCGCGCAGGACCTTGGCCGTCGACCCACTCGTGATCTTGCCGTCGAGCACGCGCGAGCCGGCGATGATGCCCAGCTTGGGAATCTTGATCGGCGTGAGCACCTCGGCGCGACCCTCCCAAACCTGGATGAAGGTGGGCTCGTAGAGACCCTTGATGGCACGTTCGATGTCGTTGGTTACGTTGTAGACGACGTCGTAGCTGCGGATGTCCACCTTCTCCCGCTCGGCGGCTTTCTGAGCGAGCCCGTCGGACTTGACGTTGAAGGCGATGACGAGCGCGTTTGAGACGGCGGCCAGCAGGATGTCCGACTCGGTCACGGGGCCGACGCCCTCGAAGACGACCTTGATCTGCACCTGGGGGTCCTGGATCTTGAGCAGCGAGCCCTTCAGTGCCTCGACCGAGCCATTGCTGTCGCCCTTGATGACGAGGTTCAGGTCCTTCACGGCACCCTTCCCGACCTGTGCCGACAGGTCCGCCAGCGTGATGCGGCGCGTCTGGGCCAGTGTGGCGACACGGTACTGCTCGGCTCGTTGGCCGGCAATCGTCCGGGCGACCTTCTCACTTGAGACCACCTGGAAGATGTCGCCCGCGGTGGGTACATCGGGCAGGCCGGTGACGACGGCCGGCGTCGCCGGACCGGCTTCCTTCATCTTGCGGCCGCGGTCATCGAGGAGAGCGCGCACCTTGCCGAAAATGTGACCCACCACGAGGTTGTCGCCGATCCGCAGCGTGCCACTCTGCACCAGCACGGTCGCGACCGGGCCGCGCCCCTTCTCCAGGTGCGCGTCGATCACCGTGCCGGCGGCTAGCTTGGCCGGGTTGGCCTTCAAATCCTGGAGGTCGGCGACCAGCAGGATCATCTCGAGCAGCTCGGGGATGCCCTTCTTCTGCTTGGCGGAGACGGGCACCATGACGGTTTGCCCACCCCATTCCTCGGGCACCAGGCCCTGCTCCGAGAGGCCCTGCTTGACGCGGTCGGGATTGGCGCCCTCCTTGTCGATCTTGTTGATCGCCACCACCATCGGGACCTGCGCCGCCTTGACGTGCGAGATGGCCTCGACCGTCTGCGGCATCACCCCGTCGTCGGCGGCGACGACCAACACGGCGACGTCCGTCACCTGGGCGCCGCGGGCGCGCATGGCGGTGAACGCCTCGTGGCCCGGCGTGTCCAGGAAGACGATGCGCCGGCCCTTCTCCTCGACGACGTAGGCGCCGATGCTCTGCGTGATGCCACCGGCCTCACCGGCGGCCACCTTCGTCTCGCGAATCGCGTCCAGCAAGGAGGTCTTACCGTGGTCGACATGGCCCATGACCGTAACCACCGGCGGGCGGACTTTCAGGTTCTCGGGCGATTCGCCATCGGTGCTGAAGAGCTCGGATCGGGTGGTCAGCTTGACCTGCGTGGCCTCACCCTCGCCAACGACCTCCTCGGCGATGGCGGAATCCATCGCCATCGGGCTGGCCGTGACGCCGAAGCTGTCGGCGACGATGGCCGCCGTGTCGAAGTCGATTTGCTGGTTGATGTTGGCCATGACGCCGTTCTTCATCAGCTCTTTGATGATGTCGACGGTCTTGACGTCGAGGTATTCCGCCAGCTCCTTGACCGACAGCGTCGGCGGCAGCTGCACCTTACCCTCGGCGACCGCCTTCTTGGTCTCGGCGGCCGAGCCGGCTGCGAACTGAGTACGTACAGACGCCTCCTGTTCCGGCGTCAGCACGGCCATCGCATGGCGCGGCGCGTGACGCGTCGGGCGCAGGAAATCGAGGATGTCCCGGGCCTCGACGCCGAGATCCCGGGCGAGCTGTTGAACCTTGATGCCGCGAGTTGTTGTAGCTATGAGTGACCTATCCTTTCCAATTCAACAGGCAATGATAGCCTGAGTTCGCCCACCGGGCGGGGGGCTCACGTCATTATTCCCTGACGAAGCCGCTCCCAATCTTGGGCCGTGACCGGAGAGCCGATGGCGCGGTCGAGCGCGCGCCGCTTCTGTGCCAGGTCCCAGCAGGCCCCCTCCCGGCAGAGGTAGGCGCTCCGGCCGGCGACCCGGCGCGGATCGACCACGACGTTGCCCTCGACCACGGCGATGCGGTACAGGGCTGACCTGGGCTTGACCTGCCGGCACCCGACGCAGGTGCGAAGCGGCTCAGGGCGTAACATCTCCCTCCCCCGCTTGCGGGGTCGTCCCAGAATCTCCCTCCCCCGCTTGCGGGGGAGGGTCGGGGTGGGGGCTGGCTTCGACCGACGGCTTGATGTCGATCCGCCACCCGGTCAGCTTGGCCGCCAGCCGAGCGTTCTGCCCGTCCTTGCCGATCGCGAGGGAGAGTTGGTTCTCCGGCACATGGGCGGTGGCGGTGCGTGAATCCTTGTCGATCTCGACGCTCAGGACCTGCGCCGGGCTGAGCGCGTTGGCCACCAGCTGGGCTGGATCGTCGGCCCAGGGGATGATATCGACCCGCTCCGACCCTAGCTCGCCGACGACGCTACGGATGCGGACGCCGCGTGGGCCGACGCAGGCGCCGACTGGATCGATGCCGTCCTGGATGGCCGAGACCGCCACCTTGGTTCGGACGCCGGGCTCGCGCGCCAGCGCCCGGATGACGACGGCGCCCGAAGTCAGTTCCGGGATCTCGAACTCGAGCAGGCGGCGGACCAACGCCTTGTGGGCCCGCGACACGACGACCTGCGCCCCGCGGCTTCGCTTGCGCTCCTCGAGCAAAAGGACCTTGAGGTGCTGGCCGGTGCGGATCGTCTCGCCGGGAATTTGCTCTTCCGGCGGCAGTACGCCCTCCGCTTTCCCCAGCTCCAGGTAGATCGTGTGCCCTTCCGGCCGGTCGACGATTCGCTCGACGATGCCGCTCACCATCTCCCCTTTGTGCTCGAGTACGTCCTTGAGCACCTGGTCCTTCTCGGCATCCCGCAACCGCTGGAAGACGACCTGCTTGCTGATCTGGGCCGCCAGCCGAGCAAAATCCTCGGTGGGGAGGGGGACGTCGACCAGGTCGCCCAGCGAGGCCGGCCCCTGCTTGACGGCGTCCTCGAGGCCGATCTCGGTTGCCGGGTCCGTCAGGGTCTCGACCACGCGGCGCCGGCCGAAGATGGCGATCTGGGCCGTGTCCGGGTCGACATGCACGCGGATGTTTTCGGGCGGATTGAAGGCGCGCCGGTAGGCCGTGGCCAGCGCGGTCTCCATCAGGCTCAGCAGTGATTGTTTGGAGATGCCCTTCTCCTCCTGGACCTGGTCGAGCGCCTTGAGGAAGTCAGATTTCAGCATCAGTGCCGTGACAGGTCGATCGCCAGCCTGGAGGACACGATGTCCAGCAGCGGGATCGCGACCGTTCTCAGATGTTTCGCCTCGCCCAGTTGCAGCTCGATCATGTTGTCCGAGACAGCCGTGAGCCGTCCCTCGGCGACCTGTTCACTGTCCCCCACACGGTAGCGGACGTTGGCGCGCCGCCCGACGAAGCGGCGGTACTCGTCGAGGTTGCGAAGCGGGCGCTCGGCACCCGGCGATGAGACCTCGAGCTCATAGCGAGTGGGGAACGGATCGGCCTGGTCGAGCAACGCGCTCAGCGACTTGCTCACCCGCTCGCAGTCATCGAGCGTCACACCCTCGGGCCGGTCGATGCGCACGCGGAGCGTCGTGGAGGCACCGCTGCCGGCGAGGGCCAGGTCATACAGCTCGTAGCCGAGGAAGGTGAGCGTCGGCATGATCAGCTCCCGGATCCGATCGAGCTGATTCGTGGTTGGCGGGGTCACCACGAAAAGAAAAAGGGCCGACGGCCCCGCATTGCAAGCTTCGTATTCACTTGGCCCTGAGTATAGGACCTCTTACCGCGGGTCGAGCCGCCTCCACACGACGAGCAGCGGGCTCGCGTTGAAGATCGACGAGTAGGTTCCGCTGACGATGCCGATCAGCAGGGCCAGTGTGAAGCCCTTGATGTTCTGCGGCGAGATCAGGAAGAGGGCGACCAGCACGAAGACGACCGTCATCGAGGTATTCACCGATCGGGCCAGCGATTGGATGATGCTCAGGTTGACATTCTGCTCGAAGGTAAGGCGGCTCGCCTGCCGCAGGTTCTCGCGGATCCGGTCGAAGATGACGATCGTATCGTGCACAGAGAAGCCGATCACGGTGAGCGCAGCGGTGACGAAGAGGGTGTTAATTTCTCCGAGCGGCAGGTTCAAGACCTTGCCGAGGATCGAGTAGATGCCGGTAAGGACAAAGACGTCATGCAGCAGCGCCAGGATGGCGCAGATTGCGAACTTGTAGTTGAAGCGGATGCTCAGGTAGATGACGATCAGAATCGACGCGATCGCGATTAGGCCACCCGCGCCCACGACCAGCTCCCTCGCGATCGTCGGACCGACCTGCGCGTAGCTTGACCGGGGCGGGTCGAGCGGGAACTTCTTGGCAAGGTCGGCGCGGATCGTAGTCTCCTGCGCCGAGGAAAGTGGCTTGGTGGTAATCAGCACCCCGTTCGAGCCGGCCTGTTGCACCGTCGCCTCGACATTGAACGTGTCCATCTCTTTCTGGACCGCCGTCGCCTGGACCGGCTGGGTGAAGGCGAGGTTGTACTGGTCGCCACCGGCGAAGTCGATCCCCAGGCGGAAGCCGAACAATGCCATCGAGATGATCCCGGGCAGGATGATCGCGAGCGACAGCAGGAAGTACCAGTTGCGGCGTCCGACGATGTCCATCTAGGCCCTCACGCCGCCTTCGGCGCCCGAACGCCGTAAAAGGCGAGACGGCGGGCCGGTCGGAGTCCGGCGACGATCTGCAGGAACTGCTGGGTGGTGACCACGGCGGAGAACATGCTGACCGTGACGCCGATCGCCAGAGTGATGGCAAAACCCTTGATCAGCGGAGCCCCGAAGAAATAGAGGACGGAGCAGGTGATCAGCGTCGAGATGTTCGAGTCGCGGATCGCGGGCCAGGCGCGGTGGACGCCGGCCTCCATGGCGGCTCCCAGTGTTCGGCCCGCGCGCAGTTCTTCTTTGACGCGCTCGAAGATCAGCACGTTGGCGTCGACCGCCATACCGACCGACAGGATGAAGCCGGTCAGGCCCGCTAGCGTGAGGGTGATCCCGAAGAACTTGAAGATGGCCAACGTGATCGCCGCGTAGAGCAGCAGCGCGAGGCTGGCAACCACCCCGGGCAGCCGGTAGTAGAGGAGCATGAAGAGGATGACGATGGTAAGCCCGAAGGCGCCGGCGAGCAGGCTCAGCTTGACGGTCGTGGCGCCCAGGGTCGCGCCAACCTCGGTCGCCGAGGCGAGCGAGACGGTGCCCGGCAAGGCACCCGAGTTCAGCTGAATCGCGAGGGCCTGGGCGCTGGCAGCGGTGAAGCCTCCAGTGATGACGCCGCTGCCGCCGCAGATCTCCTGGATGACGTTCGCGTCTTCGACCAGGTCCTTGTCGATAAAAATGGCCAGCATGTTCTGCGGGTCACCCTGCGGATGGGTGACGCGGTCCCTCGTAAAGGCGCAGAACAGGTCGCTGCCTTTCGAGTTGAAGGAGATCGAAACGTCCGGTTGGTTGGTGTTGGGGTCGGTGGAGCGGCTGGCATTGGTGATCATGCTGCCATCGATGTTCGTGTACACCGGCTTGTAGCCGGGGTGCTTCTGGGCGTCCTTGGGGTTGAGCTGCTGGAGGGTCGCGGCGTCCGGCGTTCCCGGCTCCCATTTCCAGATCGTCAGGTATGAGGTCTTGCCCAGGATCTGCTTGGCCTGCTCCAGGTTGACACCTGGCAACTCGACAATGATTCGATTCTTACCCTCCGGCCGCACCACCGACTCCGCGTAGCCGCTGCTGTTGACGCGGCGCTCGATGATCGAGACCGCGATGTCGCGGGCTGCCGTGTCCGTTATCCCGGACCGCACGTTGGTGATCTCGAGCTCGAGGTGCGTGCCGCCTTGCAGGTCGAGTCCCTTGTGGACGTAGATCTGCTGCTCGAAACCCAGGAAGGGGATGGAAAGCGTCGGAACGCCGCGGATCGCGCCGGTCAGCGGCTGATTCGTTGCCAGCCGGTAGACGTAGGCGAACCCGTCGATGAAGAGGGCAATCACGGCAACGACGGCAATCAGTGCCAGGAGTCGACGATCGACGCGCATGCGAGGGAAAGTATAGGTGAGCCCCGATGAGAAACTCTTAAACGGCGGCGTTCCCTCCCCCCGCTTGCGGGGGAGGACAGGGTGGGGGTCACGGAAGCGGCGCGAGGGCCCATTGATCACGCAGAGACGTGATCGCTTTCGCCAACCCGCCCCCACCGATTGCTTCCCGGATCTCACCGACCAATCGCACAAGGACGCGCACGTTGTGGATCGATGCCAGCCGATGGCCGAGGATCTCGCCGGCCATGAAGAGATGTCGCAGGTAGGCGCGCGAAAAGCGCTGGCACGCGTAGCAGTCGCAGCCGGCGTCCAGCGGGCCAGCATCGTCGACGAAGCGACGATTGCGAAGGTTGACGCGGCCGCCGCGCGTCAGGATCGATCCATTGCGAGCGATCCGGGTGGGAAGGACGCAATCGAACACGTCGACTCCGCGCGCGATCGCCTCGATCAGATCGGCGGGCGTGCCCACTCCCATCAGGTAGCGTGGGCGGTCGCTCGGCAGGATGGCGGTTTGCACGGAGAGCAACCGATAGGTCACCGCCTTCGGCTCCCCCAGGCTCAGCCCGCCGACACCGAAGCCGTCAAAGGCACCTTGTCCGAGGACCTCGGCGCTTTCCCGGCGAAGGTCGTCGTCGAAGCCGCCCTGGACGATCCCAAATCGGAGCTGGCCGGGAGCGGCCTCGTTCGTCAGGCAACGCTCGGCCCATTGGTGCGTACGCTCCATCGCCGTGCGCGATGCTTCCGCGGTTGCCGGCCACGAGACTGGCTGGTCGAACGCCATGGCGATGTCCGAGCCGAGTTGCCGCTGGATCGCCATGACCGACTCCGGCGTGAACCTCTGCTCGCTGCCGTCGAGATGCGATCGGAAGGTCGCGCCGTCGTCGGTGACCTTCACCAGGTGGTCGAGGCTAAACACCTGGAATCCCCCGCTGTCCGTCAGGATCGCCCCATCCCACCCCATGAATCGGTGGAGGCCGCCCAGCCGGGCGATCCGATCAGCGCCGGGCCGCAGCGCTAGATGGTACGTGTTGGCGAGCAGCACCTGGGCGCCCAATTCGTAGAGCTCCTCCGGCGTGAGCGCTTTGACGGTCGCCTGGGTGCCGACCGGCATGAAGGCCGGCGTGTCGATCACGCCGTGCGCGGTCTGCAGGCGCCCGCGCCGTGCACCCGCCTCTTCCGCGAGGAGCTCGAAGCTCACTTGATGATCAACATGCAGTCGCCGAAGCTGTAAAAGCGATACCGTCGCTCGACCGCCGCGGCGTACGCCGCCAGGATACGGTCGCGTCCCGCAAAGGCGCTCACCAGCATCAGCAGCGTGCTCTTCGGCAGATGAAAGTTGGTCAGCATGGCATCGACCACGCGAAAGCGATAGCCGGGCAGGATGAAAAGCCCCGTCCACCCCTCCCCCGCCACCACGCCGGCGTCGGTTGCAGCACTCTCCAGCACGCGAACCGATGTGGTACCGACTGCGACGACCCGCCCATCGTTTCGACGGGCCTCGTTGATCGCTCCTGCGGACGCATCGTCGATCCGAAACCACTCGCGATGGATTCGGTGCTCGCCCGGATCGTCCACCCGCACCGGCCGGAAGGTATCGAGGCCGACGTGCAGGGTCACGAAGGCGACTCGCACACCGCGATCACGAACCGCCGACAGCAGCGGCGGCGTGAAGTGCAGGCCAGCCGTCGGCGCCGCCGCCGACCCTTCCTCGCGAGCGTAGACCGTCTGGTACCGCTCACGGTCCGCAAGTCGCTCCTTGATGTAGGGCGGCGTGGGCATCTCACCGATGCGGCGGACTTCAGAAAGTGGATCGGCGACGCCGTCGAGCCGCACGGCTGCGGTCTCCCCGTTCCGCGCCTCGATGGCGACGGCCAGCGCCGATCTCTCGAACGTGATTTGGGAGCCTGCCCCCAACCGGCGGGCGGGTCGGATCAGCGCCTCCCAGCGGGATTGACCTTCAGGCAGTGGGCGTAACAGCAAGACCTCGGCTTCTCCCCCATCGCGACGCCGCCCAATCAGTCGCGCGGGCAGCACGCGGCTGTCGTTGAGCACCAGCACGTCGCCGGCCTCCAGGTACTGCGGCAAATCCCGGACGGTCCGATCGACGAAGGAACCCGATGGCTCCAGAACCAGCATGCGCGCCGTATCTCGTTCTGCCGGCGGGTGCTGGGCGATCAGCTCGGGTGGTAGCTGGTAGTCGAAGTCGGCAGTCCTCACCGGGACTGAGACTAGAAGAGCCGAGGCTGCTCGCCGCTGCTCGCCTTGACCAGGCCGAGGTGCTCGTAGGCGAGCTTGGTCGCGACGCGCCCGCGCGGCGTCCGCGCCAGGAAGCCGAGTTGCATCAGGAATGGCTCGTAGACATCTTCGACCGTCTCCGGGTCCTCCGAGACAGACACCGCGATGGTGTCGAGTCCGACCGGTCCGCCTTCGTACTTCTCGACGATGGTCCGCAGGATGCGGCGGTCGATGGTGTCGAGACCGAGCTCATCGACCTCGAGCATCGCGAGCGCGTCGAGCGCGATCCGTTCGTCGATCCGCCCCTGGGCCCGCACCTGGGCAAAATCTCGAACGCGCCGCAGCAGCCGGTTCGCGACCCGTGGCGTGCCGCGGGCGCGGCTGGCGATGATGCGAGCGCCGGCATCATCGATGGTGACCTTGAGCAGGGCGGCGGAGCGGATGACGATCGCGAACAGCTCGTCGGCCCCATAGAAGTAGAGCGCGTAGGTCGCGCCGAAGCGGTCACGCAGGGGGGCCGAGAGCATGCCCTGCCGGGTGGTCGCCCCGATCACGGTAAAGCGCGGCAGCTGGAGGCGAATCGACTGGGCGCCGGCGCCCTTGCCGCTGACGAAGTCGAACTTGAAGTCCTCCATCGCCGGATACAGCGACTCCTCCACCGGTCGCGCCAGCCGGTGGATCTCATCGATGAAAAAGATGTCACGGTCCTCCAGGTTGGTCAGCATGGACGCGAGGGCGCCCTGGTGCTCGATCGCCGGACCCGACGTGGTCCGGATGTTGACCCCCATCTCGTTCGCCATGATGTTCGCCAGCGTGGTCTTGCCCAGGCCTGGCGGTCCGGCGATCATGATGTGCTCGATCGGCTCGTCCCGGCCCTTGGCCGCAGAGATCAAGATTTCCAGGTTCGCCTTGACGGCTTCCTGTCCGATGAATTCACTCAAATGGCGTGGGCGCAGGCTGCGATCGAACTCCTGATCCTCAGTTCGTTCCTCGCCGGTGATGATGCGGTCGGTCATCCGCGATCGAGTCCCTTGAGGGCAACGGTCACGAGCTGCTCGACCGAGTGGCTGCCGCCGTTGCCAACGGTCGCCTGCCGGACGGCCTCCTTGGCCTCCGCCGGCGTGTAGCCCAGGCCAGTTAGCACCTCCAGGGCCTTGGCGACGGCATCGCCGCCGGACCCGGCCGGCATCCGCGCCTCCTCGCCGTACAACTCGCCTTTCAGTTTCCCCTTGAGCTCGAGGACGACCCGGGCGGCCGTCTTCGGGCCGATGCCGGGGACGGTGGCCAGCAAGGCAGCATCATCTTGCAGGACGGCGCGCTTGAGCACCCGCAGTTCTGCGCGGCTGAGAATCCCGAGCCCCGCCTTGGGGCCGATCCCTTTGACCGAGAGGAGCAGCTTGAAGAAGGCCAGCTCCTCCTGGCTGAGAAAGCCGAAGAGGCCCAGCGCGTCTTCGCGCACATACGTATAGGTATAGAGGCGGACCCGCTCGCCGGCGCGCGGTAGCTCGGTTAGAGTGCGGCTGCCCACCGTCACCAGGTAGCCGACGCCGTGGACATCGACGATCACCGAGTCGGAGCCCCGCTGGGCGAGCACGCCCTCGAGGGTCGCGATCAACGGCGCACGACGGCCGGGTCCGGGGCCCGGCTGATAACCATGCGGAGCCGGCCACTGTGGTGGTGACAGATGGCGACGGCGAGCGCGTCGATGGCGTCGTCGGAGCGAGGCAGCTCGCGGGTGGCGAGCAGCGACTGGACCATCTTCAGCATCTGGCCTTTGGTGGCGCCGCCGTAGCCGGTAACCGAGAGCTTGACCTGGTTGGGGGTGTACTCGTGCACGGCCGCCCCGGCCTCCACGGCGGAGAGCAACGCGACGCCGCGGGCCTGGCCGACCGCCATCGCGGTGCGGACGTTCTTACTGAAGAAGAGTTCCTCGAAGGCGGCGGCCTGCGGCCGGAGCTCCGCCATCAGCGCCCGGAGCTGCTCGGCAAGAAGGCCCAGCCGCTTCGGCTCCGAGATGTTGGCCGGGGTCTTGACCGTGCCGCAGGTGACGAGGTAGAGACGACCATTCTGGCGGCGCACGGCGCCGTAGCCGGTGTCCGCCAGGCCCGGGTCGACGCCGAGCACCAGGAGCCCGTCGTTGGTGGTTACCACCTAGACACGTTCGCTGATCCGTTCCAGGACGTCCGCCGGAACGTCCATGTTGGAGTAGACAGCCTGCACATCGTCGTGCTCTTCGAGCGCGTCGAGCAACTTGAGGATGGAAGGCGCCGTCGCCTCGTTCAACGACACCAGTTGGGAGGCGTTCATTGTGACCTCGGCCGAGTCGATCTTGTAGCCCTTCTTCTTCAGGCTCTGCTGGACTGATTCGAGTCTTGCCGGGTCGGTGACGACGTCGACGGTCTTGCCGTCGACCCGCGCGTCGCCCGCGCCCATGTCGATCGCCTCCAGCCCAACCTCGTCCGGGTCGCGGCCGTTGGCATCGATGACGATCTGGCCCTGCCGCGTGAACATCCAGGCGACGCTGCCGGTGGCGCCCAGGTTGCCCCCGGCCCGGCTGAAGAGATTGCGGATCTCACCACTCGTGCGGTTGCGGTTGTCGGTCAGCGTGTCGACCATGATGGCGACGCCATGCGGGCCATAGCCCTCGAAGCGGAGCTCCTCGAGCGTGGCCCCGCCCAGCTCGCCTGTGCCGCGCTTGATGGCGCGTGTGACGTTGTCCTGCGGCATGTTGACGTCGCGCGCCTTTTCCATCGCCAGGCGGAGCCGGTAGTTGCCGTCCGGGTTTCCCCCACCCTCGCGGGCGGCGATCGTGATCTCTCGTGCCATCTTGGTGAACTGCTGGCCCTTCTTGGCGTCGGTGAGGGCCTTCTTGTGCTTGATCGATGACCACTTGGAATGTCCTGACATCTTTTCCCCGGTCGAAGTTTAGCGCAGCTTCAAGCGCACGACCCGGTGAGGTCCGCGCCGCAAAAGCCAGCCATCCTGGGGCGTGACTTTGTCTTCCGCTGAGCTCACCGGTTGATCGTTGATGCTGATCCCGTGCTGGCCGGCGAGCCGGCGGGCCTAGCTTTTGCTGCTGGCG
>Ga0209471_1001013_pt1 | contig 17414 bp, 17 predicted proteins | sample GraSoiAngelo_128_FD_185885 | JGI IMG/M metagenome (GOLD analysis project Ga0209471, IMG submission 185885) | Grasslands soil microbial communities from the Angelo Coastal Reserve, California, USA - 14_0927_12_20cm (SPAdes) (version 2) | ecosystem: Environmental > Terrestrial > Soil > Grasslands ...
CGCGCCAGGCGAAGGCGATCTGCCGCAAGTGGTGAAGGTCGTGCTCGATTCGCGCGGCCGCGCCCTCTATTTCTCGCGCTCCCTCATCCCCCATCCGCGCGCCCAGGGCGAAGTGCTGCCGCTCGCGCACATCGGCCTCTACGGGTTCTCCGCTGCGGCGCTGCAGAAGTTCGCCAAGCTGCCGGAGACGAATCTCGAGCGCGCCGAGGGCCTCGAACAATTGCGGGCGCTCTGGCACGGGATCCCCATCGACGTGGCGGTCGGCGAGTTCACCTCCGCCGCGGTCGACACGCAGGATGATCTCGAGCGGGTGCGCCGCCTGTTCGAACAAGAGGAGAGGAGGAGCCGATGAGCGCGCTGCGTTCCCAGGTCGATCAAGGCCGCAAGCGGACCAAGTTCATCTTCGTCACCGGCGGCGTCGTCTCCTCGCTGGGCAAGGGCCTCTCTTCGGCCAGCCTGGGCGCCCTGCTGGAGAACCGCGGGCTGAAGATCACCCACCTCAAGCTCGACCCGTACATCAACGTCGACCCCGGGACGATGAGCCCCTTCCAGCACGGCGAGGTCTACGTCACCGACGACGGCGGCGAGACCGATCTCGATCTCGGCCATTACGAGCGCTTCAGCAGCGCGAAGATGTCGCGCAACAACAACGCCACCACCGGCCGCATCTACCTCAACGTCATCAACAAGGAGCGGCAGGGCGAGTATCTGGGCAAGACCGTGCAGGTGATTCCGCACATCACCGACGAGATCAAGCGCATCATCCTCAACACCGCCGAGGGAAACGACATCGTCATCGTCGAGGTGGGCGGCACGGTGGGCGACATCGAGTCGCTGCCGTTCCTCGAGGCCATCCGGCAGATGAAGTACGACGTCGGCAGCGAGAACGTCATCTACATCCACCTGACGCTGGTGCCCTACATCTCCACGGCGCACGAGGTGAAGACCAAGCCGACCCAGCACTCGGTGATGAAGCTGCGCGAGATCGGCATCCAGCCGGACATCCTCTTGTGCCGCACCGACCGGCCGCTCTCGAAGGAGATCAAGGACAAGATCGCCCTCTTCTGCTCGGTCGAGCCGGGCTCGGTCTTCACCGCGGCCGACGTGCAGACCATCTACGAGCTGCCGCTCACGCTCCACGAGGAGGGCCTCGACGACCGGGTCGCCGAGCTGCTCAACATCTGGAGCCGCGCCCCCAAGCTGGAGAAGTGGGAGAAGATCGTCAAGGCCATCAAGGAACCCACCCGCGAGGTGCGCATCGCGGTGGTGGGCAAGTACGTGGACCTGACCGAGAGCTACAAGTCGCTCAACGAAGCCCTCGTCCACGGCGGCATCGCCAACGACGCGCGCGTCTCGCTCGATTACATCGACTCCATGCAGATCGAGCAGCTCGGCGCCGACACCCTTCTTCAGCACGCCGATGCCATCCTCGTCCCGGGCGGATTCGGCGTGCGCGGCACGGAGGGCAAGATCGCGGCCGTCCGCTACGCTCGCGAACGGAAGATTCCATTTTTTGGCATCTGTCTCGGTTTGCAGATGGCGGCCATCGAATTTGCCAGGAACGTGTGCGGCCTGGAGAAGGCCAACTCGCACGAGTTCGACGAAGGCACGCCGCATCCGGTGGTCTCGCTGATGGCCGACCAGAAGCAGGTGAGCGCGAAGGGCGGCACCATGCGGCTCGGCGCCTATGCCTGCACGCTCAAGCCGGGCAGCATCGCCTCGCGCCTCTACGGCAAGCAGGAGATCAGCGAGCGGCACCGCCATCGTTACGAGCTCAACAACGCCTATCGCTCGCTGTTGGAGGAGAAGGGCCTGGTCGCCTCGGGCATCAACGAGCAGCTCGGGCTGGTCGAGATCATCGAGCTTCTGGGGCATCCTTACTTCATCGGCTGCCAGTACCATCCCGAGTTCCAGTCGAAGCCGTTCCAGCCGCACCCGCTCTTCGCCGGGTTCGTCAAGGCGGCGCTGGAGCAGCGGACGCGCAAGGCTACCTCCGCGGCGTCGCAGCCGCAGGCCCCGGAGATCGTCGTGCCCTCGGGGACGCCGGTGGCCAAGGCATGAGCTTCTCGTTTGGCGGCGGGCAGCTTCTGCTCATCGCCGGCCCGTGCGTGATCGAGAGCGAGGCTGCCACGGTGGCCGCCGCACGCCGGGTCGCGACGGTCGCCCAGAAGCACGGGCTCCCGGCCGTCTTCAAGTGCAGCTTCGACAAGGCCAACCGCACCAGCGCCCGGAGCTTCCGCGGTCCCGGCCTGGAAGAAGGGCTGCGCATTCTCGCCCGGGCCAAGAAGGAGAGCGGCCTGCCGGCCCTCACCGACGTGCACGAAACGTCGCAATGCGCTCGCGCCGCCGAGGTGGTCGACGTGCTGCAGATCCCCGCCTTCCTCTGCCGGCAGACGGACCTGCTCCTCGGAGCTGCGCGAACCGGGCGCGCCGTCAACGTCAAGAAGGGCCAGTTCCTCGCTCCCGAGGACATGCAGAACGTCGTCGACAAGCTGCGCGAGGGCGGCTGCGCGCAGATCCTGCTCACCGAACGGGGCGCGTCCTTCGGCTACCACAACCTGGTGGTCGACATGCGCGGGCTCGTCGCCCTGCGAAAGCTCGCGCCGGTCTGCTTCGACGCCACGCACTCGGTGCAGCAGCCAGGCTCGCAAGGAAACGCGACGGGCGGCGACCGCACGCTGGCTGCTCCGCTGGCGCGCGCGGCGGCCGCGGTGGGCATCGACGCGCTCTTCTGCGAGGTGCATGAGGATCCCGACCGGGCGCTGAGCGACGGGCCCAACTCGCTGACCTTCCCCATGTGGGACGAGCTGGTGGGCGAGGTCGTCAAGATCCGCCGCGCGCTCTCCTGATCGCTCGTGATAGAAGCGCGCCGTGCCTCGCAAGCCCCCGCGCGCGCTCTTGCAGAGCATCCGCCTGGTGGTTCTCGACGTCGACGGCACCATGACCGACGGCCGCCTCTACTACGGCGCGCAGGGCGAGGCGATGAAGGCCTTCGACGTGCGCGACGGCCACGGCCTGCGCCTGCTGCAGATGCACGCCGGCGTCAAGCTGGCGGCGCTCACCGGCCGCCGCGCGGATTTGGTGCTGCAGCGCTGCCGCGAGCTCTCCATCGATCACGTCGTCGGGCAGAGCCGCGCCAAGGGCCAGGCCATCGGAGAGATCGCCCAGACGATGTCGGTTCCGCTCGAGCAGGTCTGCTTCATGGGCGACGACGTCAACGACCTGCCCGCGCTGCGCCGGGTGGGCCTTCCCTGCGCTCCCGCCGACGCCGTGCCGGAAGTCCTCCGCGAAGTGAGCTGGGTGGCCAAGCACCGAGCCGGCCACGGCGCCGTGCGCGATCTCTGCGAGTTGCTCCTCGCCGCACGAACCGGCTGGCCGCCCGTCGAAGAGCCGCCCGCGCAGTCATGAGCTTCTCGAAGCGGGCCCGCCGGGAGCTCCGCGTCCGGGCGCTGCTCGCTGCGCTCCCGCTTCTGCGCGTCCTTCCTCTCCAGGCCGGCGCGCTCATCGGCACGCTCGCCTGGTACCTCTCGCCAAGGCAGCGGCGGCTGGCGCGCGAGCAGCTCGCCATCGCCTTTCCCGAGAAGAGCCCGAAGGAGCGGGATCGCATCGGCCGGGCGAGCTTCGCCAACCTCGGCCGCGCAGCGCTCGAGACCGCCCGCAACGACGCGAGCGAGGTGGAGGTGCCGCCGGCGGAGGACGCCATCTTCCGCGCAGCGCACGCCCAGGGGAAAGGAGTCGTGGTCGCCTCCGCCCACCTCGGCAGTTGGGAGTTGTTCGCGCGCCGCATGGCCGCGCTCGGCCCTCCTTGCGCGGTGGTGGCCAAGGAAGCGCAGGACCCGCGCCTCACTGCGCTGCTCGAGCGGACGCGCGCGGGCGCCGGTCTGAAGATCTTCTGGCGCGGCTCGACGTTTTCGGCGCGCGAGGTGCTCCGGTTCCTCGAGAGCGGCGGCGTCGTCGGCATCCTCATCGATCAGGACACCAGGGTCGCCGGCCATTTCGTCCCCTTCTTCGGGCGGCCCGCGTTCACGCCGCGTGCCGCCGGCGACCTCGCCGCGATCAGCGGAGCGCCGATGCTCTTCGGATGCGCCCACCGGAGGGGCCGTGGCCACCGCGTCACGCTCCGGAGCATCGATGCGGCGCGCAGCGGCGACCGCGATGCCGACTCGCTCGCGCTCACCGCGGAGGCGACCCGAGTGATCGAGGAGGAGATCCGCGCACGCCCCGCCGAGTGGGTCTGGATGCACCCCCGCTGGCGTACACAGCCTTCGGGAATTGCAAGGGAAAAGTAGTTCACGCCTGAACGAAAAAAGACGCGGTGACGCCTCGACAGGGGCGGGCGCCGGTGCTAGCCTTCCTTGCAAATGCGGAGCCAGATCGTCATCGCCTCTCTTGGCGCTCTGGGTCTCGCGTGCGGTTCTGCAGGGATGTCGGACACTTCCCCACTACCGGTAGCCCCTGATCTCAGCCTTCGCACGGTGGCGTTCGCCCGGTTTTCCGAGGGGCGAGTGGTGGCGCGCGGCAGCTTCGATTCCGTCGATTACCTGCGAGCAGGCGGCCGGCTGGATGCCAGCAGAGGAGCAGCGGTGCTGGAGCCCGAGCCCGGCACAGGCTTTGCGTCCTTCGGCAAATTGCACGTCACCGCGCCGCGGACGACGGGCCACGTCTCCGGGCAACGCGCGACGGCGTCGGGCGGCGTCCGCTTCGATGCGGCCCGCGGCGACACGGCCACGACCGAGCGGGCGGAATACGACGGCGCGGCCGGCTCGCTGCGCAGCGACACACCGGTCGATGCACAGGGCCCTGGCTATCGCGTGCGCGGCAATGGGCTTCTCGCCAGAACGGACGGCAGCTCCATCGCGCTGCTCGGCGGCGTGCGCGGGTCGCTACAGATGGAGGCGCAGCGATGACCGCGCTCCTCCTCGCCGCCGCCGCGGCCGGGCTGCAGTCGGGGCCGGTGGACTTCGCTGCCGCGCAGATGCGCATCGACTCCAAAGAGCGCCGCGTCTTTCTCGACGGCGAGGTGAAGCTCGTCCGCGGCGATCTGACCATCGACTCCGACCATGCGGTGGCGTTCTACGCACCGCAGAAGTCCGGAACGGCAGCGAGCCCGACCGGGCAAAACATCGATCGCTTCACGGTCGACGGGAACGTCCGCTTGCAGCGGGCGACCAAGACCGCGCAAGGCTCGCACGGCGACCTCGACCTCGTCGGGCAGACGATGCTGCTCACCGGCACGCAGGAAGCGCCGCCGGTGGTGCGCGAGCGCGAGGAGACGCTCTCGGGCGACCGCATCCTCATGCGCCTCGACAACGACGACGTCGAGGTGCAGCGGCCGCGGCTGGTCCTCCGCCGCGCGCTGCCCGAGGAGAAGGAGCGCAAGGATCTGCCGCTGCGGGTCGAGGCGGCGCACCTCTTCGTCGACAAGGCGCGCCAGGTGGCGCACTTCGACGGCAACGTCGTCGTCCACCGCGAAGACCTGATCGTCAAGAGCCCGCGGATGGATGCGCTCTACGACAAGGACGGCCAGCTCACCCTCCTCGAGCTTCGCGGCGGGGTCGACTTGCGCGAGGGCGATCGCCACGCCACCGGCCAGAGCGCCGACTACCAGGCGGGGAAGAGAGTCGTCGCCCTCACCGGCGATCCGCGCCTCTACGACCGCGGCGACATGCTCGTCGGCGACCGCATCGACATGGCGCTCGACTCGAAGGAAGTGTTCGTCGAGCGCGCCCGCGGGCGGGTGCGGCCCGACACGCACAAGGACGAGATCGAGGCGCACCGGTGACGCTGCGAGCGCGAGGGCTTCAGAAGAGCTTCCGCGGCCGCCGCGTGGTCGACGGAGTTTCCTTCGACGTCTCGGCCGGCGAGGTGGTCGGGCTGCTCGGCCCGAACGGCGCCGGCAAGACCACCAGCTTCCACTGCGTGGTGGGGCTGCTCGTTCCCGAGGCAGGGGAAGTGCGGCTGGGCGACCGCGATCTCTCGGGGATGCCCCTCCACCGCCGCGCGCAGATGGGGATCGGCTACCTTCCGCAGGAGCCATCCATCTTCCGCAAGCTGACGGTGCGGCAGAACTTCCTGCTCGTGCTCGAGGGTTCCGGGCTTGCGCGCAAGGCGCAGGAGGAGCGCGCCGACGAGCTGCTCACCGAGTTCGATCTCTTGCGGGTGGCCGATTCGCTCGGCGAGACGCTCAGCGGCGGCGAGAGGCGGCGCACCGAGATCGCCCGATCGCTGCTCGCCGGACCGCAGTTCATGCTCTTCGACGAGCCGTTCGCCGGTGTCGATCCCATCGCGGTGCACGACCTGCAGCGGCTGATCGGCAAGTTGCGCGCGCGCGGCCTGGGCATCCTCATCACCGATCACGCCGTGCGCGAGACGCTGGGCATCTGCGACCGCGCCGTGCTGCTCTTCGAGGGGAAGCTTCTCGAAGCGGGTACCCCGAACGAGATCGCCGCCTCCGACCGGGCGCGCGCCGTGTACCTGGGCGAACGCTTCAAGCTGGAGTAAGGGGGACTCGGGATGGCGTTGGAGCTCAAGCAAAGTCTGAGACTTTCACAGCAGCTGGTGATGACTCCCCAGCTGCAGCAGGCGATCAAGCTCCTGCAGCTCTCGCGGCTGGAGCTGGTCGATCTCATCCGCACCGAGATGGAGCAGAACCCGCTCCTCGAGGAGCCGCAGGACGGCGCCGAGGCGGAGCTGAACGAGGCCCCGGCCGAGCTCGTCTCGACCCTCAACGAGAGCATCGAGGCGAGCGAGCTGGCGGCGCCTTCGGCCGAGCAGGCCCAGCCCGATCTGAAGAAGACCAACGAGGGCGACGTCAAGCGCGACGAGATCGACTGGGAGCAGTACCTCGACAACTACCAGACCCAGCACACCGCGCCCTCCGGCGGCGGCTTCAACACCGAGGACCTGCCCAGCTACGAGGCCACGCTGACGCGTGGCGAGAACCTGACCGAGCATTTGATGGAGCAGCTGCGCATGGCCGGCCTCATGCCCGAAGAGGAGCGCATCGGCGCGCTCATCATCGGCAACCTGAACCGCGACGGATACCTGGTGGTGGATCCGGATCTGGCGACTGCCGCGCCTGCGCTGCCGGCCGGGGAGCCCGCTTCCGCCGAGAAGACTGCCGAGGTGCCGGCGGTCGCTCCCGAGGCGCTCGAGGCGCTGCGGCGCGAACAGGAAGCGCGCAAGCCGAAGAGCGAATGCGATCCCTTGATTCCGCTCGCGCTCGAGGCGGGCGTCCCGGCCTCCGTCGCCGAGAAGGTCCTCAAGCGCATCCAGCGATTCGATCCGATCGGCTGCGGCGCGCGCGACCTGCGCGAGTGCCTCCTGCTCCAGGCCAAGCATTTCATCAGCGAAGGCGAGGGCAAGGACGATCCAGACGCCGAGCTCCTGCCGCAGATCATCCGCCGCCATCTGAAGAACGTCGAGGCGAAGAAGTACCAGGCCATCGCCAAGGACCTGCACGTCTCACTCGAGGAGGTGGTCGCCTCCATCAAGCTGCTCGGGCGGCTCGATCCCAAGCCGGGCCGGGCCTACTCGGCGGAGGAGCCCCAGTACATCACCCCCGACGTCTACATCCACAAGATCGGCGAGAACTACGTCACCGTCTTGAACGACGACGGGCTCTCCAAGCTGCGCATCTCTCAGCATTATCGAAATGCCTTGAAGAACGGCTCGGCCTCGCAGACGAAAGAGTACATCCAGGAGAAGCTGCGCTCGGCGGTGTGGCTCATCCGCAGCATCCACCAGCGGCAGCGGACCATCGTCAAGGTCACCGATTCGATCATCAAGTTCCAGCGCGATTTCCTCGACAAGGGCATCGCCTATCTGAGGCCGCTCATCCTTCGGGACGTGGCCGAGGACATCGGCATGCACGAGAGCACCGTCTCGCGGGTCACCACCAACAAGTACGTGCACACGCCTCAGGGGATCTACGAATTGAAGTTCTTCTTCAATTCGTCCATCGCTCGGGTGGGCGGCGAGGACATCGCCTCCGAGGCAGTGAAGAACCAGATCAAACAGATCGTCTCCCAGGAGCCTGGAGACAAGCCGTACAGCGATCAGAAGATCGTCGAGGTGCTCAGGTCGCAGAACGTGGACATCGCCCGGCGCACGGTCGCCAAATACAGGGAGGTGCTCGGCATCCTGCCGTCCAGCAAGCGCAAGCGGTTCTTCTAGCCGCGGCCGCCGCAGGAGCGGCCAGGCCTTGGCTTTTGGCAACTCTGTGGGAGGTCAGTCACATGCAGGTCAACATCACCTTCAGGAACATGTTCGCCACCGACGCGCTCCGCAATCACGTGCAGGACAAGCTCGCGAAGGTGGCCGACAAGTATCTGGACAAGGTGACCGAGGCCCACGTCACGCTCTCGCTCGAGCGGTACCTGCACCACGCTGACGTCAATCTGCACGCCGGCCATTTCCATGTCCGCGGCAAGGAGAAATCGGAGGACATGTACGCCTCCATCGACATGGCGATCGACAAGATCGAACGGCAGCTGAAGAAGCACAAGGAGCGGCTCAAGAACCACCGCCCGGCGCACGTGCACCAGAGCGGTCCGGTGCGGGTGCGCTACGAGGTCTTCTCCGCCAAGGAAGACGAGCTGGGAATGACGCCGGAAGTGATCCGCTCCGACGAATTCCTCGCCAAGCCGATGAGCGTCGAGGAAGCTCTCATGCAGATGGACCTGCTCAACAACGACTTCCTCGTCTTCACCCGGCCGGAGTCGACCGACCTCAACGTCATCTACCGGCGCAAGGACGGAAACTTCGGGCTCATCGCGCCGGGAGGCGAGGGCGTGCTCAGCGTGGCGCCGCCGCGCCGGCAGCGGACCCAGGCCGCGAAGTGATATAGACGGAAGGCGATGCGCATCGCCGAGTTCCTGCGCGAGGACCTGGTCTTTGCCGACCTGAAGGCGAACGAGAAAGCGGCTGTGCTCGGCGAGATGTCGGCTGCGCTTGCCCGATCTTTTCCCTCGCTCGCCGCCGGCCGGCTCACCGAGGCGCTCCTGGAAAGGGAGAAGCTCGGGTCGACCGGGGTGGGCGAAGGAGTCGCCATCCCCCATGGAAAGCTGCCGGGCCTGCCGGGATTGATCGCCGCCTTCGCGCGCAAGAAGGCGGGCCTGGATTTCGCCGCCATCGACAACAAGCCGACCTTCCTCTTCTTCGTCCTCTTCGCGCCGGAAAATTCGGCCGGGTTGCACCTCAAGGCGCTGGCGCGCATCTCGCGGCTCTTCAAGCAGCCGCAGCTGCGCCAGGCCATCCTCGCCGCCCCGGACGCCGCGGCCATCTATCGGCTGATCTCCGAGGAAGACGCCAAGTACTGAGGCCTCCGACCTCGGATTTCAGGCTCGAGGTCGCGCCCTCGCGCCTCTTCAGGAGGGATGTTACCCTCGGTCTCGAATGGACTCCGTCAAGATCGGCCAGCTGCTCAACGACCGGGATTTCGACCTCCGCCTCGAGCTGCTCGCCGGCGAAGGCGGCCTCGACCGCCGCGTGGTCAGCTCGCGCATCCAGAAGCCGGGGCTCGCCCTCTCCGGTTTCACCGAGCACATCCACAAGGACCGCCTGCAGGTCTTCGGCAACACCGAGATCAGCTATCTCGCCACCCTCAAGCACGACGAGGCGATGAAGCGCGTGCGCAATCTCTTCAACCTGCCCATCGCCTGCCTGGTGGTGACCAAGAACCTGCCCATCGACGAATGGATGAAGCGCGAGGCGGCCGATGCGCGCGTGCCGCTCCTGCGCAGCAGCCACCTCTCCAGCGTCTTCATCGACAACGTCGAGCAGTTCTTGCAGGAGGCGCTCACCGCCGCCACCTCGGTGCACGGCGTCCTCATCGACGTGACCGGCGTCGGCGTGCTCATCCTCGGCAAGAGCGGCATCGGCAAGAGCGAGCTCGCCCTCGATCTGGTCACGCGCGGCCATCGCCTGGTGGCCGACGACATCGTCGACCTGAAGCGCAAGCAGGGCCAGTCGGTCTTCGGCAGCGGCTCGGAGATCATCAAGCACCACATGGAGATCCGCGGCATCGGCATCATCAACATCAAGGACCTCTTCGGCGTCAGCGCGGTGCGCGAGCGGAAGAAGGTGGAGATGGTGGTCGAGCTGGTCGAATGGGACGACAAGGTCGAGTACGACCGGCTCGGCGTCGAGGACCAGAAGTACAACATCCTCGACGTCGAGGTGCCGCTGCTGGTCATCCCGGTGCGGCCGGGGCGCAACCTGACCACCATCGTCGAGGTCGCCGCGCGCAACCACTTGCTCAAGCTGCAGGGCCACCACTCCGCCAAGGAGTTCCAGGAGAAGCTCTCCAAGGAGATCGCCCAGGCCACCCTGACGAGGGGCATCGGCGACGAGGTCGAATAGGTGGCGGCGGCGGACACGCACCGCATCGCGCTTTTGACGGGGATGTCCGGCTCGGGCAAGTCCACCGCCACCAAGGCGCTCGAGGACCTCGGCTACTTCTGCATCGACAACCTGCCGGTCTTGCTCCTGCCCAAGCTGCTCGAGCTGGTCGGCCGCGGCACGAGCGACGAGGTGCACCGGCTCGCCATCGTCATCGACGCGCGCGAGGGGCAACAGCTCCCCTCGGTGCCCGCCGCGCTCGAGGAGCTGCGCCGGCAGGGGCACAAGCTGGAGGTGGTCTTCTTCGACGCAGCCGACGACGCCCTCTTGCGCCGCTACTCGGAGACCCGCCGCCGCCATCCGCTCAGCCCCGAGGGGACCGTGCAGGAGGGAATCGTCCAGGAGCGGCGCGTGCTCGCGCAGCTGCGCGGGCTGGCCGATGAGATCATCGACACCACCCGCATGACGGTGCACGAGCTGCGCGACGCGATGACCGCCCGCTTCGGCGGAGCGAGCGCGGAGGAGCTGCTCAACGTCACGCTTCTTTCTTTCGGCTTCCGCAACGGCATCCCGCCGGTGTCAGACCTGGTCTTCGACGTGCGCTTCTTGCCCAACCCCTATTTCGTCGAGGGGCTCAAGCCGCACCCCGGCACCGACCCGAGGGTCGCGGCCTGGGTCCTCGAGCGGCAGCAGACGGAGGAGTTCCTCGAGCGGATCGAGTCCCTGCTCGCCTTCCTCTTGCCCCAGTACCGCGCCGAGGGAAAGAGCTACCTGACGGTGAGCATCGGCTGCACCGGCGGCCGCCACCGCAGCGTGGTGCTCGCCGAGGAGCTGGCGAAGCGTCTCTCGGACAAGCACCGCGCCAAGGTGAAGGTCACCCACCGCGACGTGGCGAAGGTCTAGAGGGCCTGCACCAGCTTGAGACCGTCGTCGGTGGCCAGCGCGATCTTGCCGCCGACCAGCGCCATGTCGGAGACGAAGGTGCCCAGATCGAGCGAGCCGACGTACTCGCCGGTCTTCGCATTGAGCACCGTGAGCGCGTCGGAGGTCTTGCTCAGGTTGGTGGCCACGTAGACGTTCTTCTCGTCGGCCACGATCAGCTGCCCCTGCGACCTTCGCGCGGCATGGTTCGTACCCTTGGCGTACTTGAGCCCCCGGTACTTGCTCGGATAGAGACCGCCTTTCTTGTTGACCTGGTCCCACACTTCGCTGCCCTTCTCGTCGATCGCCTTGACGTGGAAGTTGGTCGCCACGAAGAGGCGCTCGGAGTTGGCGGTGATGCTGCCCACGCCGCTCGCCTTGTCGTCGATGTACTCCTTCCAGTCCTTGCCTCCCTCTTTGTCGAAGGCGAAGACGACCGCTTTCTTGTCGCCCTCGTAGGGCGCGTTGCCGCAGATGAGGCGGTTCTTGAAGAGGACAGGCCCGATGGTGAGGTTGTCCAGGCCCAGCACGGGGAGGATCCGCCAGATGCGCGTGCGATCCTGATACTCGCCCTTGCCGTCGGCCTTCACGAAATCGGTGAGGTGCGACCCGTACCAGGCGCCGTTGAGGAACGCGGGCCGGTTGAAGCTGGCGTTGAGGACCCACTTGTCGACGAGGAGCTCGGCGAGCAGGGGGCTGCGGCCGATCTCGTGCCCGTCCGCGCGCGAGTAGACGAAGAGGCCGCGCCCGCGGGAAACGCCGATCTGGTCCTTGGTCATCGCCGGCGGCGACATCTGCGTGACGCCTTTCATCGCCGGCGCGGTGAAGAGCAGCTTGCCGTCGCGCGTGGCGGCGCCCACGCTCTGGTCCTTGAAGTGCGGCTCGTCGCCGAGGTCGCCGATGAGGAAGTGCGCCACGGCGCCGCCCTCTGCGATGCCATCGCCGTTGAAGCTGGTGAAGGTGATGCCGTCGGCGTCGGCTTCGAGCAGGCGAGCCATGGCGGCGGGCTGCTCGAGGGTCCAGAGGACCTTGCCCGATCCGTCGATGGCGGCGATGCCCTTCTCGGCGCCGATGAAGAGTGTCCCGCCGTTCTCACGCAGCGAGGTGATGCGGCCCAGCTTGGCAAGCTCCTCCGCATTGACCTCCTGTGAGGTGGGCTTGCTGACATTGGTGTGCTGGACGCCGCCACAGGCGGCGGCAAGCGCGAGCGCGAGCGAAAGCGATTTGCGAAGCATGGGTTCCCCCTACCCTAAGTTCAGTTGTGAACGGTGTGGGGTTTCATCCGCTTCTGCGCAGGGGAAGTCAAGGCGCGGTCTTGCTGCTGCGCTTGCGCATCTCCTCGCGGGTGAAGATGCCCTTCTCCATGCACAGCTCGGCGAGCGCGCGCAGGACCAGCGCGGCTTTCTCCATGCTGGCGCGGATCGCGTCGATGGTGGAAAGGTCCTCCTCGGTGAGGTCGTCGCGCGCGATCGCTCCGGCGCTGGTCGCCGGCGGGAGCATCTCGTCGAAGGTGAGCGGCGCGCGGGGATCGCTCTTGGGCGGAATGGCCGGCGCCCCCTTGACCGCGATCTGCACCTCGGGAGCGAGTTTCGCCGCCGCCGGGGACGAACGGGAGGCGACGGCCTCCGGCACCTCCACGCCGAGCTGCCTGGCGATGCGCGAGAGCGGCCCCTCCTCGGAATCCGCCGGGCTCGCCCCGATGTCGTCGGCGACGTTGAGGACCTCGAAGGCCTCGTCCGATCCGGCGTCGGAGCTTTCCCTCGCGGCGGGCTTGTTGCTTCCCGCGGTCTCTGACGGCGAGCCGCCGTAGAGCTGTCGCACGGCGCGGAGGATCTCCGTCGGCCCCGCCACCGCCGGGCGGACGCGCTTGTTCGCCTTGTGGCTGACGGTGGTGATGGCCTCCTGGTCAGTGGGGTCGGCCATCGCCAGCCAGAGCAGCTCGCCGTTCTCGCGCAGGGCCACAGGGAGGACGAAGCGATCGGCGCAGGTGCGCGCGTCGAGCAGCTGCAGCGCCGCCGGCTCGGGCGGACTGACGGCGAGATCGATGCGAGGCAGGCCAAGCTCGACCGAGATCGCCCGCGCCACCGTGCTCTCGGTCGCATATCCCATCTCGGCGACCTGCTGGACGACGTGCCCGCCCATCTGCGACTTGGCGCGGCTCTGCACATTGGCGTGCTGGCGCTCGTCGAGGAGCTGCATCTTGACGAGCAGATCGATGAGCGCCGCCACGACTAGGCGAGAAGGATCGGCGAGGCGAGGTCGGAGGTGCGGGGCTTCGAAGGTGGCGTGAGCTGCACCAGGTACTCTCCGGTGAAGCAGGCGTCGCAGAACGAGCGCGGCTCGGCATTGGCGGCCTCGTGCACACCCTCGCGAGAGAGATAGCCGAGGCTGTCGGCGGTGACGTACTTGGCGATCTCCTCGACGGTGTGCGAGGCGGCGATCAGCTCGCTGCGCACCGGCGTGTCGATCCCGTAGTAGCAGGGCCAGCGGGTGGGCGGCGCGCTGATCCGCAAGTGGACCTCGCGCGCGCCGGCGTCGCGCAGCATCTTGACGATCTTGCGGCTGGTGGTGCCGCGCACGATCGAGTCGTCGACCACCACGACCCGCTTGCCCTTCACCACCGATTGAACGGGGTTGAGCTTAAGCTTCACCCCGAAATGCCGGATCGACTGCGAGGGCTCGATGAAGGTGCGGCCGACATAGTGGCTGCGGATGAGCCCCATGTCATAGGGAATGCCGCTCTGCTCGGAATAGCCGAGCGCAGCGGCCAGGCCCGAGTCGGGGACCGGGACCACGACATCGGCGACCACCGGCTGCTCGATGGCCAGCCGCCGTCCCAGGGCCTTGCGCGTGTCGTACACCGAGCGGGAGAAGACCTGCGAGTCGGGCCGGGCGAAGTAGATGAGCTCGAAGATGCACTTGCCCGACCGCTGCTTGGGCAGCGATTGCACCGTGCGCAGACCCTTGGCGTCGACCACCACCATCTCGCCTGGCTCGATCTCGCGGATGTACTCGGCCTCGATCAGATCGAGCGCGCAGGTCTCGCTGGCGAAGACGGTGCCGCCGTTGCGCAGCTTGCCCAGCACCATCGGGCGGAAGCCGAGCGGATCGCGCACCGCCACCAGGCCCTTCTCGGTGAGGAAGAGAAGCGAGTAGGCGCCGCGGACGTTGGCCAGAGCGCCCTGGATGCGCTCCTCGACGCTGCCGATCTTCTCGTGGGCGAGCAGGTGGACGATGACCTCGGTGTCGCTGGTGCCCTGGAAGAGCGCGCCCTTCTCCTCCAGCTCGAGCTTGAGCTCTTCGTAGTTGACGAGGTTGCCGTTGTGCGCGACCGCGATCTGGCCGGCGGTCGTGCGCGCCACCATCGGCTGCGCGTTGGCCAGGTTGGATTGACCCGAGGTCGAGTACCGCGTGTGGCCGATCGCCGAGCTTCCGGGCAGGCCGGCGATGACTTGCTGGGTGAAGATGTCGGCCACCAGGCCCATCGCCTTGTGCAGGTGGATCTTGCGGCCATCCCATGAGGCGATGCCGGCCGACTCCTGCCCCCTGTGCTGCAGCGCATGGATGCCGAGGTAGGCGAGGTTCGCTGCCTCGGCGTGGCCGAAGATGCCGAAGACGCCGCACTCGTCGTGGAACTTGTCGTCGTCGCGGTGAAGGACGGGAAGGCGCACGTTGGGGGTCCTCCGGGACAGCAAGTTATAGTCTCGCAGCTCATGGCGGACAACGACAAGGAGCAGCGCATCGTCGAGGCGCGCATGAAGCTGCGCGAGCGGTACAAGGCGCGGCCGGCAGCGCAGCCGATGGGCGCGGGATCCCCCAATCGCCACGGCATGCCGAAGCTGCCGCCGGGCCAGACGGTGACGCAGGGGTGGCCGGTGCTCGATCTCGGCCGCCAGCCGAACGTCGAGCTCTCCAAGTGGGAGCTGATCGTCGACGGCGCGGTCGAGGAGCCGCGCCGCTTCACCTGGCAGGAGTTCCGCGCGCTTCCCCAGATCAAGGACACGAGCGACTTCCACTGCGTCACCACCTGGTCGAAGATGGACGTGGAGTGGGAGGGCGTGCAGCTCGCCACCGTGCTGGCGCTGGCGCGCCCCAAGCCGGAAGCGACGCATGTGATCACCCACGCCTATGACGGATACTCCACCAATCTGGCGCTCGAAGAGGCGCTCAAGGACGACGTGCTGCTCGTCCACACCGCCGAAGGAAAGCCGCTGCCGCGCGAGCACGGCGGGCCGGTGCGCATCATCACGCCGCAGCTCTATGCCTGGAAAGGAGCCAAGTGGATTCATCGCATCGAGGTGCTGACGCGCGACCGGCTCGGCTACTGGGAACTGCGCGGCTACAGCAACAGCGCCGATCCCTGGCGAGACGATCGCTACTCCTGATCGCGCTCTGCGCGCTCGCGGCACAGGCGGCGAGGCAGAACGTCCTCGAGTACGTCCACGAGAAGCTCTCGCAGGACGCCTCGCTCTTGGTGGCGCAGCGTGAGGAGCTCGAGACGGCGCTCAAGGAGAAGTTCCAGAACTACGGGTTCAACGTCGTCAAGCCCGACAAGCCCGAGGACGCGCGCACGCTCATGCACGTCATCGCCGAGGGGCTGCTCGACGAGGTCGCGCCGGGGCGCATCGCCGAGGTGGGCTTTGCCGCCTACCAGGCCATCTGGCGCGGCGCGCCCGCCGACGCGGTCGACGGGATCGCTCTCTACGGCTATCAGAAGAAGATTCCCGCGGAGAGCATCGCCACCTGGGCCAACGGTTATCGCGAGGCCGTCGCGGGCGGCGTCCCCGGCGAAGTGATGGCCGATGCCATCCACGCCGCCATGGCCGAGGGGTGGAGCGATCAAGACTTCAACACGACCAAGTGGGCGCTGGTCGCGGCCAGGAAGGAAGGCTGGGACCTGCAGCTGTACGCGGCGTATTTCCTCGCCGGCATGCAGAAGGATCCGGCGCATCCGGGATCGCTGCAGGGATCGCTCCGCCGGAAGTTCTCCGAGGCGAAACAGTCGGGGAAGAAGCTGCCGGCGCCGGAATACAAGCCGGTCGCCTACGAGCTCGCCCCGCCGCCGCGGCCTGCGAAAAAGCAGGCGGTCGCCGATGTCGACAAGAGCAGCGACAGCGACGGTGACACCGAGACGACCCCGGTGGCGAGCAGCAGCGCGGGTGGCGTGATCCGCCGCACCGGCGCGCCCAAGGGCGCCCTCTGGCCCGGCCTCAAGCGCGCTGCTCGCTCCTATCTCGGCACGCCCTACGTCTGGGGCGGGCTCTCCCACCGCGGGATTGACTGCTCGGGGCTGACGATGAGCTCCTATCGCGACGTCTCGATCGACATCCCGCGCGTCTCCAAGCTGCAGTACGCGACCGGCACGCCGGTGAACAAGTTCCAGCTGCAGAACGGCGACCTGGTCTTCTTCGACACGCTCGGCAACGGCGTCTCGCACGTCGGCATGATGGTCGATGCGCCCAAGCGCAAGCTGATCCACGCCAGCTCCTCGCACGGCGTGGTCGAGGCCGACATCGACAGCAGCTGGTTCCAGGTGCGCTACCTGGGGGCGCGCAGGGTGGTGCGCTGAAGCGCGCGCTCGCCCTGGCCGGCGCGGCGGTGGCCGCGGCGGTCGTTGCATTCTGCGTGATTCCGCTGGGCGAGGATCCCGGCGAGGTCCCTGCCATCGTCCATGGCCGCGCCGCCGCGAGTTCGCGAGGGCAAGGGCCGCTCCGCGCGGGAGCGGCTCGGGTGAAGATCGCGCTCGGCGAGCGGCCGGTCCTCGGCGGTTATCCCGGCCATCGGCGTGCGGAGCTGCCCGGCGAACCGGTCTACGCGCGCGCCCTCGCCGTCGAGGCGGGCGGCGCCCAGGCCTTCATCGCCAACATCGATACGGTGCTCATCCCCGGCGAGCTGGAGGAGGAAGTCCTCCGGCGCGCCAACCTCGGCCCGCAGACCTGCCTCTTGCTTGCGGCTACGCACACGCACTCGGGGCCGGGCGGCGCCTGGGACAACCTCCTCGCCGGCTGGGCCGGCGCGGGAGCGTTCGACCGCGAGCAGCGCGACGCCATTGCGCAGGCGGCGGCGGAGGCGCTGACCACGGCGGGAAAGTCGATTCGACCGGCCCAGCTGCGCGCTGCCAGGAAGGAGTGGCCGCAGGGACCTGCGCAGCT
>Ga0209471_1001014_pt1 | contig 17404 bp, 14 predicted proteins | sample GraSoiAngelo_128_FD_185885 | JGI IMG/M metagenome (GOLD analysis project Ga0209471, IMG submission 185885) | Grasslands soil microbial communities from the Angelo Coastal Reserve, California, USA - 14_0927_12_20cm (SPAdes) (version 2) | ecosystem: Environmental > Terrestrial > Soil > Grasslands ...
GACGCTGCCTCTGGCGGGCATTCGCGGCTGGCTGCAATACCAGCGCAGCGTCGCGATGCTCGAGCGGACCATCCTCGGCGACAAGGAGACCATCCGTTCCCTCGGTCAGCCCTACCGGCCGCCGCCCGTCATCGAGGGCCATGATTATTCGCAGACGGCCTATCTGCGCTCCTATACGGCCAATACCAGCTTCTCCTGGATCGTCCCGCGACTGCTCCAGCTTCGGGATCGCGAGGCCTGGATGGCGATCTCCAAAGTCCTGGCGTTCGCCTGCGCCGCAGCCTTCCTCATCGCCGCCCTCGTCCTCGGCGCCGCCCGCCGCTCGCTGAGGACGCGCGCGGCGCTGGCGATCGTGGCGGCGCTGATGGTCGATGACTTCCTCATCCTCCGGGTCAGCTACGCCGACGTCTTGCTGCTCGCTCCTCTCGCGCTCCTCTTGCCAGCCTTGATCCGCCGGTGGACCCCACCGCTCTTTGCGGCGCTCCTGCTCGGCGGGCTGGTTCTTGGAGCAAACCTTCTTCTCGTCTGGACGCCGATCGGCTGGCTCGGGCCCATCGTCCGCTCGGCGGCGGTGATGCTCGGTCTCGTCTGCAGCTGCCTGTGGCTCAGCTCATTCGCGCAGCCGGGTCATCGACAGGCCTTGCGACTGCGAGAAGAGAGCGAAGAGCAACAGTGAGCTCCCCAGCGAGGTGGCGCAGAGGAGCACGAACAGCCCCAGCCCGCAGAGCGCCGCGGCGGAGATCCGCGCGCCGGCGGCGAGCAGGACGAAGGCCACCGCCAGCGCGGTGAGGCCGAGCAAGAGCAGCAGCGCGAAGACCACCAGCCCGCGCACGGCGATGCGGTCGGCGAAGGGCATGAGCATGCGGAAGCCGTGCGAGACGAGCTTGCCGTAGGTCATCTTCGATTGCCCGGCGTACCGCTCGCCGCGCTCGCAGGGAACGCGGACGATCTCCAGATCCAGGCTGAGCAGGCTCGAGGCGTAGCAGAGATCGAAATGCGGATGAAAGAGGACGTTGCGCGCCACCCAGCCGTGAAAGGCGGCGTAGTTCCCCGAGCGCACCACCGTGCCGGAGAGCAGCAGGAAGAAGTGCTTGAAGAAGAAGTAGAGCAGCTTGAAGACGGGCGTCTCGCGCCGGCGCGTGCGGGCGGCGAGCGCGATGCGGCGCAGATTGCCGGGCTGGTCTTGCAGCGTTGCCAGGAGCCGCGGCAGGTCGCTCGGCTGGTCCTCGCCGTCGCCGTCGAGGGTGACGACGAAATCCTCGTCGGCGATCTCGCGCGACAGCCGCCGCAGGCCGTGGACGATGGCGCGCTGATGGCCGAGGTTGAAGGGCGGCACGAGGATCTGCACCGTGTCCTCCACCTTGCTCACCGATGGATCGCGGCCGGCGCTGTCGTCGACCATGACGAAGCGCGGCGCGAGCGGAGGCAGCGGCAGCGAGGCGAGCACCGCCTGCAGCTCCCCTCGCAGCCGGCGATAGGAGTCGACGTCGAAGTAGACCGGAGAGAGGATCCAGATGCGCGCCACGGCTATCGGCCGAAGACTGCGGCGCCGCTCTGCGCCAGCGCGGCGAAGGATCCCGGCAGAACGCCCATCCAGAGCACGATCAGCGCGCAACCGGCGATGGCCAGCCCGGCCGAGAGCAAGCGGCCGCCCTGGACCGCGTCGGCCTTCGCCTCGGGGACCATGTACACGTAGACCACGACGCGCAGGTAATAATAGAGGCCGGCCACGCTGGTGATGACGCCGAAGATGGCGAGCGGCACCAGGTCGGCCTCGATGGCGGAGCGGAAGACCGTCAGCTTGGCCATGAACCCCGCGGTGGGCGGCACGCCGGCGAGCGAGATCATGAAGAGCGACATCGCCGCCGCCAGCGCGGGATGCTTCTCGGAGAGACCCGCCCAGGAAGAGAGGTCGTCGCCCAGGCCGGAAAGAGCGAGCTTGCGCTCGATGATGGCGACCACGGCGAAGGCGCCGATCACCGTCGCGCCGTAGGACGCCAGGTAGAAGAGCAGCGCACCGGCGGCGTCGGCGCGCGGCGCGGAGGTTCCCATCGCCGCGACGGCGACGAGCAGGTAGCCGGCGTGGGCGATCGACGAGTACGCCAGCATCCGCTTGACGCTGCGCTGTGGGACGGCGAGCAGGTTGCCCACCAGCATGGTCAGGTAGGCGAGCGCGACGATCAGTCCCCGCCAGCGGCCGCCTTCGCCATAGCCGCTGACGAGAATCCGCACCAGCGTGGCGAAGGCCGCCGCCTTCACGCCGGCCGCCATGAAGCCGGTCACCGGCGCAGGCGCGCCGTCGTACACGTCGGGGACCCACATGTGGAAGGGCACGGCGGCGACCTTGAAGGCGAAGCCGGCGGCGAGCAGCGCAGCCGAAGCGTAGACCAGCGTCGTCGCGCTGCCCGAGCGCACCGTCGCGGCCAGATCGGCGAGCCGCGTCGAGCCGCTCGCGCCGAAGGCGAAGGCGGCGCCGTAGAGGAAGATGGCCGAGGCGAAGCTCCCGAGGATGAAATACTTGAAGGCCGCCTCCGCCGGCCGCTTGCCGCGCCGCAGATAGGCGCAGAGCGCGTAGACGGCAAGCGACATCACCTCCAGCGAGATGAAGATGACGACGAGATCGGTGGCTTGCGCCAACAGGCACATGCCCGAGGCGGAGAAGAGCGCCAGCGCGTAAAACTCGCCGCGCGTGGCGCGCAGCGATTCGAGATAGGAGAAGGCGACGATGCAAGAGAGGAAGAGCGCCGCGCAGACCACGGCCGCGACGATGTGGGCGAAACCGTCGCTCACCGCGGCGCCGGCGAAGAGCGGCTGCGCCGGATCCCCGAGCTGCGCCAGGGACGCCCAAAGTCCGGCGAAGGCGAAGGCGGCTGCGACCCAGGCCTGATAGCGGCGATCGGGCTCGACCGGCCGCAGGAAGACTTCGCTGGTGAGCAGCACCAGGGCGCCGGCGGCGAGAAGCAGCGCGGGGAGCACGCCGTAGAGATCGCCAGGGTTGAAATTCATTCCTTGTTCCCCGGCGCAGTCGGCGGCGCGCGCTGCGGCCTGCCGACGCGCTCGATGAACTCGTCGACCGGCCGCCTCATTGCGTCGAGGAGCGGCTGCGGCGCAAGGCCGATCCAGACGATGGCCAGAAGCAGCGGCGCGACCGTGAACCACTCGCGCAAGTTGAGATCGGCCATGCCGTGCGAGGCGGCCTTGCGCTCGGGCCCGAAGAAGACGCGCTGCACGACCCAGAGCATGTAGACGGCGCCGAGGATCACGCCGCTGGCGGCGAGCACCGCGAGCGTGATGCCTTTGGAAAATTCGGCGGTACCGATCGTCCAGCTGCCCATTCCCTTCGCGGTGAAGGTCCCGAGGAGGATGAGGAACTCCCCGACGAAGCCGTTGGTCCCGGGCAGGCCGATGCTGCTCAAGGTGATCACCACGAACGCTGCCGCCATCGCCGGCGCGACGCGGGCCACTCCGCCGTACGCGGCGAGCTCGCGAGTGTGGGTGCGCTCGTAGAGGATGCCCACCATGAGGAAGAGCGCGCCGGTCGAGATGCCGTGGTTGACCATCTGCAGCACCGCGCCGCTCACGGCCTCGGCGGTGAGCGCCGAGAGGCCGAGCATCACGAAGCCAAGGTGGGCCACCGAGGAGTAGGCGATGAGCCGCTTGAGGTCGGTCTGCGCCATGCACATCAGGGAGCCGTAGATGATCCCGATCACCCCCAGGACGGCGATCGCGGGCGCCCACTGGTTTGCCGCAGAGGGAAACAAAGGCATCGCATAGCGGATGAATCCGAACGTCCCCATCTTGAGCAGGACGCCGGCGAGGATGATCGATCCGGAGGCGGGCGCTTCGGTGTGCGCGTCGGGCAGCCAGGTGTGCAGCGGCCACATCGGCACCTTGATGGCGAAGGCGAGAGCGAAAGCGAGGAAGAGCCATTTCTGCCGCTCGGCGGGGAGCGCGCCCTGCTCGAGCAGGGCGACGTAATCGAAGGTGCGGTGGCCGGGAGCGCCCGAATTGCTCCACAGCCAGAAGATGGCCAGGAGCATCAGCACCGAGCCGATGAAGGTGAAGAGGAAGAACTTCACCGCCGCGTAGATGCGCCGCTCCGATCCCCAGACGCCGATGAGCAGGTACATGGGGATGAGCATCGCTTCCCAGAAGACGTAGAAGAGCACCAGGTCGAGCGCGGCGAAGGTGCCGAGCATCGCCGTCTCGAGGAGCAAGAGCGCCAGCGCGTATTCCTTGACGCGCGAGCGGATGTATCCCCAGGAGCTGAGCACCACGATCGGCCCGAGCAGCGCCGTGAGCATGAAGAGCAGGAGCGCCACTCCGTCGAGGCCGACGTGATAGCTGAAGCCGAGCGAGGGCGCCCATTCGCTCTTCTGCTCGAAGGAGAAGCGCGCCGGGCCGGAATGGAAGGAGGTCCAGAGCGGAATCGAGGCAAGGAAGGTGGCGAGCGAGAAGATGAAGGCGACGCCTTTGTGCTGGCCGCCCTCGCTCCGCGGCAAGAGCGCGACGAGCACCGCGCCCGCCGAAGGCAGGAAGATGACCAGCGTGAGCAGGTGCGCCTCGAGCCAGCTCACGGCGAGCTCCGCAGGAGGAAGGCGTAGACGAGCGCGAGCACGCCCAGGGCCGTCACCGCCGCGTAGCGCTGGACGTCGCCGTTCTGGAACCGCCGCGCGAGCGCGGCGACCCACGCCACCAGCTGCGCCGAGCCATTGATGAACAGGCCGTCGATGATGGTGGCGTCGAAGATGCGCCACAGCCCGCGGGCGAAGGACCAGAGCGGGCGGACCACCAGCCAGTCGTAGAATTCGTCGACCCAGAATTTGTTGGCGAAGGCGTTGCGCAGGCGGGGGAAGAGCGCAGCGAAGCGATCGTCTCCGCTCGCGGCCCGCGCCGGAGCATAGAGGAGCCAGGCGAGGCCGAAGCCGGCCCAACCGATGGCGAGGGCGACCAGGTATCCGGGCCAGGGGCTGAACCCGGCGGGCGGTCCGCCGCGCGGGGGGCTGAAGAGGCGCCCGGTGAAATGCTCCCAGTTGAGGTGCTCGAGGAACGAGCCGCGCACCCAGGGCTCCGGCAGACCGATCACCAGGCTCAGGACCGAGAGCGCCGCGAGAATCCACAGCGGGCTCGTCATGATGCCGGGCGACTCGTGCGGGTGCACGCCCTCGGGGCCGCGGTACTCGCCCTCGAAGGCGAGGAAGTAGCAGCGCCACATATAGAAGCTGGTGATGAGCGCGGTAAACGATCCGACCAGGTAGAGGATCGTGCCGAGCGAGGTCAGATGCGGCCCGCCAGGCCCGAGAGTGAGGAAGTCGTAGGCCTTGGTGTGCAGCGCCTGGGCGAGGATCTCGTCCTTGGAGAAGAATCCCGAGATGGGAAAGATGCCGCTGATGGCGACGGTGGCGACCGCGAAAGTCCACGCCGTCTGCGGCATGTACTTGCGCAGCCCGCCCATGCGGCGCAGGTCCTGCTCCCCGGCGAGGCCGTGGATGACGGCGCCCGAGCCGAGAAAGAGGCAGGCCTTGAAGAAGGCGTGGGTGACGAGGTGCATGGTGCCGGCGAAGAAGGCGCCCACCCCGACGCCGATGAACATGAAGCCGAGCTGCGAGACCGTCGAGTACGCGAGCACGCGCTTGATGTCGTTCTGCGCGGTCCCGATCAGGGCCGCCCAGAGCGCGGTGAGCGCGCCGACCAGGGCGACCAAGGCCAAGACGCCCGGCGCGCTCGTGTAGAGATGCGACATGCGCGCCACCATGTAGACGCCGGCGGTGACCATGGTGGCGGCGTGGATCAAGGCCGACACGGGCGTCGGGCCGGCCATCGCGTCGGGCAGCCAGACGTAGAGCGGCAGCTGCGCGCTCTTTCCGATCGCGCCAATGAAGAGGCAGAGCGCGGCGATGGAAGCGGTGGCGAGCGTCAGCGGCGCCACCCCGAGCTGGGCGAAGCTCACCGAGCCGGTCGCGTTGAAGAGGACGAAGATGCCGATCAAGAACCCGACGTCGCCAATGCGGTTGACGACGAAGGCCTTGCGCCCGGCGTAGGCCTTCTCCTCGTCGGTGTACCAGAAGCCGATCAGCAGGTAGCTGCACAGCCCGACGCCCTCCCAGCCGACGAACATCGCGACCAGGTTGTCGCCGAGCACGAGCGTGAGCATCGCGGCGATGAAGAGGTTGAGATAGGCGAAGTAGCGCCAGTAGCCGGGGTCCTCGTCCATGTAGCCGACGCTGTAGACGTGAATGAGGAAGCCGACGCCGGTGACCACCAGCGTGAGCGCGCCGGAGAGCCGGTCGAAGAGAAATCCCATGTCGACGTGCAGGCTGCCGGCGGAGAACCAGTTGAAGGCGACTTCGTGGAAGATCGGCACCTCCTCCGGGAGGCGGAGGAAGCCGGTGAGGCCGATGCAGAAGGAGAGCAGCACCGTCACCAGCGCGATGGCGTAGAGCCAGGCCTTGGGCAGCCACTTGCCCAACAGCCCGCAGACCGCCGCGCCGGCGAGCGGAAGCAGCGGAATCAGGTGGAGCCAGGAGACTTCCATCAGAGTTTCAAGCTGTCGAACTCATCGACGTTGACGCTGGTCCGGCTGCGGAAGACGGCGATGATGATGGCCAGCCCGACCGCGGCCTCGGCGGCGGCGGTCGCGATGACGAAAAAGACGGCCGCGTGTCCCTGCGAGAATCCCCCCTGCATGGGCGAATTCGCCACCAGCGGAAAGCGAGCGAACGCGAGGAAGGTGAGATTCACCGCATTGAGCATCAGCTCGATGCTCATCAAGACGATGATGGCGTTGCGCCGCAGCACCACTCCGGCCGCTCCCAGCGCGAAGAGCAGCGCGGCCAGGACGAGATAATGCTGCGCCTGGTGGGCGTGGAAGAAGTCGACCATCAGATCTTCCCTTTCGCCACCACCACCGCGGCGACGATGGCCACCAGCAGCAGAAGCGAAGTCAATTCGAAGGGCAGCACCGCCGCGAGATAGAGCGTGCGCCCGACCGCCTTCACTCCGCCGAAGCCCTCCGCCGCCAGAAGAATGGCGTTGTCGCGCGCCGGCCCGGTCGAAGGGTAGGCCGGCCCCAGCGCGCGCCAGGCGATGACCGCGGCCGTGGCGAGCACCGCCACCAGGCCAACGACTTTCCAGAAGGTGAAGCGCAGCTCGCCCAGCTCCTCTTCCTTCAGATTGAGCAGCATGATGACGAAGACGAAGAGCACCATCACTGCGCCGGCGTAGACGAGGACCTGGAGGATCGCGATCAGATGCGCCGAGAGCAGCACGTAGATGCCGGCGAGAAAGAAGAAGCATCCGACCAGCGAGACCGCCCCGTAGATGGGATTGCGCCGGAGGACGACCTGCGACCCTCCGGCCAGGACCCCCGCGGCGAAGAGATAGAAGAGGACAGCCTCGGCCACTTCAGCCTCGAACCAGGGCGTCGAAGTCGGCCCGGAATTTGTCGATGTAGCTCTTGGCCGGCATGGCGGCCCCGTCGGCCAGCGCGCAGATGGTCTTCATCTCCATCTGCCGGGCGATCTGGTGGACGTTGTCCACGTCCTGCTTCTCGCCCTTCCCGGCGACGATCTTGTCGAGGAGCCGAGAGAGCCAGGCGGTCCCCTCCCGGCAGGGAGTGCACTGGCCGCAGCTCTCGTGGGCGAAGAAGCGCATGATGTTGGCGAGCGCCTGCGCCATGTTGACGCTCTGGTCGAAATAGACCACGGCGCCCGAACCGGCCATCGTCTTCTTCGCCTTGAGGGTGTCGAAGTCGCTCGCCCAGTCGGCCTCCTCGGCGGTGAGGATCGCGCTCGAGGCGCCGCCGGGGATGATGGCCTTGAGGGTGCTCCCGGCGCGCATGCCGCCGCAGTAGTCGTCGAGCAGCTTGCGAAAGCTGATGCCCATCGGGGCCTCATAGACGCCCGGCTTCTTCACATGGCCGGAGACGGCGTAAAGGCGCGTCCCGCCGTTCTTGGGGACCAGCCCGATCTTGTCGAAGGCCTCGCCGCCCATCTCGACGATGGCGGGGATGTTGGCGAGAGTCTCGACGTTGTTGACGGCGGTGGGCTGCTTGAAGAGCCCGCCGCCCGCGTTGGCGGGAAAGGGAGGCTTGAGGCGCGGATAGCCTTTGCGGCCTTCGAGCGACTCGAGCATCGCCGTCTCTTCGCCGCAGATGTACGCGCCGGCGCCGAAGACGCAGTGCGCTTCCAGATCGAAGCCCGAGCCGAGGATGTTCTTGCCGAGAAAACCCTCGGCGTACGCTTCGTCGACCGCCGACTGCAGCCGCTGCATCGCGCTCTGGCGGAATTCGCCGCGGCAGTAGACGTAGGTGAGGTGGCACTCGACGGCGTAGCAGCCGATGATCAGCCCCTCGAGAAACATGTGCGGGCTGCGCAGCAGGATCTCGCGGTCCTTGAAGGTGCCGGGTTCGCCCTCGTCGGCGTTGACCACCAGGTACTTGGGGAAGCTCGTCTCCTTGCGGACGAAGTTCCACTTCATGCCGGTGGGGAAGCCCGCCCCGCCGCGACCGCGCAAGTTCGCCTTGACCACCTCGTCGACGATCTGCTGCGGCTGCATCCCGAGCGCCTTGGGGAGCGACTTGTAGCCACCCGAAGCCCGGTACCTTGCCAGCGACCAGCTCTCGGGCTCGTCCCAGGCGGCCGTGAGGATCCTGGGGCCGCTCATCTCTCCGTCTCCGTGCTCCCGGCCCCGGCAGGCGCCATCTGCTTGCCGGGCTGGCTGCCCAGATCGGCGAGCAGCTGGTCGAGGCTCTCCGCAGTGACCTTCTCGAGGTAGGTGAAGTTGTTGACGAGCAGCGCCGGCGCTCCGCCGCAGGCGGCGAGGCAGGCCACTTCCTCGAGGGAGAATTGACCGTCGCGCGTCGTCTCGCCAGGGCGGATCCCGAGCTTCTCCTCGCAGCGGCGCAGGACGCTGGTCGAGCCCATCGCCCAGCAGGAGATCGAGTTGCAGACGCCGATGTGGTGACGGCCGACGGGCCGCAGCCGGTACATCGTGTAGAAGGTGGCGACTTCGCGGACGCGGACGGGCGGCACCTCGAGCAGATCTCCCACGTAGGCCATCGCCGGCTCGGGGAGCCAGCCGAGCTCGTCCTGCACCAGGTGAAGGGCGGCGATGAGCGCTGCCTTGCGCCGCTCGCGGGGATACTTCGCCACGGCCTTCTCCAGGCCCGCATCGAAGCGCTTCTGCTGCTCGGGCGAAAAAGGCGATGGCGCGGGTCCGGCCTTCGTGGCGAGCGGGATCATCGCGGCGCGGACGTGTATGGCGAAGCACCCGACGTGTCAACGCCGGGAATGGATCAGCGCAGGTCGATCACCCGCAGCGAGGTGAGGCCGACGAGCGTTCCCAGGACGTCCGGCTCCGCCTTGCCGCTGCGCTTGATGATCTCCGCCACCGTCCGCGAGCCGTCGCAGCGAGGCAGGAGGTGCGCCTCCCAGGCCTGCAGCTCGACGTCGCTCAGATTGAAGTAGGGCTCCTGGCTCGGCACCGGCCGCACCGAGTCGGGCATCAGCCGCCTGAGCCGGTCCGCCTTGTAGAGCTTCTTCACGCCGCGCATGATCAGGTTGGCTGGATGGATGTCGAGCTTGATCGCTTCCTTGCGCGCGCGCGCCTGGAAGCTGAGGTTGAAGCTCCCCTCCTCCCAGGCGAAGACCGAGTAGAGAATGCTCTTGATCTGCTGGCCGACGTAATAGAGCCGCTCCTCTTCGGTCAGCGCGCCCATCAGGATGAGAACGTCGCCGGTGCGCTGCCTGGTGGCGGCGGCCTCCTCGGCGGCGTGCCTCAAGGTGTCCTCGTCGATCTTGCCGGCTCGCACCAGGAACTGCCCGAGCCGGTCGGCCACCAGGTTGGAGAGGGCGAAGACCGGCATGCCCCCCTCGAAGTAGATGATCTTCTTCACCTGCCCTTTCTGCAGGCCGAGCTCGCCGGTCTCCTTCGCCTGATAGAAGGCAGCGAGCAGGTGCGGCAGGTTGTCCTTGAGCTCGCCCTTGCGCACGCCGTCCCGCTGGGGGAAATTTTGCAGGGCCTCGCCGCTCTCTTCTCCCGCGATGGGCCCGGTGGTCACCTTGGTCGATTGCACCATGGGGTGCATCACCGGCGGCGAAGAGATGGGCTTCGCGTCGCGCAGCCGCTGCATCTGGTCGCGGTCCATCGGCTTCAGCCTCAGGGGCGATGTGCCGGCGACCACGCCATGCCCGACCAGATCGATGTGGCCGGTCAGCTGCATCGCCTCGGCCGCCTCGGTCACCTGCGGCCCGACGTCGACGTCCCACGATTCCACTTTCCTGTGCGGCTCCGCGAATGGCACGGCCTTGCGGACGGCGGCGAGCAGCGCGGTGCGCTCGAAAGGCTTCTCGAAATACGCTAGCGCGCCGTACCTGCCGGTGGCGTTGGAGCTGACCTTGCCCCCCTTGTGCACGCCCGACATGAAGATGAAGGGAATCTTCAGCCGCTTGAGCGCCTCGGCGACGTCGAATCCCATCAGGTCGGGCAGAAGCACGTCGACGATGACGAGATCTGGCCGCTCCTTGCGCACCAGTTCCAGCGCCGTGCGGCCGCGCGCCGCAGTCTGCACCTGGTAGCCCGCCTCCTCGAAAGCCGAGGAGAGAAGGGTGAGAAGCTCAGGGTTGTCGTCGAGAACCAGGATCCGCGGGGCCGGCACCCAGCGAGCCTACGATGGGGGACACTCGGCGGCAAGCAGCTTGCTCCCCTGTGAGCGGAGTGTTAAGCAGGGCCGCTTTTTCCCTCTTCTTGCGGAGACGCCGATGCGCCAAATCCCCGCCCGATTGCTGCTTTGCGCGCTCCTGATCGGCTGCAAATCGAAGGAACAGAGCGGCGGCGGAACCGGCGGCGGCCAAGGCACCATCGTGGTCGGCGAAGTAGGCTCGATGACGGGAACCGAAGCGACTTTCGGCGTGTCGAGCGATCGCGCCATCCAGCTCGCCTCCTCCGAGCTCAACGCGGCGGGCGGCATCCGGGGCAAGCAGATCCAGATCATCGCCCTCGACGACGAGGGCAAGCCGGAGGAGGCGGCCACGGCGGCGACCCGGCTGATCGCCAGCGAGCACGTGATCGCGCTTCTCGGCGAAGTGGCCTCGACCCGCTCGCTCTTCATGGCTCCCAAGGCGCAGGCCAACAAAGTTCCGATGGTCTCGCCCTCCTCCACCAATCCCAAGGTGACGCAGGTGGGCGATTACATCTTCCGCGCCTGCTTCATCGATCCCTTCCAGGGATATGTGATGGCCAAGTTCGTCCACGACAATTTGAAATTGTCGAAGGCCGCCATCCTCAAGGACGTGCGCAACGACTACTCGGTCGGCCTCGCGCAGAATTTTACCGAGTCGTTCGTTCGGATGGGCGGAAAGGTCGTCGCCAACGAGAGCTATTCCAACGGCGACGTCGACTTCAAGGCGCAGCTCACCAACATCCGGAATGCCCACCCCGAGGTGCTCTACGTCCCGGGCTATTACACCGACGTCGGGCTGATCGCGCGGCAGGCGCGCGAGGCCGGCATCACCGCGCCGATGGCCGGCGGCGACGGCTGGGACAGCGAAAAGCTCTACGAGATCGGCGGCGCGGCGCTGGAAGGAAGCTACTTCTCCAACCATTACTCGGTCGACGACCCGAGCCCGCGCATCACCGAGTTCGTCGCCAGGTTCAAGAAGGCCTACGGCGGGCAATTGCCGGACTCGCTCGCCGCGCAGGCCTATGACGCGGCCGGAATGCTCTTCGACGCGATGAAGCGCGCCACCGAGCTCACCGGACCCGCCATCCGCGACGCGCTCGCGCAGACCAAAGGGTACAAGGGCGTCACCGGCGACATCACCATGGATCAGAACCGCAACGCCTCGAAGCCGGCGGTCGTGCTCAAGGTCGGCAAGGGCGGCAAGTACGAATTCCAGGGCCGCATCGCGCCGGAGGACACCGCCACCGGCGCGCCGGAGGGCTCGCCCAAGAAGACCGAGGGCAATACCGCGCCGAATCCCGCTCCGGGAAACGTGCCGACGCCCACCCCGATGCCGGAGCTGGGCGCGACCAGCCCGGCTGCCGCCGCGGCCAACACCGGCCAACCGCAGGGAGTGCCCTCGGGCGAGCATCCGAAGAAGTAGTTCCCTTTGACCGAACTGCTCCAGCACCTCGTCAACGGCGTCAGCCTCGGCGCGATCTATGCCCTCATCGCGCTCGGCTACACGATGGTCTATGGCGTATTGAAGCTGATCAACTTCGCTCACGGCGACGTCTTCATGCTGGGGGCGATGGTCGGCTGGTATGCCTCGGCGCGCTGGACCAACGAGGCGCGCGACCCGAGCATCGCCGGCGCCCTGGCGGTGACGCTTCTCGCCATGGTGGTCTGCGGCACGGTCGGGTTCGTCATCGAGCGAGCCGCTTACCGCCCCCTGCGCGGCTCGCCGCGGATCAATTCATTGATCACCGCCATCGGCGTCAGCTTTTTCCTCGAATATGGCGGGCAATACCTGTTTGGACCGAATCCGCGCGCCTTCGGGGTCTTGCCGCACAGAGCGAACTTCATCGGCGGAGGAATTTCGGTCGGCTATGTCGATCTGGTGACCATCGGCACCTCGATCGTCCTGATGGCGCTGCTGCAGCGGATCGTCTTTCATACCCGCATGGGCACGGCCATGCGGGCGGTGTCCTGGAACCCATCGGTCGCGGCATTGATGGGCGTCAATATCGATCTGGTCATTTCCTTTACCTTCGTGCTCGGCTCGTCGCTGGCGGCGGTGGCGGGGATTCTCTATGCCTCGAAGTATCCCAGCGTCCATCCATTGATGGGATTGATGCCGGGATTGAAAGCCTTCGTCGCCGCGGTGCTGGGCGGCATCGGCAACGTACCCGGCGCGATGCTGGGAGGCTTGCTCCTCGGCCTCGCCGAGCAGCTCGTCTCCGGCTACACCAGCTCTTCCTGGCGCGACGCGGTCGCCTTCTCCATCTTGATTCTCATCCTCTTGGTCAAGCCTTCGGGCCTGCTCGGCCGGACCGATGCGGAGAAAGTCTAGCGTGGCCGGCTTTTTCGGCGGCTCGGCAGTCAAGCGCGCCTGGCGCGGACTGCGCAGCTGGATCCCCTTCTTTGCCGCGATCCCTTTTCTCTATCTGGTCGAAGCGACGCTCGCCAGCCAGCCCTCCCTCGAATACGCCTTCCAGAACATCAACCACATCGGCATCGCCATCATCCTTGCCGTCTCCTTGAACCTGGTCAACGGATTGACCGGCCAGTTCTCCATCGGTCACGCCGGCTTCATGGCGGTGGGCGGCTACGTCAGCGCCGTGATGCTGATGCGCGGGCCGGCGCAGGATCCCTACCGGCTCTTTTTCGTTCTCAGCATCCTCGCCGGCGCGGGCGCAGCGGCGGTGGCGGGATGGATCGTCGGCAAGCCTTCCTTGCGCCTGCGCGGCGATTATCTCGCCATCGTCACCCTCGGTTTCGGCGAGATCATCCGCGTCATCATCGAGAACACGCCGTTCTTCGGCGGGGCCATCGGGCTCTCGCCCATTCCGCACCGGGCCGATTTCACCTGGATCTGGGCGACCGCCGTCGCGACCATCCTCATCGCCAAGCGGCTGCGCGACTCCAGCCACGGCCGCGCTTTCCTCTCCGTGCGAGAGGACGAGGTGGCCGCCGAGGCGATGGGCATCGACACCACCGCCTATAAAGTGCGCGCCTTCGTCATCAGCGCATTCTTCGCCGGCGTCGCGGGAGCGCTGAGCGGCGCCTTCGAGGGCAACCTCGCTCCGCAGAGCTTCACCTTCGTGCGCAGCTTCGAGATCGTCGCGATGGTGGTCCTGGGGGGAATGGGATCGATCACCGGCGCCACCATCGCCGCCTCGGTCTTGACCATCCTGCCCGAATATCTCCGCGCGCTGGCGAACCTGCGCATGGTCATCTATTCGGTCGCCCTGGTCGTCCTCATGCTGGTGCGACCGCGCGGACTGCTCGGCACGACCGAGCTCTGGGACTTCGTCCGGCGCCGCCGGCCCCGCGCCAAAGGAAAGCGCGAGGCCACCGAGGCGCTCATCGACGTGCGCCGCGCCAGCATCCGCTTCGGCGGCCTGACCGCCGTCTCCGATTTCTCGCTGGAAGTGCGCCCGCGCGAGCTGGTCGCGCTGATCGGACCGAACGGAGCGGGCAAAACGACGGTCTTCAATCTCTTGACAGGCGTCTATCCGCCCAGCGACGGCACCATCGTCATCATGGGCCGCGACACCCGCGGCCTGCAGCCGCACGCCATCGCGCACCTGGGCGTGGCCCGCACCTTCCAGAACATCCGCCTCTTCCGCGAGCTGTCGGCCTTCGACAACGTGCGCATCGCCTGCCACCACTTGACCCGCGAGTCGATGGGCGCCGCCGTCCGCCACGGCGAGCTCAGCGTCGTCGAGGAGAGATGGATCGCCGAGCGCTCCGAGGAGCTGCTCGAGATCATGGGCCTCTCCCACCGCCTGGAGGAGCTGGCGAAGAACCTGCCCTACGGCGAGCAGCGCCGGCTGGAGATCGCCCGCGCGCTCGCCACCGGGCCGCAGGTCCTGCTCCTCGACGAGCCCGCCGCCGGAACGAATACCCGCGAGAAGGGCGAATTGATGCAGTTGATCCGCTCCATCCGCGACCGATTCGGCGTGGCGATCGTCCTGATCGAGCACGACATGCGGCTGGTGATGGGCGTCTCGGAGCGCATCCTCGTGCTCGACCACGGCGTGACCATCGCGCAAGGTTTGCCGCGCGAGATTCAATCCAATCCGAAGGTCATCGAAGCCTACCTGGGAGAGAAATACGCCAAGGAGCATTTCGGCAGCGGGGCGGCATCGTGACGCTGCTCGAGCTGTCGAACGTGGACGTTCATTACGGCGCCATCCAGGCCTTGAAAGGGATCTCCTTCAAGGTGGACGAAGGAGAGATCGTCACCCTGATCGGCGCCAACGGCGCGGGCAAGACGACGACCCTGCGCGCCATCTCGGGGATGCTCAAGCCGAGCCGGGGCTCGATCAAGTATCGCGACGAGGAGGTCTCGGGATTCAAGCCGCACCGGCTGGTCGCGCGCGGCCTCTGCCACGCCCCCGAGGGCCGCGGCATCTTCCCCAACCTGACGGTGCGCGAGAACCTCATGCTCGGCGCTTTCCTCCGGCGCGATCAGCAAGGCATCGAGAAGGATCTGGAGAGGGGATTCGCGCTCTTTCCCCGCCTGAAGGAGCGCGAGAAGCAGATGGCCGGCACGCTCTCGGGAGGCGAGCAGCAGATGCTCTCCATCGCCCGCGCGCTCATGTCCAGTCCGAAGCTGATCCTGCTCGACGAGCCCTCGCTCGGGCTCGCGCCGACGCTCGTCGAGGCGATCTTCGCCACCATCCAGCAGATCAACAAGCAGGGGGTGACGGTGCTGCTCGTCGAGCAGAACGCGCACCTCGCGCTCAGCATCGCCCATCACGGCTACGTGCTCGAGACCGGCTCGGTGGTGCAGTCCGGCAAAGGCGAAGAGCTCTTGCGCAGCCCCGACATTCGCAAGGCCTATCTCGGAGAGTAGACTGCCCGCCCCGTGACCTCGGCCTGGCCCATCACCATCGCGGACGTCCTGCAGGCAAGAAAGCGCATCCGCGACTTGCTCCCGCGGACGCCCTTGCGGCGCTATCCGCCGCTGGAGGAGGCGGTCGGCTACGGCATCAAGGTCTGGGTCAAGCACGAGAACCACCAGCCCACCCAGGCCTTCAAGGCGCGCAATGCCCTGGCCGCGCTCACCGCGCTCTCCGCGGAGGAGAAGAAGCGCGGCGTCGTCGGCGCCACGCGCGGCAACCACGGCGCCGGCCTGGCCTGGGCCGGACAGGCGCTGCACATCCCCGTCTGCATCTGCGTCCCGCGCGCCAACAATCCGGAGAAGAACGAAGCGATGCGCGGCTTCGGCGCGGAGCTGATCGAGGAGGGCGACGACTACGACGCGGCCGCCGCTGTCGCCGATCGGCTGGTCAAAGAGCGCGGCATGACGCTGGTCCACTCCACCAACAACCGCCACGTCATCGCCGGAGCCGGCACGATGACGCTGGAGATCATCGAGCAGCAGCCGGCGCTCGACGCGATGGTCCTCTCGGTGGGCGGCGGCTCGCAGGCCGTCGGCGCGCTGACGGTCTTGCGGGCGATGCGGCCCGGGATGCAGATCTATGGAGTGCAGGCGGAGAAGGCCTCCGCCATCCACGACTCCTGGCACGCCGGCAAGCCGGTCACCTCCGCGAGCGCGAGGACCTTCGCCGACGGGCTCGCCACTCGGAACACCTACGAGATGACCTTCGCTCCTCTCCTCGAAGGACTGACCGGATTCGTCAAGGTAGCCGAAAGCGCGATCGCCGACGCCATCCGCCTGCTCTTGCGCACGACGCACAATCTGGCCGAGGGCGCAGGCGCGGCGGGGCTCGCCGGCCTCTTCGCCCTGCGCGAGACGCTGGCGGGGAAATCGGTGGCCATCTGCATTTCCGGAGCGAACGTCGATCAGGAGACGCTGCGCAAAGTGCTCGCGCGCGAACTGTGAGGCGCCTCGGATCACCACGAGAGCTCTGGTCGCGGCTCCGCGCCTTCATGCGGCCGGGGCCGCCGCCGGCGCTGCGTGTCGAGCAGACGCTCTACGGGTTCGCCCAGCCGCTGGCGGGAGCGCGGATTCTCCTCAGCGACAGCGGCCTCCTCGCCGAGGCGCTCATGCCTGCCGCAGTCCTCGGCGCTTTTTGCGCGCTCTTCGCCACCGTCTCGAACGACACTCCCGGCTGGCTCGGCTGGTTGGGCGCCTTCTACAAGATCTTCGCCCTGCTCGCCCCGCTGCCTTCCCTGGTCTTCGCCAACCACTATGCGCGGCTCGGCGCGATGGTGCGCTGGCGTCTCGGCTTCGGCGCCTGCGGCCCGCGCGAGATGCCGATGGGCATGCTGATCGGCCGCCTGATCCGTCAGGCGCTGATCGTCGCAGTCGGGGTCATTCCCTTCGCGCTGGTGCCGCGCATCCTGCCGGGCATCGGCCCCTGGCTCTCCAACATCGTCGTCGCCGCCTGGGGAATCCATTGGGTGGTCGCCGACGCCTTCGACGATGCGCAGGTGCTGCGGCCGGGCGAGACGGTGCGGGCCTCCGTCGCTCGCGACCACGCTGCGCCTTCGCCCTGGTTCGTGCGGCTGCTCGACCGCGCCGCCGAGAAGCTGCCGATCATCGGCAGGCCGCTGCACAAGTTCGCGCGGCTCTGCGACCGGCTGGCGATGGATTCGCGCGGCGAGATCCATCTCATGGAGCAGAACAAGTTCATCTCGGTGGGCTTCGCGCTTAGCACGGCGGCGCTGATGGCGACCCCGATCTTGAACTTGTTCTTCCGGCCCGTGATCCTGGCCGCCTCCTCGCACCTGCTCGGGTATCTCGAAGTCAGTGAAGTTGAAACTCCG
>Ga0209471_1001015_pt1 | contig 17391 bp, 12 predicted proteins | sample GraSoiAngelo_128_FD_185885 | JGI IMG/M metagenome (GOLD analysis project Ga0209471, IMG submission 185885) | Grasslands soil microbial communities from the Angelo Coastal Reserve, California, USA - 14_0927_12_20cm (SPAdes) (version 2) | ecosystem: Environmental > Terrestrial > Soil > Grasslands ...
AAAAACGATTCGTCGAAGCCGAGTTATCGGCGCTGCTGCAAGCCGCCGGTGGCACGCTGCCGGTGATCCAGAAGAATGAAAAAGGCGTTTATGTGATCGTCGAAGCCGAAGCTGCAGCGCACGGACATGCCGCGCCTGCTCTTTCTGCAAAACCCGCAGCCGCTGCAAAACCGGCAACGCCGCCCGTCGTCGCGGCCACGCCATCTGCACCCGCCGCACAAGCAACGACAGTCGCCGAGAAAGCCATGACGCCCCCGGCTCCGAAGGCCGCCGCCGAACCGAATCGGTCATTGAATAAACGATCGACATATGCGGGAGTCGTCGATACTGGACCAGTTCCCGGTGAAACAAAGGACGAGAAGATTGCGCGACTGCAAAGAGTAGTTGCGGGAGCAAAGCAACACGCCGAAGAAGGCGGAGGGCAACACGCCGCCGTCACTGTCGTGGATTCATCGCCAAGTGCGGATGCGCATCGACCTGCCGCCGAAGCTCAAGCTGAGACCGGCGCCGCTTCTGCTGCACCATTGAGCGCGCCCGCGGCCACGGCTTCTCCTGTTGCCGGCGCAGAAACGCCCGCCGAACTTGCTCCTGATGCCGTTGCACCAGCTACGACACCGACGCCGACGACTTCGCATTCAACCAGTGGCGAGCCTGATCGAACTTTGATGAAGCGATCAACTTATGGTGGTGTGCAAGATACTGGGCCCGTCGCAGGCGAGACCCACGAACAAAAAATTGAGAGACTGACGAAAGTGGTTGCGGCAGCAAAGCAGAGAGCGGAAGAGGGCGTTTGATTTATTGGAATGCATTTACGAATAGCATAACTTGTCCCGGGCTGATTGAATCCAACCGCAAAGCAGTCGAAACCTTCCATGAACAGCTTCGCGGTTCAAAATTTCTCGTTAACGCCGCATTGCTCACATAATCGATCGATCCCTTATGCACTAACACTATACTTCGCTCACCACCAATCCTTCGCGCGCGACTTTCCAATTCAAAACTTCGGCGCCTTCTTGTTCTGACAGCGCCCGTTCTACGTTTGCCTTGCTTCCTTCAGCGCAGAGAAACGCAATGCAACCGCCGCCGCCCGCACCGCAAACTTTCGCGGCTTCCGCTCCGTTCGCCAGAGCCTTTCCGACCAACGCGTTCATGTGCGGGGTGGTGATGTTTGGCGCGAGCCGTTTTCGATTTGGATAAGCGACGCGCATGATCTCGCCGACTGCTTTCCAATCACCACCGAGCAGGGCTTCGCGCATCTGCTCAGCCGCGTCGCGAATCACTTCGAAGATCTGAAACAGCGATCGGTCGCCGTCGATGTGCCGTTTGAAGACTTCCCAATTGTTAATTCCGGAAAGGCGCGGCTCGCCCGTGTAGCAAATCACAAAGCGCCGCTCGATCTCGTCTTCGTCCACCGCGAGATGCTCGCGCTCGACCCCATCGGGACGCAAGTGAATTGCTGAAACTGAACCGTAGAACGCGGGATAGTAATCCTGAATTCCGGCAGGAACCTTGATAACGATGGTTTCGAGATTGGCGGCGATTCCGATGAAACTGCCTTCATCATAGGGATCGCCGACCAATCGATTCAGTGCGCCAATCAGAGCGATCGCCAGCGCCGATGATCCAGAGATGCCGGCGCCAGCCGGTGCTTCGCTGTGCGTGGTCAGATGAAAGCCGGTCTCGGGCCGAAAGAAGTGGACCATCTTGGAAACCAGCGCGAGCTCTTCGTCGCGCGCAAGATCTCCAATGCAATCAAGCGCGCTCTCGAGACGAATCCCGCGATCGCGCGACTCTAAAATAATTCGATCGTCATCGCGCGTTTCGATGCGCACACTCGCGCGCAACGAAAGCGCAAAGTTCACCGTTGAAGCGCCGGGGTGAAACAGATAAATCGGCCAGATGTCGATGGTGCCTCCCGCGAGATCCACGCGGGTTGGGGCGGAAGATTCAATAATCATGGTTAGAGGTTAGAGACTAGAGACTAGAGACTAGAGACTAGAGACTAGAAGCTGACGCCTCATGAAAGCGTGAGCTCGGCTTGTTATGTAGAAAAGATCATCGTCACCATTCAGTTGCCGCTCGCAGCGGTAATTCTCAGAGCTTCACTAATCTCTTACCTCTAGCCTCTAGTCTCTACTCCCTTTTCAAATGAATTTTTTCGCGAATCTCTTCTTTGATTTCTCTTAAGCCTTCGATTGCCGCGTGCTCGATTTCATGAAGTCGTTCCGGCTTTGCCGCTTCAACTTTCTTTGAAAGCCACCGACGTTTGATTAAATAAAAGACCACGACGCCGCCAACCAGGATTCCGAGCAGAATCTTTCCCACGTGACGAAAGTCGCCGATCAAACCCATGACGGCGCTCGAGAAAAAATATCCCACGCCGCTGAGAATGAAAACCCAGAGAAAGCAACTGCCCAGCGACAACGGCACGAATCGCACGTAGGGCATGCGCGCCACGCCGTAAAAAGTACAGGACGCCCAACGCAATCCGTAAACGTACTTCGAGATAAAAATCGAGAGCGTGCCGAAGCGATTGCTCAGCCTTTCGATGCGCGGACTCGCGCTGCGATAGAAGCGAAAATTTCGAATCGTCCCGCTGAACGCGCGCCCGGCGCCATACGCAAGGTTATCGCTCGCAAATCCGCCCAGCGTCCCCCAGAAAAGTACCTTCGCGAATCCATACCCTTGCAACAGTCCATCGTCAAAGAATCCTGTGTGGGCCAACACGCCGGCCAACAGTAACGTGAGGTCGCCTTCGATCATGACTAAAACAAAGACGCCATACAACCCATACAATTCGATCAGGTGAGACAGAAAATGGAGGCTGGTCATGTCAGTGAGCGGTGAGCAGTCGGCAGTGAGCAGTCATTGCTGAGCCAATGGCATCGGATCCGCGGTCGAAGGGCAGTCTGACAAAGCAGGCGTTGTCCTGCTTACCTCTCACTGCTCACTTCCTCCTTTTCTGGTGGGGGTTTGACGACCAGGACGGGACACTTGGCGTGACGCACGACGGCTTCGGCGGTCGAACCAAAAATGATGCGGCCCAGTCCGGTGCGTCCGTGTGAAGAGATAACGATCAGATCGACTTCGCGTTCTTCGGCCACGCGAACAATCTCGGCCGCCGCATCGCCGTGCACAATTTCTTCTTCGATGTCGAGGCCGCGAAGATCTTCGCAGTCTACCAACTGCGGCAATTCGCGCTCGGCGGAATCTTCCAATTGCTCGCTCATGTCGGCAATTGGCATAGGTTCGGCCAGGCCCGTATAACCGGCCGCAGGAACGATGGGCTCGACCACGTTAAGGCAGACGATGGTGGCTTTTGCAGCGCGCGCGATCGCCGCGGCATATGGCAACGCGAAATTCGCACATCCGCTGAAATCCGTCGGCAGCAGGATCTTGCGAAGCTGCAAAGCTGGTCTTCCGCTTTCGTCCATCGTGATTGCCATGCGAAATTTGACCGCATTCTACACGCAGAAGGCGAAGTTTGACAGTCCTTCTCTGCTTGCATAAGATGACCGGGAAATTCCTGCCCAAATAAGAACTTGTGCGAAAGGCTCGCGCATGCCGGAACAGTCTCCAAACAATTTTGCTGGAATTGAAGTCGCCCTGGCGACGATGCGGGGCGTTTTGATCTCTGAAGCCGGCGAGGTGATCGGCCGTCGCGAATCAACTTACGAGCCGGAAAATTTGATTAGCGCCATCGCCGATTTGACTAAAGCCTTGCGCGAGTCCGGCGAGATTAGGTCCGTCGGAGTTGCCATCCCCGGACTTGTGAATCGCGAAACGGATCGGGTGCTGATCTCGACCGGGCTTCCCTTCACCGCGCAGGAACATATTCATGCCGAGCTGATGCAGGCCACCGGTCTGCGCTTCGAATTGGAGAACGATGCGAACTCTGCCGCCTACGGCGAATACAAAGCCGGCGCTGGACGCGACGCGCGAGATATTTTCTACATCGGAATCGGCGAAGCGATTGGCGGCGCGATCATCCTCGACGGAAAACTATGGACTGGCGCGTCGGGATGCGCTGGTGAAATTGGACACATCACGATCGACACTGAAGGCGCCGAATGCGTGTGCGGCAACAACGGATGTTTGGAAACGACCGCGTCCGGACCAAACATCGTGCGGCGCGCGCGCGAACGTTTGAATCGCGATTCGACTTCGTCGCTTTCAAGTCTGGCGATGCAGGAAGACTTCACCGCCTCGGATCTTGCGTTGGCGGCGACAAACGGTGACGACTTTTCCATCATGATGCTCGAGCGCACCGGCCGATCGATTGGCATCGCGGTCGCCAGCATCATCAATCTGCTGAGTATTGAAAAGGTGATTCTCGGCGGAGCGATCATGGGAGCGGGAGACTTGATCCTTAAGCCAATTATCGAGGAAGCCGGCAAGCGTTCGTTTCAACCGTGCTTCGAAGCGACGCGGATTGTCGCCGCCGAACTGGGAACGAATGGCGTCGCTATCGGCGCGGCGTTGCTGGCGAGAGATGCTGACGGATCAGAAGCCCGACCGTAAGGGGAGGACTCACGTTACCGGTGAACTAATCCAACCTCGTCCCTCTAATCTTTTTTTCCTGTTCCTCACGAAACGCGCGCAACTTCTCTTTCAATTCAGGACGACTGTTCGCGAGGACCGCTATCGCGAATAATGCCGCGTTCATTGCTCCGGCTTTTCCAATCGCAAATGTTCCGACGGGAATTCCACCCGGCATCTGCACCGTCGAGAGCAATGAATCAAGTCCGTTCAACACGCTCGTCATCGGCACACCGAGCACCGGCAAAGTCGTGTGCGCCGCCATTACACCGGCGAGATGCGCCGCGCCGCCAGCCGCCGCGATGATCACTTCGATGCCGCGCGAATCCGCAGTGCTCGCAAATTCCGAAGCGAGCGCCGGCGTGCGATGCGCAGACATCACATGTGACTCGTGCGGCACACCGAACTTCTCAAGCGTCTCGGACGCCGTGCGCATCGTGTCCCAGTCGGACTTGCTGCCCATCACTACGGCAACGAGGAAGGATGAACGCGGAAGGCTGAGCGATTTCTCATTTTTTGGTGGTGACTTTTTCTTCGCCATCGTTTGTCTCACTTCATCATTCATCATTCAGCGTTCATCGTTGATTCTCTACGGCAACGAGGAAGGATGAACGCGGAAGGCTGAGCGATTTCTCATTTTTTGGTGGTGACTTTTTCTTCGCCATCGTTTGTCTCACTTCATCATTCATCATTCAGCGTTCATCGTTGATTCTTATTCTCCTTGATCTAATGAGTAACCACGCTCGCCATCAAAGTTGCACAGGTTTTCTGTCTTGATGAAATCAAAGCCGGCGCCTTCAACCCTGCCCAGGACGTCGATGATGTCTTTATGCGAAATCGGAGCGCCTTTGTTTTTCGACATGAACCGGCAGCGCCACTGATCGGAACAGAACGTTTCGGCCGCGCCGCCCGGCCAGACCTTAACGCCGCGGTTACTGATCATCGCGAGCTGCAAACCGTCCGGGACGAGTTTTGAGAGCGCGTCACCCAAGTTGTCCGGCGAGCCCTTTAGCCAATCCAGAAACACATCGACGCCGACCAGTTCCTTCTTGGTGTCTGAACGTTCTTTGACGATCGTTTCGCTGCAAACCTCTTCGACATCTTCCTGTTTGTAGGCAACGGCCTTCAAAGTGTTCGGTCGTTTGCCAAGTCGTTCAACCACGGCTTGCGCGAATTCTTTCGTCCCAACTTTCTGCTTGCTGATGCTCTCTTTGAAGATATCGTAGGTGTGCACGCCGTCTTCAATCGTCCGCAGCCATGCATTGTGAACTCGCTCGGCACTCGCGGTCTGACCGATATGGACCAGCATCAAAATCGCGCCGAGCAACAAGGTTTTGGCCCGCGCGACGAGGCGCCGATCCGTGAATCGCTTCGAACATCGAGATGTTCTCGCCGATGTTCGCGGAACCGGCGAGACCGACCGAGCCGGCAATTTGCGCCGCGACGTCCGACAAGATGTCGCCATAAAGATTCGGCATTACGATCACGTCGAAGGCATTCGGCGTGTCGGCCATCTTCGCTGCGCCGATGTCCACGATCCAATGTTCGTTTTCGATACCGGGATATTCGGCGGCGATCTCGTTGAAGACTTTGTGAAACAGACCGTCGGTCAGTTTCATGATGTTGTCTTTAGTGAAGCAGGTAACTTTTTTGCGATCATGAGTGCGCGCATATTCAAACGCGTAGCGCACAATCTTCTCTGAACCCGGACGCGAGATCAGCTTCAGACAAGCCATCACCTGATCGCTTTGGCGATACTCGATACCCGCGTAAAGATCCTCTTCGTTCTCGCGCACGATCACGAGATCCATGCCCGGATGCTTCGTCTCGATAAATGGATGATAGGAAACGCACGGCCGCACGTTCGCGTACAGACCTAGCGTCTTGCGGACGGTCACGTTCAGACTCTTGTAGCCTCCGCCTTGCGGCGTCGTGATCGGAGCTTTGAGAAAAACTTTCGTGCTGCGCAGCGAGTCCCACGCGCTGGGATCAATTCCCGAAGTATTGCCGGATAGATAGACCTTTTCGCCGATATCGATTTTTTCGATGGCCAGTTTCGCGCCCGCTTCCTTCAAAATGTGAAGCGTTGCTTCCATAATTTCAGGGCCGATGCCGTCGCCGTATGCGACGGTGATAGGAATAGTTGGCATGTGATTATTGCCTTTCTTTTGGTTTGAGAAGTTCACGAATATAAGTCAAAAGATAGAAGCGATCAAAGAGAGCAGCAGTGACTCCAATCACAATTTGTTACAGTTGGCGTGAGCCTTGACGTGAACTGAGCTGTGAAGTCAGTACCATCCGCGTGAGCGGATGGAATCAGGCGCCAATTTATCCCACCTGCTGACGCAGGTGGTACTGACCTCTACCGCCAACGCGGTACGAACCTCAAGTGATAAGATTGAAGTCACACAGATGAACGATCAAGCTTTCAAGACTTTGGAATTCGATCCGCTGCGCGCGCTCGTGCGTCGTTATGCGCAGACCGACACAGGCCGGGCGCGGATCGATGCGCTCGCGCCTATCGATGATTATGAGCAGTTGAGTCGTGAGCTGCGTGCCGCCGGCGAGATGGTCGAACTGCGTGCCCGCGGCGCGCGTCTGTCGTTCGAGGGAATCACCGATCTAATGGAATCGATCGCGCGCTTGAAGATTGCGGGAACAGCACTCGAGCCGCTGGCGATGCTTGATCTCGCGCGACTGTGTGAACGTGCAGTCGATGCGCGCGCCGCGATCGTTGCTGAGCGTGAAACGTCTCCGACGCTTTTTGAAATCGTCGCGCAGCTTTCTACCGATTTGAAAAAGCTGGCCGGGGTGTTGCAGAAAAAGATTCTGCCCAGCGGCGAACTCGACGATCGGGCGAGTCCGCAACTCGCATCGATTCGTCGCGACCTCGCCAACGCGCGCTCGCGAATCACGCGCTCGCTGGAACGCCTGATGCGCCGCGCGAGCGAATCGGTTCAGGAAGAACTGGTCACTGTGCGTAACGATCGGTTTGTCATTCCGGTCCGCGCCGACCATCAATCACGAATCAAAGGCGTGGCGCACGGATCGTCGTCGTCAGGCGCAACTGTATTCATCGAGCCGCTGGAAACAATCGATGCGAACAACGAACTTCAAAATCTGCGCGAAGCTGAACAGCGTGAGATCGCCGAAATCTTGTTTGCTCTATCGGAAGAATTGAGAAATCAACTACCTTCGATTGAACTCGCCGCCGAAGCCATCACCGAGCTGGATTTCATCAACGCTAAGGCTGCGTTCGGCGAAAGATTTGAATGTGTGGTGCCGGAAGTTTGGAGTGCGCCGGCAGAGCGAAGCGGCGACGGCGCTTTGGATCAATCTCCCGCGCAAGAGATCGAAAACGGATCCAAAGCGGTGTCGCCGCTTCGCTCTGCCACCGCACTCCAAATAGACACAACTCTCAAATTTATCAGCGCCCGGCATCCTCTTCTGGAACAGAACCTTAGAGCATCGGGCGGCGAGGTCGTTCCGGTGTCCTTCAAACTCGATTCGGATCATCCGGTCATGGTCATATCCGGTGCGAATGCCGGAGGCAAGACAATCGTCTTGAAGACTGCCGGGCTGCTGTCGTTGATGGCCTTGTCGGGCTTGCCGGTTCCGGCGAAAGAAGCACACGTGCCCTTCTACCGATCGATACTGGCTGATATCGGCGATCAGCAATCTATCGCTGCTAACCTTTCGACATTCACTTCGCATGTCGCGAACATTGCCGGGATGATCGAATCATGCGAGACGCCCGTACTGGTTATGCTCGACGAAGTCGGCACCGGCACCGATCCCGAAGAAGGCTCCGCGTTGGGCGTCGCGGTCGTCGACCACTTCAAACAGCGCGGCGCGCAGGTGCTTGCGACGACACATTATTCTGGTTTGAAGATGTATGCGGCGAACGAGCCGGGCGTGTTGAATGCCAGCGTCGAATTCGACGAGAAAACGCTGCAGCCAACCTATCGTCTGCTGGTCGGGCTCGCCGGATCTTCGTCAGGTTTGGAAATCGCGCGCCGCTTTGGCATCCCGGACGAGTTACTCGAGAACGCCGCTACGAACCTCAAACAATCATCGCTGGACGCGATCGAATATCTGCGCCGGATCAAGAGTGAGGCCGAAGCGGCAGCCAGCCTGCGGAAAGCTCTGGAAGAAGAACGTGCGGCAGTCGCCGAAAAATTTGCGTCGCTCGATCGGGAGTTTCAAAAACGTGAATCCGATCGTCAATCGCAATTCACAACCGATCTCGCCCAATCAATTTCAGATTTCGAAAAGTTCAGCCGCGATCTGCTCTCAAAGATCGAAGATCGAGCAGCGCGCGTGAAGGTTGAACGCGAAGCAGAGAAACGCGCGTCTGAACTGAAACGTGAAGCCCAAAAAGCAGCCGAAGCAATGTCGCAAGCCGCTAGATTGCAGACCGCGAAACAACCGAAAGCTGAAACTCAGAATTTGCCTGCACAGCTTCGCGGCGTGAAAGTTTTGCGTGACGGGAAAGTAGTTAACGATCGGCTTGAGAAATCCGCTGCGGATTCGATTGAAGTTGAACGCATCGACGCGCGCGTTGAGGGCAAGGCTGCCCGCGCTCCGGCGCGTGATTTCAAAGTTGGCGACCGGGTGCGCCTTCTTTCGTTCGGTTCAATTGGCACTATCGACCAGCTCAAGGATGATCAAGCTAATGTCCGAGTAGGCTCGCTTCACCTGCGTGAAAAGATTTCGAATCTCGAATTGATTGACGAAACCACCAATCGAACAACGATGGGCCGGGACAGTAGCCCGACCGCCAGAGAGGGCTCACTTGAAGAGCTGAGTCGCCGAGCGACGGCCACTGAGCTTCATCTGCATTCAAGAGAATCAGGTTCCAAGTTCACGAATATGGCCGAACTGAAGCTGATCGGTAAGACAACTGACGAAGCCGCCGATCTGGTTGATAAGTTTCTCGACGAAGCCTTCTTGAACGGTCAGACCGAAGTGCGCATAATCCACGGCCACGGCACCGGCGCGTTGCGTCGTAGCGTTGCCGAATTGCTCTCGGATCATCCACACGTCGCGCGATTCGCAGCAGCGCCACAGGATCAGGGCGGCAGTGGCGCGACGATTGTAGAAATAAAATCCTAAATGCGTTTCCCGCAAACCTTCATCGAAGATCTCAAAAGACAAGCGGACATCGTTCGCATCGTGCAGGACTATGTCTCGTTGAAAAAAGCCGGCACCAATTGGCGCGCGCCCTGCCCGTTCCACAAAGAGACGAAGCCTTCATTCAACGTCAATCCGGCAAAGGAAATGTTCTTCTGCTTTGGCTGTCACAAGGGCGGCACCGTTTTCAACTTCATCATGGAGATGGAGCGCGTCACATTTCCCGAAGCGATCAAAATCGTGGCCGAAAAATCCGGTGTGCCGATGCCGAAGTTAATCGACGACGGACGGTTTGAGTCGCGCCAGCGCGACAGCGATCAAGTGATCGAATTGAACCAGTGGGCGCTCGCCTGGTGGAAGGATCAGTTGCAAAGCAGGGCGGCTGCATCTGTTCGCCAATATCTAAAGCAGCGCGGACTGACGGAAGAGACCACGGAGGCTTTTCAGCTCGGTTTCGCGCCCGATAGTTGGGAAGCGCTTTCGACTCATCTGCTGCAAAAAGGTGCGACCCAGGAGCAACTGGAAAAGAGCGGCCTGGTGGTCAAAAGAGACGACGGCGGATCGTACGATCGTTTTCGCGGCCGACTAATTTTTCCAGTTCTCGATGCGCAAGGAAAACCGATCGCGTTCGGTGGGCGAACGCTCGATCCCGAGGGCGACCCGAAATACTTGAACTCGCCTGAGACTCCGGCCTACACAAAGGGCCGTCACCTTTATGGACTGCATCTGACTCGCGATGAAATTCGGCGACAGGGTTTTGCGATTCTCGTCGAGGGTTATCTCGATCTAATCATTCCTTATCAGTTCGGCGTGCGAAATTTGGTCGCGAGTTTGGGCACCGCGCTCACGCCTGAGCAAGTGAAGCTGGTTGGCCGGTTTGCGCGTAAAGTTTTGGTGAACTATGATGGTGATCGAGCGGGCGTGCAGGCGGCAAAGCGGGCGATTGAAACGATTCTGGCAGAAGACATTGAAGTCAAGGTCCTGGTCCTCCCGGACAACGCAGATCCTGACGATTTCATCCGAAAAAACGGCGTTTCCGAATATAACCGACGCCGCGGAGAGGCACAGCCCCATATACAATTCGTGATCGATCAAGCGGTACGGGATCGTAACCTCAACAACCCAGCCGATAAAGCCGCCGCAGTAGAGGAGACGCTTCCGTTTGTTCGCGCTGTTCGGAATCGAATTCAGAAGCGCGAATATTTTGACATCGCGATGGACGGTTTGCGCTTGCAGCGTGAGCAGCGGCACGAACTTTGGCAACAGGTGCGCGGCTCAATCACCGACGCGGCAGCCGTTCAGAAGGTGTTCGCGCAAAGCATTCAGCCGACCGTGGCAGAGGAAAAGCTGCTCGGGCTTTTGGTGGCGAATGATGAGCTGCGAAACATCATTCTGCCGCGACTCGAGCCGAGCGACTATGAAGGGTTGGCAACAGCCGCGATTTTTCGCGCGCTGAAAGAACTGGGCACAGAGGACAAGGAAATCACTTTCGAATCGTTGAGCGAGGCTACGGCGGACAATCCAGCGGCGGCAGAGATTCTCCCGCGGATATTGATTAACGAACCCGCCGAGTCTTTCGACGAATCGTTAGCTGATGCTGAGCGGTGTTTGAATTCACTTCGGCTGTCGCGCCTTAATCGGCTTGTGGACGAACTAACACAGCAGATCGCGGACGCTATTCGCTCGGGTGACGAGAATCAGATCCTTGATCTACAACGGCAGCATCTGGAGATGACAAAGCAGCGAGACGCGCTCGATGCTCTGCTGCCGCGCGGCCATGCAGCTTGATTAGCTTAATAGGAAAACAAAAGTGGCTATTGAAGAAAAAGACGATGTAATGGATCGGCTGCTCCAATTGGGCGGCGACAAGAAGTTTTTGTCTTACGACGATCTCAATCGCGAGTTGCCTGAGAACGTGGTTTCCCCCGACGACATTGAAGACGTGCTCCAGAAACTGGACGCGTCGAACATTCACGTCGCGGATTCCGACGAGCGTTTGATTGAACAGGCCGCGGCCATCGCGACCGACGATGAAGATGGCGACGAGGAATTAGAGCTTGATCTGTCCGCAGGCGCGCTGGAGAAAACGAACGATCCGGTTCGCTTGTATCTGCGTGAGATGGGCGTCGTTCCTTTGTTGACGCGCGAAGGCGAAGTGGCAATCGCCAAGCGCATCGAGCGTGGCCAGATCAAGACTCAGAAAGCAATCGCGCGCTCGCCGATTGCCGTGGCCGAGCTAGTCAAAATGGGCGAGGAACTCGCCGCACTTAAACTGAACATCCGCGAAGTCGTCACCTTCTCTGAGCAGGCCGAACTCGCCGGTGAAGAAGACAAGGCCGAAGAGTATCGCGAATGGACCATCGAAGGCATCGAGCGTATCAACAGACTGTTCAAGAATACTTTGAAGGAATGGGCCAAGCTGCGCACGGAAACAAAGATCACGCGCGGTAAGAAGACAAAGAAGCTGACGCGACTGCGACGCAAAGTTGGGCGCTTACGCATTGAAATCGCCGATGAAATCGGCCGGTTGAACATGACTGAACGTTCGCGTCAGCGGCTGATCAACGCTATTCGCAACGTGCAGAAGGAAGTGCGATCGGCGGAACGCGAGCTGTCAACCTACAGCGATCGGCTAACGAAGAAGCGGCTCAAGGCTGATGACATCAAGCTCTATAAGAAGCACGTTTCGACCGCGAAGAAGCGTTTGCAGATGGTTGAAGAAGAGCACCACATCTCGCCGGTCGAAGTTAAGCGTTGCCTGCAAGCAATCGTCACCGGCGAGCATCATACCGGCCAAGCGAAACGCGAACTGGTCGAAGCGAACCTGCGCCTGGTCGTATCCATTGCCAAGAAGTATACGAACCGCGGTTTGCAGTTCCTTGATCTGATTCAGGAAGGCAACATCGGTTTGATGAAGGCGGTTGACAAATTCGAGTGGCGCCGCGGCTATAAGTTTTCAACCTACGCGACGTGGTGGATTCGTCAGGCCATCACCCGCGCGATTGCCGATCAGGCGCGCACGATTCGTATTCCGGTGCACATGATCGAAACGATCAATAAGCTGATTCGCACTTCGCGCGCGCTGGTGCAGGAACTCGGACGCGAACCGACGAGCGAAGAGATCGCCAAGAAAATGGACATTCCGGTTTCAAAAGTGCGCAAGGTCCTGAAGATAGCGCAGGAACCGATTTCGCTCGAGACGCCAATCGGTGAAGAAGAGGATTCGCATCTGGGCGACTTCATCGAAGACAAATCGATCATGAATCCTTCGGATCAAGTGGTTGCTTCAAACCTTCGTGAGATCACGGACGAAGTGCTGGCGACGCTGACGCCGCGCGAAGAGAAAGTGATCAAGATGCGGTTCGGTTTGGGCACGACTGGATCAGAGCACACACTCGAAGAAGTCGGTCAACATTTTGCCGTGACTCGCGAACGCATTCGTCAAATCGAGGCCAAGGCGCTGCGAAAGTTGCGCCATCCGTCGCGTTCACGAAAACTGAAAGCGTTTTTGGAAACGGTTCAGCACGGGTAAGGGCAAATTAGCCACAGATGAACGCAGATTACACGGATTAATTACAGTATTTTCTGATCTGTGTTTATCTGTGTGCATCTGTGGCTCTAATGGTTCATGAACAAGATCGTCGAAAGCTATAAACGCAAACTCGCCTCGGAAGACGGCTGGGTGTTGAAGCGCGGCGCGCAATTGCGCATCGCGCTCTGCTATCCCAACGTGTATTCAATCGGCATGGCGAACCTTGGCTTTCAGGCGATGTATGAAATCTTCAATAACATTCCTGATGTTTCATGCGAGCGAGTTTTCCTGCCGGAAAGTATCAGAAGGCCGACCGTTAGGGAGGGCAACTCCCGCAAGCGAGCCCTGGCTCACGCGCGGGCTTCTGACACGTCTGGCTATGATCACTCCGTTCCGAATGGGCGGGGTTCCGACCCGATCAACGAACTCGCCGAGTACGAACGCATTCGCACGCCGTTGCTTTCACTCGAATCACAAACACCCGTCCGCGAATTCGACGTGATCGCCTTTTCGATTTCCTTCGAAACTGATTACGTGAACATGGCGCGCATGCTGCAGCTAAGCGGCGTGCCGGTTTGGTCGAAAGACCGCACGAAACATGATCCATTGATTGTCATGGGCGGCGCATCGTCGTTCCTGAATCCGGAACCTATTGCCGAATTCACGGATGTGATCGGTGTCGGTGAAGGCGAAATCCTCGGGCCAAAGCTGGTTGATGCGATTCTCGAAAATGAAAGCAAAGACGAACTGCTTTTAGCATTGGCGCGACAAGGCCGCGGATTCTACGTGCCTTCGCTTTATTTCGTCAGCCACAACCAAGACCAAACTGTCGCCGCATACACACCACTCGAAGATGGCGTTCCGACTCGAGTCGGCCGCGCGATCTCCGCCCAGAATCCGAAAGAAGGCAGTCTCCGCCGCGCGATTCGTCGCGGGCAAACCGATCTCGTCGATCAATTGAGACGTGATGAGATCTTCGCACCCTCGACGACAATTTTCGCGCCGCAAGCCGAGATGGGCGATCGATTTCTGATTGAAATTTCGCGCGGATGCTCGCAGGGCTGCCGCTTCTGCTGGGCCGGCTACAACTATTGGCCGCCGCGCGTCGTGCCGGCGCGGGACATTCTGGCAAAAGCGCGAGCGTGGCGCTCAAAGACCGACAAGATTGGTTTAGTTTCGACTGCTGTCTGCGATCATCCGGAGATCAGCGAAATTCTCCAGGGCCTGCGCGCTATGGATTATCGGATTTCAGTTTCTTCTCTTCGTCTCGATCAAATTTCGGACGAGCTGCTGGACGCGCTGGTTGAATCTCGCGATCAACAGATCGCAGTCGCGCCGGAAACCGGATCGGATCGACTGCGCCGCGTCATCAATAAGAATCTGACCAATGACGAGATTGTCGATATCTGCGGCGCGGTTTTCGATCGCGGCATGTTGACCGTCAAGCTCTATATGATGGTGGGCTTGCCGACGGAAACCGACGAAGATCTGGAAGAGATGATCGTTTTAGTCGAGCGCATCAAGGATCGCATGCTCGAAGCCGGCAAGCGTTTCGGTCGCGCCGGCAAGATCATTCCTTCACTAAATGGGTTTGTGCCGAAACCCAACACGCCGTTTCAATGGGAACCAATTTGTGAAGAAAAAGAATTGAAGCGCCGTTTGAAGTTTGTCAGCAAGAAGCTCGCGCGCATCCCCAACGTCGAAGTGCGCGCGATGTCGGCGCGTATTGCTCATGAACAGGCTCTCTTCTCTTCGGGTGATCGACGGATTGCTCGTGCGATCGAAGCAACCGCGCGGTTGAATAGCGATTTGAACGCCGCGATTCGCGAAACTCAAATCGATCCCTACTTTCACACCAGTCGCCGTCGTGCTTACGATGAAATTCTTCCCTGGGACATTGTGGATTCCGGCATCTCTCGTGAATTCATGCAGCGTGAAGACGAACGCGCGCACGAAGCTCGTTCGACTGCTCCCTGCCCTTCCGTCAATCAATGCACTCGTTGTGGAGTTTGTCCCACGACATGGCTTGCCGAAGCTCCGCAGTCGCTGGTGCAATTAACAGCCTTCGCCACACAGCCTGTTGCTTGATCAGAATACTCGGAAGACAACATCAAGAGAGACCACCTGGAGTCAGCTCTCTAGTGGCCTCTTATTGATTGGGCTTCGGCGACGCCCCGATGAACCCGATTAGTTACGTTACTGCACCGCAGCACAAATTGCTTATACGGTGGGAAGTAGCGATGCGCTGTTGGCGTTCGAAGAATGGGCTTAGAAGGGTCTTACTTGCTGCTTAGAAATGTCGAACTCTTGACCGTTGATCGAATTCGTAGTTGTAGGTATAGCCGGGGAATGAAATCGGTCGTGTGAATTTGACGTGAAGTTCCACGCGTTGATCGTTAGGACCCGCGGTGATCAGGGCGTCGGGAGGCACATGATATTCGGGGCCGATCTTCACCATCTGATCTTTAAGCCATCCGCTGTCGTAACCCAGAGCGGCCGCCTGGTCCACCTTGTTCTGCATAAAGTCCTTATAGTAGTACGAGTCGACCGCGACCGGCAGGTACATGTAACCAACGTAACTGACCAAAGCAAAGATGACCAGAAAGACAATCAGCTTGACGCGCGCGCTGCCTTGTTCGTTATTTCTTGACATGTTCTTAAAATGAATTAGCCTTTACTAAACCTTAGCCTATTCCCCGCTCTAACTCGTGTCCCGCAAGCTTTCACGAAGCGCTGCTCGCAACGCGAGGGCATCGATTTCGTTTCCGTCAACAATGCGCGCGCTGCCGATCCGTTCCAACAGTACCCATTTGATTCGCCCGCCGACAGATTTCTTGTCGCTTTTCATCGCTCGCATCAGCGCGCTGACGTCGATGTCGTTCGCGCGCGGGAGCGGTCCGCACGCCGCGACCGCTTCACGTAACAATTCTAACTCGCCGCTAGCGAGCATGCCTAGATTTTTTGACAGCGCGCCCGCCATCAGCATTCCGTGGCCCACTGCCTCGCCATGACGAAAGCGCCGGTATCGAGTCACAGCTTCCAAAGCGTGCGCGGCCGTGTGGCCAAAGTTAAGAATCCGCCGCGAGCGCCGATCTTCGCGATCGATTGCCTCGCGTTCGTCTCCGGCAACGATGGAAGCTTTGAAGCGACAATGCGCAGCAATCGTGGCCGCGAGCTCAGTCGCATACACTTCAGTCTGTAACTCCAATTTTTTTCGCGCGCCTCGAGCCCGATCGCCCCCCAGACTTGAATCAATGCTGCGGATGAGTCGCACGGTTCGATCGAACAACTTCCGATCACCGACTGCGCCCTGCTTCACGGCTTCGCACCAACCGGCGGTCAACTCACGTCGCGGCAAAGTTCGCAGCGTGTCTGTATCAATCACCACCAGACGCGGCTGATGAAATGCGCCGACCAGATTCTTTCCACCAGACAAGTTCGTTCCTGTCTTGCCACCAACCGATGAATCGATCTGAGCCAGCAGCGTTGTCGGAATTTGAATGAAATCGACCCCGCGCAAATACGTCGCTGCCGCAAAGCCGGCGAGATCACCCACGACTCCGCCGCCCAGTGCGACGACCGCATCGTTTCTTTCCAAACCTGCTTCGATGAAAAAGTTCAGCGCCTGCTCGAGCGAACGAAGATTCTTGTATCGCTCGCCGTCTTTCATCAGCCATTTGCTAACTTCAAAACCCGAGGCGCGCAGATTACGGACAGCCTTCGTGCCAAACAGATCAAAGACTCTGGGGTTAGAGATAATGACTACGCGCCGCGCGGGACTGCCGAGACAGCCTCTTACATTTTCACCGAGCTGCGATAACAGTCCGGCTGCAATTCCTATTTCGTAAGTAGTCGATCGCGCCGGCAGGCACACAGTCACGCGTTGCATCGTTCAGACTCTACAGCGAGCAGTGTCCTGCGCGTCAAGTTCTGAAGGCAGAATCAGTTTGAGTGGCGAAGCCGCCTCCGGTAGCCGGGGCTAATCCTGACACTCCACAATCCTTTAATGAAAGAGATTAACCGCCTGCTAGGGTAGGCGGTTTTAACTTTCGCATTGGAAACGGAAAGCCATTAGCCCTTTTACTTGCTTGTCATCTCTGGATTTCGGGGTGCCGGAAGCCTAAACTTCCCGAAAACTTCAAGAGGCGTAGTCCGTTGCCCGGCTGCGTCCCATTTTTTGAAAGGTA
>Ga0209471_1001016_pt1 | contig 17391 bp, 15 predicted proteins | sample GraSoiAngelo_128_FD_185885 | JGI IMG/M metagenome (GOLD analysis project Ga0209471, IMG submission 185885) | Grasslands soil microbial communities from the Angelo Coastal Reserve, California, USA - 14_0927_12_20cm (SPAdes) (version 2) | ecosystem: Environmental > Terrestrial > Soil > Grasslands ...
GCGCAACTCCAGCTGCTCGATCTGCAGCCGCGGTTGTCCGCCGTGCAGCGCGAAGCGCGCGTCTCCGGAGTCGAACTTCTCGCCCCACAGCGACAGTTCGCCGAACTCCAGCGTCGCGCTCCCCTCCGGACCGGCGAGCGGGCCTTTCACGTCGATGACGCCTGCGACTTCGCCGTCGACGTCCTTGGCATCGTTCAGGCTGGCGAGCGAGGGCACCACTCCGACCGCGAGATCGATCAGGTCGTGCACGTACGCGTCCGTCATCTCCAGGTGTGCATCGATAGGAGTGTCCTGCTCGCCCAGGCCGAGGACGATGCGGCCCTGGTAATCGCTGCGATCCTTGTGGCCTTCGATCTGCTCCAGCGAGAGCTGCATCGACGCCAGCGAGAATCCCAGCTGGGTGGAGATGTCGCCCAGCGAGAGGTCGAGGAAGTGGAAGTCTTTCACCGAAGCCGAGCTGTCGACGCGCAGATCGCGATACGGCCCGCCTACGCGGCCGGCCACGGTGGCGCGGCCATGCGTCGGCAGCGGCCCGAGATGTCCGCCGAAGTCGTCGAGGTCGAGGTTCTCGCCGTGCGCGGCCAGCTGCATTCCCTTGCGCTGATCGCCGAAGAAGGTCGCCTCCGCCACATCCACGTGCGAGGCGCCCACCTCGACCGAGGCCCCGCGGAAGACGACCTTGTCGCCATCGATCGAGAGCGCGGAAGTCACCTTGCCGCGGGCGAACTCGAACATCCGCTTTGCCGACGCGCGCTTCTCGTACGCCCGATCGAGCACCGCGAAGTCGGCCACCTCCAGCACGGTCTCGGCGGAGAGCGCCAGCGGCGACAGCGGACCCTTCACCTGCGCGCGCCCGCTTGCCTTGAGCACCACCGGGCTGTGCGGCGCGCCCAGCTTGCGCAGCACCTCGGCCAATTCCACGTCGCGCAGATTGAGGTCGGCGCTGAGGGGCAGCGAGGCATCGTCGATGCGCAGCTCGGCCGTCCCGGTCACGACACCGGGAGCGATGGGCACTTCCAGGCGCTCGGCCTTGACGCGCGCGCGATCTGCATCGAAGCGCACGCGCGCGTCGCCGGGATTGAAGCCTTCGATCGACACGCCCTGCAGGCGCACCTCGCCTTTGGCGCGCGGCTTCTTGCCGGTGAGGGTCAACGCCACGTCCGCCGAGAGCGCGCCCTTCACGCCATGGAGCACGCCGGGGAGGAGCCGCGCGGCGGCCGTTTCCAGGTCATCGACGCGCACGTTGGCGAGCGCCTCGATCGACGGAGCGCAGAGATCGCCCAGCTTGCCCTTGACGAAGAGCGAGGCCTCGCTGCCGATCAGGTCGGCGCGCTCCAGCGAGATCTGCCCCACCCCGCGCAGGTCGACGCCGGCGGAAGTGCGGGTGGAGATGAGCCCGATGGTCCGCCCCGGCAGCTCCACGCTCCCGCCGCGCGTGGCGACCTCGACGTGCAGCTGCCCGCCGCGGCCTTTGATGGAGATGGCAGCATGCGGAACGTCGACGTGCAGCGCGGCGCTCTTCACCTCCACGCTCGCCTTGCGCACCTTCACCCGGCCGAGCTCGAAGCGCTCGAGAACTTCGGGCAGGCACTGGCCGCCCTTGGGGGTCGGGCCTCCCTGCTGGTCGAGCGAGAGATGCAACTCCGGCCGATCGACCTCGAGCCGCTCGAGCCGCACCCGCTGCAAGAGCGGCCGCACCACCACCTGCACGAAGACGCGCGCGACCTTGAGGTCGATGCGCCCGCCGGGCACGCCGACCTGCAGCCCGTCGATGGTGAGCTTGCCCACCGCCGGTTCCACCGAGCAGCGCGCGACCTTCACCTGCGCCTGGGTGGCTTCCTCGATGGTGGCCACGGCATAGGAGCAGAGGTTGTTGGCGACGAAGTCGGTGCGCAGGAAAGCCAGCGCGCCGCCCGAGATGACGGCCGCGGCGAGTGCGAGAGCGATGATGAGGCGGCTCAACATCGGGCATCCTGCCTCGGACCTCGGACTTCAGGCTTCGGCCTCAAGAAGGTTTCGCCAGGCCCGCCAGATAGCGGTCGATCTCTCCGAGATCGATTCGCAGTGTTTCGCCTGCAGGAGCCCTCTTCGCGGGCGCTCCGTCGCGCACGCCGCCCAGACCCAGGTCGAGAGCAACGCGCTCGATCATCGGCTCGTCGATCATCGGCGCGCGCGCCACGTAGCCCTCGAACAAGGCGTTGTCGCAGAGGGTGTTGATCACCCGCGGCGTCCCACTGGAGAAGCGGTGGACGGCCTTGACCGACTCGGGCGTGAAGGGCATGCGCGAGGCGCCCGCCAGACGGAGACGATGCTTGATGTACGCCTCGGTGCTGTCCTGCGCGAGGTGGTCGAGCCGGTACTTCATCGCCACCCGCTGCTGGAGCGGCGGGTCGAGCTTGAGGTTCTCCTCGATCTCCGGCAGCCCGAAGAAGATGATCGAGATCAGCTTCCGGTCGGGTACCTCGAGATTGAGCAGCCCGCGAAACTCCTCCATCAGCTCGCGGCTGGCGAGCATCTGGGCTTCATCGATGAGCACCACCGCTTTCTTGCCCTGCTCGTAGACCTTCATCAGCCTCTGGTAGAGCTGGCCGAGCAAGGTGAGCTTGTCCTCGCTGGGCGCCTCCACGCCGAGCTGCAGCGCGACGCGCTTGAGCAGCCACGAGGCCGTCACGCCGCTGTGGATGATGACCAGGAGCGCCGCCTCGTACTCGGTCTCGGGGAGCGAGTCGAGCAACCGCCGCGCCAGCGTCGTCTTGCCCGCGCCGATGTCCCCGACGAGGATCCCCAGGCCCTTCATCTGCGAGCAGAGATGGGTCAGCCGAACCAACGCCTGCGAGTGCTGGGGCGAATTGAAGTAGAAACGCGACACCGGCGCATTGGAGAAAGGCTCCTGGGCGAGCTCGTAATAGTCGAGGTAATTCATCAGACGAAGCCGATCTTGCGGTTCTTGCGCGGCGGCTCCGTATTGTCGGGCGGCTCATTTGCAGCACCCGAAGTCGTGGCCGGCTTCGAGGAGGCCACCTTGCTGCCGGCCGAGGCCGCAGGACGCATCGCGGTCTTGCCCGAGGCGGCGGCCGCCGGAGAGGTCCTCGCCGCGACCCTCGACTGGGAGGGCCTCGCCTGGACGAGGGTGCCGCCCAGCCGCTCCACCCGGGCGGCGACGTCGCGGAAGCTGGCGTCCTCGCGCCCGACGGCTTCGTACAGCTCGAGCGCCTCGGCTTCCTGATGCAGCGCTTCGTGCGCCGAGGCGAGGTCGAAGGAAAGGGCTCGTTTGGCTTCGGCGTTCAGTCCCGGCACCGCCATCCCGCGGCGGAAATGCTCGATGGCCTGCGCCGCGTCACCTCGCTCCAGCTCGCAGAGGCCGAGCATGGTGTAGCCGTCGGCGGCGCGCCCGCCCTTGCCGTGGCGCACTGCCAGCTCGAATTCGGCGATGGCCTCGTCGACGAGGCCCATCTCCTTGTAGGCGATGCCCAGATCGTAATGGGTCTGCACGTCCTCGGCGCTGACCGTCTCCTGCACCTTGGCGCGGAACTCCCCGAGGACTTCATGCGCCGGCACCTGGAAAGGGTCGAGCACGTCGGCGTCGAGGGGCTTGTCGTCCTCGGTGATGCCGCTGCCCACTTCGGCGGCCAGCTCTGCCGCCAGCTCCGCGGCGAGGTCCTCGTGATCGCGCGAGGCGACCGGCTGCGCTCGCGGGGCCGGGCGCTTCGGCTCGACGCGCGAGCGCCCCTTGTTGATCTGGCGCAGCCTCTGGTTTGCGCCCTCGTGGTCGGGCTCGGCCAGCGTGATCCCCTCGAGGAGCGCGCGGGCGTCGTCGAACAAGCCGGCCTGGATGTAGAAGTCGGCCTCGGCGATATCGCTTGCGAAGGCGTCGCTCTCTTCCGCCTCCAGCGCGGCGGGCTCGACCTCCTCCACCTCCACCGCCTCGAGCGGCTCGTCGATCAGCTCCTCGCTCTCGAGCTCGCCTTCGACAGTCGCGGCGATCGGCTCGATCTCGAACTCCTCCTCGATGACGTCGAGCGCGGCTGGGGACGGCCCGCCAAGGTCCAGCGCCTCATTGCCGGGATCGAGGCCGCGCAGCTCTTCCTTGGCCGCCTCGGCGCGCGCATCGCCGTTCTCGGAATAGAGCCGCACCAAGGTCGCCAGCGAGACGATGGCGTCCTCCGGCCGGTTGCTGGCCAGCGCCACGGTCTTGGCCTTGTCGTGCGCCTCGAGGTTGTCGGGGTCGACGGAGAAGATCTTGTGCAGGTGCTCGAGCGCTTTCTCGTGCAGGCCGTACTTGATGTAGACCTCGGTCTCCTTGAGCAGCTTGGGGACCGCCGCGGGAGTGGGCGGTGAGGAGCTCGACGCACTCGGGATCGGCGCCGTCGGCGGCCGCGACCTCGGCGCCGCCCGCGCCGGAGCCGGCGTGACGACCGGCTGGGTCGGCGGCTTCTGCGCAGCCGGCCGATGCGCCGCCGCCGCTCGCGGCGGAGGAGCGGCAGGCACCGAGCGCTCGTCGCCTTCGAGCGCCTTGAGGCCCGACTTCACTTCGGCATCGTCGGGAGCGAGATCGAGCGCCTGCTGGTAGACCCTGCGGGCGTCGGGGCCTCGCCCGGCGTCGACGTGCACGCGGGCGAGCTCCTTCAAGACCGAGACCGTCTTCGAGACCTGCCCCAGCTCCTGGAAGGCCCGCGCCAGCATCTGCAGCGTGCCCAGATCGCGCGGGTTCGCCTTGAAGCAGATCTGCAACTTCGCCAGGGCGCGCTTGGAGTCGCCGCGGCTCAGGTAGCTTTCGGCCAGCTCCTTGGCCAGGCCCACGTCGTTCTGGTCGAGGTGGCTGATGCGCTCGGCGACCTTGAGATAGTCCTCGTGGCGCCCGTTGCGCTGCAGGTACTGCGCGGCACGACGCAGCTCGGCCACGGCCTCGACCAGCTGGTCCTGCCGTGCGAACTGCTCGCCCAGCCGGATGCGGGCCGCGACGTTGTCGGGGTCGAGCTCGACCAGCTTGCGCAGGGTTTCGAGCGATTGCTTGGTGTCGCCGATCTTGTCGTAGTAGGCCGAGACCGTCTGCCATTCCTTGGTGGCGTCGCCCACCAGGCCGAGCTGCTGGTAGAGCTCGGCCAGCCGCACGTTGACCTCGACGCGGTCGATGACCTTGAGCACCTGTTTGTAGAGCGCGACGGCCTTGAGATAGAACCCCTGCGCGGAATAGGTCTTCGCCACTTTTTCGAAGCAGTCGGCGGCCTCCGCCTTGCGGTTCATCTTCTGGTAGAGCTCGGCCAGCTTCTGCAGGACCCTGACGTCGTCGGGATCGACTTCCAGGACCCGCTGGTACTCCTTGATCGCTTTGTCGAAGGAGCCCTTGGAGATGAGCTTCGTTGCCGATTCGATGACCTTGTTTTTGTCCATCGATCGGCAAGCTCCAGGGGCGGGAAGGCGCACGACGCCAGCGGTCCACCGTACCGGGCAAATCACAATCCCGTCAAGGCGATGCGCCCTCTGTAAAGACGCGCGAGAAGGCCCCGCGATTCCCGATTTTAAGAGTTCTCCGCCACGCTTTCCGCTAGCAATTTTTCCACCAGGCGCGTGTCGTACCTACCCTGTACGAAGGGTTCGTACATCAGCAGCTTCTTGTGGAAGGGAATGTTGGTCTTGATGCCTTCCACGATGTACTCCTCGAGCGCCCGCCGCATGCGCATGATGGCCGCCGGGCGGCTGTCGGCCATGACGATGAGCTTGGCCACCATCGAGTCGTAGAAAGGGAGCACCCGGTACTGTTCGTAAGCGGCGGAGTCGATGCGCACCCCAAGGCCGCCGGGCGCGTGGTAGGCCGTGATGAGGCCCGGTGAGGGCGCGAACGACATCGGGTCCTCGGCGTTGATGCGGCACTCGATAGCGTGGCCTTTGATGACGATGCTCTTCTGCGTGCGGCCCAGCTCCTCGCCCGCGGCCAGGCGGATCTGCTCCTTGAGCAGATCGATGCCGGTCACCGACTCGGTGACGGGATGCTCCACCTGGATGCGGGTATTCATCTCCATGAAGTAGAAGTCGCCGCGCTCGTCGAGCAGGAACTCGATGGTGCCGACGTTGTTGTACCGGACCTTGCGCATCGCCTCGACGGCGACGCGGCCCATCCGCTCGCGCAACTTGTCGTTCAGCGCGGGGCTGGGGCTCTCCTCGAGCATCTTCTGGTGGCGCCGCTGCACCGAGCACTCGCGCTCGCCGAAGTGGACGACGTTGCCGTGCTCGTCGGCGACGATCTGGATCTCGATGTGCCGCGGCCGCTCGACGTAGCGCTCGACGTACATGTCGCCATTGCCGAAGGCGGCGAGCGATTCCGCCGAGGCGGTGCGGTACATCTGCCCCAGCTGCTCCTTCTCGCGGACGATCTTCATTCCCCGCCCGCCGCCCCCCGCGGCGGCCTTGAGGATGACCGGAAACCCGACGCTCGCAGCCAGCCGGCCCAGCTCTCGCTCGTCCTGGACCACTCCTTCGCTCCCCGGCAGCTGCGGCAGGCCTGCCTCCTTCATCGCCTCCTTGGCGCGGATCTTGTTGCCCATCATGCGGATCATCTCGGGTCGCGGGCCGATCCAGCCGAGGCCCGAGTGCATGACCATCTCGGCGAACTCGGCGTTCTCGGAGAGAAAGCCGTAGCCGGGGTGGATGGCGTCGGCGCCGCTCACCTCGGCCGCCGAGAGCAGCGCCGGGATGTTCAGATAGCTCTCTTTCGAGGGCGGTGGACCGATGCAGAAGGACTGGTCGGCGAAGCGGACATGCAGCGAGTTCGCGTCGGCCGTCGAGTGGACCGCCACCGTCTCGATCCCCAGCTCGCGCGCGGCGCGGATGATGCGCAGCGCGATCTCTCCGCGGTTGGCGATGAGGATGCGGTGGAACACCAAATGCCTCCGCCTGCGGCTCCGGCTCGGCCGCCGGCGAACCCGCCGGCTCCGTCAGACCAGCTCGAACCGGAAGAGCACTTCTCCGTACTCGACGGGACTGCCGTTCTGGATGAGCACTTCCACGAGGCGCCCGGGCTGTTCGGCCTCGATCTCGTTCATCAGCTTCATGGCTTCGACGATGCAGAGCACCTGGCCCTTCTTCACCACCTGGCCCACGTCGACGAAGGAGGGGCTGTCGGGCGAGGCCGATCGATAGAAAGTGCCGACGAAGGGCGAATTGACGGTGAAGGTCTTGTTACCCGCGGCCGGCCCGGCGGGCGGCGGCGCAGCGGCCGGCACGGGAGCGACCGAGGGCGGCGTCGCGCTGGTCATCGGCGCCGCCATCGTCACGGGCGCCGTCGCGACCGGCACGGCCTGCATCGCAGGGGACGGCGGATGGCCGAGACGCAGGTCGATCGTCTCTGTCCCCTCCGACCAGGTGATCCGGGTGACGTCGGTACCTTCCAGTGCGGCGAGAATCGCTTTGAGTTTATCGACGTCCATTCGGTCCGCTCGATGCTCAACCGACGCGAGTCAGATATTGGCCGGTCCTGGTATCGATCTTCAAGATATCGCCCTCGTTGATGAAGAGAGGCACGTTCAAGGTAAAGCCCGTCTCCAGCGTGGCCGGCTTCATCGCTCCCGAGACGGTGTCGCCGCGCACCCCGGGGTCGCATTTTTTCACCCGCAACTCGACTGCGTTGGGCAATTCCACGGCGATGGCGCGCCCGTTCCAGAAGAGGATGCGGGCCGTCATGTTCTCCTTGAGGAAGTTCTTCGCCTCCTTCAAGGAGGTCTCGTTGATGTGCGTCTGCTCGTAAGTCTTCACGTCCATGAAGACGTAGTGCTCGCCCTCTTTGTAGAGGTACTGCATCTCCTTCTCCTCCATGTCGGGACGACCCACTTTGTCGCCGGACTTGAAGGTCGGCTCCAGCACCCGGCCGGTGATGAGATTGCGGATGCGCGTGCGGACGAAAGCCGAGCCTTTGCCGGGCTTGACGTGCTGGAACTCGACGATCTCGAAGGGCTCGCCGTCGACCAGGATCTTCAGCCCGTTGCGAAATTCGCTGGTGTCGTAGACTTCGGCCATCCGACGCGCTCCTACAAGAGAGGGCGCGCGGGTTTACCGCAAACGATGCCGACGGTAAAGACGCGCGGCAGAAAGCGCTTCACCGGGGGCGCGCTAGAGCTGCGCCACCAGCTTCGGCCCCGCCACCCTCAATTCATATCGCGCCCGGCCCACATTGCCCTCGGGCGACATGGTCAGGACCACGAAATAGTCGGGCGTCAGCGGCCGGGCCACCGCCACCAGCTTCTCGGTGCGGATCGAGACCTCGCTCGCCTTCCCCATCTGCAGCGACTCGGCCGCTTGCCGCACCTGGGAGATGATGCCGGAATACTCGACCAGGAGCGTCTGCAGCTCGATCCCGTCGGAGGGCCGGGCCTCGTGCGTCTCGATGGCGATACCGTCGAAGCCCATCAGGCTGGCTGCGAAGGAGCCCTCCACCTTGCCGCAGATCTGCTCGAGGTCTTCCTTGAAGCCCATTTCAGCCCCTTCGGCTGCCGACTCTCGCCAAGAGCTCCTCCAGGAGCTTGATGCTCGCCTCGGCTGACGGCAGCTCGAGCAACCTCTTGCGAGCCGCCTCGTCGCCGCTGGCGGCCAGCCGCCGGTAGATCTCGCGCGCCTTTCCGATCAACCCCTGCTTCACGTACAGCTCGGCGAGCGTCGCCGTCACCCGGCGAAGCCTATCACAGCCCTCGCTACAGGCAGGTGTTGCCGGCGCAGCCCGGCGTGCCGCAGTACTCGATGAGGAATTCCCGCTGCGACGTCTTCACCGTCATACCGTCGAGAAGCGTGCCTTCGAGATGGATGGTTGCGCGGATGAAGGCGCCGGCGCTCACTCCCGTCAGGTGGCTGGGAAAGAGGATCACGCCGACGGTGCCGCTGCTGCCGTTGAGAACTCCACCGCTGGCGGGCGGCGTGCTGCCGGCCGGCGCAGAGCCCGTGCCGGCCGCCATCTCGTAGGTGACCACTGCCTGGTGGACGTAGAAGTCGGCGCTGTTGGTGCGCAGGATGTTGTTGGTGTCGGAGGGGTTCTTCAACCGGTTGTCCACCGCCACGCCGATCGAGCCGAAGTTGTCCGGCCCGATGAGCAGGAAGGACGTTTCGGTGTCCCCGGGGCTGGAGGTGCACTGCTGGACCGAGCCCGGTCCGGCATCGGCAGTGCCGGAGCCTTTGGGCGCCAGCACCTTGGTCAGCACCAGGGCCGAGTTCTCGCCCTTGGTGGAGCAGCCCGCCGCGAGCAGGGCCAAGAGAAGAATGGTTCGGGTCGCCTTCATGATCCTGGCCTCCTACTGCTTCCCCTCGTCGCCTGCGCTGGGAGCGGAGGCGACGACGGACTGGGAGCGGTTGACGATGCGCGGCGTGATGAAGATGAGCAGCTCGGTGCGATCATCGCTGACCGACTTCTTCTTGAAGAGCCACCCGAGGACCGGAATCTTGGAGAGCACCGGCACCTCGTTCCACGACTCGGAGTTGCGGCGCGTGTAGATGCCGCCGATGACGGTGGTCTCGCCGTCCTTCACCAGCACCTCGGTCTTGGCCTCGCGGCGGCTGATGGAGGGCTGGCCGTTGGCGCCGGTGAGCTGCGGGTTCGGTTGGTTGTTGGTGGCGTTGATCTTCATCTGGATCGAGCCCTCCTGCGTCACGTGCGGGGTGACGCGGAGCTCGAGACGCGCTTCGATGAACACCGTCGACACACCGGCCGCGCTGGTCTGCGAGAAGGGCACGCTCACGCCCTGGCTGATGCTGGCGTCGACATTGTCGACGGTCACGACCCGCGGCGAGGAGATGGTCTTGATCGTGCCGCTGTTCTCCGCCGCAGTCAGGCGCAAGTTGAGGTTGGCCGAGCCGCCCGCCGTGCCGAAGACGAAGCCGAGGCCACCGCCGGTGTTGGCGCCGACCGCGGTCGGCATGTTGACGGCGAAGTTCGGGGTGCTCACGCCCGTCAGGCCCGCGGTGGAGGCGAGCGTGTCGTCGGCGGCGCCGGCAACCGAGAGGATGTTGGGGAAGATGAGCCCGGTCGGATTGCCGAAGGTCGGCGCGAAGCTGACGTTGCCGCCCCACTGGATGCCGGCGCTGCGCGCGAAGCTGGTCGCGGCCTCGACGATGCGGCTCTCGATCAACACCTCGGGAGTCTGGGTGTCGAGGTTGCGGACGATGCCCTCGGCGCGCATCAGCGCCTCCTGCACGTCCTTGACGATCAGCGTGTTGGTACGCGCGTCGACCGCGACCGTGCCGCGCTCGGTGAGCGAGTCCTTGATCTGCGACGTCAGATCGCTCGCCTTGGCATAGTTGACCGGGATGAGCCGCACCTTGAGCGGCTCGGTGGCGAGGCGGTTCTTGCTGGCGTCGGCCGCCTCGCGCGCTTCCTGGCGCAGGGTCTGGATGGGCGCGACGCGGATGATGTTGCCGATGTCCTCGCGGCCCAGGCCCTTGGACTTGAGGACGATGTCGAGCGCCTGGTCCCAGGGCACGTTGCGCAGCTTGATGGTGACGGTGCCCTTCACGTCGTCGGCGACGATGATGTTCTTCTTGCTGATCTCGGCGATGGCGCCGAGCAGGTTTTTGATGTCGATGTCCTTGACGTTGAAGTCGACCTTGCGGCCGGTGTACTGGCTTGCGTCGTAGACGTTCTGCGGGCCGGCTGCGGAGCGCGTCTCGGAAGCCATCGCCGCCGCTGCCTTGGGCGCAGGCGTGATCGACTGGGCGATCGCCTTCGGCCCGGAGAACTTCCAGATCAAGGTGCCCTTCTGCGCGGTCATCTCGTCGACCGTGCCCTTGGCGACGGTCGCCATGACCTTCACTTCGCCGGGCCGGTCGGGCACGCGATAGGCAGAGAGCGTCAGGACGGGGCCGCCCAGCGAGCTGGCGTCGAGCTTGCGCTCCAGCCGATCGGGGAGCGCCGCGCCGTGCAGGAGCAGCGCGGAGGTGGTCGCGTCGGGCCGGGCAATCTCGAACTGCACGGCCTGCTCGAGCGCCACCAGGACTTCGGTCCGCCCCTCCACGGCGCGCATGTCGATGGCGTGGATCGGGATCAGCTTGGCGATGCCGGTCTCCGGAGCGACCCGCGGAGCGGCGGGCGCCTTCGGCGCAGGCTGCGCTGCCGCCAACTTCATTTCGCCGACCTTCACTTCCAGGCCGTCGGGCCGGCGCGCGATCTGGTACTTCGGCATCGAGTCGCCGTCGGCGTCGACGACGATCCGCATGCCGTCCTCGTGCTTGGCGAAGCGCACGTCCTTGACCAGGCCCGAGCCCTCCACCTTGCCGGCCTTGCCCGAGATGCCGTGCAGGTCGAGCGCCAGCCGCGCCGGATTCTTCAGCTCGACCAGCCTGAACTTCGCCACTTCGCCGTCGGTGCCGATGTGCACGCTGGAGACGTCGGTGCCGTCGACGGAAACCTCGGCGAGCTTGTGCGCCGGGTGGTCGGTCTTGATGGCGTCTTCGCGGGCGGTGACGACGTTGGGATCGCCTGAAGCCGGAGATCCGAGTCCCGAGGCCTCGCCCACCGTCAGCACCAGGTCATTGCCGGCAGGCGCGACGTCGTACTTCTGATCGCCCTCGAGCGCCACCACGATGCGGCCGACGCGGGTCGCGCCCTGATCGAACTGCGCGGCCGACACGCCGGCGATGCCGCCCTGATGGACCTCGAGCGGCCGGGCAGCAGCCGAGACGTCGCCGCCGTTCAAGTCGATGACCACCCGCGGCGGCGCCGAGAGCTTGAAGACCGTGAACTCGGGCCGCGCGTCGGTGTGGATGATCACCTTTCCGGCGCTGGCCTCCAGCCCGGTCACCTTGCTGGACGTTGCAGCGCGCGCCCCCGGCGCAAGGGCGACGAGGGCTGCGGCCGGGATCAGGCACCATCTCGACATCGGCTTCTCCTTCGAACTTTCGGTTGCGGGGCGCATGCGTCTATTCCCCTTTGGCGACGCCGAGCTGCTCGCCTTCCCTGAGCGCGTTGATGTCCCGCTCCTCTTCCTTGGTGATCGGAACGGTCAGCTTGACGTTCTGCGGATAGACGCGGCCGGTGGCGTGGTCGGTGATGGTCTCCGTCACCACGACCTCGTCGCGGTGGATGCCGGTCACCTTGCCGCCGTTCTGCCCGATGAAATCGCCCAGGTGCACCGGCCAGCCGCGGTGGTCGGGATCTTCGACCATCGCCAGCGGGTTGGCGGTGCCGGTGACGGTGAGCGCCAGGTGCAAGGAATCGAGCGGCCACTTCTCCAGCGGCGTCTTGGCGCGGCCCGACTGCTTGGGCGCGGCGATACCCTGGCCTTGGTAGACGTTCTGGAAAGGATCGCGCTTGCCGATGGGCGAGTAGACGTAGATGTTGGTCGGCGCCTGCGGAGTGATCTCCTCCTCCGCCACCGGCTTGGGCGGCGCAGGGGGAGGCGCGATCCGGCGCGGCGGCGGCGCGGGGCTGCCGCAGGTAGCCAGCGCCGAGGCGAGCGCGAGGAGAAGCGGGCGGTTCATTTGGCCGCTCCCGGCGGTGCTGCCGGCTTGGGCGCCTCGGGAAGGAAGCGGAAGGTGGTCGCCACGTAGCTGGCGCTGACGATCAGCTTGTCGTTCTGCACCTTGGCGCTGTTCATCTTGATGTTGGTGACGTTGACGATGCGGGCCAGCTTGGAGAGGGCGTCGAGGAAGACGCCGATCTCGTGGTAGTTGCCGGTCACCGACATGACGATGGGGATCGAGGCGTAGAACGACTGCCGCTGCTCGCCCTGCGGCTCGATGCTGTTGATGGTCAGGCCGCTCTTGATGCCGATGTCGGAGAGCGACTTGATCAGGTCGTCGATGTTGGCTTCGTTGGGAAGCTCGGTGAGGGCCTGCGCCAAGCGCCGCTCGAGCACTTCCTTCTCGTGCTTGAACTGGGCCAGGTTGTTGGCGATCGACTGCTTCTGGATCAGCTCGTCCTCGAGAGTGCGCAGCGTCGACTGCTTCTGGGTGATCTCGGTGAGCTTGGGGTCGACGAGGAAGTACCAGTTGCCGGCGGTGATCAGCACCGCCGCCACCGCGATGACCGCGATCTTCTGCGGCAGCGGCAGCTTGTTGACGGTATTGAGGACGTCCTGTCCGGTGAGCGCCATGGATGTCCTCTAGGCCGAGTAGTCCGCCGAACAGGTGATGGTCCAGTCGACGAGCCCATCGGCCCTCTGCGAGGCGCGACGGATGACGATGTCCCGGAAATGCTGGGACGCCTTCAGCTTCTTGGAGAAGACGGAGAGGTCCTCGTACGCAGCCGAGCGGCCCTGCATGGTCACTCCGCCGCCGGTCTCGGCGTAATCGATGATCCAGACCCGCTGGGGAATGACCGTCGCCAGCTCGTCCATCACCTTCACCGGCCCGGTGCGACCCTTCTTGAGGGTGTCGAGGATCTTGAGCTTGTCCTCCAGCGCCTTCTTGTCGTCCTTGATCGACTTGACCTCCCCGATGGTCTTCTCCAGCTGGGCGATTTCGGTGCGGGTGGCGGTGATGCGCTTGTTGAGGTCGTCCAGGTCGGAGTCGACCTTGTTGAGCCAGAGGTAGTTGCCCACCGCCGCGCCGACCAGCAGCACCACGAAGAGGATCAGCTGCTGCCGGCCGAACTCGCGCTTCTTGGCGGCGCGGACGGGGAGAAGGTTGATCTTGATCATCGCGAGTCTCCTCCCTCCTCAGCGCTCGTTGGACTTGCGCAGGGCAAGCCCGATGGCCACGGCCGCCGAAGGGGCCACGTCCATCACGTAGTTGGAGTCGAACTTGCGGTTGTCGATCTCGACGCCCTTGAAGGGGTTGAGGATCTCCACCGGCACGCCGACCCGCTGCTCGATGACCTTGAAGAGCGCGGGGATCTTGGCGGTGCCGCCCGAGAGATAGAGCCGCGCGATGTGGCTGTCGGCAGCGGTGGCCGTATAGAAGTCGAGGGAGCGCTGGATCTCGCCCGCCATCTGGTCGGCCACGCCCTGGATGACCCGCTCCACTTCCTGCGGCACCACCGAGTCGGAGTCGGCCTGCGTGTCGCCGCCCACCTTGAGCTTCTCGGCCTCGTCGTAGCTGACGTTGAGCTGCTTCTGGATCTCCTCGGTGAACTGGTTCCCGCCCATGGTCACGTCGCGGGTGAAGGTGGTGAGCCCGTTGGCGAGGACGTTGATGTTCACCACCGAAGCGCCGGCGTTGACGAGCACGATGGTCTCGCTCTTGGGCAGGTCGTAGTTGACCTCGAAGGAGTTCTGCACGGCGAAGGCGTCGACGTCGACCACCACCGGCTGCAGGCCCGCCTCGGAGACCACCGAGGTGTAGTCGTTGATCATGTCCTTCTTGGCGGCGACGAGCAGGACGTCCATCTGCCCCGTGCCGGTGTCGACGTCGGGGGGCGTGAGGATCTGCACGTCGATGTTCACGTCCTTGACGTCGAAAGGGATGTACTGCTCCGCCTCCCACTGGATGCTCTCCTCCAGCTCCTCCTGCGACATCTTGGGCATGGAGATCTTCTTGATGATGACCGAGTGGCCGCTCACGCCGATGGCGGCCTCGCGGTTCTTCAGCTTGTACTGCTGCACCAGCCCGCGGATGGCCTCGACGATGGCGGTGGAGTTCATCAGGGCGCCGTCGACGATCGCCTCCGGCGGCAGCGGCGCCACGCCGAAGGCCTCGAGGATGAAACCGCGCTTCGCTTCCTTGAGCTGGACGAGCTTGACGGAGCTGGAGCCGATGTCGAGCCCGAGGGCGAGCTTGCTCTTTGCCATGTCCGTTCAGCCTTCCTCGCCGCTCTGAGCGCGGCACTTTCCCCAGCTCATCGCCGGGACGCTATCACTGGAAATTCCTGCTCCCAAAAAAACCGCCATCACGCTCGCCTCGCGCGCCCGTCGAGGCGGGGGAAGAGCTTGGTCGAGTCGGAAAGGCTGAGCCCGAGCGCGAAAAGGATCTTGCGTTTCGTCTCCATCCTGCAGTCATGCCCCGCCTCCACGCGGTCGATCGTCGACTCCGAAACGCCGGCCTTGCGGGCCAACTCGGCTTTGGCCAGGAGCGCTGCTTCGCGGAATTTCTGGACACGATTCACGAACCGCCCTCCCGAGGACGCGATCGATGCATCATCGAGATGTAGGGAATCAAGGAGCCGTGACCCGTCATTGACCCCGCATTGAGGGGTCACTTCGGGTGCATTTGGAGGGGGGCTTTGTCCCACCCACCAGCACTAGTCGTGGCCGCCGCAGGCGGCTTAGCGACTGCGCTTCTGGAGTTGCAGCTTTAGCTTGTGAGATGCGCTCTGGTTACTCGAGACCGTATTCGCGGATCTTGTAGAGCAGGGCGCGCGGGGACAGTTCGAGCAGCTCGGCCGCCTTCGTGCGGTTGCCGCCGGTCCGCTCCAGCGCGCGCTTGATCAGGCCTGCTTCCAGACCGCGCGCGGCGCGTTTGATGGAGAGGTCGTCGGGATCGAGCGCCTCGGGGAGCGGGTCGGCGCTCTTCGCGGCGGCGCTTTGCACCGCTTCCGGCAAGGCATCGGGCTGGATCTCCTCGTCTTCGGAGAGGACCAGGGCGCGCTCCAGGGCATTCTCCAGCTCGCGCACGTTGCCCGGCCAGCGATAGCGCTGCAGCAGCTCCTCCGCCGCCGCGGAAAGCTGCCGCGGGGGGAGGCCGAGCCGCGCCGCATGCCGCTCGAGGAAGCGCGTCGCGAGCGCCGGGATCTCCTCGACCCGCTCTCGCAGGGGCGGCAGCCTCAGCTGCACGACGTTGAGCCGGTAATAGAGGTCCTCGCGAAAACGCCCCGCCCCGACCAACGACGAAAGATCCTTGTTGGTCGCGGCCAGCACCCGGACGTCGACGCGGGCGGTGCGCGAGTCGCCGACCCGGCGCACTTCCCCTTCCTGGAGCACGCGCAAGAGCGACGGCTGCACCGGCAAAGGCAGCTCGCCGATCTCGTCGAGGAGCAGCGTGCCGCCGTCGGCCTCCTCGAAGAGCCCGCGCTTGGCGGTGCGCGCGTCGGTGAAAGCTCCCTTGGCGTGGCCGAACAGCTCGCTCTCGATCAGCGTCTCGGGGATGGCGCCGCAGTTCACCGCCACGAAGGGCCGCTCGGCGCGCGGGCTCAGCTCGTGGAGGGCGCGCGCGACCACTTCCTTGCCGCTGCCGCTCTCTCCTTCGATCAGCACCGTCGTCGGCGTCGGAGCGACCTTCTGCACCACCCGCATCACTTCCTTCATCGCCGGCCCCTCAGCGATGAGCTGTGCCGAGCCACGCGCGGCGGCGATCTCGCGGCGCAGGCGGAGGTTCTCCTGTCGCAGCCGCTCGCGCTCCTCCGCCTTGCGGAGGACCAGCAGCACCTCGTCGGGGTGGAAGGGCTTGCCCAGGTAGTCGTACGCGCCGGCCTTCATCGCCTCGATGGCCAGCTCGTGCGAGCCGTAAGCGCTCATGACGATGATGGTCGTGTCGGGGCTGGTCTGCTGCGCGCTCCGCACCAGCTCGAGGCCGTCGATCTTGGGCATGCGCACGTCGGTGACGAGCGCGTCGTAGTCGCGGGCGGAGAGCTCGCGCAGCGCCTCCTCGCCGTCAGAGACGGCGCGCACCTCGTAGCCGCGGTCCTGCAGAAGCACGGTGAGGACGTGGCGGATCGACTCCTCGTCGTCGGCGATGAGGATGGAGCGGAGGGTCACGAGCGCGAGTGTAGCCGCGCCGGGAGGGCGATGGCGACGAAAGCGATGAGCAGCATGCGGGCCAGGTCGACAGCGGCCCAGAGTGGATTGACCACATCCGACGGCGTGAAGTGGACGGGAAATTCCCAGGCCAGGAGCACGCAAGAGGCGAGCACGAAGCGCCATGCCCAGGGCACGGCGGCCGCCAGCGGCACGAGAGCGAGCATGAATTGCGGCGAGCCTACCTTGCCGAAGGCGACGAATCCGGCGAAGGCCGCCAGGGCGCCCTCCTTCGCATCGCGCGCGCGCCATGCCGCCAGGGCCGCGACAGCGATCTGCAGCGCCAGCGAGATCGGCCCGAGAAAGGCCGGCGCTCCGACCACCTCTTCGGCGCCGAATCGGTGCTCGACCTGCCGCAAGCCGGCGAGGCGCAGCGCCGCGCCCCAGAGGCTCTGGATCTGCACGCCGCGGTTCCAGTGGTAGGCGAGAAAGTCGAGCCCGAAGGCGGGCCAGGAGAGCAAGAGCGCCGCCGCCAGGGCTGCGAGCACGGCTCCGCGCAGCCGGCGAGCCCGCCAGGCCTCGACCGCGAGCGCAGGAGCGATGAAGATCGGATAGAGCTTGATGGCCGCCGCCGCGCCCAGCGCCGCGCCCGCCCAGGTGAATTGCCCGAGACAGGCGAGCGCGACACAGAGCGCCATCAACGCTCCGGGCGCGAGATCGAAACGCGTGTAGAGGACGGAGTTGCACAGCGCCAGGCCGGCCCAGCAGATCGCCATCGCACCGTAGCGGCGTGCGGTCAGCCAGACCG
>Ga0209471_1001018_pt1 | contig 17346 bp, 16 predicted proteins | sample GraSoiAngelo_128_FD_185885 | JGI IMG/M metagenome (GOLD analysis project Ga0209471, IMG submission 185885) | Grasslands soil microbial communities from the Angelo Coastal Reserve, California, USA - 14_0927_12_20cm (SPAdes) (version 2) | ecosystem: Environmental > Terrestrial > Soil > Grasslands ...
TTCGCATCCGTCTGGGCCCGGTGTTCGCCAACGTGGTGCTCGCGGACGAGGTGAACCGCGCGCCGGCGAAGACCCAGGCCGCACTGCTCGAGGCGATGGAGGAGCGCCAGGTGACCCTCGAGGGCGAGCCGCACCCTCTGCCCGACCCCTTCATCGTCATCGCGACGCAGAACCCGGTCGAATACGAGGGGACCTATCCGCTGCCCGAGGCGGAGCTCGACCGCTTCCTCTTCAAAGCGGTCGTTGCGTACCCGCAGCAGCCCGAGGAGGCGGCCATCCTTCGTCGCCACGACAAGGGGCGGCCGCTCGATCTGGTGGAGACGCTCGATGCTCTCGGACCCACCGACCTCGCTACGTCGCGCGAGGAGATCGAGAACGTCACCGTCGAGGACTCGGTCGTCGGCTACATCGTTCGCATCGTCGAAGAGACGCGCCGCTCGGGCGACCTCGTGCTCGGCGCAAGCCCCCGGGCTGGCGTCCACCTATTCCACGCCGCCAAGGCCGCTGCCGCGCTCGAGGGGCGCGATTTCGTGACACCCGATGACGTGAAGTCGCTCGTGCCCCCGACCCTTCGGCATCGCGTGGTGCTCAAGGCCGAAGCGGAGATCGAAGGGGTCGACGCCGATGCCGCGCTCCGGAGGGTCCTCGCCCGCCTCGACGTCCCGCGTTGATCCAGCCGCGCAAACGGCGCAGAAGCCGGCTTCCGTTCGTCCCGCTGCCGCGTCTGCTCGCGCTCATCCTGCTCAGCGCAGTCCCGGTCGCGCTTGCGACCTTCTACGCGCCGCTGGCGTGGGGCGCCCTCGCGATCTGGGCCGTCGCGATCCTCCTCGCCGTGATCGACGCGCGGGCGACCCGAGCGCTCGGCGTGGATGACGTGAAACGCGAGATCACCGACCAGCCTTCGCTACGCGCCGCGGACCCGGTGCGCCTTGTGGTCCGTAATCCCCTCGCGCGCCATCTCGCCGTGACGATCCGAGACGACCCTCCCTCGTCGTTCGATGTCGACCGCCGCTCGGTCCGGATCGATGTCGACGCGCGCGCGTCGGCGAGCGCCGAGTACGCGATGCGACCGCGACATCGGGGCACGTTCCATTTCGGGGACCTGCATGTCCGACAGCCCGGTCCGCTCGGACTGGTCGAGCGCCGCGGCCGGGTGGACGCCGCGGTCGAGGTGAAGGTGTATCCCGACCTGCGCGAGATCCGCCGCTACGAGATCACGCTGCGCCGCGGTCTGGCGTACGACGCCGGCCAGCGGCGGGCGCGAATCCCAGGCGCGGGCAGCCTCTTCGCGCGACTTCGCGAGTACGGACCCGACGACGATCCGCGATCGATCTCGTGGGCCGCGACCGCTCGCCGAGGCCGGCCCATCGCAGTCGAGTACGAGACCGAGAGGCAGCAGCGGCTCCTGATCCTTCTCGACGCCGGCCGGATGATGTCGAGCACTCTCGGGACGCTCACCAAGCTCGACCACGCCGTCAACACCGCGTTGATGCTCGCGTACGTCGGCGCGGCCAAGGGCGACGAGGTGGGGCTGCTCGGATTCGCCGACGATGTCCGCAGCTATCTACCGCCGCGGCGCGGTCGTGGCCAGTTCCTCCGGATCACCGAGGAGCTTCGCCGCATCGCGGTGACCACGACGGAGTCCGACTATCGCTCGGCGCTCGAATTCCTTCGCGCGCGCGCTGCACGCCGGGCGCTCGTCGTCCTCTTCACCGACCTCGTCGATGAGGAGGCCTCGCGCTCGCTGGTCTCGGCGGTCACGCGCCTCGCCGGCAACAACCTCGTCCTGTGCTGCCTCCTGGCGGACCCCGAGCTCGCCGAGGTCGCGGCGCGCGTCCCGGACTCGACCGTTTCGCTCTACGAGCGGGTCGTCGCCCGCGAGGTGCGTGACGCGCGCGCGAAGGCGCTCGGCACTTTGCGCCGCCGCGGCGTGCACACGATCGACGTCCCGTCGGATCGGCTCACGGTCGCGACGATCCAGCGCTACATCGAGCTCAAGAAGCGCTTTCTCTGATGCCGGCGCAGGCGGAGCAGGCGGTCGGCGAAGAGCACATAGCAGAGGACGAGGGTCCCGCTCCCAAGCCCTACCGCGACCTTCACGGCGGTGGGCGCGGTGCTCGGCGACACGTAGACCTCGATGAGTCCGGCACATCCGAGCATCACGATCACGAGGAGAAGGATTCGCATGGCCTGGATCCCCGCAAGCCGGAGCGCCGTGCCGCGCGTCCGCTCACCGGGCTGAAGGATGGCCCACGCGAAGCGCAGGCCGGCGGCGCCGGAGAGAACGATCGCGGAGAGCTCGAGGACACCGTGGCCCGAGATGAACGTGAGCATCGTCCACGACAGGCCGGCCGGCTGCAGGACCGCGAAGACCGTCCCGAGGAGCGCGCCATTCTGGACCAGGATGTAGACGGTGAGCAGGCCGACGGTGAGGCCGCCGGCGAACGCGACGATGGCCACGCGGACGTTGTTCACGATGATGGTCGGGCCGGCGTTCAGCCGCAGCGCCTCGGGAAGCTCGTTGCCAGGTCTGCGGCGCGCGAGCTCGTCGCGGAACGAAGCCGGAAGCGCGCCGGCGGCGACGTCGGGTGAGAGCACTCCGGCAACGAATGCCACGAGCGCCGGGCCGAAGAGGAGGATCGCCGAAGCGAGGATGAAGGGCGCGTTCGCGCGGACGGTGGCCGGAATGTCTCCCAGCAGGAAGCGACGCAGGCGCCGCACGCTCGTTGGCGACTCGCTGTACACGAGCGCGTGTGCACTTGCGACCAGATCGTTCAGATCGAACGCGACGACGTCGCGTGGGAAGTCGCGCTGCGCGATCGCGAGATCTCCGGTTGCAGCGCGGTACAGCCGACCGAGCTCGAGCACGTCGTCCGCCTTCAGCCGGTCGACGCGGCCGGCGGCGGACGAGACGAGGTCCGCGAGGCGCGACCAGCGGCCGAGGTGATCTTCGACAAAGCGGTCGATCGCGCCCGGAGCGGCGATCCGTGGCACGGGCCGAACGTAACATTTCTCTGTGACGATCGCGATGGGCCGCCTCGAAATTGAGACGCCCGATCATGTCGTGCTCCGCTTTCAGCTGGCCGGAGCAGGGAATCGCGGGTTCGCCGCGATGGCCGACTTCCTCATCGCCTCCGTCCTCGTGTACGCCATGGATTTCGCGTTCCAGAAAGTTACCGAGATCGAACCGTCCCTCGCTGACTGGTCGGGCTGGTTCGTCTTCTCCGAGCTCGTGATCGCCTGGTTGTATTTCGTGTTGCTCGAGTGGCTCTGGAACGGCCAGACCATCGGCAAGCGAATCTTTGGGCTCCGCGTGATCAGCGAGGACGGGGAGCCCGCGCGATTCGTCGCGGTGGTCGTGCGCAATCTCGTACGCGTGATCGACTTCCTGCCGGCGTTCTATGGCTTGGGCCTCGTCACACTCATTGTGTCGTCGCGCTCGCAGCGTCTCGGCGACTACGCCGGCGGCACCTTCGTCGTCCGGGCACCGCGCCCGCGCCGCAACTGGTCCGCGCTGCGGACACTCAGCGCTCTGCCCCGCTGGAGCCTCGCCGAAGGTCAACCGGCCACCGGGCCGACGCTTCGCGTGTTACCCGGTGAAGCGCAGCGACTCGTGCGTGAGTTCGTTCTGCGCGAGCAGAAGCTCACACCCGCTGCGCGGATGGCGCTCGCGAAGCAGCTCGCGGAGCGGCTTCGCTCGCTCCTTCCGGAATTCCAAGTGGCCGACGATGTCGAGCTGATCCGCACGGTCGCGCGGTCGCTGCGCGCCAAGGGGGACGAGGAGCGCTGATGTACCGCCGGAGCCGCCGTCTAGCTTGACCCCCTCCCCAGGGGGAGGGGTAGACTCTTCGGTGGGAGGCGGCTCAAGTGAAACAGCAACAGGGACTCGCCGCTCGCCTCGCGAGCATCGAGGGACACGTCAAGGCGATCAAACGCATGGTGGACGACGACGCGTACTGCATCGACGTGCTCAAGCAGACCTACGCGGTGGAACGCGCGCTGAAGCGTTTCGAAGCCGAGCTGCTCCGCGGTCATCTGGCGAGTTGCGTGCCCACGGGGCTTCGCGACGGCCGAAGGAACGAGATCCTCGCGGAGCTCGGCGACGTGTTCGAGCTCGCTCAGCGCTAGTCGCGAATGAGGCAGGTGCAGACCGAGCCGGAGGCGACAGCTCCCGCTGACTCGCAGCGGGGCGACGGTACGCGGCGCGAGCTCGTCGTGACCGGGATGACGTGCGCGTCGTGCGTCGCGAGCGTCGAGGATGCGCTGCGCGGTGTCGCCGGCGTCCGTGAAGCGGACGTGAACCTCGCGACCGAACGCGCGCGCATCGAAGTCGACCCGGCGCGCGCCGACGACGCAGCTCTCGTGCGCGCCGTCGAGCGCGCGGGGTACGGGGCGCTCGTGCTCTCGGCCGATCGCGCTGAGCGTGCCCTGACGGAGGCGAGCGAGCGCGCGCTGCGCGCGACCTACCTCAGGGCCCTGCGCCGGCGACTCATCGTGGCCGTGGCCCTGGCGGTTCCGACCACGCTCCTGTCGATGGCCGATCTCTTGTATCCCGCCGTCTCGCAGGCCACCTTGCGTGCATACCTCCTGTTCCTCCTGGCCACGCCGGTGCAGCTCTGGTCCGCGCTGCCGTTCTATCGGGGCGCGCTGTCCGCCGCACGGCATCGCCGAGCCGACATGAACACCCTCGTCGTCGTCGGGACGACGACCGCGTACCTCGTATCGGTGCTCGCGACATTCCTTCCTTCTCTTTTCATGGCCGGCGGCCTTGAGCCGGAGCGGTTCCTCTACTACGACACGGCCACGATCATCGTCACCCTCGTTCTCGCGGGTCGATTCCTCGAAGCGCGAGCCCGCGCGCGGACGGCCGACGAGGTGCGCGCCCTCGCCACCCTCGGCGCGAAGAGCGCGCGCGTGCGACGTCCCGGCGGCGCGGAGGAGGACGTTCCGATCGACCGCCTGGCCGTCGGCGATGTAGTCATCGTCCGCCCCGGCGAGGTCGTCGCGGCCGACGGGCTCGTCCTCGCGGGATCGTCCGCGGTCGACGAGGCGATGATCACCGGCGAATCCATCCCGGTTGAGAAGGCCCCCGGTGACGAGGTCACGGGCGGAACGCAGAACGGCACGGGGACCCTCCGCTTTCGCGTCGCGCGCGTGGGCGGGGACACGCTCGTCGCGCAGATCATTCGCCTGGTCGAAGAGGCGCAGGGGTCGAAGGCGCCGATCCAGCGTCTCGTCGACCGGATCGCGTCGATCTTCGTGCCGATCGTCTTCGGGATCGCGTTCGCGAGCGCGCTCGCCTGGCTCGTCGTTGGACCGGAGCCCCGACTGGGCTACGCCCTGAGCGCGTTCGTCGCCGTCCTCATCATCGCGTGCCCCTGCGCGCTCGGGCTGGCGACACCGACCGCGATCATCGTCGGGACCGGTCGCGGCGCCTCGCGGGGGATCCTGATCAAGAGCGCGCAGGCGCTCGAGTCGGCGCGCGCGATCGACGTGGTCGCTTTCGACAAGACCGGGACGCTTACGGTCGGCCGTCCGGAGGTCGTCGAGTACATGAACTGCGCCGGGATCGGCGAGGACGAGGTGATCCGGATCCTCGCGAGCGCCGAATCGCGATCCGAGCACCCGCTCGCCTCGGCGGTCGTCGAGCTCGCGACGACGAAAGGTCTCTCGCTCTCCGAGCCCACCGCGTTCGAGGCGCTTCCCGGTCGAGGCATTCACGCGAAGGTCGATGGGCACGACGTTTGGATCGGCAACGCGGCTCTCGCTCGGGATCACGGTTTCGCGGAGCTCGGCGACGGGATGCTCGCGCACCACCAGGAGCAGGGCCGGACGGTGCTCGTCGGAACCATGGACGGAGAACCCGCTGGGATCATTGCGCTCGCCGACCGGCCGAAGGCCGCGGCTCGTGACGCGATCGCCGAGTTGCGGCGAATGGGACTGCGCACGCTGCTGGTCTCGGGCGACGCGCGCCGTGTCGCGGAAGCGGTCGCGCGCGATCTCGGGATCGACGACGTGCGCGCCGAGGTCCGGCCCGACGGGAAGGTCGAGATCGTTGCGGAGCTGCAGACGGCGGGGCACCGCGTCGCGATGGTGGGGGACGGCGTGAACGACGCGCCGGCGCTCGCGCGCGCGGACCTCGGGATCGCGATCGGATCGGGCACGGATGTCGCGATCGCCACCGCCGATGTCGTTCTCGTCGGCGGCGATCCGCGCGGGGTTCCGCGTGCGTTGCGGCTCGCTCGCGCGACGGTCGCGACGATCAGGCAGAACCTGTTCTGGGCGTTCATCTACAACGTGGCGCTGATCCCGGTCGCCGCCGGCGTGCTCTATCCGGCCACCGGGTGGCTGCTCTCACCGGTGCTCGCCGCGGCCGCGATGGCGCTCTCGTCGGTGACCGTCGTGTCGAACTCGCTGCGTCTGCGCGCTGTATCGCTGGAGTCATGACGCTCCGCGCGCTAGGCACTTTCATCGTCGCCGTCGTCATCATCGGTTGCCAATCGACCTACGGAGGCCCGGTGGTGCGCACGGCCGAGCCCAATCCGGCCGCTCCGAGTCCGCCGACGGACACGCCGTTTGTTCTGCAGGAATACCCGATCACGCCCGGGCAGGGACCGCACGATGTGGCGCCCGCGCGGGACGGCGGCATTTGGTACACGGCGCAGCTTTCGGGCGAGCTGGGCTGGCTCGATCCGAAGTTCGGCCTGACGAAGGCGATCAAGCTCGGTCCCGGATCCGCGCCGCACGGCGTGATCGTCGGACCCGACGGCGCTCCGTGGGTCACCGACGGCGGTCAGAACGCGATCGTGCGTGTGGATCCGGCGACGCAGGAGGTGAAACGGTTCTCGCTGCCGGCGAATCGACCGAACGCGAACCTGAACACAGCCGTTTTCGATCGCGATGGCCGCACGCTCTGGTTCACCGGGCAGAGCGGCGTGTTCGGTCGCCTCGACACACAGAGCGGAACGATGGCGGTGTTCGACGCGCCGCGCGGCGCGGGACCGTACGGGATCGCGAGCTGCCCCGACGGCGAGGTCTACTACGCGTCGCTCGCCGGCAACTACGTCGGGCGCATCGTCAAGGAGACCGGCGGTGCGATCGTGCTGGTCCCGCCGACGGTGGGCCAGGGTGCGCGCCGAGTGTGGTGCGACTCGAAGAGCCGAGTTTGGGTGAGCGAATGGAACGCCGGACAGCTCGCGCGCTACGACGGCACATCGTGGAAGGAATGGAAGCTGCCCGGCAGCCGCCCGATGGCCTACGCCGTCTTCGTGGACGACGCCGATGTCGTCTGGGTCACCGATTGGGGCGCGAATGGGTTCGCGCGCTTTGACCCGGTGACTGAGACCTTCGCGATCCGCGCGCATCCATCGCCGAATGCGAACGTTCGTCAGCTTTTGGGACGCCACGGGGAGATCTGGGGCGCCATGTCCGGCCAGGACAAGCTTGTCGTGGCTCGGCCCGCGGGCTGACTGGCCCTCTCGTTCGGCGAACGTACGGGGGCACGCACACCGACTGACGTTTCGCCGGCTTACGCGTTTAAGCGCCGTGGACGACTTTCGGGAGTGGAGTGAACCAAATGCGGTTACTGAAAGCGCTCACGCGTTCGCTTGGCGTCCTTCCCGTCCTCTCCGCAGCGATCCTGCTGAGTAGCGCCGGATCTGTGGCGGCAAGCAACGGGGCCAACCCGCTCTTGTGCTTCGACGGCACGACAGACACCGCGAACGGACAAACGGGCGGCGCCGTGTATGGCGGCATCTGCACTCGCACACCGAACGGCGCGATCCTCGACAACTCGGTGCCGGTCGGATCCGGCGATTACTCGGGCGTCTACTACAAGACCTCGAGCCTCAGCGGCCAGCTCCTCGGCAACGTCACGCAGCTTTCGTTCAACTACACGGGCGTGCCGACCGCGGGCTCGCCGCGCATCAGCTTGCCGATCGACGTCACCGGCGACGGCACGACGGACTTCTACGCCTTCATCGGCGCGTTCTACTGCAACGACGGCGCGGGCCTCGTTGACCCAATCCACGATTCGACCTGCACGATCTTCTACACGGGCGGACCAGTGAGCGGCTACCCGAACTGGGCGGCATTCGTCGCGGCCCATCCGACATGGCATGTAGGCGCAACGCCCTTCGTCATCGCGGACGACGCCGGTCTCTGGACCGTGAGCAACGTCCACCTCGGCGAGCAGCAGGCCGCCAGAGGGAACAAGAACGACTGCAAGAAGGGCGGCTGGATGGACCTCGAGCGCAAGGACGGCTCGTCCTTCAAGAATCAGGGCGACTGCATCCAGTACATGAACACCGGCAAGTAGCTAAAACGACAAACAGGCGCAAGGCGAAGAGGAGCTCCCCGAAAAAGGGGGGCTCCTCTGTTATTTGACACTGCCATTGCCGCACGATGGAATGGACCGCGAATGGCCACCCTCGAGCGGACCTTTCCGTTCCCGCGCGCGCGTTACACGGGCATTCTCGAATGGATCACGACGACCGACCACAAGAAGATCGGCGTCCTGTACCTCGTCACCACGTTCCTCTTCTTCTTGGCCGGCGGCCTGCTCGCGCTAGGGATCCGCACACAGCTCGCGAGGCCGGACACGGGCTTCCTCACCGCGCAGCAGTACAACGCCGCATTCACGATGCACGGGATCACGATGGTGTTCCTGTTCGTGGTTCCGGTGTGGACCGGATTCGCGAACTTCATCATTCCCCTGCAGCTCGGCGCGCGTGACATGGCCTTCCCACGTCTGAACGCTCTCTCGTACTGGCTGCTGCTCGCGGGCGGGATCGTCCTCTACTCGGCCTTCCTCGTCGGCGCGCCGATGACCGGTTGGACGATGTACGTGCCCCTCTCGACGAAGGAATACATGCCGACGCCGGGCATGGACCTCGTGATCCTCGGGCTCACGGTGCTCGGCTTCTCGTCGATCTTCGGGGCGCTGAACATGATCGTGACGATCTTCTCGCTGCGCGCGCCGGGCATGACGTTCATGCGCATAACGCTCTTCACCTGGAGCGTGCTTGTCACGAGCTTCCTGCTCGTGCTCGCGATGCCGTTCCTCACCGTCGCCGGCATCCTCTTGCTCTTCGACCGTATGGCCGGCACGAACTTCTTCGCTGTCGGGCAGGGCGCCGATCCGCTGCTCTGGCAGTACCTCTTCTGGTTCTTCGGGCACCCCGAGGTCTACATCATGATCCTGCCCGGCTTCGGCGTGATCAGCGAGATCCTCCCGGTCTTCTCGCGTAAGCCGATCTTCGGCTATCGCATGATCGCGTACTCGTCCGCGGCGATCGGCTTCCTCTCGTTCGGCGTGTTCGTGCACCACATGTTCGTGGCGGGCATCGATCCCGCCCTGCAGGTCTTCTTCATGGCGTCGACGATGCTCATCGCCGTGCCCACGGGTGTGAAGATCTTCTCGTGGCTGGGCACGCTCTGGGGTGGCGCGCTCCGGTTCCGCACGGCGATGCTCTTCGCCATGGCCTTCATCGTCGTGTTCACGATCGGCGGCATCTCGGGTGTCTTCCTCGGGTCCGTGCCGGTCGACGTGCAGCTCTCCGACACCTACTTCGTGGTGGCGCATATCCACTACGTCCTCGTGCAGGGAGCGCTCTTCTGCGCGTTCGCCGCGTTCTACTACTGGATGCCGAAGATCACGGGCCGCATGCTCAGCGAGCAGCTCGGCCGGATCCACTTCTTCCTGTTCTTCATCGGCGTGAACCTCGCGTTCTTCCCGATGCACGAGCTGGGCCTCGAGGGAATGCCACGTCGCACGTTCCACTACCCGCAGGCGCCGGAATGGGCAACCCTCAACCTCGTCTCGACGATCGGCGCTTACATCATCGCCATCTCGATCGGGGTGTTCCTGTTCAACTTCTTCCACAGCATCGTCCTGGGCAACGGGCGACCCGCGGGCGACGACCCATGGGAAGGTGACACGCTCGAATGGGCGACGACGTCGCCGCCGCAGCCCTACAACTTCGCGCGCATCCCCGTCGTCCACAGCGCCCGTCCGCTGAAGGAAGACGTCGCGCATTAGCGCGGCGCGCGACATGAGCTTCTCGCCCCGCTATCGCGCGCTCGTCTACACGAGCCTCGTCGCCTCGTTCCTTGTCGTGGTCTGGGGCGGCGTCGTGCGCGTCACCGGCTCGGGGCTGGGCTGCCCGGATTGGCCGCTCTGCCACGGGCAGTTCCTGCCGTCGCTCGACCCGGCCACCCGCATCGAGTGGACGCACAGGTTTCTCGCGATCGCTTCTGGCCTCACCGTCGCGGCCACTGTTCTGTGGACGCTCGCGTCATACCGCGCCGATCGGCGCGTTCTCTGGCTCGCGATCGCGGTCGCCGTGCTCTACCCCCTGCAGGCCGTGCTCGGAGCGATCACCGTCGTGCTCGAGCTCCCTCCGGAGTGGGTGACCGTGCACCTCGCCAACGCGGAGCTGCTTCTTGCGGCGCTCACGATCCTCGCTGTGATCGTCCGCTGGCCGGGCGTCGGCCGCATCCCGAGCGCCGGGTGGACGTGGCTTGCCGTCGCTGCAGCAGTCGGCACCTTCGTGCTTCTCCTCAGCGGCGCATATGTGAGAGGCGCGAACGCGACGACCGCCTGCTCCTGGTGGCCGCTATGCAACGAGCCGGGAGTGCCCATCCTGGCGATCCTGACCGCGGGACCAGGCGTCGCGATGCTTCATCGCTATGTCGCGGCGATCGTCGGCGTGATCGTCGTCGTCGCATGCACCGAAGCGTGGCGTCATCGTCGTGACGCCCCGGGGCTCGGTACGCTCGCGATCGCGACCGGCGTGATCTTTTTCGCGCAGATTGCGATCGGCGCGGCGAATCCGCTGACCGGGTTCTCCCCGTGGGCACTCGGCGCGCATCCCGCCGTCGCGAGCCTTCTCTGGTGCAGCGTGGTGGCTCTCACCGCCGTCGCGTGGCGGCCAAGCTCGTCGCAGGGCGCGCTCGTGCGAGACCTGGTCTCGCTGACCAAGCCCGCGATCATGTCGCTGCTCCTGCTGACCGCGCTCGGCGGGATGTTCCTGGCAGCGCGCGGCGTACCGCCGTTTGGGGTCCTCGCAGCGACTCTGATCGGCGGAGCGGCCGCGAGCGGGGGCGCGTCCAGCCTCAACCACTACTTCGACCGGGACATCGACGAGCGCATGCGCCGGACACGGCACCGCCCGCTTCCGGCGCATCGCGTCTCCACCGCCGTCGCGGTGTGGTGGGGGGTCGCGCTCAACTCGTTCGCGTTCGTCGTGCTTGCAGTCTTCACGAACCTGCTCGCGGCGGCGCTCGCGATCGGGGGCACGCTCTTCTACATCCTCGTCTACACCCTCTGGCTCAAGCGGACGACCGCTCAGAACATCGTTATCGGCGGCGCGGCGGGGGCGATCCCGCCGCTCGTCGGCTGGGCGGCGATCACCGGTTCGCTGGATCTCTCGGCGTGGCTGCTCTTCGCGATCATCTTCTTCTGGACGCCCGCGCATTTCTGGGCGCTCGCGCTACTCATCCGCGACGACTACGAACGTGCCGGCGTTCCGATGCTTCCCGTCGTGCGCGGTGACGAGGCAACAGCGTGGAGCATCCTCGCGTACGCGGCGAGCCTGCTGCCGCTCACCCTGCTGCTCTTCATCGCCGGGGGGCTCGGCTACGTCTACCTCGCCGCGGCGATCATCCTCGGCGCGCTCTTCATCGCGTACGCGTTCCGGCTTCTCCGCAGCGGGACCGTGCACCGGCGGGCCATGGCGCGCGCGGTGTACCTCTATTCGCTCCTCTACCTCGCGCTGCTCTTCGTCGCGATCATGGTGGACAGCACATTGCGGCTCTAGCTCAATCTCTCGGCTTCGCCGAGGAGACACGCTCAAGGCTGGCGGACTCGCTCCTCGCGGGTGAACCGCTCGTCGCTCGATGTCTGCTCTAATCGTCTCCCTCGCGACCGCGCTCGCGGCCATCGTGTACGTGGTTGGCGTGGCGCGAATGCGGCGGCGCTGGCCGCTCTGGCGCACCGCGATCTTCCTTCTGGGTCTCGCGATGCTTCTCGTAGCGCTGGCCTCACCGATCGACACGTACGCCGCCGTCTCGTTCGCCGCGCACATGGTCCAGCACATGCTCCTCACCGTCGTCGCGGCGCCGCTCCTCATGCTCGGCGCGCCAATCCGACCGCTCCTGCGCGGCCTGCCGGCATGGGCGCGCGCGGCGATCGTGCGGCCGGTCGCACGCGCGCGAGCGGTCCGGACGTTCGTTCATCTGGCGCGGCATCCGCTCGTCGCCGCGGCGCTGTTCGTCGGCGGCCTCTACGCCTGGCACCTGCCGAGCCTGTACGACGCGACGCTTCTCGATGCGCGCGTGCACGTCGTCGAGCACGCCTGGTTCTTGGGGTCGGCGCTTCTCTTCTGGAGCGTGGTCATCGATCCCGAGCCGTTCCGGGCATCGCTCGGCTACGGCGCGCGGCTGCCGTACCTGCTCGTACTCGGTGCCGCGCAGAACACCGTGCTCGGCGGGATCCTGTCGTTCTCCTCGCGGATCCTGTACACCGTCTACGCCGGCGTCGAAACGACCGTCTTCGGCACGGACCTGCTGACCGATCAGCGCGTCGGCGGCGCGATCATGTGGGTCGCTGGAGATTTCGTATTCCTCGTGGCCGCTTCGGTCGCGTTCTTCCTCTGGCTCGCGGAGGAAGAGGAAATGCAGAAGCGTCGCGAGCGTATAGCCTCAAGAGGATGATGATCACCCGATTTGCCGCAGCTCTGATCGCGCTTGCCATCGTCGCTGTCTCATGCGGGGCTCCGGCGGACAGTGCGCCAGCGGACTCGCAGGTAGTGGCCGAGCTCGCCGACTACAAGATCACGGTGAACGTGCCAAGCGTGAAGGCCGGCAAGGTCAAGATCGGAGTGCGCAACGTCGGGACGATGGAGCACAGCTTTCAGGTGCTGAAGACGGACCTACCCCCGGACAAGCTCCCGGTCGACGGCGCCAGTGCGAAAGCGAAAGAGGATGGCAAGGTCGGCGAGATCGCGAGCATCCCCGCGGGGAAATCCGCCGCCGTGAATCTCGACCTCACCCCCGGAAAGTACGTTTTCATCTGCAACGTAGCGGGCCACTACCAATTAGGGATGCACACCGGCTTCACGGTCGACGCGCCCTAGCGCTTTCGCGCGCGCCACATCTCTTCGCCCGGCCACTTCTTGGCCCACTCGACCGTCACGTATTCGCCGTAGAAAGGGTGATCGACGGCGTCTGCCGACGCGAAGATCTCGACCATGTCGAGGATCTCGAACCCGGACGTGCGCAGCAACCGGAGGAGCTCCCCGTGTCCGAGATGGAATTCGATCTCCGGTTCGCCGGGCCAATCCAAACGATGCATGCCGAGCTGCGGCCGCTGCAGGCGCTCTTGAACCTTACCCGTGTCGGGCATGCAGAGCATCGAGAGCGTCGAGTTGCGAAGGAACACAAGCTCGCCGTTCGCGCGGAGCAGCCGCGCGGCCTCAGGGATCCACTTGTACGGATCGCACCAGATCGAAGCGCCGTACTCGGAGACTGCCAGATCGAACGAGGCGCTGGAGAGGCCGGTGGCTTCAGCGTTCGCCTCTACGAACTCCAGCCCCAGCCCGGTTTTGGCGTTTACCCGTCGCGCCGACTCGAGCTGCGCCGGCGTGATATCGACGCCGACGACACGCCGCGCTCCGCGCCGCTTCAACCAGGCTCCGACATACGCGGTACCGCAACCGAGCTCGACGACGTCCTTCCCCCGGACATCGGGGAGGACGTTGAGCGTGCTCTCGGGCGTATTCCAGAGACCCCAGGAGATCTCCTGCTCGTTCCACGCGGCCTCGGCACGACCATCGGTGTAGGCGGCGTTGTTCTTCGTCCAGTGGTCGCGGTTTGCCTTGACGTAGTCGGGTAGGTCGGGGCCGCTCACAGCGGTCGCGCTATTTCAGCGTGAGCAGCCACTGCACGATCGCGTCGATCTGATCGTCGGGCAGGACTCCCTCGAATTTCGGCATGACGATGCCCGGCTTGATCGACGGGGCGTTGCGCACCCACTTGGTGAGGTTCTCCTGGTTCACCGGCGAGAGCACGCCCGCGATGTTTGGCTTGCTCGCGATGTGAGTGAGGTCCGGCCCGACCTTGCCCGCGGCGGTCGTCCCCTTCACCGTGTGGCAGCCTGCGCACGGACCGGTGAGGAACGCATTCCGTCCGGCGGCGGTCTTCGGATCGTTCAGAAGGTCGGCCTGATGCACCGCGTCCTTCGCCCACGTGGCGTACTCCGCCGGCGCGTGCGCGACGATCGTGATGAGCATGTCGGCGTGTCCATCGCCGCAATACTCGAAGCACTGGCCCTTGTATGTCCCAGGCTGGTCCGCCTGGATCCACAGCGATGTGACGTGCCCCGGCACCGCGTCCTTCTTGCCGCCGAGATTCGGCACCCAGAACGAGTGGATGACGTCTTTGGCGGTGAGCTCGAGCTTGATCTTCTGCCCGGCCGGGATGTCGAGCTGCTCGCCGGCTTGGAGCGTCGTCCCATCCTGAAGCTTGAATGTCGGCGAATCCGGATAGGTGAAGTTCCAGGACCACTGCCGGCCTTCGACCTTTACCGTCATGGCCACGTTCGAGTTGACGTCGTTGATGAAGTTGAGCCTGTTCCACGACAGTGCCGTGAACGAAATGACCATGAGGGTCGGCACCACGGTCCAGACGAGCTCGAGCGTGTTCGATCCGTGGAATTGCTGAGCCACGCGGCCGGGCCGGTCCCGGAATTTGATGCCGGAGTAAGTGAGCGCGCCGACCACGATCGCGAGCACAACGACCGCGCACGCGAACAGGATCCAATAGACGAAGGCGATCGATTCGGCCTGCGGCCCGCGTGGGTCAAGCGGCCAAGAGCCCATCGCGGAGAGACTAGGGCGAGATTTCGACACGCGCCAATCGCGGCGCTAGTCTGCGTCGCGATGTCAGCGCATCACGACGACGAGCACCCGATACACCTTCCGCAGCCAAGCTTCTCGCCGCCGCTCCTCGCGTTCGGCGTGATGCTCATCGCGTTCGGCGTTCTCCTCGGCCCGGTCTTCCTCGTGGTCGGCGGCGTCATTTTCGTGATCGGGATAGCGACGTGGCTCATCGACGATGCGCGCGCCTACGCGAGCGCTCCCGAGCCCAGTGACGGAGCACACCACTAGGCGATGAGGACGACGCTCGAGGACCGAACGGTCGTGCGCGGCCGTCGCGCGGACCCCGCCGACCGGTTACCGCCGAACGAGACCGGCCTCGAGGCCCAGCCCTCGCGCTTCTCCGCGGGGATGTGGGCCGTCATCTTGTTCATATCCAGCGAGGCGTTCTTCTTCGGCGCGCTCTTTACGACGTACTTCTTCCTCCGATCGCGGATCCCGGATTGGGAGCCGGTCTTCGGCGAGAAGCCGACGTGGCATGTCGACCCGATCTTCGGGATCGGCCTGCCGACGCTCAACACGATCGAGCTCCTCGTATCGAGCGTCACGATGCAGTTCGCAGTGAACGCCATCAAACGCGGCGACCGCACGGGGCTGCGCAACTGGCTCATTCCCACGATCGTGCTGGGCGTGCTGTTCCTCATCGGCCAGGGCTACGAGTACACGAAGCTCGGATTCCTACCCCGCGATGGGATCTTCGCCGGCGTGTTCTTCACGCTCACCGGGTTCCACGGCGCGCATGTGACCGGCGGCGTGATCATGAATTGCATCGTTCTGTTTCGGACACTCAAGGGTCAGTTCACGGCACGACGCCATCTCGCGGTTGAGGCCGCCTCGTTCTACTGGCACTTCGTCGACGTGGTCTGGATCGGTCTCTTCATCACGATCTACATCATTGGGTAAGCCGAAGGCGAGCCGCGCGGCTTAGCCCTTCAGCAGCGCGCGCAGGTCGCCTGTCAGGTCCTTCGCCAAATCCTCGGAATGCAGCAGCACGCGCTCGCGACCGCGCGCGTCGATGAGGTACACGGCGTCGTTGTGCGTCACCGTGGCGCTGCCGGCTTGCACGCCGATTCCGTACGCGGCCCACACCGGCGATAGCTGCCCACGTCCGCCCACGAGAAAGAACCAGCTCGAGGCGAGACCGTGGGCGGCGGAAAAGGCCTGGACGGCCTGCGGCGTGTCGCGATCCGGATCGACCGAGACCGCGATAAATGTGACGCGGCCGGCATCGCCCTGCAGCTCGGTCTGCGCCGACCGGAACCGCGTGGCTGTGAGCGGACAGACGTCGGGGCAGCTCGTGTACAGGAACGTGAGCGCCACGACTCGACCACGCTGGGCTGAGAGCGTGACCGCGTGGCCGCTCACGCCGTCGGTGAGGGTGAAGTCAGGCGCGTCGGTCAAACCGAGGTCGGTTCCCGCGAGGGTCGTGGGCGCGCACGCGCCCAAGACCAGCACGACGACCCAAACCGAGCGAATGGCGCTTGTCATCGGATCCACGATATGGGCGATCATCGCTCGCGGATGCCGCCGCTTCGAGTTGTCGCTGGATACCTGAGCGTCGCGCTGATCTGGGGCTCGACCTGGGCCGCGATAAAGATCGGCGTGACCGACGTACCGCCGTTCGTGTTCGCTTTCGCCAGAGCGGTCGCTGTCGCCGGGCTGTTGTCGATCGTCGCGGTCGCGCTGCGGCAGCCATTCCCAAGAGGTAGGCGGACGATGGCGATCGCTTTGATCGTTGGTCTGATCAACATCGGCTGGAGCTGGGCGATCATCTTCTGGTCAGAGCAGTTCGTACCCAGCGGCCTGGTCTCGGTGTTCGGGGCGGCCGCGCCGGTGTGGACCGCGGTGCTGGCGCACTTCATGGTCAAAGGCGACCGGCTCTCAGCGCTCAAGATCCTTGGTCTGGCCCTTGGGCTCGGCGGAACGGTGATCCTCATCGGCGCGCCCGACGCCGCGGATGGTGTGGCCGGCCTGATCGCGACGGCCCTACTCGCTCTCATGCCGATCACCTGGGCGATCGCCGCGATCTTGCAGGCCCGGTACCTCCGGACGGTCGCGCCGATCCCCACCGTCGCGGTCGGCACCTGGGCGTCGGCGCTGCTGCTTGCACCGCTCGCGGCTGCGCAGCTCCCGCAGGGACAGCACTGGACGCTTCCGAGCACTCTGGCCTTCGTTTACCTCGTGGTCTTCGGAACGTGCTTCGGCATGGTCGTCTCGCTCTGGCTGTATCGAAAGCTCCGTCCGACCACGATCACGCTCATTCAGGTCATCGTCCCAGCAGAAGCGATCCTGATCGGGACCGTTCTGCTGGGCGAGCCGGTCACCGTTCGCATGCTTGGCGGCGCGGCACTCGTGGTCGCAGCTGTCGCCTTGAACGCCGTCGCCGGCTCTGGCACACCTCCGGCCGAAG
>Ga0209471_1001019_pt1 | contig 17335 bp, 15 predicted proteins | sample GraSoiAngelo_128_FD_185885 | JGI IMG/M metagenome (GOLD analysis project Ga0209471, IMG submission 185885) | Grasslands soil microbial communities from the Angelo Coastal Reserve, California, USA - 14_0927_12_20cm (SPAdes) (version 2) | ecosystem: Environmental > Terrestrial > Soil > Grasslands ...
CGAAAGCAGGAGGCTGATGTGGCAACGACAGAAGAGGTCAAGGGCTGGCTCACGGGCCGGCTTCCCAAGGAGTGGTTTTCAGGCTCGCCCGAAGTCCGGATGGACGAGGACGAGATCTGGGTGATCGGCACGCTTCCCGACGCACAGGCGTCGGGCGGGCCGGACGCCGTCAAGGCGGCGCGCGAAGGCGCGATACAGCGATTCCGCGAGGGCACCCGCGATGAGCGCGTCAAGATCGCCGACGAGGCTCGCCAGCGGTTCGGCAAGAACCTGGCCTGGGGCGCGAAGGTCGGTGACCAGACCGCGCTCTTCACGCACATGGCCGTCCCGGTCATGACCCGCCTCCGACTCCCGGAGCGCGAGGTGCTCGACACGCTCGTCCGCTCGGGCGTCGCGCGCAGCCGCTCGCACGCGCTCGCGTGGTGCGTGCGCCTCGTCGCGAAGAACGAGTCCTCGTGGATCAACGAGCTCAAGGACGCACTCTCGAAGGTGGGAGACGTCCGGTCGCAGGGGCCGCTCAACTGATGGCGACCGAAGTCCGCGACGCGCTCCGAACCGAAGCCGATCCTGCGAGCGCGCTACTCGACGCGTACTCGCAGGCGGTCATCTCGGTGGTGGAGCGCGTGTCGCCGAGCGTCGTCAACGTCCGCCGCGGCCGGAGCGGCGGTAGCGGCGTGATCGTCGCGCCCGACGGCTACGCCCTGACGAACGCGCACGTCGTCGACGGGGCCCGCGAGGTCGCGGTCACGCTGGACAACGGAGCGGAGCTGACGGCCGCGGTGGTCGGCAGCGACCACGCGACGGACCTCGCGGTCATCCGGATCCTCGGCTCGGGCCTTCCCGCGGCGGAGCTCGCCGACACGGAGTCGCTTCGGGTCGGGCAGCTCGTCATCGCGATCGGGGATCCACTCGGCTTTCACTCCACCGTGACCACTGGCGTCGTGAGCGCGCTTGGGCGGTCGCTCTCGGCTCGGGATGGCCGGCTCATCGAGAACGTCATCCAGACCGACGCCGCGCTGAACCCCGGGAACTCGGGCGGACCGCTGGTGGACACGCACGCCAAGGTCGTCGGGATCAACACCGCGATCATCCCGACCGCGCAGGGCATCTGCTTCGCGATCCCCGCGGCGACCGCCCGCATGGTGGCGGGCATGCTCATCCGCGACGGTCGCGTACGGCGCGCCTACCTCGGCATCGGCGGGGCGGCGACGGCCATCGGCCGGCAGCTCGCGAACGAGCTCGGGATCACCAACACGTCGGGCATTCGCGTGCTCGAAGTTGTTGCGGGCGGGCCCGCGCAGCGCGCCGGGCTCGAAGTCCGCGACCTCATCGTGAGCCTCGATGGCGCGCCGATCGCGACGCTGTCGGAGCTGCAACGGACTCTTGCGGCGGACCAGATCGGGCGATCCGTCGAGGTCGGCTACGTCCGCTTCGGCGAGCTCCGCCGAACGACCGTGGTTCCCTCAGAGGCCCGCTAGCTCCCTGTAGGGCAGCATGGCGCGATGGATCTTTTGATCCGCCGCGCGCGACCCTCCGATAAACGGGACGTCCTTTCGGCCGTGCGCACGGTGTGGGGCGGCCAGGACCGCATACCGGATGTGTTCGACGGCTGGGTGACGCATCGAACCGGGCCGTTCTTCGTGGCGGAGTCCGGGGGGCGACTGGTCGGAATGGGGAAGCTCACCGTGACCTCGCGGACGGAGGCCTGGCTGGAGGGCGGTCGGGTCGCGCCGCGCTGGCGACGAAGAGGGGTCGCGACCGCGCTCATCGCGCACCGCATCGCGTACGCGCGCGACCGCGGATTCCGCGTGCTCCGTTTCTCGACTGCATCGGACAACACGCCGATCCATCGGGCCGCGAAGCACTTCGGGTTCAAGCGGATCGGCGTCCTCTCGCGGCGCGCCGCGGCCGCCAAACCGGGTGCGTCGACACTCCGCGCATCAGGTGTGCAGGCGCGTGCGGTCGTGCGCCGCGTGGGGCCGCTGCTGCAGCTCGGCCATGGCTGGGAATGGCGCGAGATCACGTCACGCGATGTGCGATCGGCGATCGCGAGATCCCGCGTGCTCGTCTCCGACAAAGCGGTGGGCGCAGCCGCCGTCCTCGGCGATCCCTACGACGGGACGCTTATGGTCGCGGCGGTCGGCGGTCGACCGGGGCCGCTCGCCGATCTGCTGCGCGCCCTCCGCTCGGAGGCTTCTCGCCGTGGGCTCGCGGACGTGTCGTTGTTCGTCTCGAGCTCCCACGAACGGCAAGCCGCGCGTTCCGCGGGATATCGCAGGCCGTGGTCGGGCGAGGTCTACCTCTTCGAGAAGCGCTTCCGGGTTCTCTAGACGGGATCGAGCCCCAGCGCGATGCGCCCGCTGAAGAGGTACTGCCGGCGCTCCAGCATGGGATGGAAGCGGATCCCCTGGATGTCGCGGAAGGCCCGCTCCAGCCCGACGCTTCGGAAGAACGAACCGCCGCCGGTCGCTTCCATCGCGAGATACACCGACCGCAGTACGGCGCGCCCCAGGATGGTCCTGCGTTTGTAGACCTCGTTCGACCGCGCGACGCTCGGCTCGACATCGGCGGCACCGGCGGCGACGAGCTGCTCCCACGCCATGCGGGCGTTGGCGAGCTCGGTGTCCATCTCGCCGACGAGCTGCTGGACGATCGGGTCGTCGCGCTTCTTCTGGACCTGCGCGATCGCGAGATCGCGCGCCGACTCGGCCACGCCGAGGTACGCGGCGGTGATGAGCGGCCAGATGATCGGAGAGTTGACGTCGAAGAAGCGATGCCACTTGCCCTTGGGCCGCCGTGTGGAGACAGCTGCGTCCTGGACCTCGACGTTCTCGATCACGATGTCGTTCGATCCCGTGCCGCGCATGCCCATCGTCCGCCAGTTGTCGAGCACCTTGACGCCGGGGTTCCGCATGTCCACGCCGAAGTGCAGGACGGTCGGTCCGTTCTGCGGGTCGTCGTAGATACCCGTCGTGAGCAGCAGGTCACCGGAAGGCGATCCGCTCCCGAAGATCTTCCGCGCATTGAACACGTAGCTGCCGTTCTTCTTGGTGAGCGTGCCCGACCCTTCGAGCCAGTCCGATCCGCCGCTCGAGACGAGGATGAGCTCTTCCGCGGCGATTCGCCGGAGCAGCGGCTCCGCCGGTGGCGTGGCGCCGTGACGCCAACGCCAGAGCAGCGCCTGGATCAGGTGTGAGTGCATGGAGTAGGAGAGCGCGGTCGAGGCGCAGCCGCGCCCGATCTCGCGAATGATCTCGCAGTGTGTCGCGAAGCCCGCGCCACCACCGCCGAGCTCCGCGGGCACCGGAGCCGAGAAGATCTTCGCGTCGCGGAGCGCTTGATAGTTCTCGGCGACGAACCTGTCGCTCGCGTCGTGCTCGGCCGCTCGGGTCGCGAATTCGGTCGCGAGCGAACGTGCGACCACGACCCAATCCTTCGTTTCGGTCTTCGTTTCCTGAATGATCGCCATTCCTCAACCTCCCCGACAGCGGATGAGCCTATTTCTTCCGCCGACGCAAGGCCAGCCCGAGCGGTCCGTAGGCACGAAAAGCGGATCAGGGGATCCCGCGCCCGTGGCAGACTCCAAAGGGTGGCCGTTTTCCTTCTCGACGTCGACAACACCCTCGTCGACAACGACCACGTGAAGCGGGACATCCGGCGCGAGATCGAAAGTCTCGTATCCGCGGACCGCGCATCGCGCTTCTGGTCGCTCTACGAAGAGGTGCGCGAGCAGGCGGACGTCGTGGACTTCCCGGAGACGCTTCGTCGGTTCCGCCGCGCCTTCCCGAACGAGCCGCGGACCGAAGATGTCGATCGCGCGGTCCTGGACGTGCCCTTCGCGCGATACCTGTATCCGCGCGCGATCGACGTGATCGCGAGGCTCTGGACGCTCGGAGAAGTCGCGATCGTCTCGGACGGCGACCGCATCTATCAGCCGGCAAAGATCGCGCGCGCCGGACTGCTCCTCGCCACGCGCGGCAACGTTCTCGTCTACGAACACAAGGAGGATCACCTGGCCGAGGTCGAGCGCCGCTTCCCGGCGCGCCACTACGTCCACGTTGACGACAAGGCCTCGCTCCTTGCCCGAACCAAGGCGGCGCTCGGAGCGCGGGCGACCACGATCCACGTCCGTCAGGGTCACTACGCCACCGAACCAGAGCCCGGACCGCCGCCGGACGTTGGGATCGACCGCATCGCCGATCTTCTGACGCTCGACCCGCGACAATTCGGCGGCTAATCGCGCACGCCGCTTGCACGCGCCGGTCCTGGAGGTGACCGCGATGCCACAGCAGGCTTGGAGCGACAAACGCGAGCGCCAGTACGACCACATCAAGTCAAACTTGCGAAAGCGCGGCCGATCGGAGGACACCGCGGAGCGGATCGCCGCCGCGACCGTGAATCAGACGCGGACCGCGAAGGGCGAGACCAAAGAGGCCAAGCCGCCGAGCAAGCGGGCGCGTGCCAAGCGGGACATGTCCGCGGCAGGACGCAAAGGCGCGAAGGCGAGAAAGAGCGGCTAGCGGAATCAGCGGAGGGCCGGGCGCGTTGTCGGTGGTGATGCCATCATCGGCACATCGGGAGGCCGCTTCAATGACCATCGATCGCAGCCGCTTCGATCACGGCATGACGTACGACGCGTACAAGGCGCAGATGACGCGGAACCGCGAGCGACTCGAGGAGAACGAGAAGCGCGTCGACCTCGGCAAGGAGGATCTCGCGGCGTTCCGCGGTCTGCCGCGCCCGGTGAAGGTCCTCGTCCTCGCGGAGGACTGGTGCGGCGACGTGATCGCGAACCTTCCGGTGCTGGGGCGCCTCGCCAGGGAGAGCGGAAAGCTCGACGTGCGGGTGTTTCTGCGCGATCAGAACGACGACATCATGCAGCGCTATCTGAACAAGGGGCAGTTCAAGTCGATCCCGGTCTTCGTCTTCTTCGATGAGGATTTCCGGGAGCTCGGCCATTGGATCGAGCGGCCAGCATCGGTCACCGAGATCCGCGCCAAGCGCCGAAACCAGATTTTCGCGGCGCACCCCGAGTTCGGCTCGCCCGACGCGCCCGTCGATGTGCTGCCCGAAGAGGTCCGCGTGCGGTTGCAGGGCGAGCTCGCGAAGATGCGGGACGAGACGACGAAATTCGCGAACGCCGAGGTGATCCGAGAGCTCCGGGAGATCGCGACTCGCGTCGCGGCATGAGCTCGGCGCACAGGGTCAAGATCACCTATTGCGCCGAGTGCGGGTACGAGCCGCAGACGCTCGACCTCGCGAAGGCTCTCATGCTCGAGTTCGGCGCTCGCCTCTCCAGCATCGAGCTGATCCCGTGGGAAGGCGGCACGTTCGAGGTCTCCGTCGACGGTCAGCTGATCCACTCGATGAACCGTGATGGCGGCTTCCCCGAGGCGGCGGCCGTCAAGGATGCCGTGCGCGCCCGCCTCTCCGGCTCGTCTCGGTAATCACCCGGCCTCATACTTTTGGCGTGGGGACAGATCCGCTCGACACTCTCGGCCGTCCGCTCCGCGACCTGCGGATCAGCGTCACCGACCGGTGCAATTTCCGGTGCGTGTACTGCATGCCCAAGGAGATCTTCGGCAAAGACTTCCAGTTCCTCCCCCGTGAAGAGATCCTCTCGTTCGAGGAGATCGAGCGCCTCGTCCGCATCTTTGTTTCGCTCGGCGTCCAGAAGATCCGCCTGACGGGCGGTGAGCCGCTCGTGCGCCGCGACCTCGAGCGGCTCGTCGAGAAGCTGGCGAAGCTCGGCGACCTCGACCTCACCCTCACCACGAATGGATCGCTGCTCGCCGGAAAGGCGGCAGCGCTGGCGAGCGCGGGGCTGCGCCGCGTCACTGTCAGCCTCGACTCGCTCGACGACGCGACCTTCAAGCGGATGAACGACGTCGACTTCCCTGTAGCCAAGGTGCTCGCGGGCATCGAGGCGGCGCACGCGGCCGGCCTCGCGCCGATCAAGATCAACATGGTCACCAAGCGCGGCGTGAACGAGTCGAGCATCGTTCCGATGGCGCGCTACTTCAAAGGCACGGGGATGACCCTTCGGTTCATCGAGTTCATGGATGTGGGTTCGACGAACGGGTGGCGCCTCGACGACGTCGTCCCGGCCCGCGAGATCGTCGCGATGATCGACCGCGAGATGCCGCTCGAGCCCGTCCTCGCCGGGTATCGCGGCGAGGTGGCGGCGCGCTATCGCTACAAGGACGGGACCGGCGAGGTCGGTGTGATCTCGTCGGTAACGCAGCCCTTCTGCGCCGATTGCACGCGCGCGCGGCTCTCCGCCGACGGTTCGCTGTACACGTGCCTCTTCGCGACCGAGGGCCACGACCTGCGCGGGCTGCTCAGGAGCGGGGCGAGCGACGACGAGATCACCGACGCGATCGCAGCCACCTGGACCGAGCGAACGGATCGCTACTCCGACCTGCGCTCCGCCGAGACGGCCGGCCTGCACAAGATCGAGATGAGCTTCATCGGCGGCTAGGAGCTCGCGAGCTCAGCCCGGCGCCGCCACCCGCAATTCGTTCTCGAGCTCGTCGGCCAATCGTTCCGCCGCGGAGGTGTTCACCCGGAGGCGCTCGAGACTCTGCGCGACCGTCTCCGCGACATCCGGCGTTTTCTTTTCCTCGAGGAACGCCGCGGCCTCCTCGGCGAGACCGCGCTGCGCGAGCTGGCTGACGGCGTTGACCATCGCCTGCTTGAGGAGCGGTGCGGCCTCCGCGTTCGCGACGTCGGCGTCCCAGTGCTCCTTCAGAACGGCCCAGGCCACCGGTCGCGTGCGGCGGTACTGGAGCATCGGGATGAGCATGATGCCGCGGTCCTGCACGCGGATGAGCGGCGAGAAGACCGCATCGGCCGTCCGCCGTGCGAGCTGTGGATCCTCGAAGAAGGTGAGGCCCTGGCGGAAGCGGGTCTCCTCCTGCGCATCTGTCGCCTGCGCCTGCTGCATGCGCGCCGCGTAGCGGTCCCACAGCCGGTCGTCCCCGATCGTCGCGGCGACCGCGACCACCGTGCCCGCGACGTCGGGATGCAGGCGCTCCTCATTCGCGAGATGAGCGCGCACGAGGCGCTGCGCCTCCGCGCGGACGTCGTCCGCACGCGCGTACAGGCCGAGCATGCCGATGGCCCGCGTGCGCTTCTCGCGAACGTCCGAGTCCTCGCCCTCTACGGGCCGCCAGCCCGCGGCACCCAGGATCGGCCGGAACTGATCCTCGACGAGACGCGCGAAGGGCCGCTCCGTCGCGTCGCGGACCGCGTAGTTCGCGAGCCAGGTCAGCGCATCGGCGATCGACGCGAGTACCGCGCGATCCTCCTCGCCGCGCAGCTTCTCGACGCGGCGGAGGAACGTGGCGAGGGTCGCCTTGCCGTGACGGACGAGAGCCCAGAGATCGTCGAGCAACGCGAGCCGCTCCTCGGCCGAGAGGTGCGCGATCCCCTGGTCGAGAAGGTCGCCCTCGAAGCCTGAGGCGAAGCGGAACCGGTAGAAACCGCGCCCGCCGCCGTTCGGGAAGAACCACTTTGCGCCCTCGAGGCGGAGCGTCTCGCGCTGGCGGCGCAGCACGAAGCGTCGCTCGCTGATTCCACTGTCCGTGCCGTACTTCAGTACCACCGGCACCGGCCAGACCTGGCCGGTCGGCTTCGCGCTCGCGTCCGAGAAGTACCGCACCTGCTCGAAGTCGAGCTCGAGCGCGCCGCCCACCTGGGTCGCGCGAATGTGCACGAGCGGGTGCCCGGGCTCCTTGATCCAGGCGTGCGCGATCGCCGTCACGTCCTGACCGGATGCTTCGTCGAGCGCACGCCAGAAATCGTCCGCCGACGCGTTCGCTTCGGCGTGCCGTCGCAGGTAGATCCGGACGCCTTCGCGGAATGTCTCCTCGCCGAGATAGCCCTCGATCATCCGGAGGACCGCCGCGCCCTTCGTATACGAGATCGCGTCGAACCGCTGCGACGCTTCCTCGGCGCTCTTGGCCTCGACCGAGATCGGGTGCGTGGACGCGAGCGCGTCGAGGTTGAACGCGCTCGTATTGTCGGCGACGAAGTCGCGCCAGTACCGCCATTCGGGGTTGAGCGCGGCCGTCGCCTTCTCGCCGACGAACGAGGCGAACGACTCGTTGAGCCAGAGGTCCGTCCACCACCGCATCGTGACGAGATCGCCCCACCACATATGCGTGAGCTCGTGAGCGGCCGTGCTGAAGACGCCCTTGAGCGTTTGGATCGAGGCATTTCGCTGGTCCGCCGCGAGGAGGCGGGTGCGGTAAGTGATCGCGCCGGGGTTCTCCATCGCGCCCGCCTCGAAGTCGGGGATGCCGATGGCGTCGACCTTGTAGTAGGGATACGGGATGGCGGTGTAGTCCTGGAGCCACTCCACCGAGCGCACGTGCGCGTCCCGCGCGTAGATACCCTGTTCGGCGAGACCCGGTGGAAGGCAGACGCGAACGGGGATGCCCGACGGCGTCGTCACCGTCGGCGTGAACTCATACGGCCCGACCGTGAATGCGACGAGGTAGGAGGAGATCTTCGGTGTCTCGCGGAAACGGGTGCGCGTGCGCCGCTCGTCGAGGATTTCCTGGGACGCGATCGGCATGTTCGCGATCGCCTCATTGCCCGCCGGATGGATCAGCTCCAGGGAGAACCGCGCCTTGAATTCGGGCTCGTCGAAGCAGGGGAAGGCGCGCCGGGCGTCGGCGGCCTCGAACTGCGTCGCGGCGTAGCGCTCCTCGCCACGAAGAGAGCGGTACAAACCGCGAAGGGAGTCACGGATACCGCCCTTCCACGAGATCTCGAGCATGTGCTCGCCCGCAGGTATTTCAGTCGCGAAGCGGAGCGTCGCGGTCTCCGACTCGACGTCCGTCGTGACGTCGGCGAGCTTGTTCGTCCCGTCGATCGTCGCGTCGACGATTTCGAGCTCGATCGAGTGGAGGGTTATCTCTTTTGAGGCCCGCGCCGAGCGCAGCGTGATGCGCTCGGAACCGATCGATGTCCAGGTGTCGAACTCGAGCTCGAATCGCAGGTCGTAGCCGCTTGGAAGGACGTCCTTCGACAGTCGAAAGTTGCGCTTGTCCCCGCCCACGACGCGCAAAAGCGTACCTGTTACGGTTTTTCCGTGCCCCCTCAATTCATCTACACGATGTATCAATTGAAAAAGATCGTGCCCTCCACGCAGCGGGAGATCCTCCGGGGCATCACGCTGGCCTTCTATCCCGACGCCAAGATCGGCGTCCTCGGTCCGAACGGAGCCGGCAAGAGCACGCTCCTCCGCATCATGGCCGGCGTCGACCGCGACTTTGTCGGCGACGCAAGGATCACCGATGGTTTCCGCGCCGGCCTCCTCGCGCAGGAGCCGGCGCTCGATCCGGCGAAGGACGTCCGCGGCAACGTCGAGGATGGTGTCGCGGCGCAGCGCGCCGTGCTCGACCGCTACAACCAGCTCTCGATGAAGCTTGGCGAGGACCTCCCGCCCGCCGAGATGGAGCGGGTGACCGACGACCTGCAGAAGACCCAGGACCAGATCGAGGCGAAAGGCCTCTGGGACCTCGACGCCACCGTCGATGTCGCGATGGATGCCCTCCGGTGCCCGCCCGGCGACCAGGACGTCGCAACCCTTTCCGGTGGCGAGCGGCGGCGGGTCGCGCTCTGCCGGCTCCTTCTCTCCAAGCCGGACCTGCTCCTGCTCGACGAGCCGACCAACCACCTTGACGCCGACTCGGTCGGCTGGCTGGAGCGGCATCTCGCCGAGTACCCCGGCTGCGTCGTCGCGGTGACCCACGACCGCTATTTCCTCGACAACGTGGCGGGCTGGATCCTCGAGCTCGACAAGGGCGCCGGCATTCCGTACCAGGGCAACTACAGCTCCTGGCTCGAGCAGAAGCGCAAGCGCCTCGCCGATGAGGAGAAGCAGGAGTCCGCTCGGCAGCGGACGCTCGCGCGGGAGCTCGAGTGGGTGCGCGCGTCGCCGCGCGCGCGTCAAGCGAAGAGCAAGGCGCGCATCGAGGCGTACGAGCGGCTCCTCGCCGAGGACCCCGAGGTCCGCGAGCGCGAGCTCGAGATTTCGATCCCGCCCGGTCCGCGTCTCGGTGATGTCGTCGTCGAAGCGCAGGGAGTCCGCAAGGCATATGGCGACAAGCTGCTGTTCGACGACCTCACCTTCTCGCTTCCGCGCGGCGGCATCGTGGGAGTCATCGGTCCGAACGGCGCTGGCAAGACGACGCTCTTCCGGCTCATCACCGGCGAAGAGAAGGTCGATGCGGGAACGCTCCGGGTGGGCGACACGGTGAAGCTCGCGTACGTTTCGCAGACGCGCGACACGCTCGACCCGACGAAGAGCGTCTGGGAGGAGATCTCCGGCGGCGAGGAGAACATCCAGATCGGGGCACGCACTCGGAACGTGCGCGCGTACGCGGCCTCTCTCAACTTCCGGGGCGCGGACCAGCAGAAGAAGGTGGGCGATCTCTCAGGCGGCGAGCGGAACCGCGTCCACCTTGCGAAGCTCCTGCGGTCGGGCGGCAACGTGCTGCTGCTGGACGAGCCGACGAACGACCTGGACGTGGACACGCTGCGCGCGCTCGAGGAGGCGATCCTCGACTTCGCGGGCTGCGTGGTCGTCATCAGCCACGATCGATGGTTCCTCGACCGCGTCGCTACGCACATGCTCATCTTCGAAGGCGATAGCCGTGTCGAATGGTTCGAGGGCAACTACCAGGCGTACGAGGAGCACATGCGCAAGACCGTCGGCACCGACTGGCGGCCGCATCGCATCCGCTACCGGCCGCTCATGCGCGCGTGACGCTCCGGCGTCCACTCCGCATCGTCCTCGTCGCTGCGGCCGCGGCCTTCGTCGCGGTCCTTCTGTCGGCGTTCCTCGCCCTGCGCGCCGACGGCAATCAGATCATCGAGCCGCAGGCCATGGACTACGCGCTGCTCGCCGTCGCCACATCGCTCATCGCGGGCGGTGCGCAGCTCGTGCCCTGGAAAGCGGAGCCGTACATCGCCCTCCTCGGGGTGCTCGGGGCGGCCGCGCTTCTCTTCGGCATCCTCGGCGCGTTCGGGATCGGTCTCGCTTTCCTGCCGCTCGCGATCGTCGCCGTCGTGTTGCTCTTCCGAGCGCTCCGCCGACGGCCGCTCTCGACGGGCCGTCCGGCCGCGATCGGCGGCGCGCTCGCCGGCTACGGCGCGATCCTCCTGTACATCGCCCTGATCGTTCCCGCGACGGTCGAGTGCTTCGCGAACGGCGGTGGCAGCACGTCGAGCCAGCGGTGGGACCGAAGCGGCGGCGGCTACGCGATGTCGGGTGGGGGCTCGACCGCCGGCGGCATCCAAACCGGCCGGATCGAATCGGCGACCTCGATCGCGACGTACCGCTGCGAGCAGGGACGGGTCGTGGAGTTCAGGCGCGTTTCGAGGTGACGCCCGGTCCGCTTCTGGCGCGCGGTGAGGATGCGGACGTATTCGGGATCGATGGAGCGCGCGTGCTGCGGCGCTATCGCCGCCGGGCGGTCCCGGAGCGCGAGGTCGCGATCATGCGATACGTTCACGACCTCGGCTACCCCGTGCCTCGGGTCTTCGACGTTCGCGGGACCGACCTCGTGCTCGAGCGGGTCGACGGCCCGACGATGCTCGCGGACCTCCGCCGCCGTCCGTGGCGGATGCGGAGGCACGCACACTTACTCTCGCGGCTTCATCGCGAGCTGCACGGGCTACCGCCGCCGGATTTCCTGGGTGGCGATGGCGCCGCGATCGTTCACCTCGATCTTCATCCCGCGAACGTCATGCTCGCTTCCGGCGGCCCGGTGGTCATCGACTGGGCCAACGCGGCGCAGGGAGACGCGCCGCTCGACGTGGCGCTCACTGCGGTCGTGCTCGCCGCGGCGCCCGTCGAGCCCCCGCTGTCGTGGCTTCGCGATCAGTTCGTGCGCGCGTTCCTCGGCGAGTTCGCGCCTGCCGAATGGCGCGTCGGCCTGGATCGCGCGCTCGCGTACAGAAGGGCGGATGGCAACGTGAGCGACAAAGAGAAGGAGCGGCTGACAAAGCTGCGGCTCTAGTCGCTTCGGCGATGAGCCGATACCCGTTGCACTCCGCGGGCGAAAAGCGCGGCGGCTAACGTCGGATCGACCCGCGTGTCGCGAGGAGGGCGTGCCACGATGTCGACCTCACGTTCGGAGAACGATCTCGCCGCCATCTACGACGCGATGGCGTGTGGGGTCGTGGTGCGCGATGCCGCCGGCGCCGTGGTATTCGCGAACGCCGCGGCGAAACGCATCTTCGGTCGAGCGCCTGAGGAGCTCGACGGCGTCGAGCCGACGGGCGAGGACCGGCGCATACGCGAGGACGGCACGACGATGCCCGATGACGAAGTGCCCAACGTCGCGGCGCAGACCCGCGGCGAATCGATCCGCAACGTCATGATGGGCATGGTCCGCGCCGACGGGTACGTGCGCTGGCTGCTCGTCGACGCGGTTCCGATCAAGGACGCCTTCGGCAGGGTTCGCGAGGTCGTTTCGAGCTTCACCGACGTGACCGATCGCAAGAAGGCCGAGCATGAGCTCGAACGCCTCGCGCTGCACGACCCGCTCACCGGTCTTCCGAACCGCTCGCTCCTGCTCGACCGTCTCGAGCAGGCCCTTCGGACCGCGCGTCGGCTTTCCACGCCGCTCGCCCTGCTGGTCATGGACCTCGACCGTTTCAAGGAGATCAACGACACCTTCGGCCACCCTGCCGGCGACCTGCTCATCCGCGAGGTCGCCGAGCGCATCAGCGCCGACCTCCGCGAGACCGACACCGTCGCGCGGCTCGGCGGCGACGAGTTCGCGCTCATCCTTCCTGGCGCCGACGAGGGCGGCGCGGGCCACGTTGCCCAGAAGATCATCGCCGCGCTGCAGCGGCCGTTCGACGTCGAGGGGCGCGCTCACGAGATCGCGATCTCCATCGGCATCGCGGTGAGCCCGCAGCACGGCGAGGACGCGGAGACGCTCATGCGCCGCGCGGACATGGCGATGTACGTCGCCAAGCGGACGCCGGGTGGGTCGGCCGTATACGCCGAGCACAACGATCCCGAAGGGTCGAACCAGCTCGCCCTGATGGCAGAGCTGCGGCACACGATCGAGGCCGACGAGCTGCACGTCGTCTACCAGCCCATCGTCGGCTTCAACGAGGGTGAGGTCATGCGCGTCGAAGCGCTCGCGCGATGGCGGCATCCCAGCCGCGGCCTCGTGGCGCCAGGCGAATTCATCCCGCTCGCCGAGCGGTCCGGCCTGGTGCAGTCGCTCTTCTCGCGGGTGCTCGCGATGACGCTCGCGCAGTGCGCCGAGTGGAAGCGGGCCAACGTTCCGCTGCAGGCGGCGGTCAATCTTTCGATCCGGAACCTCCTCGACCCCGACCTTCCGCGGATCGTCGGGGTCGCCCTCGAGCGCGCGAAGATCCCGCCGGGATGGCTCGCATTCGAGATCACGGAGACGATGCTCATGGCCGAGCCGAATCGCGTTCTGCGAACGCTCGCGGAGCTGCGCGACCTTGGAGTGCAGGTCGCCATCGACGATTTCGGCGTCGGGTACAGCTCGCTCGCCTATCTGCAGCGTCTTCCGGCGTACGCCGTGAAGATCGATCGCTCGTTCGTCGGCCGCATGACGAGAGACCACGGAAGCTCGGAGATCGTGAAGGTCATCACCAATCTCGGACACGCGCTCGGGATGAAAGTCGTCGCCGAAGGGATCGAGGACCAGGCCACGTACGACGCGTGCGCGGCCGCCGGCTGCGACAGCGCGCAGGGATTCTTCGTCGGACGACCGATGGTCGCGACCGCGATCCCAGCCTGGCTCGCTCAGGGTCATCGGACGGTCACGATCAACTAGCCTCTGGCGGATGCCGAGACGGATCGTCGCCTGCGGCGGCGAGCAGCTCTCCTTCCCGGCCCTGACGCGTTACGTGCTCGAGCTGACCGCGAAGCCCCGCCCCAAGATTCTGTTCGTGCCGACCGCGTCCGGTGACGACGCGGCCTACCTCCTGAGCTTTTATCAGGCCCTGGCCGGCGTCGCGTGCGAGCCGTCGGCGCTTCTGCTCTTCAACCGGACGGTCGACGACATCGACGGGCTCGTCCGCTCGCAGGACGTCGTCATGGTCGGCGGAGGGAACACCGCGAACATGCTCGCGATCTGGCGCCTGCACGGCGTCGAGGACGCCCTGCGGATCGCGTACCGCGAGGGAACGATCCTGACCGGCTGGTCGGCCGGGTGCATCTGTTGGTTCGAGGCGGGCATCACCGACTCATTCACTCTCGAGCTCGGGCCGCTCCGCGATGGCCTCAGGCTGCTCGAGGGAAGCGCGTGCCCGCACTACGACTCGCAGGAGCGGCGCCGCCCCGTCTACGCGCGCGAGATCGCGGCGGGGCTCTCTGGCGGAATCGCGCTCGACGACGGGGTGGCCGCGCGATACGAGGATGAGCGACTCGCCGAGATCGTGAGCGCGCCGAAAGAAGGCCGAGCCTTCCGTGTCGACGCGAGTGGCGAGCACCCGCTCGAGGTACGGGTCATCGCCTAGGGCAAGGCCATCGCGCCGGCGGCGTAGTACGCGGCCGCGCGCTCGCGGAAATAGCCGCCGTCGTCGTCGGCGCTCAGCGAGCCGCGCGTGTTTCCGCCGATCGGCGCGGGATTGGTGACACCGTCGCCCGCGGCGTCGCACGCGCACGTCGATCCGTCGCCGCCGCGGCCGAAGAGGAACGCGATGACGCCGGCGCGCGCGTAGGCGCTCACGTTCGCGCGACCGGGATCGTCGAAGAACCACTCCACCTTGTTGTCCTGGTAATGGTTCCAGGTGTTGTTTTCGGCGCGCATCTTGGTGTTGCCGAGCGGGATCTGCCACATGACGACGCGCTTCTGCGTCAGCGCGGAGAATTTCGCTAGGTAGCGGACGTTCCGCGCGAAGTCGCCCGCATACCACCAGGGATCGCTTCCGCCGGACTGCACCCGCGTGAGCGCGGCGTCGCGATCGCTGAACTCGGCGAACGAGACGTCGAAGGCCGCGCCGAGCGACGTGAAGAAGCGGGCCGACCGCGTGGCGAGAGCGTCGATCTCGGTGTCGGTCGGTCTCTGGAGAAGCGGGTCGACATTCGTTCCCCAGAGGGAGAGGTGATATCCGAGGAGGACGTTCGGGGCGTACGTGTCGCGCAGCTTCACCACGGCTCGCGCGAATCCGGCCGCATTGTCCGGGAGCCCGGCGAGCTCCGCCATCCCGCTCTGGCCGACCACGGCAGGCGCCGCCGTCGCGTCATCTCCGTGGCGTTGCTCGATATAACCCCAGAGGTCGGGCTCGACGTGGAGGATCACGGTGGACCCACTCTCCGCGCCGGCCCGCTGGAAGAAGAGCTTCAGGTCGGCGTAGTACGCCCGCATCGTCGCGGCGTTGCCGAGGTTGGCGAGGTCGCCGTCCTGCTCGCCCATCCCGTTTCCCGGCTGCGACGGGCGCATCTGGTAGTAGCTGAAGACCGGCACGACGCCGTTCCGCGCGGACTCCTGTATGTAGTAGGTCGGAAACTGGGCGCCCGTGTCCCACGTCGACCAGCCCTGGCCGGTGTTCACGCCTCCGGCGAGGTATTGGTAGCGGAAGGCGAAGGGCGCGCTCGCCCGCAGCGCGGCCGCACCATTCGGACCGTCGGTCATGCCGATCTCGAGCGATCGGCTCGGCCACCGTGCGGGCAGCGGTGCCAGCGAGCCCGCGGGCGGCGTGCCCGGCACCGTGACGTACCAGAACACGCCGTAGTCCTCCATCCACTGGGCGCCCTCGATCAGCGCGCGGATCGACAGCCGATACGTCCCGGGGATCTGCGGCGCGATCACCGTGAACTGGAACCACGCGACCTGATTCGGGCCGACCCAGGGCGAAGGCTGCGCCGAGACGCGGTTGTAGCGCGGCCATCCGGTCGCCGGCGAGCCGGCGGTGCCGTCGCCGCCGAGCGGGCTCGCGCGGTCCTGTCCCGGCTCGGGATCCCATGTCCCGAGGTACGCGACCTCGCCCATCTTCCCGGCCGCCCACCCGCGCGTTCCTGAGTTGTAGAACGCCACGACCGCGGTGGAGCGCTCGCCCGGGCAGAGCGTCGGATAGCCGCTCTGCCCGTACCAGGCGGCGTGGAAGCCGGGTATTCCCGAGGGAACGCGTGCCGGCGGCGGGATGCCCGGCCCGGTGCTCGACGCGCACGGCGCGGCGGCGGGAAGCGTCGCGGGCGCCGCGGACGCAGCGAGCGGAATCAGGATCCCGGTGACGAGCAGGACCGTCGCGAGCTGCCCGATGACCCTCGTGGCCGAGTTACGCCGTCCGAGGTTCCGGCTTCTCTGGATCGATCCCAAGATCGGCGATGGCTTTCGCAACGAGGTCCGAACCGTACTGCTCGCAGAGCGCGAGCGCGTGTAACGAAGCCGTTGCGATGCTCTCCGCGTCGATCTCGAAGTGCCGGCGCAGGGCTTCGCGCGTGTCGCTGCGACCGAAGCCGTCCGTCCCGAGCGGCACGAAGGGGCTTCCGACCCAGCGCGAGACCTGATCGGGCAGCGCCTTGAGCCAGTCGGAGGCGGCGACGATCGGCGAGTGCCCGCCCAGGACCGTGGTGACGTAAGGCAGCCGCGGCTCGGCCTCCGGGTGAAGTCGGTTCCAACGTTCGACGGCGAGTGCCTCGTTCCGCAGCTGCTGGTAGCTCGTGACGCTGTACACGTCCGCGCTCACGTCGTATTTCTCCTGCAGCACCTCCTGCGCGCGCAGGACCTGCCGCATGATCGAGCCCGATCCAAGGAGCGTGACGCGCCGCCGCCGCCCTTCCTCGCCTGGGCGGAAGAGATAGATGCCGCGGACGATGCCCTCTTCGACGCCCTCGGCCATCGCGGGCTGCGGATAGTTCTCGTTGTAGAGCGTGAGGTAGTAGAAGATGTCCTCGCCGTCGCCGAGCATCCGCTTGATGCCGTCGCGCACGATCACCGCGGTCTCGTAGGCGAACGCCGGGTCGTACGCGCGGACGTTCGGGATCGACGTTGCGAGGATGTGACTGTGGCCGTCCTCGTGTTGCAGCCCCTCGCCGTTGAGCGTCGTACGGCCCGCGGTCGCGCCGCAGAGGAACCCGCGGCCGCGCGCGTCGCCGAACGCCCAGATCTGATCGCCGGTCCGCTGGAGACCGAACATCGAATAGAAGACATAGAAGGGGAGCATCTGCTCGCCGTGCGTCGCGTAGGACGTCCCCGCCGCGGTAAAGGACGCCATCGAGCCTGACTCGGTGATGCCCTCTTCGAGCACCTGGCCATCGATCGCCTCGCGGTAGGGAAGGAGCGTCTCCGCGTCGACCGGCTCGTAGCGCTGGCCGAGCGGCGAG
>Ga0209471_1001021_pt1 | contig 17317 bp, 20 predicted proteins | sample GraSoiAngelo_128_FD_185885 | JGI IMG/M metagenome (GOLD analysis project Ga0209471, IMG submission 185885) | Grasslands soil microbial communities from the Angelo Coastal Reserve, California, USA - 14_0927_12_20cm (SPAdes) (version 2) | ecosystem: Environmental > Terrestrial > Soil > Grasslands ...
AGCCCGGCCATGCGCAGCCCCGATGGCGGGACTTGAGCGCCCGGTGGAGGGCCGGCGAGATGGCTCGCGTCGCCCGGCCGACATCCACCACCACCGAGTCCGCCTTCAAGACCCGAGACAGGGTCCCGTCGCAGGCCAGCCGCTGCACGGTCTTGCTCGAGATCGGCATCCCGCCCACGAGCTCCGAGGCCGCCGCACCCAGCTCGCCCTTCAAGGCTTCCAGGGTCGTGTTCACGTTGACATGCGGCCGCGCACCATTGCGCTCCGGCAGCCTGCCCTCGTCCAGGCCCTTGTGCACGATCTCGCTCAGGGCGTCGACCCGGCGCTGCTTGGGCGTCCGGCTGTCGTCCTGCCCGAGTCGCTTGGCAAGCGCATCGACCGCGGTCTTGAGGGCGGCGCCGGCCTCCGGATCCATGACCCCGCTGAGGTGGTACATGCCATTCATCTGGCTGATGTGGAGGAAGCGCTCTTCGTAGTTCTCTTCACAATCGCGCTCGAAACCTTCCGGATCCAACGAGTAGCGCATGTGATCCGCGACCCAGCGCAGGTCTTTGATCGAATGCTGGCGAGCCAGGCCGACCCACTGCTCCTCATCGAGGCCGGCGACCTTCTCGCCCAACTTGTCGCGCAGGTGACAGATCACAGATGCCGCCTGGAAGCCGATCTCGCCACTTGAGAGGGCAGCAGCAACCACCGGCATCGACTCCAGCTGCTTGCCGACACAGACCCGGTCGAAGGCAGACGGAACCGACATGCCGCAGGTCTGGCTGATCCAGGAAGCGGCCGTGATGTGGCCGCCGGCGAGGTGCTCGCCCGCCTCCTGAGATTCACGCGCCTCGATAGAGAACTCGCCCTCGAGCACATCGATCACCTGACGCAAACCCCTGGTGCCCACGCGCTCCTCGCGAGCCTGAAACTCGCGCACCGCGGCCTGCAATTTGGAGAGAGGATCGAGCTCGTCCAGCACGCTAAAAGCATACCAAACAGCTGTTTGGAACTCAACATCTTAACAGCCCAATTTGATCTCAAAAAAGAAAGAAAACCGGCCCCGCCCGGCGCTCCGCGCCGACCTCCCCAAACCGGGAGGTACGAGCCCTAACTCCGAGCGCGCACCCGTCTCCCAGCGCTACTGAACCACCCACTTCCCGGCCCGTCCTCGTCGCATCACCACCAGGCGCTCTCTCACCCGCCCAAAGGCCCCTCTACCCCTGCCGATCCTCCAACCCGAGACCAAACATGGCCTCGAGGTCGTGGGCCGAGAACTGCTGGAACGCGACCATCGTCTGCGTGCGCTCGATGCCCTCGATCTTCGTCAGCCGCTGCGTGACCACGTCGGCGAGCTGCTCGTGCTCACGAACGCGCACGATGGCCACGAAGTCCCACTCGCCGGTGACCGTGTACACCTCGGAGATTCCCGGTACGTCGGCCAGCTTCGGGCCCAGGCTCGTGAGGCCGCCGCGCGTGGATTTGACGAGCAGCACCGCCGTCAGCATGGCTACTTCGTGGCGACAGGCACGATGGCGCCGGTCGCTTCGCCGTAGGCCCACACATCCATGTCGCCATACGCCACGCCGTTATGGCCGAGGATGGTGCAGATGTGCGTGCGGTGATCGTTGCCATGATGCAGCGCCTGGATGACCACGACTCCCGAATGAAGTGTGAACAGTCCATCTGAGAATTTCGCCTCGTGCGCCTCATCCGGAGAAGTGTGCGGAGCGATCTCGATCAGCCGATCGCCACTCCGAACGGCGTGGTCCCTGAGCACGGCGATGCCAGGGAACACCCCATCCCGCTCACTGATCTGCGGCTCGCCGGCGCCCAGGCGCTTGAGGTACCGCTGCTCGGCGGCCAGAAGGTGGAAGAACGTCGATGCGATGGTGCCGTAGGTGCCGGGGGCCGTCATCTCCAGCTGCTCGTCAGTGAAGTCTTTGCACACGTCGAGCAGGTGCAGGTTCGCCCATTTGTTGTAGCGAAACGCCTCGACGAGCAGAGGTTCCACGGGCACGATTCTATTACCTGTAGACTGTAAAGGCATGCGCCTTGACAGCCTCGCGGCCAGGAGCCGCCACCTTGCCCTCTTCGAGCGCTACGGAGCGCTCCTCACCAAGCACCAGCAGGAGGTTCTCGACCTTTCGCTGCTAAGCGACTGGTCGCTTGCGGAGATCGCGGAAAACCAGGGCACGTCACGCGCCGCGGTGCACGACATCGTCCGGCGCTCGACCGACGCGCTGGAAGACTTCGAGAAGCGGCTCGGCCTGCTCGCCGAAGCAGGGCGCCGCCGTCGCAAGGTGGCCTCGCTCGAGCGTGAGCTCGCGGGCCTCAAGCGGCGTGTGGCTGAGCTGGGGGTTTAGGCAACACCTTGTTTGAAGCTCTCGGAGACCGGCTCGCCGCAGCCCTGAAGACGATCACGGGGCGGGGCGTCCTTCGCCCCGAAGACGTGGAGGCGGCGCTGCGCGAGGTGCGGCTTGCACTGCTCGAGGCCGACGTCAACTTCAAGGTGGTCAAGGAGTTCATCGAGAACGTTCGTGCGCGCCTGGTCGGCGTCGAGATCTCTCCCGGCCTCACCGCGCCGCAGCAGGTCGTCAAGGCGGTGAACGCCGAGCTCGTCGAGCTGCTCGGCGGGAACTCCGAGGGCCTTCTCTACGCGCCCGCCCCGCCCACGACCGTCATGCTCGTCGGCATTCAGGGATCCGGCAAGACCACCACTGCGGTGAAGCTGGCCCTGCTCGCCAAGCGCGATGGCCACCGGCCCGCGGTGGTAGCGCTCGACCTGCGCCGGCCCGCTGCCGTCGAGCAGCTGCGAACGCTTGCCGAGCGCGAAGACATCGCCTTCCACAGCGGCCAGGGCAAGGTCGAGGAGATCACAAAGGCGGCCCTCGAGGAGGCGTCGAGGCTCGGCCAGGATGTCGTCATCCTCGACACCGCCGGCCGCCTGCACGTGGACGCCGAGCTGATGGACGAGCTGAAGCGTCTCAAGTCGGCCGTGAAGGTGACGGAGACGCTGCTCGTCGCCGATGCCATGACCGGCCAGGAAGCAGTCAAGGTGGGGGAGGCCTTTGCGGCTGGAGTGGGTCTCGACGGCGTCGTCCTCACCAAGCTCGACGGTGACGCTCGCGGAGGCGCCGCACTGTCGCTGCGGCTGGCGACCGGCCAGCGGATAAGGTTCGCCGGCACCGGTGAGAAGCCGCAGGACCTCGAGGTCTTCCATGCCGAGCGCATGGCGTCGCGAATTCTCGGCATGGGCGATGTCCTCAGCCTGGTCGAGCGCGCGGAGAGGTCCATCGACCGGGAGGCCGTGAAAGAGGTCGAGAGCCACCTGCGGGCGGGCTATCTCACGTTCGATGACTTCCTCGTGCAGGTGAGGCAGCTTCGCGGCATGGGATCCCTCGAAGGCATCCTCGACATGGTCCCCGGTGGTGCGAAGTTGAAGGGCCAGGTGGCCGGCGCCGACGCCGAGCGCGAGGTGCGTCGCATGGAAGCGGTCATCCTGTCCATGACCAGGCGGGAGAGAGCGCATCCGGAGATCATCGACGGGGCCCGGCGCCGGCGGATCGCGCGCGGTAGCGGGCTCCAGCCGGCCGACGTCAACAAGGTTCTCAAGGCGCGCGACGCGATGCAGATGCTCGCCAAACAGTTCGGACTCGGTAATCGCGGTGGCAAAGCCGGCCTGGGCCGGCTGTTTGGACAAGGAGGTTCGGGTTGGTCAAGATAAGGCTGAGGCGGATGGGGGCGAAGAAACACCCCTTCTACCGCCTGGTGGTGGCGGACTCGCGCTCGCCGCGAGACGGCCGGTTCATCGAACACCTCGGGTATTACGATCCGATGACGGACCCTGTAAAGGTGAGCATCGACGTCGCCAAAGTCGAGCGCTGGCTCCAGCAGGGCGCTCAGCCGAGCGAAGCCGCAAGGAGCCTGTTGAAGCGGGAGGGGATTCTTGAGCGACGCGCAGAGAAGTCGACCGATAAGGCGTGACCCGCGGCGGAGCGGAGGCGGCTACAACCGACCATTCAGGCGCGAGGGTCCTCCCGGGCCTGCGGGGCCGGGAGTCGACTATCGCGCGCTGGTCGAATATGTAGCCAAGACGCTCGCCGAGAAGCCGGAAGAGGTGCAGGTGGAGGCGTTTGAACGCGGAGGTGGGACCGTGGCCATCAAGGTCAAGCTCGCTGACGGTGACGTCGGGCGTTTCATCGGCAAGGCGGGACGTAACATCGAAGCGGTCAGGACGCTCGTCCGGGTCGCGTCGCTGCGCGACCGCAAGCGCGTGTTCGTGGACCTGGCCAATCCGTCGCTTAGCCATACGTCGCCTCGCGATCGTCGCGAGCACGGGGGAGGCTCGGGCTCGTGATCCGGGTTGGCCAGGTGTTCGGTGCCTACGGTCTCGACGGTGCTGTCAAGGTCTATCCCTTGACAGACTTCGACGATCGCTTCCAGACTGGATCCGCGCTCGTTCTTGACGGGCGTCAACTCCAGGTGGAATGGAGCCGCCCGGGCCAGCCGGGCTTGGTGGTGAAGCTCCAGGGCATCGACAACCGGACGGTGGCGGGCCTTTTCCGCGGCCGTTACCTCGAAGTTCCAGATGAGGCCGCTCGTGGCCTGGGCGATGGGCGCTACTACCATCACCAGGTCGTCGGGCTGCCGGTGCAGACCGGCTCGGGCCTACAGCTGGGCACCATCGAAGAGGTGCTCGAGCGTCCGGCCAACGACGTGTGGGTGAGCCGCGAGGGCGCGGTCGAGCACTTGATCCCGGCTACGCGCGACGCGGTGCTCGAGGTCGACCTCCAGGCTCGGCGGGTCGTCGTCGCCGACTGGCTGGTCCAGGTCGAGGACGCGTAGACAGAAATGAGATTCGACGTCGTCACGATCTTTCCCGCCATGTTCGGACACGTTTTCGAGCACGGCGTGGTGGGTCGTGGCATCGAGCGCGGGATTGTGCAGCTGCGTCCGCACGACCTCCGCGATTTCACGCACGACCGCCACCGGCAGGTGGACGACATGCCGTTCGGTGGCGGTCCCGGAATGGTCATCAAGCCGGAGCCGGTGTTCGAGGCGGTGGAATCGATCCGGCCTCACAACCCCGGCCCGGTCGTGCTCATGGAGCCCTGGGGCGAGCGCCTCGACCAGAAGCTCGCCGCAGAGCTCGCGGCGGAGCCGGGCCTGATCATCGTGTGCGGTCGCTACGAAGGCATTGACGACCGCGTCCGCACCGGGCTCGCCTCACGCGAGATATCCATCGGCGATTACGTCCTCAGCGGAGGCGAGATCCCAGCGATGGTCTTGATCGACGCCGTGGCGCGCCTCCTGCCGGGTATCGTTGGCGATCCGGATTCGCTGGCGCACGACAGCTTCACCGAAATGGCGGCGGGCTGGCCCCAGTTCACCCGGCCCGCCGACTACCGGGGGTTGGTGGTCCCCGACGTGCTCCTTTCGGGCGACCACGCCCGCATCAAGCAATGGCGCCGCCGCCAGGCGGCTGAAAGATCTTCCGTCCATACCAAGGAGTTGAAAAAGTCATGAACGTCATCCAGCAGCTCGAAAAGGAGCAGCAAAAGGAGAAAGTGCCCGCATTGCGCGCGGGCGACACGGTCAAGGTGCATGCCAAGGTCGTCGAGGGCACGCGCGAGCGCATCCAGGTGTTCGAGGGGACCGTCATCCGCGTGACCGGCGGGGGCCTGCGCCAGAGCTTCACGGTGCGCCGTGTCACGCATGGCGTCGGGGTCGAGCGCACCTTCTTGATCCATTCACCTCGCATCGACAAGATCGACGTGCTGCGCCACGGCGACGTGCGTCAAGGCCGCCTCTACTACCTGCGAGGCAAGATTGGCAAGGAGGCCCGCATCCGCGAGCGGCGGCGACTGATCCGCGAACCCGAAAGCGGTACCGAACCCCCCGCCAACGGCGAAGAAGAATCGGAAGAGTAGCAATTCACCTCCCCACCTTGTGGGGAGGTCGGGGATTCTCAGTTGCAGAGAGGTGGGAGCGAGCTCTCGCCTCCCCACGAAGTGGGGAGGTCGGCGAGGCCGCGGAGCGGCCTCGCCGGGTGGGGGTGATGGCACCTGGAGCTTCGCCTCCCCACGCAGTGGGGAGGTCGCCCGGCTCGCGAAGCGAGCCCGGCGGGTGGGGGTGATGAAACCGCGAAGAGCGCGGGATAGTAGTGGCGCGGTGTTAAGAGGAGTGGCGCTCAGTCCCCGCGCTCGGTAATCTCCGAACGGTGAATCAAGAGTGAGCAGGCCGATGCTGTGGCGCTACGAGCGCATGGCCGTGTCGATGGGGTATTCAGTTGTGGCCGGCGTCGACGAGGTCGGGATGGGCCCTCTCGCGGGCCCAGTCGTCGGTGGTGCGGTGGTGCTCGAGGTCGGGACCAGGATTCCCGGGCTCGACGACTCCAAGCTGCTGACGCCTGACGAACGCGAGCGTGTGGACCGGATCATCCGCCGTCGCGCCCTCGCCTGGTCGGTCTGCGCCGTGGATCACGCCCAGGTCGACCGGCTCGGTCTCATCAAGGCCCGCCACCTGGCGACGGCGGGAGCGGTGGCCGGGCTCAAGATCCCGGCTGAATACCTGCTCGTGGACGCGTGGGACGTACCCGAGGCTCCGCTGCCGCAGATGGCGGTCGTACGCGGCGACCGCACATGCGCGTCGATCATGGCCGCGAGCATCGTCGCGAAGGTGGCCCGCGACAAGACCATGGTCGAGTTCGACCGCGTCTATCCGGGCTACGGTTTCGCGTTCCACAAGGGTTACGCCACGCCCGAGCACCGTGCCGCCATCCGGCGCCTCGGCCCGAGCCCCATCCACCGCACCTCATGGGCGCCGTTCAGAGAGTTCGCCGCGAATTAGCGCTGGGACGCGCCGGTGAGAAGGCTGCGTCCGAGCTGATGAGGCGGCGAGGTTACGAGGTGGTCGGCGCGGGCTTCACCGCCCGGCGGGGGGAGATCGACCTCATCTGCCGGCGCGGGGGCGAGCTCGTGATCGTGGAGGTCAAGACCAGGACCAGCGAGGCCTTTGGGACGCCGGCCGAGGCGGTTGGGACGCGCAAACGTCGAGCGCTGGCCGCCGCCGCCGCCGAGTACCGGCTTCTGGCCGGCTGGAAAGGTCCGATCCGCTATGCGGTCGTCGGCCTGATCGGTCGCCCGGATGGCGGATTCGATGGAGAGGTCATCGAGGACCCTTTCGACTAGGCTTTGGCGTCGCTCGATTCATGGGGTCGCGGGTGCAGCTGCTTCCAGGGCGAGTGGGGACGGTTCGGCGGTCCGCCGGGCGACCGGAACTACCACCAGGGCGAGCGCACCGGCGGCTGCGACGACGAAGGTCGAAGCCAGGAACATGACGCGGGCTCCGAAGGTTCCGTAGACCACGCCGCCGCCGAGCGCGCCGATGATGGGCGCCAGCCCGAACAGGACCGACTTGACCAGCGCCTGGCCGGTGGCCCGAAATCGCGATGGCGAGAGGTCGTTGGCGATGGTCACGGCCGCGACGTACGTCAGTGCGAAGCCCACTCCGATCACGAGTTTCAACAACGCGACGACCAGCGCGTTGGAGACCAGTGCCCAGGCGACGAACACGGCCAGATAGATGACGCACCCAAGGGCGAACAGCGCCTGGTGGCTGAGGTATCTGGTCAGCACGTGCGTATAGCCCATGGTCGGAATCTCGGTCAAAGCCTGAAACGCGCCGGCCGCGCCGACCAGGAGCGCGCCGCCGCCAAGGACGCTGATCTGCAGGGTGACGAAATTTTGGGTTGCAGCCAGCGAGATGCCGAGGAGAAGACAGCTGACCAGGAATCCCACCACCGCAAGCGGAATGCCGCCCAGCCTCACGCCCTTGACAAGGGGAGTGGGCGCGTCGCTGGATGCTGAGCTCATATCGGGCTTGACAGCGCGCCAGATCCACAAGGCGACCACCGCGACGAGCGGCGCATATAAGAAAGGAATCAGGCGAAGGCCGAGCACGTGGTAGGCGGCGCCCGACGCGACGGCGGAGACCGCCCAGCCCGCGCTCATGCGGAGCCGGATCCGTGCGTAGCCCGTGCGGCTCTTCGTGCGCAGCTTGCGCAGAGCGATCGCGTCGAGCAGCGTGAGTGGAGACCTCACCAGGGTGAGGGCCACGATCAGCAACGCGGTGGTCACGCCATCGCCGGTCAGGGCTAGCGTCAGACCCACAGCGGCGGCCGCCGACGCCCCTGCAAGCACAATCCGCTCCGGCCTGATGCGACGATCGGCCAGGTAGCCGCATGCGAGCCCGGCAAAGAGCCAGACCAGCGCCATGCCGGCGAGGACGAGCCCGATTGCTGGGGCGCCCAGGCCGCGCTCGAGGAGATACAGCGGGATGAACGGCAACAGGGTGCCGTCGGCCACGCCAACCAGCACGAATGCCCATCTGATGCCCCGGATGTCCGGATCCATGCGTGACGCATAGAGTCGCAAACCCGCACACGTTTGCGACCACCAATGGCATCCTTTAGCGCCGTGAGCCGGCAACCCGGAGCGCGACGCCGCTTGGCAGATCTATCCGGCACAAGCCCGGATCGGCTGTCGGGCATCTCAGATGGAATCTTCTCGGTGGGTATGACCCTGCTCGTCCTCGGGCTGGTGGTGCCGACCCTGAACGGCTTGGGGACCACGGAGGGCCAGCTGTGGGAGGCGATCCGCAGGCTTGGTCCGAAGGTCCTGGTCTACACGATGAGCTTCATGACGCTCGGGATCTTCTGGTTGGGTCAGGGCACCCAGCTCGGTCAGCTCGGCCGAAGCAACCGGCACTTCGTCTGGATCCATCTGGTGTTCTTGTTCGCAGTGACCATGGTGCCGTTCTCGACCCTGCTGCTGGGCAGTTACTACTGGCTTCGGGTAGCGCTGATCGAATATTGGCTCAACATCGTGCTGCTTGGCGCGGCCCTGCTGGCGGGTCTCGAGTACGGGCTGCGGGCGCACCTCTTCAGGGAGGAAGAGACTCACGAGCTCGCGACGCTGATGCGCGGCCGCATTTTGATTGCCCAGTCGCTCTATGCCGTCGCGACGCTGCTGTGCGTGATCTTGCCTACGTGGGTCAGCATCAGCTTGATCATCCTGATTCAGGTCAACTACGTCCTGGCGCCTCGAATCCCGATCCTGGGGCGTTTTTGAGAGCCAGGACTTGCAACCGTCAGGTTGATGCGATGGTCGCTTCGAATGAGTTCAGTCGGGCGTTTGCGATCCACAAGAGAACCGCAGTGAGCACGACCCCCGCGACGATGAGCAGAACTCCTCCCAGGATCATCATGGCTCCCGTCGCCGGGGTGGAGGGGATGGGCCCCAGGTTGGCGGTTCCGGTCGCCGCCTCTGCACCGAACGTGAACCCCGCCAGCGCGCCAACGCTGAAGACCGCGAACGCGAGCGATCCGCCTATGGCAGCCAGCGTGCCCACGAGCCCGACCGCCTTGCGGTCATCGGTGACGTCGAAGCGGGGATCGATGGCGCCGCCCGACACCGATATGGAGACGAAACCGACGGCGAGCCACAGCCCGAAGACGATGAGCTCCAATGACTGCGGCACGCCGCTCTTGCCTGTCATAGCGACCGCGATGCTGAACACCAACATCGTCGCGACCACCGGGGGGAGCGCGATGAAGACCTTGGCCCTCAGCAGCTGCCACATCGTGAGTGGCGCCATTCGAAGCAGCTGGAAACCACGTCGCTCGCTCGGGACCGAAGGCGAGGCCAGCGCCGATGACATGAACATCGAGAGAAAAGTCACCAGTGCCACGTTCGACCAGAAGCCACTGAGGCTTCGCGACGGTTGGCTGAGAGCGGCCGCATAGCCGAGCGGGAGCAGCAGCGCGGGGAGCAGGCGTGTGAGCCGGCGCACGTCGCGACGAAACCCAAGCCAGTCCTTGCGCGCGATGGCGATGGTGGGCGAGCCGGCGCCGGTCGCTCTGCTCGGCGTCACCGGCCGCTCTGAACGACGGCGCCATACCATCGCGGCACCCCCGAACGTGCCGAGGCCCGACAACAGCGTGCGTTCGTAGAGAAGCTCAGCGGTCGCCATCAGCAGCACCGCCAGCATCACCGTCGCGAGTGTCCATACGACGGCGGCAGCGGGACTGCCCTCGATCGCCGCCGTGAGCGCGTGGCCGGGCCATGCGGTGGGCAGCCAGTCGATGTGCTGGGCGAGGCTCGTCAGGTTGGAGATGTCGGCCTGGCCCCGCCGCCCGAAGGTCTGGCGGAGGCTGAGGTTCCAGCCCACGTACAGAGCGGCGCCGGTGAGGCCCGCTACGCCTGCGGCCACATCGCGCGCCAGCCGTGCCGGTACCCAACGCAATATCAGAGTCATCAAGATCACCTGCAGACACGTCATCACGACGATCTGCAGTGCGATGAGCAGCGCTGCCAGCACGTAATAAACGGGGGGCGCGCCGGCGCCCGCACCGACGCCGAGAACGCCCGCCACCAGGATGCCGCTGATCAATAGGTTCGCGGAGGTGGCGATTGCGAGCCGGGCGACGAAGATGTCGCGGCCGCGGACCGGGGCCACCACCAGCTGCAGCAGGTCGCGCCCGACGAAGAACGAGGCGATCACGGTTGGAAAGCCGATGACCAACATCAGCAGAGAGAGGCCGGTGAACGCGGCCGCGAGAAGAGGATCGACCGCGAACGTGAGGAAGTGGCCGGCCGTAGCGCCGACGGTAAAGGTGCCACCTCCGATCACGACCGCCCCGAACAGCAGGATGATCCCGATGGCCGCCAGCCTGGCCGGGTTGCGCTTCAGCGCGCGATTGCGGAAAGCGAGGAGCTCACTGGTGACGATGACCTGCAGCGCGCCGGGTCCGGCCATCAGGATTCGAGCAGGCGCTCGATCATCTCTCGTGACTCCGGCCCCGCGGTCAGCTTGAGGAAGAGATCCTCGAGGTTCGCGGCCTCGCTGCCCGCTTGCACGCGAAGCTCGTCCATCGTGCCGATGGCGACGATGTGGCCGCGGTCGATGATCGCGATTCGGCGGCACAGCGCCTGCGCAACCTCGAGGATGTGTGTCGAAAGGAGAACAGTGGTTCCGCGCGCGGCGAGCTCCTCGAGCAGGTCCTTGACCAGGCGCGCGGAGCGCGGGTCGAGCCCGTTGGTGGGTTCGTCCAGCAGGAGCACCGAAGGCTCACGGATCAACAGAGAGGCCAGCCCGATCTTCTGCCGCATTCCGTGGCTGTAGCCGCCGATCAGCTCGCCGTCCTTCTGCGCCAGGTCGAACAGGCTGAGCAGCCTCGCCATGCGCTGCTCGCGCTGCTGGCCGCGCGGCATGCGGTAGAGGTCGGCGACGAAGTTGAGGAACTCGCGCCCGGTCAGGTGTGGATGGACGAAAGGCTCCTCGTCGAGGTACCCAAGCCTCGCCTTCGCGGCGAGTGGATCCGCCTGGATGTCGATGCCATCGATCAGCGCCATCCCCGACGTGGGCCGGAGCAGGCCGCACAGCATGCGCAGCGTGGTGGTCTTGCCGGCTCCGTTGGCGCCCAGGAAGCCGAAGATCTCGCCCCTGGTGGCCAGAAAGCTCACGCCATCGACCGCAGTCACCACACCGTAGCGTTTGACCAGCTGTCGGGCCTCGACCGCGGCCGATGTTCCACCTTGGGCCGTAGTCATAGGCAGCTACAAGTTAGCGAAAGTGTCGATCCAACTCAGATGCGTAACTCATTCCGAGGGTGTCGGAGCTTCGGAGGAGCCAGTCGTCTAGACGCTTGCGGCCGAGCGGCGGCTCCGCGGACACGAGCAGCTCCTGCATCAGGCCCTCGAGCTCCTGTGGCGTGAGGATCACGTCCTTCACAAATCGACCGACGGCCCGGCCCGCGAGCAGCGTGAACGCGGGCGGCGTGAAAACTATCGGGCGCGTGTGGTGGATCGCGATCGCGACGCTGTCGACCAGCTCGGCGTAGGAAAGGATGTCGGGTCCGGCTGCATCGACGGTAATCCCATCGTGCTCGGCCGCCCAGACTGCAATGTCTGCCACCTCCTCTCCGGCGACGGGCTGCACGCGGTAAGCGCCGTTGCCGGGGACGAAGAAGAAGGGCACCCGGCGTAGAAGCCAGGCGATGTTGTTGATGAGAATGTCCCCATCGCCGAAGATGAGCGTCGGCCTCACCACTGCCCATGCGAGGCCCGATTCGCGGACAACTGCCTCGGTGCGCGCCTTGCCTGCGTAATAGTCGAGAGGCGAGTCCGGACTCGGGTTGCTGACGCTGATGTGCACGACCTTGCGCACGCCGGCTTCGACGGCGGCGCTCATCAGCGTCCGCGTGTTGTCGACCGCATCGCCGAAATCGAGCCCGGAATGCGGAAAGCGAATCCAGTAGGTGTTGTAGAGAACGTCGACCCCGCGCAGGCTTTCGACGACCACGTCGCGATTGCTGAACTGAAGTGGCGCGACCTCTACGTCCATTCCCTCGGCGCCGGGCCGCCTTGGATGGTTGGTGAGCGTGCGCACGCGCCGGCCATCTGCCAGCAGCCGTCGCGCGATGAACCTCCCGGTGAAGCTGAAGGCGCCGGTGACGGCGTCGAGGTCCGCCACTAGAAAGGAAATCGGGTCAGGTCGTACGCGAGCGATCCCGGCTTGACGTGCCCGGAGATGACGACCCTCGGCCGGTGCCTGACAGCTTCGGCGGGATGCACCTCCGGGCGCAGGCCGTTGAAGATGGGAAAGCGAAGCGTGCCGTCGGGCGACCACTCCGAGTACCGCACGCTGACCACAAGCTCGGGCCGCACCCAGCGCACCGGTTTGGTCATGATCGGAGGCGGGTCGAGCGGCGAGGAGTCGGTGGCCAGCTCAACCAGCCTTTCCTTTATCGCCTGCATCATGGCCCGGTCGTAGCCGCCGCCGACGGAGCCGCATGGGAGTAGGCGGCCGTCCTCGTAGAAGCCGACGAGCAGCGCCTCGAACGGCTGCTCACCGGTCCAACCGATGACCACGAAGTCGTCCGACTTGACCGCCTTGACTTTGAGCCAGAACGGGCTGCGCTGGCCGGGGATGTACGGGCTCTGAAGGTGCTTCGCCACGACGCCTTCGAGGCCGCGTTCGAGGCATGCCTCGAACAGCTCGACACCGTCCTCTTCGATGTGGTCGGGCACGAAGATGTGGCCGCCTGCCTCCACGGCCTTCCTGAGGCGAACTCGCCTGCGTGTGAGCGGCTGGCGGAGCAGCGGCTTCTCTTCGAGATAGAGGGCATCGAACGCGAGGTAGGCGACTGGGATTTCGTCTTTGCGCGCCGCGCCACCGGCGAGGCGCTCGCGCAGGCGTGTGTAGTCGGGGCGGCCGTCGGAGTCTGTCGCCACCAGCTCGCCGTCGATCACGCTTCCAGGGGGAACGCGGGTCGCCGCGGCGCTGACCTCGGGCAGGTCCGCAGTCAGGTCGTTCAGGCCGCGATCCTGGATGTGCACTTTGCCTTCGGGGTCGCGGAAGAGCATGCATCGGAGTCCGTCCCACTTGACCTCGAAGAGGTATTCAGGTGAGCTGAACGGCGCCTCTGCCGAGGCCGCCTGCATCGGGCGCAGCTCGGAGGGAAAGCTCTCGAGCTCGATCTGGAGCTGGTTGGAATCCACCGCCCCCAGATTAGAGCGCGACGTTACGAGGCCTTTCTACGAGCCCTCTTGGCTTCGGGCTGCGCCTTCTCGCGCGAGGCCCGCTGCTTCTTGGCCGCGTCTACCGAGGCGCGCAGCGCTTCCATGAGGTCCATGACCTTCGCCGGCTGCGGCGTGGGCGGCGCCTCGATGACCTCGCCCTCGACCTTGGCCTGGACGACCTTCATGACCGCCTCGCGGTACTCGTCCTTGTAGCGGCTCGGGTCGAAGGTGTCGGCCAGGCTCTCGATCAGGGCCTTCGCCATCTCGAGCTCCTTGGGGTTGATCTTCACCTCGCCGTCCAGGCCCTTGAGCCCTTCCGTCGAGCGAATCTCATCCGGCCAGTGGAGCGTGTTCATCAAGAGCACGCCATTGGTCGAGTGCAGAGCACAGAGGTGCTCGCGGTCACGCAGCGCGATCTTCGCGACGGCGAGCCGGCTCGTCGCCTCGAGGGCCTTGCGCAGAAGGTGGTAAGGCTTCTTGCCGAGCTCCTCCGGCTCAACGTAGTACGCGCTGTTGTAGTAGAGGCCGGGCTCGATGTCGTCGCTGGGAACGAACTCGGTGATGTCGATGCTGTGCGCGGTCGCCAGCGGAATGTTGTCCATGTCCTTGTCATCGATGATCACGTAGCGGTCCTTGCCGACTTCGAAGCCTTTGAGGATCTCGCCGTACTGAACCTCGTGTTCGCCTTCCGGGCACCAGCGCTTGTAGTTGATGGGCGAGCGGTGGTCCGGGCAGAGCTGCCGGAACGAAACCTTGGCACTGGATTCGGTCGCGTTGTAGAGACGGATGGGGATGGAAACCATCCCGAACGAGACGACTCCCTTCCACATCGATCTCGGCATGGCGTCGAAATATACCTCCTTATCCCGGTTCTGGCTACTTTTCGTAAGTCATGGCGTCAGGCGCCGATGTCGCGGCGCTCCATGACCATCGCCGAGGCGACGAGTCCCGCCACGACGATGACGACCATGATCACAAGACCAGTTTGGTCCACTCCCGTGGTGAGCGGCTGGCCGAACAGCTTGAATGCAGACATGTCCTGCACCCAGGTAGGGAGCTTGAAGATCGGGCCCAGCTGCGTGATCAGGTAGCTGGCGAACACCAGGATTCCCAGCAGCCCGACTGTCGCGCGGGGGACCCGCGAGGCCAGCAGCGCTCCGATCACCCCAAATACCAACGTGAACGGCACCAGGAGGAGCATGGCCGCGACGAGGCGGCCGCGATCCAGGTCGATCGATTGGGAGTGGGATTCGGTCCATACCGAGACCCCGCTGACCGACACGATGATCAGAGCTTCGACGGCGAGCACCACCACGCGTTCGATCACCACGCCTGCCCTCGACACCGGGCTGCTGAGAATCAGCTCGAGGCGGCCATCGGAATCCTGTGCACTCCAACGCGCGACTCGCGTGACGGCAAACCCGGCCATGAGCAGCTGGGTGAAGCTGAGCCAGATCAAACCGAGGAACGACGGATAGACGTCGCCGTGGACGAAGGCAGAAAAATATCGCGCCAGGCCGGGAATGGTGAGCAATGGTTCGACGATGGCCTTTGTCAGCACCACGAAGATCGCTCCCAGCGTGGCAAGGCCGACCGTCCACACCAGGAGGCCGACTCGCTGTTCGTACAGCTCCCGCACGACCGGGATCCGCCACGCGAGCGCACGCGATACCTCGTAGCTGGCCGGCCGGCTAGGGGTCGGGAGGCTGAAAAGTGGCGAGCCGATGTCGCGATAGCGAAACGCGATCGCGGCCAGGGCTGACGCGGCGACGGCGATTGCGAGCAAGACCAGAGTCGCGCCGACGTCGATGGCCTCACCAGGTACGAGTGGGGAGCTTTGCTCGAAGTAATGGAACGGCGAGAGCCGACGCCACGCCACCAGCCAGTCGAAAGTGCGGCTCAGGCTGTTGACCAGAAACAGTGCGAGCAGGACCGCGGCCGCGACCGGTGTCGCCGAACGTGCGCCGGTGAATTGTGCGATGAGCAGCGTGAGCGAGTAGCAGCAGAGCGCGAGCGCAACGAGGACCAGCCCCGCCTCCAGCGCGGCTGCCGGGCTTATCGATTCGCCGCCGCTCGCGACACCAACCAGCACGCCGGCACTCCCCGCGAGGGCGGCGACCGTGGCCGCGATCGCGAATGCGCCGGCACGAGAGGCGACGAACGCGAGTCTCGAGATGCCTGCCGCCAGTACCGCCTGGACGATGCCCCGCTCCTCATCCCCTCGCGCGGCTGCGCTGGCGGATGCGAGCGCCCAGATTGCGAACGCGATGGCGAGCGCTCCGTAGGCGCGGAACTGGACGTAGCCGCCGGCCGTGTCCGGACGCATCGGCGGGGGGACGATGACCGAGAACTGGGCGGCCAGCACGTCGATCGATCGGGCAAACGCCTCGCGTTCCGCCGTCGTGTGGCCGGCCACCTGGTAGAAACCCGCCGCGTTGAGCAGCGTGATCAGGAAGGCGATGGCGCCGAAGCCGGCGATCCCCCACCGGCCCTGGCGCAGCGCGAACAGGTACGCGACCATCAGCTGGGGAGGGCTCGACGCGACTCGCGGTAGTACTCCAGGAAAATTTCCTCGAGGCTCGGTTCGTGGCTGACGAGGTTGGCGACCTTCGCGTCTCGAATCGCGTGCAGCAGAGGTTCGAAGCTCCCTTTCACGGTGCACGCGACGCGGTGATCATCGACCACCACTTCCTCTACCCCTGCCGCGGCCTTGATCGCATCCGTGGGAATGCGAGCGCCGGCGGCGAACTCGATCTCGACGTGGTGGAAGCGAATGCTGTGCAGCTCCTCGAGGTCCGCGATTCGGACCAGCCGGCCCGCGCGGACGATCCCCACACGGTCACATGCTCGCTCGACCTCTGAGAGGATGTGCGAGGACAGGAACACGGTGGCCCCGTCCTCGCGTGCTTCGTTGAGGAGGGCGTAGAACTCCTGCTGGATCAAGGGGTCGAGCCCGCTCGTAGGCTCGTCGAGGATCAAGAGCTGGGGCCTGTGCATGAAGGCCAGGACGATGCCGAGCTTCTGTTTGTTGCCGCTGGAGTATTCCCTGTAGCGGCGGCTGAGGTCGAGGTTGAATCTTTCCGCGAGCATGCGGACGAACCTCACGTCCGCGCCGCCGCGCATGCCGCCGAAGTAGGCCACGACCTCCGAGCCGCGAAGGCCGCCGAACTGCGGCATCTCGCCGGGCACGTAGCCCACCTTTTTCTTGACCGCGACATAGTCGCGGATGCAGTCGAGGCCGAAGATGTGAGCGGACCCGCCGGTGGGCTTGATCAGGCCCATCAGCAGCCGGATGGTGGTGCTCTTGCCGGCGCCGTTCGGACCGAGGAAACCGAAAACCTCTTGCTGCGCGACCTGCAGGTCGAGCTCGAACAGGCCCCGTCCCAGCCCGTAATCCTTCGACAGTCCCGCGGTGTGGATCGCCGCTACGGCCATTGCCGCTGCATATTAGTGAGCGTGAGGCTGGGTGATCTCGAGCTGTACATACTCATCGCCGGGCGGTGGAAGGCCGATGGCGGCCTCATGTTCGGAGTGGTCCCGAAGGTGCTGTGGGAAAAACAGAAGCCCGCGGACGGCCAGAACATGATCGACATGGCCTGCGTGGGCCTGGTCGCGCGGATCAACGGGCGCGTCATCGTGTGCGAGACAGGCATCGGCACCAAGCTGAGCGAGAAGCGCGCTTTGCAGGTCGCCCTGCGGGAGCCCGAAGGGCTGCTGCATTCGCTGCGCAGAATCGGAATCCGGCC